>Ga0197142_1000287_pt1 | contig 46756 bp, 50 predicted proteins | sample GBS60_MetaG_FD_148614 | JGI IMG/M metagenome (GOLD analysis project Ga0197142, IMG submission 148614) | Sediment microbial communities from Great Boiling Springs, Gerlach, Nevada, United States - GBS 60_MetaG | ecosystem: Environmental > Aquatic > Thermal springs > Hot (42-90C) > Sediment... | reverse complement strand
ACCCCTTGCGTTTGTCCCAGCCGAGCGGCTCTTTTTCGACGGGGATTGTGCCGAACCGCACGGGCGGTCGCCAGAACTCTTCCTGCTGGGGCAGGGCTTCGACGCGCTCGTCCTCGTCGGCGGGCGGAATGTAAGCGTCCATCGGCTCGCGGCTCACTTCGCGCTCACTCATAGCAACACTATTCGCTGGGGCGGGCGCGATTCCTGTCAGCGGGAATGCCAGCTGTGCAACCAGAGTTCTCGGATTCCCCGCTCTTTTGGTTTTATGCCCATCGTGCCACTAAAGTTCGCCGATTTCTGCGCGTGTGAAATCGCCTAACTCCCGCCTGATAAGGGTAGATTGCTTGAATCCACCGCGTGCAAGGGCGGCGCACGCTTTTGCTCTCATCCCCAGTCCTCTCTCCCACAAGGTAGGAGAGGGGACTCGCCCGCGTGCAGGAGAGTGAGACATAGAGGTGTGGACAAAGAGAAAAGGCGGTACAATTCGCGAGCGATGAAACCGTTCGAGGTGATTCCTGCGATTGACCTACGGGGTGGCTATGCTGTGCGCTTGCGGCAGGGCGACTATGCACAAGAGACTCGCTATCACGATGACCCTATTGCTCTTGCACAACACTGGGCACAGCAGGGTGCGCCCCGCCTGCACTTGATTGACCTCGATGGCGCACTTGCAGGCTACCCTGTGCAACTGGAACTTATTCGGCGAATCCTCCGTGCAGTAGCAATCCCTGTGCAGGTGGGAGGCGGTGTCCGCTCAGAGGAGGCTGTGCGCGCCCTCCTTGAGGCAGGGGCAGACCGCGTGATTGTGGGCACGCTTGCCGTAGAGCTGCCCGATATAGCGGAGACGATTTTTCGTAAGTACGGTGCACAGGTTGCTCTTGCGCTCGATGTGAAGTCAGGACGCGCTGCAAGCGCGGGTTGGCAATCGGTGTCGGAGACGCCTTACCTGCTGTTTGCGCAGCAAATGGTGCAACGCGGCGCACCGCGCATCATCTTCACCCAAGTCGAGCGTGATGGAACCCTTCAAGGTGTCGACCAAGAGTCACTACTGGCACTGCTCCAAGCAGTCGCTGTGCCCGTGATTGTGTCAGGCGGCGTGCGTGATGCAAGCGACTTAGCGGCGTTGCGTGCGCTCGCACAGACCACCACGCTTGAGGGTGTCGTTGTCGGCAAGGCGCTTTACGAGGGCGCCCTCGACAACCACTGCTGGCGCCAGTGGGTATACTCCGTATGATGACGGAGTCGGGCGAGGTTGTGATGATGGACGCAGAAGACATCCGTCGCGCCCTGACGCGGATTGCACACGAGATTCTGGAACGCAATCGCGGCGCGAAGGATCTGGTCGTTATCGGGATTCAGCGTCGTGGTGCACCTGTGGCTCGGCGGCTCGCGCTCACCCTCTCGCAAATCGAGGGAATCGGTATTCCGTGTGGCAGTGTGGACATTACCCCCTTCCGCGATGATGTCGAGCGTAAACCTGGCGCACTCACTCGCAGCCAGACCGATGTGCCATTCCCAATCACAGGCAAGCGCGTAATTCTGGTGGATGAGGTGATTCATACAGGGCGTACCGTGCGCGCAGCGATGGAGGCAATTATGCATCTTGGACGCCCTGCCAATATCCAGTTGGCGACTCTGGTCGATCGCGGACATCGCGAGCTGCCCATCCGCCCCGATTATGTGGGTAAGAATCTACCTACCAGCCGCAGCGAGTTCGTGCGTGTGGAACTCCTGGAGCTGGAGGGTCGCGACCGCGTAGTGCTGCGCAAGGCAACCCCACCCCTGCCATAGGAGGCCGCAATGCCGCATGTGCTGACTGCAGCGGAGCTGCCCGTCGCCGAGATGTTTGCCCGCGCTGAACACTGGCGCATACGCCACCTCGAGTCCCCCGCGTGGTCGACGCCACCGCGTGCTGCAGTTATTGCCCTGCTGTTTTATGAGCCCAGTACGCGCACACGCGCTGCATTCGAACAAGCAGCTGTGCGGTTAGGCTATCATCCACTGGTCATTACGGCGGAGTCGAGCAGCGTTGCGAAGGGTGAATGCCTACAGGATACTGTGCGCACACTCTGTGCGCAGGGTGCGCGTGCCATAGTCATCCGTCATCCACAAGCAGGCGCTGCACACACTGCTGCACAGGTAGCCAGTGCGCCAATCCTGAACGCAGGAGACGGCGCTCACGAACACCCGACACAAGCGCTGCTCGACCTGTATACCCTATGGCGGCACTACGGTGTACCTGACCCGACTACACGATGGCTTGCCGAGCGCAAAGTCGCAATCGTGGGCGACATTCGCCATAGTCGCGTTGCGCGTTCGAATCTGACACTGCTTAGGCAAGCGGGTGCGCAAGTGTGGCTCTGTGCGCCGCCCACCCTGCTACCAGACGCTCCACTGCCGAACGCGACGCTCACTCACGACGCGAACACTGCCGTCGCGGACGCTGATGTCGTAATAGCGCTCCGCCTACAGACCGAACGCATGCAACAAGGACTGCTGCCGAACTTGAACGCCTACCGTCGCGATTATCAAATCAATTCAGAACGGCTGCGCCTCGCGAAGCCTGACTGCGTTGTATTGCATCCTGGCCCGATTCAGCGCGGCGTGGAGATCAGTGACGAGGTGGCTGATAGCGCCCAGTCGCTAATCTTGGAGCAGGTGCGCAACGGTGTTGCTGTACGCATAGCCACGCTGGAGTATGCCTCGGAAGCAGCAACGCACTAATCGATAGCTTGCCCAAGCGAGTGGCGACGGCGACTCGCAAGCGACTCGGATTTTTCGTGGAACCCAAGCCGTTCCAGCTCTTCGTCTGTGAGGGCGCGCCAGTGTCCAGGTCGGAGATCACGAGGAAGCCACAAATTGCCGATAGCAACGCGCACCAGCCGATGCACAGGATGCCCGACCTGCCGACACATACGCCGAATTTGGCGCTTGCGCCCTTCAGACAACACGATTTGGAGTAGGGTCTGCCCGTTCGCGCTGCGGAGACGCTCCACCTGTGCAGGCGCGGTCATCCCATCTTCCAGCATGACGCCTGTGCGCAGCAGTTTCAGCGCGCGCTCGGACGGCACGCCTGCTACCCATACGCGATAAGTCTTAGGTAGCTTGTAGCGTGGATGCATCAAGCGATTCGCAAAATCGCCGTCATTGGTAAACAGCAAGAGCCCCTCCGAGTCGGCATCCAGTCTGCCTACAGGGAACACAGGCACGGGCACATCCTTAAGCAGCTCCATCACGGAACGCGAAGCATGCGGATCCTTGCAGGTCGTCACATAGCCGCGTGGCTTATGCAGCATCAGATACACGAGTGTGCACTGGGGCGATTGCACAGGCTTTCCGTCCACGGTGATTCTATCGTGCGCAGGGTTCACTTTGGCTCCAAGCGCCGCAGTGGCTCCATTGACAGTCACGCGTCCCTGCTGAATCAGCCGTTCGCAAGCACGCCGAGAACCGTATCCGCAACGCGCCAGCCACTTCTGCAGACGGAGAGATTCCATACCGAAGGGCATGGCTCCTGGGGCAGGACTCGAACCTGCAACCTGGTGGTTAACAGCCACCCGCTCTGCCCATTGAGCTACCCAGGAGCGTCGGCAAGTGAATTTTACCACATCTCTTGCTGGATTGTCAAGGGGACGGAGTTTGGCGCACCCGTGAATCACGCCCTCTCGAACAGCAGGATTCCTAAGCAAGTGCCCGAAGTCATCATTGCGCGAGGTAGTAGAGATGCTTCGAACGGTGTTTGCAGTGCTTTGTTTAGCGACAGCACTAAGCTGGGCAGAAACGGAGATCTTTCTGGCGACGCTGGCGCAGTTCGACCCCGACGGGGGCACGATTATTCTTAGGCGCACGGGCAAGCCCGACATGAACGCAACGCTGCACAAGAAGCCGCGCCTGTGGCTGAACAAGCAGCCCGCCGACATCGAGCAGTTTCGGCAATTAGAGGGCAAGCAGGTGATGGCGCGGGTCAGCGTCGGCACGCAGGTGCGCCCCGTCGTGCGCGAGATGGCAGATCCCGACACTTGGAAGTGGCTCGAAAAAGTGCGCCGTGGCATCGTCAAAGGCACGCTTGTCGGCGTGGAGGACAACTACCTCATCTTCGAGTTCCCCGACAAGACGCGCTTCGCCTACAAGTTCACCCTGAAAACGCGCTTCGAGCGCGACGGCAAGCCCGCCACGATTGAAGATTTCGCTGTCGGCGAGACGCTCTACTTCGCCCCGCGCCTGCTGTCGAACCTCGATACGATGCTGCTGTCGGTCAGCAACACCGAGAAGGACGCCAACATCGGACGCGAGCGTACCCTGCCCTCCCTGCAGGGCACCATTCAAAGCATCGACCGCCAGAAAAAGATCCTCAAGGTGCTGACCCGCGCGGGCGACCTGCGCGAAATCCGCTACGACGAGAACACCGAGTTCACCTTCAAGGGCAAGCCCGTGAAGGTGGAGCAGATTAAGCCGCCCGCGCGGGCGACGATTCATCGCACCCGCGACGAGGAGGGCAACGACTACGCCCGCAAGGTGACGATACAGCCGAACCCGTAGGTGAAAAGACCAACCGCAACAGGTAAAATCGATGCGGTGATTCAGATGGTCGAGCTAATCACGCAGATCGACGAGTCCACCTACCGCGAGTTAGAGCGTCGGGCAAAGCGACGGCAGCGCACCGTCAGCGACGAGGCGGCAGAGCTGCTGCGACAGGCGGTCAGCGCAGATCGGGCAGCGCTTATCGCGCGCCTGCAGTCCCTGCATGCCTCGCTGAAGTCACAGACTTTCACGCCCAGCCCAGAGCTTATTCGCGAGGATCGCGAGAGTCGGTAATGACAACGCTTGTCGTGGACGCCAGCGTGGCAGCCCAGTGATTGCTACCTGACAGTAATACTACAGAGGCGCTGCTCGTGCTTCAGCAGCCGTTGTCCTTAACAGCGCCAGACTTGCTGCACACTGAAGTAGCAAATGCATTGTGGAAGCGAGTGCAGCGCGGTGAATTGAGCCGAGCAGATGGTAAAGCACTTCTTGACGCCTTCTTGACAGTGCCTGTAGACATATATCCCTCAACGCCTTTGCTTCCATCTGCTTGGGACATATCAACGGCTGTGGGAATCACAATCTACGACGGACTTTATGTTGCGCTGGCACACCAGCTCAGAGCGCCGCTGGTGACAGCCGATAAGCGTCTGTATGCACAAGCCCCTACACTTGCAAATTACGCCCAACTCTTGTGGATTGCTGACGCACCTCAGTGGCTTGGCTCGTAAAGCGGGAAGCGGGTTCCGTATGAGCAGGAACTCTGCAAGCAGGAACGAATTCCCCCTATCATGCACCTCATCTACGGCGCGCCGATTTACACTTTCTGGGACGAGCAACCGCTGGCGGAGGCGATGGTTGTGCGCGAGGGGCGCATCGTGGCGGTGGGCGCACGAGACGACCTCGCCGCGCGCTACCCCGACGCGAAGCGCGTCATAGTAGACGGCAGAGCCATCACGCCCGCCTTCAACGACTGCCACATGCACATCCTGCCGCTGGGGATTGACCTCGGCAAGGCGGACTTACGCGGCTGCACAAGCGTCGCCGAGATTCAAGCGCGGCTGTGCGCATGGATGGACGCCCACCCCGACGCGCCTTGGATTTTGGGGCGCGCCTACGACCAGAACCTGCTGCCCGACGGCAAGCACCTTACGCGCCACGACTTGGACGCCGTGTGCGCCGACCGCCCGATTTACCTTAACCATGTGAGTAAGCACGGCGCAGCGGTCAACTCGCGCGCGCTGCAACTGGCGGGCATCACGCGCGACACGCCCGACCCCGACGATGGCGTAATTGTGCGCAACGCCGACGGCGAGCCAACAGGCATCCTGCTGGAGAGCGCGGCGAACCTCGTCTCGCGCCATATCCCCAAGCCCACGCAGGCGGAGTTAGTGCAAGCGGTGCATCGCGCCTGCAACGACCTCGCGCGGCGCGGCATCCTGGCTGCCAGCGACGCTGCCACAGGCTGGCACGACTTGGAAGCCGAAGTCGCCGCCTACGCGCAGGCGCTCGCGGAAGGCGCGCCCATGCGCATAACGCTGATGCCCCTGTACGGCGCGGCGCAACGCGCAGGCTGGCTGGAGCAGCCCGAGCAGGCAGGCGAGGCGACAGGCTTCCGCCCGCAACCGCCCAGCCCGCACCCCGACCTGCGCTGGGGCGCGGTCAAACTCTTCGCCGACGGCGCGTTCACCACCCGCACCGCCGCCCTGCGCCAACCCTACGCCGACACGCCCACCACAGGCGTGCTGATGTACGAACCCGACGACCTCATCGAGCGCATCGTGACCGTTCACCGCGCGGGCTGGCAGTGCGCCGTGCATGCGATTGGCGACCGCGCGATCGAACTCGTGTTGCAGGGCTATCGGCGCGCGCTGGAGGCGTACCCGCGCCCGCACCACCGCCACCGCATCGAACACGCGATGCTGATGGCGGACGACCTGCTGGCGGAGATGCAGGCGTTGGGCGTGGTGGTCGTGCCGCAGCCAGAGTTTCTGTGGTGGCTGACGGGCGCGTACCTGAAGGGGCTGGGCGAGCGCGCCGTGTCGCTGATGCCGTTCCGCAGTTGGCTACGGGCGGGCGTCGCGCTGGGCTTCAGTTCCGACCAGCCCGTCGTGCCGGGCGAGCCGATTCTGGGCTGGCGCGCCGCCGTGACGCGCACCAGCCGCGACGGAACCTGCCTGAACCCCGACGAGGCGTTAGACCCGCTGACCGCGCTGCAGATGTTCACTGTCGGCGCGGCGTATGCGACCTGCGACGACGCCATCGGCAGCCTCGCACCTGGCAAACAGGCGCGCTTTATGGTGCTGTCCCACCCGCCCGAACAGATTGCCGACGCCGACATGCATATCGTCGCAACCAGTTGGGAGCTGCTGCAAGAGTAATTTCGTGTGCGTGCGCCGTCTGCTTCTGTTGCTCGGCTACTTGCCGTCGGCGCAGGATGGCTCGCTTGCGCGCCGCGCGCTGAGCTTGGGCGGCGGCTTGCCCTCACGGGCGCGATTCGTGGACAAGTTCGCAATCTCCGCCAACTTGCGCAGCCAAGCGTTCGACGGCGCGTCGTAGGGCGCGTTCCAGTCCACATCCGAAAGATAGGTCAACATCACCTTCGCGTTCTTCTTGATGCGACACTTGTCGACCAACAGGATCGAGGCGAGCGCGTTCGCCCCGACGCCCTTGAACGCCTCTTGGGGCATATCGAACACGCAGCGCAGGCTATAGTTCGTCGTGAGCCACTTGCGCACATACATCAGGTTGCGATTCGCCAGAATCCCACGCGGTACAACCATGCACACCACCCCACCAGGCTTGCACAACTGCAAAAACCGCTCCACGAACAGCACCTCAATCGCCACAGACGGCTTGCGTCGCTTCGGGCGGTACTTCGTCGTCCCTGCTTTTTCTCGTGCGTTTAGTGCATCTCTGTGCGCGGCGCCTTCCGAATCCGACCCCCCGCTGCTGAAACAGCTACTGCCTCGCACGCGCCGATTCCCAAGGCTCCCTCATCCTGCACACTTCCCAAGAGTGCCCTATCGGCAAACGATGTCCGCCGTATCATACAGAACCACGCTTGACCAAGCGTGCAGGCACGATCTGCCGTTTTGGGGTCGGCTCATGTCCTTCGATGAGCCCTATGAGCATTTCGGTAGCCCTGCGCGCTAGTGTAGGGATTTCCACCGCTACCGAAGTCAAGCGCGGCTCGACATACTCGCACAGCGGGCTATCGTTGAATCCAACAATCGCGATGTCGTCAGGTATTCGGTAGCCTTGCTGTTTTGCTGCACGCATCGCAGCGATTGCCAGCATGTCATCCAGCGCGACGATAGCGTCTGGGGGTGGCGACTGGCTCAGCAGCTCCAGCACTGCAACCGCGACGCGGCGGGGATTGAAGTCCGCAAACATCGCGCGGCGGGGATTGTAGTCGATACCGTGTGCCTCCAGCGCGGCCTTGTAGCCCTGCAAGCGGTCGCGCGTCACAGTTAGCCCCGCTGGACCGCCCAGATAAGCAACCCGTCGGCGCCCTGTACGCAGCAGGTAGTCGGTTGCCATAGACGCTGCGCTGATATTGTCATTGTCCACCGAGCAGACGGCGTCTTCAGGCTCATAACGACCAATCAGTACGAATGGGAACCCCTCGCGGCTAAGCCGCTCGATGCGCCGATCGTGCGTCTCCGATTCCACCAGAATCAGCCCGTCCACACGGCGCGTGCGCAGCAACTCTTCGTAGACAGCGCGCTGGGAGCGCGCGGTGCGCGCGGTATCCACGCAGAGGTGGTAGTCATATCTGCCTGCCTGCTCAACGATCATCGCGATTAGCGTGCTGAAGAACGGGTCGCCCGCTAACGCGGTAGGGTCGCGATGGATAACCAGCCCCAGAAGGCGCGTGCGCTGCGAGCGAAGCGACTGCGCCCGTGCGTCAGGCACATAGCCCAACCGCTGCACAACTGCCAACACGCGCTCGCGCATCTCCGCGTTCACTTGCGGGTCGCCCTTTAGTACACGCGACACCGTCGCCTGTGAGACGCCCGCCAGCCGCGCAATCTCTACCTGCTTAAGCTCTGCCATCTGCTTCTTTAGAATACGATTTCTATTATACCACAGGCGCAGCGGCTGATAGGTCGGGGCAGGTGATGCAGGGTCGCGCAGGGTCGCTACTCGTCCAGCAACTGCCAATTCCCGTTCGCATCTTGGTAGGGCACGCCTCGGATGCGCACCTTACCATTATACGGACCGCCATCCGCCACCACCCACGCAAACACCGTGTGTCGATTGTCCAGCGTGCGCCCCGACAATTGATTGCCCTGCGCATCGGTGAGCGGACGCGCCCGCACAGGTCGCGCATGCCCGTCCACAGAGTTTGCATTCACCCAGCCGACATGGCGCGCCTGTATCGGCGTATCGAACAGGATAAACGGTCCGCCTGGAAATACCAGCGTGCCGTCATAAATTATCACCGTCTCCACAGGGTACTCCACACGCGCCAAAGTCTTCACCGCGCGTCCCGTGTTCGGAAACAGGTTGTTGTCCAGCCCGAAGTCGATTAGCCCGTAGTTGTGTGTGTAGCTGAACTCAGGCAGCACGGGCGGGCAAATCGGCGGCAGACCCGCCATCTGGAACGCCAACGCGGGACTGACCCGCTTACCGTCCGACGGACAAAGCATGATATCGCCATTCTTCTGGTAGGGAAACAGCGCCTGGTAGAACGAGAACACACACGGACCCGTTGGAGAGAACTGCAGGTACAGGTTCACTGGGAAAGTATCGTCATAGTCCTGCACATAGAGCAGCACAGCCGTCGCCGATTGACGCAGATTGCTGATACACTGTGTTGCACGCGCACGCTCCCGCGCCTGAACAAACACGGGAAATAGAATCGCCGTCAGGATCGCGATAATTGCAATCACGACCAGCAGCTCAATTAGGGTAAACCCCGAAGAACGAGTTCGCATCGCACGCCTCCGTCGAAAGGCTACCTTCACACGCCTTTAACAATCCGTGATTTGAATCACAGAAAGCATCCCCTACGCTTGGGGTAAGTTCTATGCGGAGGTGCGATATGAACCTGCCAGAACTCTCGTATAGCCAGTATTGGCTGGTATTTAACATGTTGTCGTTGACCGTAGCTGTGATGGGTGCGTCGGGAATCTTCTTCCTGATGGCACGCAGCTATGTCGCCCCGAAGTATCATATCGCGCTCTATCTCTCTGCGTTAGTCGTGTTCATCGCCTGCTACCACTACTTCCGCATCTTCGAGAGCTGGAAGGAAGCGTACACACTGTCGCAGGCAGGCAGTTATGTTCCGTCAGGCAAGCCATTCAACGACTTCTATCGGTACGCGGACTGGATTATTACCGTGCCGTTGCTACTGACGGAGCTAATCTATGTGATGGCACTGGCGCGCGACAAGACCAACAGCCTGATTGCTCGACTGGTGATTGCGGCGGTGCTAATGTTGGCATTGGGCTATCCTGGAGAGATTGAGCGTGAGAACATGACCATGCGCACCGTGTGGTTCGTGCTGAGCTGCATCCCGTTCGTCTATATTCTGTATGTGTTGTATGGCGAGCTGGGGCGCGTGGTGGCGGAGGCGAAGTTCGCCCCGCGCGTGAATCAGCTTATCGGCACGACCCGAACCCTACTCTTGATTTCGTGGCTGTTCTACCCGTTGGCATACCTTGCGCCGATGGTTGGGATTGGCGGTGCAGCGGGCGAGGTCGCGCTGCAGGTGGGCTACAGCCTTGCGGATTTGACCGCCAAGCCGCTGTTCGGCGTGTTCCTGTACCTGATTGCCCGCGAGAAGACACTTTCCGAAGAGCCCGCCTACGCGGCGCAGACGACCAGTTAGTTCCTCCGTGCTACTGCCCCAGCGGGCGCGCGTTGCCTGCTGGGGCGCACACTCCAGCCAACTGTCCATCCTACTACAAACGCTGCACCACCTACCAGCCCGTATGCCCGCACAAGCGTCGGCGCCATCGCGTCCCACGCGCGATACTGCCACATCTCTGCGTACACCAACAGCAGCATGTAGGCAACTGGGGGCACGAGGAGGGTGTAGAGGAGGGCAGGTAGAAGCGGTATGACTATTGCCGCCCTCACCCCCTGCCCCTCTCCCACGCTGTGGGAGAGGGGAGCCGAATTCCCCCTCTCCCGCACAGCGGGAGAGGGGGACATAGGGGGTGAGAGCTTCCAAGCGACCCACACGAACGCCAGTATGAGCGGACTCATCCCCACCGTCGCCACAATCGGCGCGGCGTTGAATGCGCCTATCGCGTACCAGCGGGCGAGGTCGCTCAGCGTCGGCGGGTAGCCCTGCACGCCCCAGAACACCGCCAGCCACAGGGGGAACACCAGCCAGAACAGCGCGCCCGCGCCCACCCCACGCACCAGCAGCCCCGCAATGAACCAAACGGCGCGCCCCACGCGCGCCCTACTCCCGCTTGCCACGCTTGCGTTCCTCTTGCAGGCGGTAGAGTTCCATCAGCGCGGAGAACGGGTCTAACGGATTACGCGCCCGCTCTTCGTCCAGCTCGGCGATACGAGCGTCGATCGCCTGTACGCGCCGATATGCCAGATACGCCAACAGCGCGATTATCACAAGGCACACCAGCACAAATGGCACATTCATGGCTTAGTCGCGGTGATTCGGCTTAGCGCAGCGTGGTGCGCATGGCAGATGGCAATCGCCAGCGCGTCGGCAGCGTCGTCGGGTTTGGGAATCGCCTCCAATCCAAGCAGGCGTTGCACCATTCGCTGCACCTGCTTTTTGTCCGCGCCGCCGTAGCCCGTCACCGCCTGCTTGACCTGCAGCGGGGTATATTCGCGCCATTCGATGCCCTGCTCCGCCGCCACAAGCAGTGCAATCCCAGCGGCACGGGCGACCGCTATCGCTGTGCGCCGATTGGTCTGAAACAGCAACTGTTCGGTTGCCAGCGCGTCGGGCTGGTAGGTCGCACACAGCGTGCGCAAGCCGTGATACAGTTCGTGCAGGCGTTCATGGGCAAGCATCGTTTTGGGCGTCTCCAGTACGCCGTAGGCGAGGGCGCGGGAGCGGTTGCCTATGGCTTCCAACACGCCGTAGCCCATCGTAGCGGTTCCTGGATCGACGCCCAGAATAATCATCTGCGTATCGGCGCGACGACCGCTGTCGCCGCGCTCGTGGACTACATTCGTCGCAACATCTGACGCAACTCAGAATGGACGCCAGCGTAGTTCATCGCATCCTCGGGCGTGATGAGCTGCTTCTGCACATAGCGGTAGAGGCACTGATTCATCGTGCGCATGCCCCAGTGTTCCCCTTCGCGGATGGCATGGTAAATCTCGCCGATGTGTCCATCCTCAATCATCTTCTCGACAGTGGGTGTGTTTATCATAATCTCCACAGCGGCGATGCGTCCCTGTCCGCCGACGCGCGGCACCAGCTTTTGCGCGACAATCCCACGCAGGGTGTTCGCCAGACGCTGCAGAATGTGTTTTTTCTCTTCGGGCGGGAACATGTTCACGATTCGGTCCATCGTCTCATATGCACTGGGGGTGTGAACCGTCGAGAACACCAAGTGCCCCGTCTCGGCCGCTTGCATGCAGGCGTGCATCGTCTCCACATCGCGCATCTCGCCGATGAGGATGATATCGGGGCTTTCGCGCACTACGGAGCGCATCGCATCGATAAACGACTCGGTATCGATGCCCACCTCGCGCTGACTGACTATCGACTGCTTGTCCGCATGTACGAACTCAATAGGGTCTTCAATCGTCACGATGTGTCCGCGTCGGGTCTCATTGATAAGGTCGATCATCGCCGCCAGCGTAGTGGACTTTCCTGACCCCGTAGGACCCGTTACCAGCACCAGTCCTTGGCGATACTGGGTCAGCCCTGCCAGCACGCGCGGGATTTCGGGCTCTTCGGGCCAGAGTTCCTCCAACTTCCAGTGCTGCAGCGGGATGAGGCGGAAGACGCCCGCTACGGTCTGTCGCTGCATATACACATTCGCGCGGATGCGACACACACCCTCCACCGTGAACGCCAAATCGATTGCCAGACGATGCTCGAACTTAGCGACCTGCTCGTGGCTCATGTGCGAGAAGCACAGGTCGCGCGACTGGCTCGGCTTGAGCGGTTCAAGGGCTTGCTCGAACGGGGTAATCTTCCCGTGCAAGCGCATTACAGGGCGCGCACCCGCCTTGATAAAAATATCCGAAGCACGCAGCTCAAACGCGGTCTTGATTAGGTCATCTAAGGTGTAGTTCAGCATAGAGACGCCTCCTACAGAATTTCTGTCTCGGGTTGTGCAGTGGAAGTATCCGTTGGTCGCCTCAGAAGCTTCGCGGTTGCCCAAAAGATTCCTGCTCCTACCAATAGCGCCGAGAGCAAAATCAGGGGAACTAGCCAGCCGAGCGGTGGGCGGGCAGGTGGTGCGGACGCACTTGCTGGCGGGGGCTGCGGCACGGGGCGCTTGAGCGGTATCTCCAGCACGGCAGGATCTGGCGTGTAGATATTCAGCACAGTGCGCCACACGGTTGGCTGGGCATCCGTCCACATCTGCAGGTGCGGCGTGCCGTACTGGAAGTAGCCTGCATACGCCGTCTTGTGCGGCAGCAACACATACACATGCACCACAGGCAGGTCAGCAAAAGTGCGCGCCAGTGGCGTGAGGTTCACTGTGCCCTCCTGGAGATCTACCAACCCGCTTGAGACGAAACTGGCAATAGTAAACCACTCATTTGGCTTAGCATTTGTCGCAAGGCTGTCGTCGCCAATCTCGATCGAATGGACGGCGCGCTGGCTCCACCGTGCGAACCGTGCAATTCGCTCACGCACAGACTTGTGGGGGACGCGCTTGTCGAAGCTCCACGAAATCGGCTGCACTTCGTTGGAGATTGCTTGGATCATGACCACGACGCTGGGCGGGCGCGTCCAATCAGGCGCGTGCTCGCTCTGAGACCAGGCGACACTGATACCAAGCCAGCCAAGCCATTTCAGAACCTGTCGCAACACGACGCTGCATTATACCCTACCCCCAGTGACACACCGTCGGGTACTATATGGCGGGGACACACGATGGGCGAATGGGTCGAAATCGCACGCTGGGTCGCGCTGGGACTAATCGGTACCGCCACAGTGATTTTCGCGCCGTTGTGGCTGATTGGGTTCATTCACACCTTGCTGGAACATCGGCGCGAGATGCGACAACTGGGCGCAAGCAAAGACGCGCTCGCCAAGCAGCTGCAAGCCTTGCACGACGAGCTGCAGGAGCTGCGCCGTACCACCTCAGAACACCATCTGAGTCTGCAAGCGAACTTGGAGAACCTGCAGGAGCGCGTGCGGGCGCTGGAGACCAGCCACGAAGGTCAGGCGTCGCTAAGGCACACTTCGCGCTAATGGATGCTCCCCCAAGCACTCTGTTCGGCTACTGCAGACGCCCGTGCAAATCTCATGAGCAGTCGCAGGCGACGCTCAGGTATTCTAATCACTCAGCTCTTCGATAATCTGCAGACGCTCTTTGAGCAATTCGGTCTCGCCGAGCAGTGCGATTGCCTGCTGGGTTAGCTCGCGTGCATCTTCGGCGGAACCCAGCCACTGCATCATGCCCGCAGTGATGTCATACAAATCTTCGAGCACAGCTTGGATTGTACGCACACTTGGGGTGTACGCCCACTCGGAGTTCGCCAGCGACTGCCACGCACGCAGGATGTAGGGATAGGCGCGCTCAGGGTTGCCCTCTGCCAGTGCTAATTGCGCTAATCCCAGAAACGCTTCAATGCTATTTGGGTAATGACGCAGTACTTGCAAGTAAGCGGTCCACGCCTCGTGTAGGTCGCCAATCTCGTGCTGCAGGAGCTCCGCACGGCGTAGCAAGGGGAAGAACCCCTTTGGCTCCAAGCTCAACCACTGATCTATATAGCGAAGTGCCCGTCGCGGTTGGTTTGCGTCCAGGGCTTGCTCCACAAGCTCGTCCAGCGCAGCAATTGCGGTCTCTCGCGCGCGGTTTGCCACCACTGGCGCTTGCAACAGCACTAAGGGAAGGGCAATCTCCAAAGCGGCTTCGTAGTCGCCGTCCGCAAGGCACAACTGCGCCTCATCGCATGCCGCAGCTGCCTCCAGAAGGGTCTGCACTCCTTCGTGCGCAATGTGCCCCTTCAGGGTCTGGCGCATCAAATCAGATGATGTGAGCTCCGTCCGCATGGTCGCTGCGTATACTATACCTATTCGAGAGCGCACCTTGTCAAGAGGATTGGGCGCATGCGCCAACACTAAATTAGCAGTTGGGCAGGGCGCAAGTGCAAGGAATGAGCTTGGGGGCGAGAGTGCCCTCATCAGCGTTGCTACGGCGTCATGATACCAGCCCTACCTGTCGAAGCGCCTCCCACAGAGGTGGGCGTGTCCAGAGCCAGTTCACCTCCAGCCAGAAGCCCTCCAAGACGCGACTGCGATAGACGCCCTCCGAGCCGCTGAACGCTGTGCGGTACAGCCCCGCCGCGTCGCGCTGGAAAAACTCGGCGTACTGGCGGTCGGGGTCAATCAGCCAGTATTCAGGCACGCCTGCCGTCTCGTACTCCTCATACTTCACGAAGCGGTCGGTATGGCGCGTGCTTGGACTAACAATCTCCACAATCAGGTCGGGCGCGCCGTCAAAGTATTGCTCGGCGAAGTGTCCTGGGTTGCTGTTGAGGATGACCACAATATCGGGTTCACGAGCGACCTCACGGTTGTCAGGTAGGGGCAGCTTCACCAACAACGGCGGATGATGCGCCTCACCAAGCTGATGGTACTCTAACCATGCACGCAGTAGTGTGAAGAGGAATCCGCTCGATTTCTGGTGAACGACCGACGCGGGCATTTTCTGTATTACCTCCCCATCGACCCACTCAGCGTGGGCGGTGTCGTATTGCTGCAGGAACGCCTCGAGGGTGAGGCGTTCGCTCCGCTCGGCAAGCGACCCTGCATAGGTGATCTGCTCCATCTCGTTTCACCCAACAAAGGATACCCGAAGCGCCGAGAAGCGGATTTCAACTGGTGGTACTCCAGAAGCTTGGCGCGCAACCTGTTGCTTTGCACGGCGTTCACACCCAAGTGGCTAATACTCCAGTATCACCGTCGGCTCCATCGGGTAGCAGCCCATCTGCATCCCATAGACGGCGATGCCGCCGGGCATGTCGGGAGGCACAATCAGGCGGATGGTGAGCGTGCGCTCTTGTTGCAGGCGGGCACGCAGGACGGGGTTCAAGGGCAGCTCGGCTTCCATCAGGTAGCCGTAGGAGCCGCGCTCGACGCCCGCCCAGTGCGACAGCACGCCGCGCGCGTCGGCGGGGTCGTCGGGCAGCTCCCATACCGCTGCCCGCTCGCCCGCCAGCTCCACAATCACGCGCGAGGGGTACTTCTTGCCGTCGGTTTGGGGGTAGTCGTCGGGGTGGACGCGCTGCGCCCAGTCCACCTTCTCGCGTCCAGCCTTCGCGCTGACCTCCATCCGCAGGCGAATGCGCTTGACCTCGCTCAGCGAGACGCCTTCGGGGATGGCGACGGCGTATTCCAGATAGCCATATCCGCGCGCCCAGTACTTGCCCGCCATCGGGCGGTCGGGCTTGCTCTGTAGGTTGAACGCGCTCGTTGTGTACGCTTCGGGCTTGAAGCGCAGAATCACGCGTCCGCGCCGCGCTTCGAACGCGGGCAGCTGCTCCATGCCGACCAGCCACTGCGTGTAGTTCGTGTGGATGCGGATGCGGTTCCAGTCTTCTGCCCACACGACCAGCGTCGCGAGGCACGGCTCGTTGGGCAGCTGTACCTGCGCGACGGTCAGCGGCGTCAGTCGGTAGTCGGGCGCGCCCACCACCACCTGCCGCTGCACCTTGCCGCGACGCCGATTGCCCAGCGCGTCGATGTAGTCCAGCCGATAAAGCAGGGTGAACGGCTTCTCGCGCAGCCTGCCCGAAAAGTGGCTGATAAGTATCGGAACCTGCACGGTCTCACCAGGCGCGGCGCGCTTGACAGCGGGCACATCCAGCACCAGAAAGTCTTCCGCAAACAGGTCGCGCACGCTCATCCGCTCCGCCCAGAAGTCGAAGCCGTACTCTTTGGGGCTGCGGTCGTAGTTGTAGACGCCGTTGTGTTCCCACTCGATGTCGGTCAGCTCGGTGTAGGTGTAGCCGACGAGCTTGTCGAGGCTGCGCAGGGTGTTGACTGCGATTAGCCCGCCCCACGACCAGTCGCCATCGCCATCGAACGCCGCGAGGTAGCCGAACTCGTTGTTGATGAACGGCTCGCCGCGACTGCGCCGCCCGTCGATGTAGTTCCAAGTTTTGCCGACGCCGATTTCGAGGCGGTTCACCGTCTGGTACTGGTGGCGGAACAGGTCTAAGTTGCGCCCGTACCAGTGGAACGAGTTGAGGTCGGTCTCCAGATGCGCCCAGCCCGAGTTGTCGTGGATAAGGCGCGTGGGGTCTAACTCCCGCGCGAGGGCGACCATCTGCAGCGCCCAGTCCACGCGGTGGGCGCGGGTGGCGTCGCTGAGGCGTCCCAGCCCCCACTCCTCGTTGAAAAGCGTCCACGCGATGATGCTGGGGTGGTTGAAGTCGCGACGGATTTGGTCGCGCAGGGTCTTTTCGAACAGGGCGCGGGCGCGCTCCGACGGCGTGAAAAAGCACGGGATGTCCGCCTGAATCAGCATGCCGAGTTTGTCCGCCCAGTAGAGTTTGCGCGGCTCGTCCGCCTTGATGTGGATGCGCATCATGTTGAACCCCGCGCGTTTCGCCAGCTCGATGTCGCGCTTGAGGAACTCGTCGTCGGGGGCGGTGTAGAGCCCGTCGGGGTTGTAGGATTGGTCTAACACGCCGCGCAGGTAGATGGGCTTGCCGTTGAGCAAGACGAAGCTATGCTCGGCGTCGCCGTGCTTGCCCCAGCGCACGGCGCGGACGCCGAAGTAGCCCTGCACGGCATCGTAGGTACGCTTGCCGTCTGCCGACAGCAGGCGCAGCTCGAACGGGTACAGGTAGGGGCTACTGGGCGACCACAGGCGCGGGTTCTCCAGCGTCAGGCGAAAGGTTTTCTCGGTGTCGGTCTCCAGTATGCCGAAGCGCACGGTAGGGAAGGCGCGGTTGCGCGAACGCAACTCCAACTGCAACGGCTCGCGCACTGCCTCACGGTCGAGCGCGACGCGGAACTCCACCACGCCCGTCGGGACGCCCGCCTCGTCTGCGAGGGGCGCAATCTGGAACGACTCGATGCGCGCTGCGCCTGTCGCCTCCAGCCACACGGTCTGCCAAATCCCGCTGACGCTGGTGTACCAGTCGGGCACTTGCTTGCCGAGCGGGGTCTCGCGGTCGGTGCGGTCTTCGACGCGCACGACGACGCTATTCGGGCGGTCAAAGCGCACATGTGGGGTGATGTCGAAGCGGAACTCGGAGTAGCCGCCCGCGTGTTCGCCGACGCGCACGCCGTTGACCCACACGGTGGCGTGGTGGTCTACCGCGCCGAAGCAGAGCCAGACGCGCTGCCCGCGCCAGCGGTCGGGCAGGCTGAACTCGCGCCGATACCACGCGACGCCTTCGTACTGGGTGTCGCCGATGCCGCTGAGTCGGCTCTCCCAAGCGTAGGGCACGCGAATCGTGCGGGCGTAGGGGCGGGGCAGCGCGTGCCATTCCTCGCGAAGCCCCACATCGTCTGGGTCGAACTGGAACTCCCACACGCCATTCAGCGACTGCCACTGGGCGCGTTCGAAGTCGGGGCGCGGGTGCTGGGCAGCGGCAAGCGTCAGCTGCGCCGCAAGCGTCATCCCTGCCATCAGGTACACCGTCCGTGTCATCCGACGGTGGATTCGACGCTCGCGGCGCGAGTCCTGTTAGGTGTTCGCCTCGCCACCCGGAATGCCTGACAGGTCACAGGGCAGCGTGTAGGTGTCTACTTCGCGGTTGTTGTCGTCGTACGACCTGCCTGGGATCTTGCCGTAGCGGTGGTACCACTTCGCGTGCCCGTCGGCGAAGTTGATGTTGATGCCGTTCTTATGGCGTGGGTCCCCTGGAAAGGCAGACCAATCGATGATGAATCGCGGACGCGGACAGATAGGGTCAATCAACGGATCGCGCGGATGCTTGTGAACCGAGTCGTAGAACATCGTGGTGTGCACAGGGTCTTGCAGCTGCGCCATCGGCACGACGGGGTCGTCCTCCCATAAGCCTGGTGGCACCGACGGGTCTTGGAACAGCGCGAAGTTGTAGGCGTAAGAGGCGTATTGGAAGTTGCCTGCCGTGCGCAAGCGAACCCACGATAGAATAAGCTTCCAGTCGGTTCCTGGACGATTGGACGGGCAGACAAGGATATCGATATTCCTCATGTAGGGGATCACGGCGTCGAATACAGTAAACACACGGTCGTTGCTTCCTGGATAGAGGATGAGGTTATCCATGCTGTAGGCGCTCTGGGGAAAAACCTCGTCGTAGTCTTGCACATATTTTAGGGTCGCGATTGCGAATTGGCGCAGGTTGCTTAGGCAGCTCGCACTGCGTGCGCTCTCCCGCGCTTGTGCGAACACAGGGAACAGAATTGCGGCGAGTATCGCAATAATCGCGATGACGACCAACAGTTCAATGAGCGTAAAGCCCCTCACGCGGTATGTCATAGCATTCACCCGCACAAAGCGTACCGATTGTGCGGTTAAGGTTTGGTTATGCGCGGGTGCTGCCGGAGGCTACTGCATGGTCATGTTGCCCTCGGCATCGCCCATCATGCGGGGTGGCGCGCCGCCGTTCGGACTCGGTTCGTATAGATGCACCTCCGTTCCGAACTGGGGCTGGGCGAACGGCAGGTGGGTGCTGCCACGCGCCAAGATGTGCAAATAGTTCGCACTGTCGCCTTCGTAGGGCGCGCCGTGATTCCACGGCACCCACGACCGCGCGTTGCAGTAATGGCACACGAACGCCCGACGCCAGCGATCCGAGGTGCGATTCGGATATGAACGGTGCAGCAGATGCCCATCGAAAAACAGCACATCGCCTGGCGCCATCCGCACAGCAATCGGTGGCGGATACTTGCGCACGATCTGCGTGAGGGTGTTGACCTCGTCATCCAAGTGGCTCACATTGTGCACCTCGTGCAGATCCTCAAAGGCGTTCACGGCTTGCACATGGGCGTAAGGGATCGCATCGGGCGGATAGATTGGCTCGAAGTGCGAGCGTGGTACCACCCACAGGCAACCGTTCTCCTCATCGGCGGGGTCTAACGCGAGCCACGCGCCGATGAGCGTGTCGGGATAAGTAGTGATGTAGCACGAGTCCTGATGCCAACCTTGCCCACCTGTGCCTGGCGGGTTGTGGAACAGCATCGTCTGCAGCGCCAGCACATCGGGACCAATCAGCGCCTCCAACACATCGAGGATGCGCGGGTGCAGCAGCCCCCACTCGGCGATGGGGTCGATCCGATGCAGTTGGTGTACCCGCGACGGGTTCGGCGACCAGACAGCCGCGCTCTGCGCCTTGCTTTCCCAGCGCTCCAGCGCCCATGCGTACAGCTTGGCGACATCTTCCTGCGCCACCAATCCTTCGACCTTGAGGTAGCCCTCGCGACGGTAGTGAATATACTCGTCCACCTTGACCTTGTAGCGGTCTGCGCGCTCCACAGCTTTCGGTAGGTACGCCATAGCATGCAAATTATAGCCCATTTGGGGCGTGGATGGGTACACTTTAGGAGATGATTACGCTTTCGAACGGCGAACCTATCGAATTTTTGACGGGCAGCGGGGCGCTGGGGTTTGATGGGCGGGGCTGGTGGTGGGAGTATCCGCTGCGCTGGATAGGGCTGCTAAACCCACGCGCGTTCACAATTGTGGTCAAGACACTCACCCTGCACCCGCGCGCGGGCAACCTGCGCTGGTATGCGCCCTGGCGCTGCGTGCGTCTCATTCGCGGTGGCACGGTGAACGCTGTTGGGCTGACCAATCCTGGCGTGGACTGGTGGATCCGCGTCTGCTACCCCCGCATGCGCCGAATGGGACTGCAGACGATTGTGTCGGTCTACCCCGAACGCCTCGAAGAAGCGCGGGCATTCGCCGACAAACTGCGCGGGCTGCAGATTGCTGGGATCGAGCTGAACGCTTCGTGCCCAAATGTGGCGCACTGCGAGGCAGACACGGTACGGCATGTGCAGGCAGTTGCCTATGCGCTGCGCGAGTCGGGGCATCCACTGATTGTCAAGGTCGGCTATGATCAGCCGTATGTGGCGATTGCACAGGCGGTAGAGGGGGTCGCCGACGCAATACACGCCATCAACGCCGTGCCGTGGCGACGGGTATTCGGCGAGCGACCGTCGCCTCTGGCACGGCTGGGTGGAGGCGGCGTGTCGGGCGAGCCCATCCGCCCGTTCGTGCGCGAGGCGGTACAGCGGCTCCGCGCCCAAACGCGCCTGCCCATCGTCGCCGGCGGTGGGATTTACACCCTACAGGACTTGGAGGAGCTGTGGGCGTTGGGCGCACGCGCCTTCAGTATCGGCACGCTGTTTCTACGCGCACCGTGGCAGCCGAACCGCCTCGTGCGAGCGTGGCACACGCACCACGATGCCCCACCACGCGCCTCAACCATCGGCTCAACAACGCACGACCACACTCCCCCCTCGAGGTATAATCCCCTACGACAGAGCAAATGGCACTGAAACGCCTATCGGTTGTAGCGCGTCGGGCAGAGTATCGCCAGACTCCTATCTGGGCGGAGTGGCATGGCGCGCCTCCCCAGACGCCGATTGCGCTCCAACACAGCGCGGAGCTTATCCCCGCGCAGGTTGTCGAATCGGCAGGCAAGCGGTATCTGGTCTGGATCGAGCCTGAGTTGCCACGCGGAAAGACGCATCACTATGTGATACGCCCCAATCCGCGCCCGACTGACGGCTTCACGCACACGCTTACCGAACGCGCCCTGCAGATCGCCTACAAGGGTAAGCCTTACACGGCATATGTGAGGCGCGGCGCGCCCAAGCCCTACCTGTACCCTGTCTACGGACCTAACGGGAAGCCCCTCACGCGCCACTTCCCGATGCAGACGGTGGCAGGCGAACGCACCGATCATCCCCATCACCGCTCCCTCTGGTTCACCCACGGCGATGTGAACGGCATAGACTTCTGGACAGAGGGCGCAGGACGGGGCGTGATTGTGCATCGCGCGCTGGAGAAAACCGAGTCGGGTCCTGTGCTGGCGCGGTGGGTGGCTCGCAATCAGTGGCAGACGCCCGACGGCAAGCCCCTCCTGGACGAGACCACCGGAGTGGTCTGCTACGCTGCACCCGACGCACACAGCATCGACTACATCGTTGCGCTTACTGCGCTGGACACGGATGTGAGGTTCGGCGATACCAAAGAGGGCACTTTCGGCGTGCGCGTCGCCAGCAGTCTCGAAGTCGCCCGCAATGCGGGCGGGCAGATCGTGAACGCGCACGGACAGCGCGACCGCGAGGCGTGGGGCAAGCGCGCCCCATGGTGCGACTACACAGGCATCGTGGAGGGCGACACTGTGGGAATTGCTATCTTCGATCACCCTGCAAATCTACGCCACCCCACCTACTGGCATGTGCGTGACTACGGATTGTTCGCGGCGAACCCCTTCGGCATGCACGACTTCGAACCTGGCAAGCCCAAAGGCGAGGGCGATTACACGCTCAAAAAGGGCGAGACGCTCACCTTCCGCTATCGGCTGTGGCTCCATCAAGGGCGTCCCGAAGAGGCAGGTGTCGCCCGCCAATACGAAGCGTACCACATCGCCCCCACCCTCATCTGGAGGTAGCCGATGGAAAGACGACTTATCGAAGGCGTCCACCTCAAGCCGCTGGTCGCGCACGCCGACGAACGCGGCTACCTGATGGAACTGCTCCGCTGCGACGACCCCATCTTCCAAAAGTTCGGGCAAGCCTATGTATCACTCAACTATCCTGGAGTGGTGCGCGCATGGCACTGGCACGAGAAACAGACCGACTACTGGGCAGTGGTGAAGGGGATGGTGAAAGCGGTACTGTATGACCGTCGCCCCGACTCGCCCACGCACGGCTGGGTGAACGAATTCTATCTGGGGGAACACCATCGCGTGCTGTTGGTGATACCGCCGCGGGTGGCACATGGCTACAAGACGATTGGCACGGAGCCGTCGCTGTTAATTAACTTCCCGACGGAGCCGTACAACCGCGCCCAGCCCGACGAGTTCCGCTTGCCATACGACACTCCCGAAATCCCCTATGACTGGGCGATTCGAATGGGTTAGCCGTGTCGCTGCGCGAACGCTTTCATGAAGTCGCACAGTGCCTGCACACCTTCCAGAGGCATTGCGTTGTAAACGGACGCACGGCAGCCGCCGACGGAGCGGTGCCCTTTGAGCTCGTGCAAGCCGTGCGCCTGCGCTTCCTGCAGAAACTGCTTCTCCAAGTCCTCGTTCGGCAGGCGGAAGGTGATATTCATCATCGAGCGGTGTTCGGGGTGTGCGTGCCCGCAATAGAAACCGTTGCTTTCGTCGATGACACGGTACAGCAGGCTCGCCTTCTCGCGATTAACGCGCGCCATCGACTCCAGCCCGCCAATCGTGTGCAGCAGCCAACGCGTCACGAGCATCACGATGTAGACCGCGAACACAGGTGGCGTGTTGTAGAGCGACCTATGCTCGGATTGCACGCGGTAGTTGAGCATTGCGGGCAGCGTTTCAGGCACGCGCGACAGTAAGTCCTCGCGCACAATCACAATCGTAACACCCGCGGGACCCGCGTTCTTCTGCGCGCCTGCATAAATCAGCGCATAGCGGGTAATGTCTATCGGGCGCGAGAGGAAATCAGACGACATGTCGCACACCAGCGGTCGATCGCCAACAGACGGCTCGGTCGCGAACTGCACCCCCTGAATTGTCTCGTTGGAAGTGAAATGCACATAGCGGGCGTCGGGGTCAATTGTATATTCGTCTGCACGCGGCGTGCGGACAAAATTCTCGTGCTTGCCATCCCACGCAACACGCCCTTTGCCCACCCGTTGCGCCTCCTGAAGCGCCTTCTGTCCCCACGAACCCGTGACGATGTAGTCGGCACTCCCGTCACCCAGTAAGTTCATCGGAACCATCGCGAACTGCAGGCTCGCACCCCCCTGTAGGAATAACACATGGTAATGGTCGGGGATGTTCAGCAGTTGACGCAGGTTCGCCTCCGCTTCCTCGATGATAGCATCAAAGTGCTTGGAGCGGTGACTAATCTCCAGCACGGATGCTCCAACCCCAGGCAAGCAAAGCAAATCGCGCTGTGCTTCCTCCAGAACGGGCAGAGGCAGCACTCCCGGACCTGCCGAGAAGTTCCATACACGCTGGCGCATCGTTCTCCTCCTGCAATAGAATACCTGATGGCTGCTGCGTCTGTGGTGCAAGGGAGGTGGTGCGCGTTGGAGGAAAACGGAACTTGCGCTCGAATCGGCTCTTTATGCAGACAGACCTTGCAACGCGAATTGAGCGTGCATTTGCAGGTGGCGCGGCAGATGAGTCGCTGATTCGCGAGTTTATTGTGGCGTTAGAGCGTGGGGAGGCACGCGCGGCTGAGCCAGACCCCAGCAGTCCCACGGGCTGGCGTGTCAACCTCTGGGTCAAACAGGGGATTCTGCTGGGCTTTCGGCTGGGCAGGTTGACGCCGCTGGCGTGGGGCGGAGTGGAGTTTTTCGATCGGCATCTCTATCCGCCACGCGCTTTCACGCTCGCCGACGGGGTGCGTGTCGTGCCAGGGGGCACGAGCGTGCGGCGCGGTGCGTCCGTCCAGGGGTGGTGATTATGCCACCAACCTATGTGAATGTGGGCGCATATGTGGGCGAGGGCACAATGCTGGATTCGCATGTGTTGGTCGGCTCGTGTGCGCAGATTGGCGCACGGGTTGCATCTAAGCGCGGGATGCCAAATCGGTGGCGTGTTGGAACCCGTGGGCGCCTCCCCTGTGATTGTAGAGGATGACGCCTTCGTTGGCGGTGGCACAGGGCTGTTTGAGGGGGTAATTGTCAAGCGCGGTGCGGTCATCGGCGCGGGCGTGCTGCTCACACGGGCAACCCCTGTGTACGACTTGGTTTACAAGCGCATCTTACGCGCAGCAGACCCGCTGCCGCTGGTAGTACCCGAAAACGCTGTTGTGGTGATGGGCTGCCGTCCGAGCCACGCGCCCTTCGCGCAGCAACACGGTGTGCACCTGTATGTGCCTGTCATCGTCAAGTACCGCGATGCACGCACCGACGCGGCGACCGCTCTTGAGGACACCTTGCGCGGATGAGTTGGCGCTTGGACGAGGCTATGCACGCTCTGGCTAAAACGACGCGCCACTCGCTCTGGGTCATCAGGTACAATCCCTGCTTGTGGAATGGGACACGCATACGCTGCAGGTGCTGGAGTTGGACTATGTGCGTCAGGAGTGGGCGAAACGCACGGACACCCCGTTCGGGCGCGAGCACGCGCTGACGCGCGAGCTTAGCCGCGACGAGACGCTGGTCGCGCTGCGCCTGCAAGAGACGGACGACGCCGTGCGCCTGCTGCAACGCGAGCCGCCGCCCCCCGTGCGCGGGTTCGAGCCGCGCCCTGCGCTTCAGAAAGCCACGAAAGGGGGCGCGCTTAGCCCCGACGAACTGCTGAGCGTCCAACGCCTGCTGCAAACCGCGCGCCTCTACAAAAGCCACCTGCTGCCCCGCGCCGAGCGATACCCACACCTCGCCCGCTACGCCGAACGCCTGCACACCCTACACGCGCTGGAGAAGCACATCGCGCAGTGCATCGCGCCGTCAGGCGAGGTGCTGGACACCGCCAGCGAGCGACTGGCGCAACTGCGCCGCGACCAGCAACGCCTGCACAAGCGCATCACCGAAGAGTTGCAACGCCTGATTCACACGCTGCGCGACGCGCTGCAGGAGCCGCACTACACGATTCGGAACGGACGCTACTGCTTGCCTGTACGCAGCGACTCGCGCGGGCGCGTCAGGGGCATCGTCCACGACGCCAGCGCGAGCGGCGCGACGCTGTTTATTGAACCCGAACCGCTGATTGAACTCGGCAACCGCCTGCGCGAACTGCACGCCGCCGAACAGGAAGAGGTCGACGCCATCCTGTACGGTCTCTCGCGAGCGGTGGAGGCAGAATCGGACGCGCTGTACGAGACGCTGGACGCGCTGACCTTGATTGACGCCGCGCTGGCAGCGGGCAGGCTCGCGCTCGACTGGGACTGCACGATGCCCGCGCTGAGCACGCAGGGCGAGTGGAAACTGCGCAAGGCGCGCCACCCGATGATCCCGCGCGAGCGCGCCCAACCGATTGACCTCGAACTGGGGCGCGAGTGGCTGGGCGTGCTAATTACGGGTCCCAACACGGGCGGCAAGACGGTCAGCCTCAAGACGCTGGGGCTGCTGACGCTAATGACCCTGCTGGGGCTGCACATCCCCGCGCTGGAGGGGTCGCGTATCGCCATCCCGAACGGCATCTACGCCGACATCGGCGATGAGCAGAGCCTACAGCAGTCGCTGTCCACCTTTTCAGGGCACATGCGACACATCACCCGCTACTTGGCGCAGGCGGGTCGGTGCAGCCTCGTGCTGCTGGATGAGCTCGGCGCGGGCACTGACCCGACGGAGGGCGCGGCACTGGCGCGCGCGATTCTACAGACGCTGCTGGAGCGCGAGGCGCGCGTGGTCGCCACCACCCACTACGGCGAACTGAAGGCGTATGCGCACCGCCACCCCCAACTGATCAACGCCGCGATGGAGTTCGATCTTGAGACGCTGCAGCCGACCTACCGCCTGCTGATGGGCGCGCCAGGCGCGAGCCACGCCATCGAAATCGCGCGTCGGCTGGGATTGCCCCCGCGCGTGGCGCAACTGGCGACCGAGTCGCTGGGCGTGCAAGAGGCGACGCTGACCGAGATGATTCAAGACCTTGAGCGCGCCCGACGCCACGCCGAGCAAGCCGAAGCCGAATGGCGCACGAAACTGCAGGAACTTACCGAGCGCGAGGCGCGCCTGGACGCCGACCGCGCCGCGCTGGAACACGACAAGCAAACCTACAAGCAACGCCTGCAGCAGCAGATGGAGCAAGTGCTGGAGCAGGCGCGCGCCGAAGCCGAGCAAATCTTGCGCCAGTTACGCCAAGCCCCCCGTGAAAACAAGCAGACCACCCAGTTGCGCGAGCAGATGCACCAGTTGGTGGAGAGGGTACGCGCCTCGCGTGAGCGTGTCCCCAGCGCAGAGCCTGCCCCGCCCGCCGAATGGCAAGCCGGCATGCGCGTGCGCATCCGCAGCCTGAGCAAGGAGGGCACACTCGCCGAACCACCCCACGAGGGCAAGGCATGGGTCTTCGTCGGCAAACTGCGCATGGAGTTTCCCATGAGCGACCTTGAGCCGCTACCCGACCTGCCGCAGAAACCCGCGCCCACCCGCTACTCCAAGCCACGCCCGCCCCAACCCGTGCCGCTGGAGTTAGACCTCCACGGGATGCGCGTCGAGGAGGCGCAGCCCGAACTGGAGAAGTACCTCGACGACGCAATTCTGGCAGGCTACAGCAGCGTGCGCATCAATCACGGAAGAGGCACAGGCACACTGCGTAAGGTAGTCCATGAGTACCTGCGGAGCCACCCACAGGTGCGTTCGTTTCACTCCGCGCCCAACCACGAGGGCGGTGAGGGCGTGACAATTGTACGGTTTCGGGGAAGGTGAACGGCTTGCCCGTCTTTAGGCGGTTCCGTCGCCGATTGCGAACCCTCCAACAGGTAAGTGCCGCGCTGTGTGCCAGCGTCGGTATTCGGCACTCAGGCGCACCTGCACATCGCGCAGCGCTTGTTCGGGTGTCTTGTTGCCGCTGATAAGATAGTCCTGCGCTGTGTAGAGTTCGCTGAGGTACAACGCTGCGATTGGCGTGACGGGGAAATAGCGCGCGTTGGGGCTGTCCACCAAGTTCAGAAACTGTGCGTAGCCGCGCTTCCACTGCTCGTCGGGGCGGCGCACCGTGCGTAGGCGGGGATGCTTCAGCACGCGCCGAATGTTGGGCAACCCGTGCATCGTCTCGGCGAACAGCAGTTGCGCCTCCTCGCGCTGCATCCACACAAAAAAGTCCCACGCCTCGCGCGGGTGGCGCGACCCACGCGGGATGCAAAACATGTTTTGCCCAATCCAAGTCGGTCGGCGCAGGTGCGGCTTGCCCGCAGGGTACGGAATCGGCGCAATCGTGTAGGGCACACGCGGCGCGTACTTCTGGAACCAGTAGGTGTTCCACTGTCCGTTGATCATCATCGAGATTTTGCCCAGAAAGAAGGGGTTGTTCGTGCCCTGCTCGTTGCCGAAGCTCATCGTGAAGGCTTGTATCGCCTTGCCGTCGCCCATCGCTTCAATCAGAGCGCGGTAGTAGCGGGCAGCTTCGAGGTTCGTGGGGTGGTCAGCGGTCGGTGCACCCGTGCGTGGGTCGACAAACTGCCCGCCGAACGCGCCGATGATGTAAATCAGGTCGGGTGGGCGCAGCCCCAGCGTGCGGACGGCGCCGCCCCGCTCGCGAACAGTCAGCCGACGCGCGTAGTCGAGCATCTGCTCCAGCGTTTCGGGCGGGCGGTCTGGCGGTATACCAGCGCGGCGGAAGTGGTCAGGGTTGTAAAACAGCGCGATGGCGTCCAGCAAGTAGGGCATCGAGTAGAGTGTGCCGTTGTAGCGCCCCAGTTCCAGTGCGCCTGGTACGAAATCTGCCTCGCGGAAGCCCGCTGCGCGGAACCAGTCGTCTAAGGGCAGCAGCGCGCCGTTGGCTGCTAGCGGCGCAAGATACCCCGGCTCGCGCAGCGTGAAAAAGTCGGGCGGCGCGCCCGCCGTGATTGCCCGCAGAATCTTGTCATCGGGCACGGAGCCGAGATTCTGCAGGTACACCCTATCCTGAACGCGGTTGTAATAATCCACCACGCCCTGAAAGACCTTCTCCTCGTCGCCCGTCCACATGCTCCACACGCGCACGAGGGTGCGCCCGTGCGCGGTCGGCTCGCGCCCCGCGCAACCGCCCAGCATCGCAGCACCTAGACCTAATCCACCAACGACCACCCGCATCGAGTTGGGAGTATACCTTTGCCACACCGCCCGTAGGTGTGGTACAATTCCCCATATGGACACAGTGCTGATCACTGGCGGTGCGGGCTTTTTGGGCTACCACTTGGCGCACCACTTTGCCCGCAACGGTGTGCGTCCCGCGCTCTTGGATATTGCGCCCTACGAGGAGTCGGAGTACCCCGACGGGACGCTGTTTTTCAAAGGCGATGTGCGCAACCGCAACGAGGTGCGTGCAGCGTTGGAGGCGTCGCGCCCGCGCTGGGTCATTCACGGCGCTGCCGCGCTGCCCCTGTGGAAACGCGCCGACATCTTCAGCGTGAATGTGGACGGCACACGCACCGTGTTGGAGGAAGCGTTCCGCGCAGGCGTCGAGCGCGTGGCGCATGTGTCCTCAACCGCCGTGTACGGCGTGCCGAAAAAGCACCCGATTGAGGAGACTGACCCACTGAGTGGCGTCGGTCCCTACGGCGAAAGCAAGATTCTGGCGGAGCGCGTGTGCGAGGAGTTCCGCGCCAAAGGGCATATCGTGCCTGTCATTCGCCCAAAGACCTTTATCGGGCAGGCGCGGCTGGGTGTGTTCCAGATTCTGTACGATTGGGTCGAGTCGGGGGCGCGTATCCCGATGATTGGCAGCGGGCGCAACCGCTACCAGTTGCTGGAGGTCACCGACCTCGCGGAGGCGTACTGGTTGGCGTGTACCGTGGATGCTGAGCGAGCAAATCACACCTTCAACATCGGCGCGGAGCGGTTCCAGACCGTGCGCGAGGATATTCAGGCGTTGTGCGACTTCGCGGGGTCGGGCGCGCGCCCGATGGGCACGCCTGCCGCGCTGGTCAAACTCGTGCTGCGCGTGCTGGAGGCACTCAAGCTTTCGCCGCTGTATAAGTGGGTCTATCTCACTGCGGACAAGGATTCGTTCGTCTCGATCGAGCGGGCGAAGGCGCAGTTGGGCTGGCAGCCTGTGTACAGCAACGCCGAAGCACTGATTCGCTCGTACCAGTGGTACTTGGAGCATGCGTCGGGCTTGGAGGTCGGCACGGGCGTGACGCACCGTGTGGCGTGGGAGCAGGGGGCGCTGAAGGTGTTCAAGTGGCTGCTGGGCGGGCGGAAGAAAGTCGCTCTGTCGCGTCGATGAAGCAAGGTATTCCTGGGCAGCGCTCGCGTTCCACCCCGAGATAGGAGTGTCTGTCGGGCAGGTGTGGTTGTTAGGCAGGAAATTGCCAATCTGCCTCGAAATGAGCGCGGGGCATAACGACCCCTAATTACATCTGGAGGTACCGAATGAGTAAAGTACGCTTGGGATTGATTGGCAGCGGTGGTATGGCGCGCCACCACATCAACCTTTTACAGGGTATCAGCGAAGCGGAGTTGGTTGCGATTACGGAACCCAGTATCGATCAACGCAACGCGACTGTCGAGCGCTTCCCACATCTTCAGGGCGTGCCTTTTTTTGACGACTACCGCGCAATGCTGGATAAGGTAGAGATGGACGGCGTAATGATTGTCTCCCCCCACACGCTTCACTTTCAACAAGCGATGGACTCGCTGGACAAGGGGCTGCATGTGATGATCGAAAAGCCGATGGTCTGCACGGTGGCGCATGCGCAGACTCTGGTGCGCAGGTTTCGCGAGACGGGCAAGGTCGGGCTGGTTGCCTACCAGCGCCACTACATCCCCGTGTACCGCTATGTGTACGAGGGCATCCGACGCGGCGAAATCGGCAAGGTCCACTTCGTGCAAGCCGTCAATCTGCAGAACTGGATGCGCGCCACTGCCAACACCTGGCGCCAAGACCCCGACCTGTCGGGCGGCGGACAAATCAACGACACGGGCTCGCACTTAGTGGACTTCCTAATGTGGATCGTCGACGCGCCCGCCGTCAAAGTGAGCGCGTATATGCAATACTTCGACCGCAAAGTGGACATCGACTCCGCACTGGCGTTTGAGTACGCCAACGGCACAATCGGCAACCTGTCGATCATCGGTAGCACAACGGTCTTCTGGCACGAGGAGATTACGGTGGTCGGCAGCGAGGGCAGTTATCTCATTCGCCATGACCAGTTGGAGATCTGCGATGCGCATGGCAATCGCTACAAGCCAGAGAGTCTGCCTCAGGGATCGCAGCCTGTTATCAACTTTGTGAACGCGATTTTGGGACGCGAGGAGGTGCAGTCCAAGCCCGAAGACGGCTTGCGCGTGATTGCGTTCACGGAGGCGGCGTGGCAATCGGCGGCGCAGGGCGGTGCCCCTGTGCCCATCGTGCAGCCAGAAGTGTAGCCATTGGGTATACTTCGGTTTACGGTCGCGCTAAGCGGGGAGCTGGCGGTTCCCTGTACCTGCAACCCGCCATAGCAGGGCTGAACTCTGGCTCGAGGCGGGTCGGCTGGCAAGACCCGCCGCGCACGCGCCCGTGAGGATCATCGGGACTTGCGCAACGGAGGGACGGTGAACCCCGCCAGGTCCGGAAGGAAGCAACGGTAAGTCGTTTCCCCGTGTGCCGTAAGCCCCCCGATGGGAGCGGGCGGCGACGCGACGCCTTGCCAAGCGCCGTCGACAGCCAGTGCGCGACCGCTACTTCGCCAATAAATCGCGCAACGCCGACTCCAATGTCGGAAAGCGGAACTCATAGCCCGCTTCCAGCAACCGTTTGGGCAACACGCGCGAGCCTTGCAACACGAACTCTGCCATCTCGCCCAGCATCAAGCGCACGGCGAACGCAGGCACCCGGACAATCGCAGGGCGCAGCAGCACGCGCCCCAGCGTCTTGGCAAACTCGCCCATCGGAGCAGGCTGCGGTGCTGTGAAGTTGAATGCGCCCGATAGGTCGTCCCGCACCAGCAAAAACGCCGCCGCGCCTACCACATCGTCTAAATGAATCCACGAGAGCCACTGCTTCCCCGACCCAATCGGTCCGCCGACGCCGAGCTTGAACGGGGTGAGCATCTGAGGCAACGCGCCGCTCTCCAGCCCCAGCACGATGCCGATGCGCATATAACACAGGCGCGCACCCAACGATTCAATCGGCTGCGCCGCCGCTTCCCACGCTTTCCCCAAGTCTGCCAGAAAGCCGCTGGCGGGCAGGCTCGACTCATCGGCGGTAGTGGCAGGGCTCTGGTCATAGATGCCGATGGCGGACGCTTGTAGCCAGATGCGTGGAGGCGTCCGCGCATGCTGGGCTGCTCGTATCAGCAGTTCGGTTGTCCGCACGCGGCTGTCCCAGAGACGCTGCTTAACCGCAGGTGTCCACCGCTGCGCGATGCTCTCGCCCACGAGGTTAATCACAGCATCTGCGCCATCGAGCCTGTCTGCCCATGCGCCGAGCGTCGCACCATCCCACCCGATGGCATGCACGCCTTCAGGCAAACGCGCTACATCAGGACTGCGCGTCAACACCTCTAACTGGTGCTGCGTCCGATACGCCTCCACCATCGCCTTGCCGATAAACCCTGTACCGCCTGCCAAAACGATTCTCATCTGCGTCCTCCCGAAGCGACCTTGTCGGCTGCCTCCCCAATAGGTGCTGTCGCGACACCTGTCCCTTCGCGCTGCCGTTCACGCATGAGAATGTACCCTTTCGGATGGCAAGCCAGTGTGCGCTTCGCGTTTAAAGATCGCGCCGAACTGTTCAACGCCCCAAGCGACAAGCCCGACGCCCACAAGCGTCTCGCCACACTGAGGCAAGTACATGTAGTGTTCAAAGGGATGCAGGAACGCCATGGGCATAAACGCAAGCGCGTGCCACAGCCATGCACCTCCCAACAGCCCACGCCAACACCACACAGCTGCTAAGACACCCAAAAACAGTATATTCCCCAGCAGGTAATCCCATCCAGTCGCGTCCACCAGCAACACCTCGAGGTGCGCGCCAACGGAACGCCAATATTGCCACTGCGCCGCTGGGGGGAATATCTCGGTGAGATAGCTATCTAAAGGACCTGAAAGACTGCTCCGCAGCTGTTGGTCTTGATAAGCGGACAACTCCATAGGTAGCAGTGCGACGCGCAGCGCGAGTATCAGCGCGCCACACAGAGCCGTCGTTGCGAACATCCGCATACTCCAGATGCCCCATGCGCGTCGCTGCCAAACTGCCAGTGCGCCCACCATCGGCACCAGCATAATTGGCTGCTCATAGCTGCCCAACGCCAGTAAATAGAGCATGCCGCCAAGCACGAGCCAGCTCCAACGACGCCATCGCACGCCTTGCAACAGCGCGTACATCGCCCACACACTGAACATCGTGCCCAGTAGTGCCGTGCGTGAAGGTATCCAAACAATTAGGCGTGTGTATTCTCCGCTGAGCAGGCAGTCGAACCCCCAGAACATCGCGCCGACTGCCCCCAACAGGAGAGGGTAGGCATGTGCCCAACCGTTGAGGTTCTCCAAGATGGCGTTTCGAATTGCTTGCACGAGCCGTCGCAGGTTGAAGCTTGGCTTGCTGTCTACAATCGCTCGCCCCCACACAACCGTCACGCTGGCTGCCACGAACCACCACGCCGACCAGTGCTCCATACGGCTCGTCAATCCAATCTGTTGCAGGCTCAGCGCAACGCCTGCGCCAAGCGCCAGCCACTCCGCGAAACGGTTGCCCACCAACTGTGCATACGCGCGGGCGAGCGACCACAACCCCAACGCGGTCAGTAGCATGAGCAGCCAGTTCGTCAGTCGGAAGCCTGCCCCCGCCTCGCCATAGAGGGCATAATCCAACGCAATTGAGAGACTGCTTATCGGGCGATAAAACCCGTTCTCCAGTAGCCAATCCCCCACAAGCCAGCGCAGCGCGCCATGCTGCCGCACAGCGTCCAGCATGACTGCCGTGTCGCTGTCTGCCCGCAGAGGAATTGCGCGAAACACTTGGGGCAGCGCAAGCAGGTGAAGCCCCCCAATTGCCGCCAGAGCGCCCCAGAACCAGCCTTTATTTCTGCTTGAAGAAGTTTGCGTTCTTCTCAATGTAATGTCGCCATTCGGGAGGCACTTCCGTGTCGGCATAGATGGCGTTCACGGGGCACTCGGGTTCACAAAGCCCGCAGTCGATACACTCATCAGGATGAATGTACAGCTGGTCTTCCCCCTCGTAGATACAGTCGACGGGGCAGACTGCCACACACGATTTGTCCTTCACACCGATACAGGGTTCCGTGATAACATACGGCATAAGGATAGCCTCCTGCCTAAAGGATACCCGATAGGTGTTCAGAAAGCAATAGGACAGCAGGTGGCAAAGTGGGTACACTACACGATGCGAGATAGCGAAGCGCGTTGCCGTACACGGGTGGTCTGTTTTTCTGGGCGTCGTGGCGACTGCGCTGTTGCTCGCAAGCGACAATCGATGGGATGGTCACAAGTTTGGCGCGGGATGCTGCGTGGTGGCTCGCTTGCGCGTTGGCGTGCGATTATCGTTGCGGGCGTGGCGATGGTAGGCGCGTGTGTTGCCCAGCAACTGCCCTCGCGCGACGACCCGCTCTATTTCTACCTTGCGCGCGTAAGTCCTACGCCCTCTACGCTGCTGCGCATGCCCCGCAGTGCGGATGAATTGATGCGCGTGCTGCCTGCCGAGCCGTCCGCGCTTGTTCAAGTCATTCGGTGGAAGCTCGGAGAGGCGGCAGCACTGCCCAAGCAGACGCAGTGGCTCAGTGTTGAACTCCAAGCGTTCGCGTTCCCCAACCGCAGCGAATGGCGTACTGCGAGCGCAGCCTACCACGCGGTCGGCACATGGGTCATCACAACGCACGCGTTAGTAGAAGTGGTCTGGAGCGATCGGCGCCGTCGCGAGGGGGAAAACGCCAGCGCCTTCGATACCGTGCCGCACGCGACGCTGACGCTTCAAACAGGGACAATCCGCTGGCGAGTGGGCTATGGCACGCTGCGGTGGCTGGGCGGCTACAGCGGCGGGATGCTGGTCAACGATGAAATGCCCGCCGTACCCTATGCCATGGTGCAGTTCCCCGTGCGCATTCCGCTGCTGGGGCAGTGGCGATTCGAACAGTTTTTCAGCCAGTTTAAGCAAGCAGGCGCACCGACTTGGTGGGGGGCGCGCCGTCTCGAGCGCGACTTCGGGACACACTGGACGCTTGCCCTTGCAGAAGCGTTCAAGGCACTGACGCTTCCCGAAGGCGTCGTGAGCCAAATTATACCCTATTATTTGTATCAAAAATGGTACAGCGATTCGCGCCGCGCGTCGGGCTGGTTCAATTACCTGGCAGAAGTGGGAATCGTCTACAAGCTGGACGCGCGCAACAGCTTCTACCTCTTCTGGCTCATGGACGATTTGCGTGCGCCCAACGCGCTGGGCGGTTCGTCGATTACACCGCGTAAGGTGGCAACGCTCATCGGCGCACGCCTGTATCCGACCGCGCGCACGCGCCTCATCGTGGAGGTTGTGCGTGCCGACGGAACCGCTACTGGCGGAGTCTACGATAGCTCGGGTCATGCACCGCGCTACGCTTACTTCTACAAACAGCTGCCGATGGGGCACCCGATTGGTGCAAATCGCATCGGTCTGTACGCACGGGTCGAACACGAGGCAGGTAGATGGCTGTATGGGGTGGATTACGCGACCTTCCGTCGATTTCACGAGTATCGCAGCGGCGCGCGAGGCTACCAGTTGGGGCTCACAGTAGGGTATCAGGCGTCTGAGCGGAGCGTTGTCGGCTTGCAGTATCGTGCCAGTCGCATGCGGGATGCCGATGCACCGACCACGCGAGCAGGCTGGTATCTTCAGGCGGCTGTGCAGTTTTGATGGACTTCGCAGAGTTTCCCGCGGTAGGGCGCTTCAGAGCGGCGGGTCTAACGCGTCCCTTGTTTGCCAAGAAGCGCTTTGCGCAAGCGTAGCGACGGCTCATGTCCAGGGCGGAGCGCGAGCGCCTTTTCCAGCTCGACGAGCGCGTCTTCGGTGCGTCCGAGCTTCGCGTACACGGCGGCAAGGTGGTAGCGCAGTTCGGGCGTGTCGGGTGCTATCTGCACTGCAAAGCGCAGCTCGCGCAGCGCCTCGTCGTATCGCCCCAGTTTATAGAGCACCCACCCGTGTGTGTCGTGGTACGCCCCTACATTCGACTTGATGGCTGTCGCGCGTCGCGCCAGCCGCAGCGCCTTCTCCAGCGCGCGCCCATCTTCCGCCAGCGCGTAGGCATAGTCATTCATCGCAAGGTGGTTCTGGGGATCCAGTTGAATCGCCTTCTCGAACCACGCGGGATATTCGTCACGCCTACCCGCAAGGAACGCAAGTGTGCCCATCACTTGGTAGTAGCCCGCACGGTCTATTTTGTTGGGAATAGCGTCCACGCGCGGTGCGTACTGCTCGAGAAAAAGATACGCTTGCTCAGCAGGGCGTTCAGGGCGCGCCATGTAAGCGTGACGAACTTCTTGCAAGGCGACAACGAGGTTCCGCGACTGCTCCACATACTGCCTGAACAGTGCTGCCGCGCCGTCGTAGTCGCGCCCTTCCAGCTTCTGGATGCCTTGCTCCAAAAGGCTTTTCTGGGGCTGCACCTGCTGCGAGCGTCCACAACCAGAGAGCGCAACCCCGACCAGAACAACCCACCAGACAACGCATCGCATGGCGTTCCACTCCAGCCACTCGCTTCCAACAGGAAAATTATACCGTATGCGCATGCCCGACTTGGTCTGCTTGCGCCCTGAGCCTACACACACTGATATCGGGTATTCTCTGCTTATGAACCGCCCCAGTTGGGATGAGTATTTTATGCAAATTGCACAGATGGTCGCTACCCGAGCCACCTGCCCTCGTCGAAGGGTCGGCGCTGTGATCGTGTTGGACAAGCGCATTTTGGCAACCGGTTACAACGGTGCGCCTATCGGACTGGCGCACTGTACTGAAGTCGGTTGTCACATCGTCGCAGGGCACTGTATTCGCGCCCTCCATGCGGAGCAGAATGCCATTCTGCAGGCAGCCTTGAACGGTGTCTCGACCCGCGGTGCAACCCTCTATGTGACCTGCCAACCGTGCAACCACTGCGCGAAAATGATCATCAACGCGGGTATCCAGCGCGTGGTCTTCGAGGGCGACTACCCAGACCCTTTTGCACTGGAACTGTTCGCCGAAGCAGCAGTGGTGCTCCATCGGTATCAGGAGGGTACAATCGCAGCAGTGGATTTGACGCCGTTTCGACCAAAGCGATGAAGACGATCACTGGGGTGTTTCTGTTAGCGTTGGCGACGACCTATTGGATCACTCCGTGGGTACGCCAGTTCGCCATTCGGGTCGGCGCGATGGACATCCCCGACTCCCGACGCGTCCACACTGAGCCTATCCCACGCTGGGGTGGGCTTGCAATCTATCTTGGTGTGGCAGTTGGGCTGTTAGCAGGGTTCCTACGGCTCTACATGCTTGCGCCCTCCGACACGGTATTTCTGGAGCGCGCGTTCCAGTTTCTCGGACTGCTGCTGGTTGGCACAGGTGTGCTGGTCGTGGGGATGGTAGACGACAAAAAGCCACTCCCCCCACTGGTGCAGATGGGCGTGTTGCTGCTGGCGGGGCTGGCAGTGCAACCGTTCGGAGTGCAGATTGAAGGCTTTGCAGCGCCCATCGGGGGCAACTTCAGCGAGGCGCAGTGGGTTCCGTTAGGCGTCGCGACCATCCCCATCACCGCACTCTGGATTTTCGTCGTAAGCAAGGCGATGGACACCATCGACGGATTAGACGGACTGGCAGCGGGAGTCAGCGCTATCGCTGCGCTGACGCTTGCGCTTATGGCACTACAGGCAGCCGACCTTTTGGATCAGCCCTATCCCAACTGGCTTATCGCAATTGCCGCCGCCGCTATCGCAGGGGCAGCAAGCGGCTTCCTGCGCCATAACTTCAACCCCGCGCGGATTTTCATGGGTACAGGCGGCGCCCAGTTTCTCGGTTTCATGCTCGGTGGGCTGTCTGTCATCGGCGCGTTCAAGACCGCGACCGCCTTCGCAATCGCAATCCCAATTCTGGTGTTCGGCTTGCCTATCTTGGATGCTGCGTGGGCGGTTGTGCGCCGCGCATTCAGCAGACAGCCGATTTACCAACCCGACAAACGGCACATTCACCATCAGCTGCTGGCGCGTGGCTTGAACCAACGCCAAACGGTGCTCATTCTGTACGGTGTCGCCACCGCACTGGCACTAATCGCGCTTGTGCTCTTCCGTCGAGCAATCGGCTGACGAACACGCCAGCGACGCTCACTCACCCCTCAACCGTTTTTAGACACCAAAAAACAACGGAGGCGGCAGTGCCCATTCAGGATTTTCCAGCCAAGCCTCAGAAATTCTGATTTTTCGTTGGGCATCCACTTGACTTTTTTGATCCGAGTGGGGTATCATCAGGGTGCTATGAAAAAGCCGTATGCTCAGCCGACGCGCTGCCCCATCTGCAGCAGCAAGCTGGCAGTGACGCAGGTTGCTTGTGAAGCGTGCGGGGTGACGATTCAAGGGCACTTCGCGCCGAACCGCTTTAGCCAGCTCGACGAGGAGCAACAGCAGTTTCTGGAGGTGTTTCTGCGCAATCGCGGGATGCTGGCGGGTGTCGAACGCGAGCTGGGGATTAGTTATCCTACAGCACGCAACAAGCTAGATGCGCTGCTGCTGGCGCTGGGGCTGACCCCTGCAACGACGCAAGACCTGAACGGACACTTCGCTGAGCAGCGACGCCAAATCTTGGATATGCTGGAGCAGGGTGCTATCACCGCCGAGGAGGCAGCACGCAAACTGCGCACCCTGCGCTGAAGGAGGAGGTACCACTCATGACCGAACGACAACAGACAATGCTTCGGATCCTGAACCTGATGCAGCAAGGCACAGTAACGCCCGAAGAGGCGGTCGATCTTATCGACGCGCTCTATGAGCCTGCGCCAGCTGAAACTCGGTCTGAACGCGAGTCGAGCCAATTTGGCAGCAACGGCGGCGCGAACGCTGCGCGGGGACTGTTCGACCAGATCCTGCGCGCGGTAGAAGAGACCGTGCGTGCCACAGGGCAAGCCGTGCGCAGCGTCAACTGGCAACAAATTGGACAAAGCGTGCGCGAGCAGACCCAGCGCGGACTCGATGAACTGCGCAAAACCCTCCACGAGCTGGAAACAGGCGACTGGTCCTTGGGACGGTGGGGCAAATACGAGACCGAATTGCAGCAGACGATGGACTTCGCGATCGATGGGGGGCAATCGCTGTCCATCGACCTCCCCGCAGGCGATATCCACATCACAGGCGGTTTCGACGGGGGACGGGTCGAAGCCGACATCCGCCTGCGGGGAGCTTCCCAACAGAGCGTGGAGGACGCCAAGCAGCGCTATAGCCTGACCATCGAGCGGACCGACGCGGGCGTGCGCATCACCGCGCCCGAGCTGGACGGCAATCTGCGCCAGAAGGTGAACCTGCGCCTGCGCCTGCCACGCCAAGTGAACCTGCGCGTGCGCCTGGAACACAAGGGCGACCTCGAAGTCGAAAAGCTCGACGGCTCGATTGACTTGCGCACCCCGCACGGCGACATCACGCTGCGCCATATCCGTGGCAACGCAACCCTGGAGACCATCAACGGCGACATCACAATTCATGACCTGCAGGGCGAGCGCATCGAGATCACCACTGTCAACGGCGACGCCTCCTTACACGACCTGCAGGCAGATACGGTGTGCCTACAACTTACTAATGGCGACCTCGAAACCAAGGACATCACTGCCCAAAATTTCATAGGGGAGACTGTGCGTGGCGACATTCGGTTAGACCTGGCGTTGCCTGTGCAGGGCGAGGTGCAACTGACCGCTGTGAAGGGAGATATTCTTGTGGAGCTGCCCGACGGCAACGATTGCCGGGTGCAGCTGCGCACCACTGCGGGCGATATCGAGAACGCACTGGAGTGTCGGGAAGTGGATGCAGGACGCAGCCACTACACAGGTGTGGCAGGCAACGGCGCGGGAACCCTCCTGCTGGAAACTGTTCACGGAGATGTGCGTGTCGCGCTTCGAGCGCACGAAACGGCTTGAGCCAGCAACTCAAGGTGAGCCCAATCGCCCCCGCGCACGCGGGGGCTCTTTTGGGGTATCTTGTAGGGCATGGAGGCATTTGTCGCAGCGCTAACGGTCTTTGTATTGGCGATTTTTTTGGGCTTCGAGGTGATTACGAAAGTGCCCCCGACCTTGCACACGCCGCTGATGTCGGGCTCGAACGCGATTTCGGGCATCACGATTATCGGCGCAATTCTGTCGGCGGGCGCCCAGCACACTACTCTTAGCGCAGTGCTGGGCGTGCTTGCGGTCGCGTTGGCAACTATCAATGTAGTGGGCGGGTTCTTGGTGACCAACCGCATGCTGCAGATGTTCAAGCCGAGCCGTCGGGTAAAATAACTTGGGAGGCGGATGATGCGAATTGAGCTGCTGTACTATCCAGAGTGCCCCTCGCACGAGCGTGCGCTGGAGCTAATCCGTGACGCGCTGGCGTTGGAGGGTATTCACGCCGACATTCAACTGATTCGCATCGACACGCAGGCGCAAGCGGAGCAGCATCGGTTCGTCGGATCACCCACCATCCGTATCGACGGGCGTGAAGTGCAGCCGCAGCCACACTTGCCCTACCGCCTCACCTGTCGCGCGTTCCAGCACGAAGATGGGCGACTGTCGCCTTTGCCCTCGCTCACAACGCTGCGCGCCGCTTTGCGCCACACATTCCCTGAAGGAGGTGATAGCTATGGAAATCGGCCACTCGGCATATGACTTTCAGCTGCCTGGCGTTGATGGCAAGACCTACTCGCTCAAGGACTTTGCCGACAAACCTGTGCTGGTGCTCTTTTTCTGGTGCAACCACTGTCCGTATGTTAAGGCATACGAAGACCGCGTCATTCAACTCGCGAACGAATTCAAAGACCGCGTAGCATTCGTGGCAATTAACTCGAACGACCCAACCCAGTACCCCGAAGACAGCTTCGAGAACATGCAGCGCGTCGCCCAAGAGAAGAACTACCCGTTCCCGTACCTGTTCGACGAGACTCAGTCGGTTGCACGCGCTTACAAAGCTTCGCGCACGCCTGAGTTTTTCGTGTTCGACGAGGAGCGCGACCTGAAGTATCACGGACGGCTCGATGACAACTGGGAGCATCCGAACCAAGTGCGCCATGAGTACCTGCGAGACGCCATTCGCAGCCTACTGGAGAACGACATCCCGCATGTCTCCCATGTGCCGCCTGTGGGCTGCACAATCAAGTGGAAGCACTAAGCGAAGGGCTGCGGGGATAACTTGCCCGCAGCCCAAGCTCCAGCAAAGATGAGAACTGATTCAGATCGGTGGCGTAGCGTTGCCAGGCGTCGCCACGCCTCGTGGTTCTCTTCGGAATACAGCTCGTAGGGCTGCTCGATGTAAAGCTCGCCACGGCTGCGGGCGACCTCGATAAACGGGGCTTTCGTGGTGGTCAGCCCCATGCCAGGCTGAAACTGCTGCGTCTGTGTTAGCGCCATCGCTCTCATCCTCCGAGGGTATAGGATACCTCATCCATGATGCATCGGAAGAGGCTGGTCATTAGCCTCCAAATGCGGCTTTAGCAAGGCGGCGCGAATTCGCCCCAAATTCCCCCGTCCCCATTGACAAATAGGCGATTATGCACTATAATTACATCGCTTACTGGGGTAGGCTCTGAATGGGAGGTACAGTGATGAGACTTACACTCAGAACCCTGCGCCAAACAGGGCGCACAGTGATTGGCAAAACGGTCGCTATCGCGCTTACGGTGTCGCTGACCCTGCCCCCAACCTTCGGCGTCGCTGCCGAACTGGAACACCGCCACCCGAAACGGGGGGGGGGTAAATACTGACAATAGTCTCCGTGTTGACTGGCTTACCCTGCTCCGAACGACGCTGCTCCTTGCCCCGACCTTCGCGAAACTCGCGCTTGTGCCCCTCCAAGATCCCATCGACAACAGCGATTTTGGCAGCAGCATTCGTGCGCGCCTCTTCCCACCTGCGCCGTCAGGCACGGGCACGCCCTACCCGTGGCAAGGCGCGTTCCCTGTCCCCTATGGCGTAGCCAACCCCGCCAACGGCAACCTGATGCTCGCGTTCACCCTCACAGGCTGGAGCGGCAAGGGTCCTGATGTCGCCTTCACGCTCTTTTACAACAGCCAAGACACCCGCGCCACTGAACTGGGCACAGGCTGGCGGCACAGCTTCCTCGCCTCCATCCACGACGCAGGCACACTCACCTGGCTCGGCAGAACCTATCGCAAGGTGAACCTCCACGAACCAGACGGACGGCTTCATACCTTCTATTGGCAAGGCAACGCCATTCGGGGCGCAGGTATCTCGATGCGCGGCGTGGATGATATTTTGGAACGGCTGGACGACGGACGCTATCGGCTCACCCGTCGCAACCAGATGAAGTGGTACTTTGACGCCACAGGACGACTGATAGAAATCCGCGACACGCTCAACCGCGCGTTGACGCTGAGCTATAACCCCGACGGCACGCTGCAGCGGGTTTCGGATGCGACGGGGCGCACGCTGCAGTTTGGCTACGCAAATGGACGCCTGCGCACGATTACCGACCCGCTGGGGCGCGTGTGGACGCTCCACTACGACGCCACGGGGCAACTGGAGCGCATTCAGATGCCCGACTTGGTGTACGAAGGCACCACCGAAGCGTCAGGGGCGGCACTGCAGTTCATCCACAGCGGCAGCACGCTCCTCCAGATTACCGACCTGATGGGGCGCACAGTGCGCTACAGCTATCAAGACGACGAGTGGACAGGCTATGTGACCTCAGGCGGGCTTTTCGCAGGCTGGGGCGACACCGAAGGGATTTGCGAGTTGTGGGGCTACTCGCGTGTACGCACCTACGAAGCAGGAGGCATTCTCACCACCTTTGCCTACGACGCCTACGGACGCTTGGCGGTGTTGGCGGACGGCGCGTGTCGTCTAACGCGCTTCGGCTGGGACAACGCGACTTTTCGGCTGCTGTGGCGGCGGTCGCCCAGCGGCGCGGAGTGGCGCTATCAGTATGACACGCGCGGAAATGTGCGCGAGGTCACCGACTCTGCAGGGCGCAAAGTGCAGATGGGCTGGAACGCGCTGAACCTGCTGGAGTGGGTGCGCGATGACCTGACGCCGACAGGCTTTGACCGCCTGCGGTATGTGTACGACGCTTCAGGCGAAGGTCGCTTGGAGCGGGTGCGCCAGTTGGCGGGCGCACCGCATCGCGGGCAGGCGCCGTTTTACGCCGAGACCGAGTTGCACTGGCAGAACGGACTGTTGCACAGGGTCAAGGACGCGCGAGGCAAGTGGACGGCGACCTACGGGTACGACCAGTGGGGGCAGCTTGTCAGCGTTGCCGACGCGCTGGGCTACACCGATAGCAGCGTGCGCAACGCGCTGGGCTGGACGCTTAGCAGCACGAACGCGAACGGGCAGACGCTTACCTACCACTACGACAGCTGGGGTCGGCTGCGGCGCAAGGAGCTGCCCGACGGCAGCGGGGTAGTGTACCGCTACAACCTGAACGGGCAGATGACCGAGATGACGGACGCCACAGGGCGCACGGTATGGACTTACAACGACCAATCAGGCTTTTTGGAGAGCGAGCGCCGAGAGCGTCTGGTCAACGGTTCGTGGCAGGTGGTGTGGCAGGTCGGGTACGCCTACTATCCTGCGACGGGACAACTCAAATCGCTCAGCTTGCCCGACGGCACAGTTGTCGAGTATGTCTACAAAGCCTACACAGGCGAGTTGGACGAGGTGAAACGCGACGGCGTGCTGGTAGCAAAGTACCACTACGACGCGCACGGTCGGCTCTGGTATGTGGAGCGTCCGCGGGGCGAAGGCGACCCTGAGCGCGAGGAGTATCACTACCGTGTGGTGAACGGGCGTGCGACCGACGAGTTGGAGCGCATTCGCTACACGATAGCGTCCGAGCTGTCCGAGGCGGGCGAGCGTCAGCCTGTGTTGGTAGAGTGGCGTCGTGAGGAGTATGAGCGCGACGGGCTGGGGCGCGTGTGGCGCGTGCGGGAGTATTGGCACGGCGCGTTGTGGGCAACGGTGGAGTATACTTATGACCATCAAGGGCAGTTGGTGAAAGAGGTGCGCACGGCGGCGTCTGGGGCGTCTACCGCGTCGTATACGATTGAGTATTGGTATGACTTGGTGGGCAATCGGCTGCAGCGGGTGCGCACGGTGGATGGTCAGACGCGGGTGGATACGCTGAGTTATGATGATGCGAACCGCGTGGCGACGGTGAATGGTCAATCGTGGGTACACGATGCGAACGGGAATGTGACGGTGCGTGGATGGGACGGCATGACTTGGTTGATGAGTTATGATGCGGAGAACAACTTGGTGAGCGTGCGGCGTGCGGATGCGTCAGCTGGTGTCTCGTATGAGTACGACGGTGTGGGTCGGCGTGTGCGCACGGTGGACGGCGTGTCGGGCGTTGTGGTGGAGTATGCGTATGTCGGCGATACGCTGGTTGCGGAGCGTCGCGGGAACGAGTGGATACCGATGGTGTACGGGCTGGACTTGCTGCAGCGTGGTGGCGTGAACCAGTATTGGACTTGGCGTGGCGACTTGGCGGCGACGGCTGGTGTCGGTGAGCCAGTGCAGCGTGCGCCTGTGTTTGACGCCTTTGGCGACCTCGTGAATGGCAGCCCTGATGTCTATGCGTGGAACGGCGCGTGGGGTTATCGGCACGAGGCGAACACAGGCGGGCTGCAGAAGGTCGGCGTGCGTTGGTACGACCCTGCGGTGGGGCGGTTTTTGCAGAAGGATCCGTGGTTGGGCACGCCTTACGAGTCACTGACGCTGAACAGGTATGGGTATTGCGTAAACGAACCGATACAGTTGATAGACCCCGACGGACAAGCACCAATTTTATTACCATTTGTTGTCGTCGGAGTGAAAAAACTCGCCAAAGGGGTGGTAGTGTACCGCTTGCTGAAAGCAGGGCGTGTGGTATACTACGGCATAACTAGACAATCCCTTCGCGCAAGGGGCAGGCAGCATTTCCGTAGAGGCATAGACTTCGACACTATCGAAAAGTTAGTGGAATTAAGCGATGCTAAACTGGCTCGTGCGACGGAAGCGAACTTGATACGAGCGGCTCGTGCCATGCGTATCCCCATAGAAAACATACTACCTCGACACTAGGAGATTCATTATGAACATAAACTTAGATCAGCAGTTGGCAGAGAGCGTGGCACTGATAGAAGCAGGAGAGTATCCGCAAGCAGCGGAGAGGCTCTGCCAACTGCTTGCTACCGCACCCGACAATGCCGAGGCACACTTCTTTCTGGGTGTCACCCAGATGAAACAGCAGCACTGGGACGCCGCCATCGAGTCGTTCGAACAAGCAACTCAGCTAGACCCAGAGATGACAGGCGCGTGGCACAACATCGGCTACTGCTACTGCCGACAAAACTACCTTGACCAAGCCATCCCGTATTTGCAGCGCGCGATTCAAATCCGCCCCGACAAGTGGGATAGCCATTTGCTGCTTGGTCTTGTGCTGATAGAACTTTGGCAGCTGGAGCAAGCCGCTTGGCATTTGGAGCAGGCGTTGCAGCACGGCGGCGAAGAAGCCCCAAAGCAGAAGATTTGCGAGATGCTTGCCAACCTCTACGAGGTTTTAGACCAGCCCGCGCGCGCCGCGCACTATCGCGCCCTATATGAGAAGACCCCTCCAACGCCCGCGCCTGCGGCAAGTGAAGCGTCTACCTCGCATGTGCGCATGGAGCATCTTGTTTTGTTTCCAGATGCCGCGAGTGCCTCTCGTGCGCTGGAGGCGTACCGCGCGGCAGGCTTTGATGCCGAGCTGATGGACGACCCAGAAGAGGACACCTACGGCGTGCTGGTGTATGACGATACGCCTAGCGACGCGGATGCGTTCGAGCAAGTGATTGCGCAACTGGAGCGTATCGCCGAAGAATATGGCGGCGAATACGACGGCTGGGGGAGAGATGTATGAACCCGTGCCTGTCGGCGGCGGTGGCTGGCGTGAGCGGTAGCCCTGAGGTGTATGCGTGGAACGGGGCGTGGGGCTATCGGAACGAGGCGAACACAGGCGGGTTGCAGAAGGTGGGCGTGCGCTGGTACGACCCTGTGATTGGGCGGTTTTTGCAGAAGGATCCGTGGTTGGGCACGCCTTACGAGCCGCTGACGCTGAACAGGTATGGGTACTGTGTGAATGAACCGCTACACTTCGTAGACCCAACAGGAAAAATCCTACTGCCTATCTTAGTGGGAGTTGGTATAGGGTTGGCGTTCCAAGCAATCAAGGACTACTATGAGGATAGAGTACCCTTCAACGACCCCGCTAGGGACTATGTACTTTCGGGTGCACTAGGAGGTGTCGCGGGTGCTGCGGGCTATCTAACGCGAGGGTGGGTTCTCATAGTTAAGCTTAAGAGAGTGAAGGAGTGATAGCTCCTTCGCATAGGTTTTCGGGGTTCAGTAGGATAACCTGAACCCCGAGAGGAGGTGATAGGATGCAAAACGGCTTAGCAAAACTTCTTGTTGGCTGCGTTGGTATCACAGTGACATCGTTATGTACAACGATTGCCAGAACTGTGTGTATTGAATGCAGCTCTTTCTACTGGCAAGGCGTATCGTGGGTAACTGGGTTTGCCGCGCTTTTCTGGATTGGGTATGCTATGGCAAGCACTTCTATAACCTGTAACAGGCAACAAGCTTTCCGAAAGGTGATACTCGAGATTTGTGTTCCCGGATGGTTACTCAGCCTGCTGATTGCAACACTTCCTTTCGCGGTCACCTTTCTACTAAGTGGACGGCTTAGTTTTCAAGAGTTTGCGTGTCTTGCGTTGCTTTGTATTACGACATGGGCTGTCGGACTTGTGTTAGGCGTTTTTCTGAGACGCCCACATTCTTTGCTCCGTGAATTTTTTGATTCCGCATTTAGGGTGTGGGTATCTATTATGATAGCCGAGGACAGTTCATAGCAAACTAAGAAGCAAACGGTTGGTGGATACCGATGGTGTACGGAGCGAACTTGCTGCAGCGTGGTGGTGTGAGCCAGTACTGGACTTGGCGGGGCGACTTGGCGGCGACGGCTGGTGTTGGTGAGCCAGTGCAGCGTGCGCCTGTGTTCGATGCGTTTGGCGACCTCGTGAATGGCAGCCCTGATGTCTATGCGTGGAACGGCGCGTGGGGCTATCGGAACGAGGCGAACACAGGCGGTTTGCAGAAGGTGGGCGTGCGATGGTACAACCCTGCGATAGGGCGGTTTCTGCAGAAGGATCCGTGGTT
>Ga0197142_1000284_pt1 | contig 46934 bp, 36 predicted proteins | sample GBS60_MetaG_FD_148614 | JGI IMG/M metagenome (GOLD analysis project Ga0197142, IMG submission 148614) | Sediment microbial communities from Great Boiling Springs, Gerlach, Nevada, United States - GBS 60_MetaG | ecosystem: Environmental > Aquatic > Thermal springs > Hot (42-90C) > Sediment... | reverse complement strand
CCTGCGCCTGCGCCCGAAACGCCGTGTAGTTCGTCCCCGCCCCCGAGGGCTCGTACAGCCGCAACTCGCTCGCCTGATTGCGCACGTTGTACAGCCACAGGTCCACATCCACAAAGGCGGCAATGTTCGAGAAAGCGCTCAAGTCCGTCTGCGTCGTCGAGGTCTGCCCACTGAAGCCAAAGCTGCGCGCGCCTACCCGCAAATTGTAGCCCCCGGGTATTGCACTGTAGTCGCCGCTGGCAGTGTTCTGCCTGCCCCCGCCAACCGTGCTAAAGTTGCCCCTGGCGCTGTTGTTATCGCCCCCGCCAACCGTGCTCACGTCGCCCTCGGCGGTGTTCTGCACACCCCCACCAACCGTGGTGAAGTCAGTTCTGGCTCTGTTCTCCCAACCTCCGCCAACCGTGCCTCCAAAGCCATCAGCAAGGTTCAGATAACCTCCGCCAATCGTGCTATATTCACCGCTGGCGGTGTTCTCCGCGCCTCCACCAACTGTGCTCCACAAGTTGCTGGCGACGTTTTGCGTACCCCCGCTAATCACGCTCCCGAACCCTCCAGCAGTGTTCAGATAACCCCCGCTAACCGTGCTTACATCACCACTGGCGGTATTCTCCACGCCTCCGCTGATGACGCTATAGTCTCCACTTGCAACCTGCGTTGTCGCAGCGCGCGCGCTCTGCAGATCCACTGCATGCAGCCCGCGCGTGTCTCCTCCACCCCGCTGGATGCTCCAGCCAGGAGCGCTCCCGTCCGGCGCATTGAAGCGGAAGGTCTCCTGGTTGTCCACCCGTATCACTAGTGGCTGTGCATCGGTCGTGCCCAGGAAGTTCGTCGCCGGGTTCGTCCCGCTATTGCCCGTCAGCGACCACGCCGTCCCCGCCACCAGCGCCGAGGGATCGAGCCAGGAGAGATTCCCACTGGCATCCGTCTGCAGAATGCCCGCCGCCACCGTCGTCGTCGGCGTCAGGTCTGCCGGCAGCGTATAGGTGATGTCCACCCCCTGCGCCTGCGCCCGAAACGCCGTGTAGTTCGTCCCCGCCCCCGAGGGCTCGTACAGCCGCAACTCGCTCGCCTGATTGCGCACGTTGTACAGCCACAGGTCCACATCCACAAAGGCGGCAATGTTCGAGAAAGCGCTCAAGTCCGTCTGCGTCGTCGAGGTCTGCCCACTGAAGCCAAAGCTGCGCGCGCCTACCCGCAAATTGTAGCCCCCGGGTATTGCACTGTAGTCGCCGCTGGCAGTGTTCTGCCTGCCCCCGCCAACCGTGCTAAAGTTGCCCCTGGCGCTGTTGTTATCGCCCCCGCCAACCGTGCTCACGTCGCCCTCGGCGGTGTTCTGCACACCCCCACCAACCGTGGTGAAGTCAGTTCTGGCTCTGTTCTCCCAACCTCCGCCAACCGTGCCTCCAAAGCCATCAGCAAGGTTCAGATAACCTCCGCCAATCGTGCTATATTCACCGCTGGCGGTGTTCTCCGCGCCTCCACCAACTGTGCTCCACAAGTTGCTGGCGACGTTTTGCGTACCCCCGCTAATCACGCTCCCGAACCCTCCAGCAGTGTTCAGATAACCCCCGCTAACCGTGCTTACATCACCACTGGCGGTATTCTCCACGCCTCCGCTGATGACGCTATAGTCTCCACTTGCAACCTGCGTTGTCGCAGCGCGCGCGCTCTGCAGATCCACTGCATGCAGCCCGCGCGTGTCTCCTCCACCCCGCTGGATGCTCCAGCCAGGAGCGCTCCCGTCCGGCGCATTGAAGCGGAAGGTCTCCTGGTTGTCCACCCGTATCACTAGTGGCTGTGCATCGGTCGTGCCCAGGAAGTTCGTCGCCGGGTTCGTCCCGCTATTGCCCGTCAGCGACCACGCCGTCCCCGCCACCAGCGCCGAGGGATCGAGCCAGGAGAGATTCCCACTGGCATCCGTCTGCAGAATGCCCGCCGCCACCGTCGTCGTCGGCGTCAGGTCTGCCGGCAGCGTATAGGTGATGTCCACCCCCTGCGCCTGCGCCCGAAACGCCGTGTAGTTCGTCCCCGAACCCGAGGGTTCGTATAGGCGCAGCTCCCGCGCCGTGTTGTCACTGTTCGTTATGGCAACATGCCCATCGTGCACATGCAGCCGCGCCTGGGGATTGTTCGTCCCAATGCCCACATCCCCCGTCGCCGTCACGCGCATCAGCTCCGTCGTCCCCAACGCCACCTTCAGCGGTTGGTCCACAGGCACATTCCCTATCGTGACGAAGTTCCCGTTTAGCTTCAACCCATCCCCAGGGGCTGCGGAGTGGTCGATCCGGAAGAGGTCCAGGTTCGAATCCCACTGGATCCACCCATACTGTCCAGTAGAGGGATTGTCACCAATGACAAAGCGCACGTTGCTGCCATTGTTGAACAGCCATAGCTCGCCACCCTCCACGTGCAGCCGCGCCTGGGGATTGTTCGTCCCAATGCCAACGTTGCCAGAGGCATCAATGCGCATCCGCTCGGTATCGTTCGTGCGGATGACCAACGGCTGCCCATCGGTCGTGCCCAAAAAGTGCGTCGCCGGGTTCGTCCCGCTGTTGCCCGTCAGCGACCAGAAGAGCCCGCTACCGGAGGAGCTGCTCAAGAGTGGAATCCACGCCGTGCCGTTCCAGTAGTAAAAGCCAGGGTTGTTGTCCGTCTGGTAGATGAGCAACCCCGTCGCTGGAGAGCTAATAGCATCGCGCTCGGCTTGGGTCATGCGCGGAATGAGCAACCCCTTGGAGGTGCTATATAGCTCCAGCAACGCTGTAGAATGGGGCGTGTTCGTGCCAATACCAACATTTTGTTGAGCACTGCTACTGCTTGCCATCAGCGCTGCGGCAACAGTAATCGCGTAAAGCGTTCTCTTCTCCATTCGCCCACCGTCGCTGGGCAACATGCAACCGCGAAATTATCACCACCGGCGTTCAGCTCCAATCCGTAAAACTACGGAGGGGGATGCCGGAGGGAATTATCGGCGGCGGAGAGTACTTCTGAACCGTGCGCTCCACCCCGGAGCTGATACCAGGCGTGTGCATACGGGGCATACTTCCGCAAGGCATGCAGAAGGGCGCGGAAGTCCTTGGGCAGTGGTGCCTGAAACTCCACCCACTCCCCCGTCCGGGGATGTTCAAAAGCAAGCGCCAGGGCATGGAGCGGGACTCGCCCCATGAGCGGCGGTTCGGGTTCATCCGGTGCGCGCTTGTAGCGCGGCTTGATGCTGGAGAGGAAGAACCCTTCCACTGCGCCGTAGTCGGGGTCCACCAGGAGTGGATGCCCGATGGCAGCACAATGGACGCGGATCTGATGCAGCCGCCCCGTACTGGTCTGGCACTCCACGTACGTGGCAATGGCAAAGCGCTCCAGCACGCGTACGCTCGTGAGCGCCTCTTTGCCGCGCGCGGAGGGGATCATGCGTCCAGGGCGGCGCGGATCGGGCAGCAGCGGGAAGTCTATCTGAAGCTCCTCCTGCTCCAGCACTCCGGCAAGGACGGCGTGGTAGCGTTTGTGCACCCGCCGGTACTCAAACTGCAGGCACAGCGCTCGATGGGCTTCGGCTGTCTTCGCTACGACCATGACGCCGCTGGTGTCGCGGTCGAGCCGGTGGACGATGTAGACCCGTCCGCGCCGCTCCGTCAGCCACTGGCGCACGTTGAACTGCTCGCTGCGGAAGCGATCGGGAATGCTCAGCACCCCCGGCGGCTTATTCACCACCACCAGGTCCTCGTCCTCATACAGCAGCTCGATTCGGGCTCCCTTGCCCATTGCCGTACTCTCCGGCGGCTGCCCGGTAGGTGTTCCACAGCAGCATCGCAATCGTCATCGGTCCTACACCTCCTGGGACTGGGGTGATTGCAGAGACTTTCGGCAATACCTCTGCAAACCGGACATCCCCGACCAGGCGCTCCGCCCCCGTTTGGGGGTCTACCAGACGATTGATGCCCACATCGATGACAACGGCACCCTCTTTGACATGCTCCGCCCCAATGGCTTCGGGCACCCCGATTGCCACGATGAGCACATCGGCTTGGCGCGTGAAGGCTGCCAGGTCGCGGGCTCCGGTATGGCAGATCGTCACCACCGCGTTCGCCTCCGGGGTCTTCTGGTAGAGCAGATTCGCTACGGGTTTGCCCACGATGTTGCTGCGTCCGACGACTACGACGTGCTTTCCCGAGAGCGATCCCACGTAGCGGCGCAGCAGCTCCAGAATCCCCGCTGGCGTACACGGGACAAAACCTGGCAACCCCAGCACCAGACGCCCCATGTTCTCCGGATGGAAGCCGTCGACATCCTTGCACGGATCGATGGCGCAGAGTACCGCCCGTTCGTCAATGTGGCGCGGGAGCGGCAACTGTACCAAAATCCCGTGGATTGCGGGGTCGGCATTCCAGCGGGCAATGTAGTCGAGCACCTGCTGTTGGGATGCCTCTGCCGGCAGATGCTCGACGACCGAGTGGAAGCCCACCTCCTGGCATGCTCGGGCTTTGGAGCGCACGTATACCAGCGAAGCAGGATTATTGCCCACCAGCAGCAGTGCCAGCCCTGGACGAATGCCCCGCTCCTCCCAGAGCTGCTGCGTTGCCTGGCGCAATTGCGCGCGGAGTTCGGCTGCAACGGCTTTCCCGTCGATGAGCACTGCCATATCGGCGCTGTACGGTCAGACCAACACGCCTTCGTGGAGTTTTTGCCAGAGCATGCGGAGCTGCGCCAAGAGGCGCACGTTGTGAACCCGAAGTATCTGGGCACCGGAATCCAGCAAGAGTGCATGCAGCATCGCCGTAGCGCAATCGCGTTCCCGAGGTTCGGGAATGCCCAGCGTCACGCCCAGGAAGCTCTTGCGCGAAATGCCCAAAAGGAGAGGCACCCCCAGTTGCAGAAACTCCCGATGGCGGCGCAGCAGCTGCCAGTTATGCTCGACCGTCTTCCCAAAGCCGATGCCCACATCGGCGATAATCTGCCGCACCCCCAGCGCACGAGCCAATCCAATGCGTTCGCGCAGGAACTGCATCACCTCCTTCACGACGTCGCCATAGGTGGGGTTGAGCTGCATCGTCTGCGGCGTGCCCTGCATGTGCATGAGCACCAGTGGGACATCGCGTTCGGCAGCCAGCTCGCCAATGCGCACATCGAACCGCAGGGCGCTGATGTCGTTGAGCATCGTGGCGCCGGCATCGAGCGCGGCGCGGGCAACCTCGTACTTGGTCGTATCCACGGAGATGGGCACCTCAGGGCGATGGCGTCGAATGCCCTCGATGACGGGCAGAACGCGGCGCAGCTCCTCCTCAACGGATACGGGTTGCGCACCCGGACGGCTGCTCTCGCCGCCGATGTCGAGCAAATCTGCCCCCTCTTCCAGCAATTCCAGCCCGTGTTCGATCGCCTTGACCGGGTCGGCATAGAGCCCGCCATCGGAGAAGGAGTCCGGCGTAACATTGACAATGCCCATAATCTGCGGGAAGCTCGCCATGGGAAGCCCTGTAGCCGTGGCACTCACTGCTGTGACTCGCGCTGGAGCTGTTCGATCCACTGCCGGATGTACTCGCGCATGCGTTCTTCGACCTCCTCGTGGCTTGTGCCTTTGACCATGTAGGCAAGCTGGGGGCAGTAGGCGGCGTAGTCGTTATCGCCCCGGCGGCGAATCAGAATCTCGTAGTCAAGCGGATTGGTGCTGCGCAGCCGCTCCATCGCCTTGGACCGATGTTGCTGGGACATTCCCGTGGGCGGTTTCGAGCACGCTTTTGAGCCGCTGTGCAGTTGCCGTATCCGTCAGCTCAAAGCGGATCGGGGTAATCGAGATATAGCCCTCGACGAGCGCGACGTCATCGGCATCGGGGTCGCCATCGCAGAGCTCGTATTCGCCTGCCAGCCAGAAGTATTCGCGTCCCCAGGGGTCCTGCCGCCGTTCGTACCAATCGCGCCACAGCGAACGCCCCTGATGCGTGATGCGTACCCCGCGGATACGGTCCGGCGGCAGTGCGGGAACATTGACGTTGAGTAGCGTCCGCTCTGGCAGCTGGAGCTGCGGCAGTAGCTCTACCAGGCGCACAGCAATGGCGGCAGCAGCGCGGAAATCGGCTTCCATGGCGTAGGTATCCAGCGAAATCGCAATTGCTGGGATCCCCAGCAGTGCCGCCTCCGTTGCCGCCGAGACTGTGCCGGAGTAGAGGATGTTCACCGCAGTGTTGCGCCCATGGTTGATGCCAGAGACCACCACCTCCGGGCGCCAGGGTAGGAGCGCCATAACCGCCAGCTTGACGCAATCCGCCGGAGTGCCATTGACCGCATAGCACAGCTCGGTCCCCTCCCAGGGTATTGCGAAGGCTCGCAGCGGCTCGCTCACCGTCAGGGCATGTCCAACGGCGCTCTGTTGCCGATCGGGCGCTACAACGGCAACACGCCCTATCTGTAGCAATGCCTCGACCAGCGCTGCCAGTCCCGGAGCGCCGATGCCATCGTCGTTGGTCACCAGAATGCGCTTCATCGCCGTAAATCGTTGATGAGCACCAACACCATCAACACTACCAGCAGCGCTACCCCCACCTGCTGGATTGCAAGCTTGAGTTTGACGGGCAGCTCCCGACGCAGCACACCTTCCAGGAGGACCAAGACCAGATGTCCGCCATCGAGCGCCGGTAGGGGTAACAGATTGATGACCGCCAGCGTCACCGAAAGCAGCGCCAGGAAGGTCAAAAAGTGCACAACGCCGAGCTCCGCTTGCTGGCTTGCCAGCTCAGCAATGCGGATTGGACCTCCCACCGATTCGCGCAGCGACAGTTCCCCACGCACGATGTGCACGACCGCATTGACAAAGCCAGCGGCAGCAGCAACGCTCTGCCGTATCCCCAGCCCTACAGCCTCCACCACGCTATAGGTAATCCGGCGCTGCGGACCGGCGTAGACCGTGGCAATCTGCACACCGATCTTGCCATCGGCATCGGGGCGCAGAGTGGCAGCCAGTGTATCCGCACCGCGCTTCCATTCCAAGCGGAGCTCCTCTCCGAGATGGGATTGCACACAGCGGATGAGCTGCTCTACGGCAGCAAGCTCCTCCCCACCGCAGCGCAGCAGGGTATCCTGCGCCTGGAGTCCGGCTCGCCCGGCAGGGCGGAGCGTCTCCACCGCCAGGACCACCACGCGCGTGCCCTCCGGTAGCAAGCCCAGGGAGCTGCGCCCTGAGAGGTGCTTCAGGATGTCGGCAGTGGGGATCTCCAGCGTGCGGAGCGTCCCATCGGCACGCACCAGCTCCACTTGGCGCACCGTTGCAACCCCGCCCAAGGTGAGCCGCTCCAGGAGTTCCCCCCAGCTTGTGACGGCTTTGCCATCGATGGAGCGGACACGGTCACCGCTGCGGAAGCCCCACTGCCACGCCGGGGAATCCGGCAGGACATATCCAATGCGCGTCGTTGCCGGTTCGCTCTGCCCCTGCACAAGGGCGATTCCCGCAAAGAGCAACACCGCCGTCAGGAAGTTCATCCCCACGCCGGCGCTCAGAATCAAGGCTTTCTGCCAGGTCCGCTTGGCACGGAACTCCCACGGCTGCGGGGGAGCCGTGCTCTCGGCGGCATCGAAGTTCTCATCCACAATGCCGGCAATGTGTACGTACCCTCCAATGGGCAGGAGCGAGAGGCGGTAATCCGTTCCCCCGCGCGCGAGCAGCTCTTCGGGCACGCGTCCAACCCACCATCCGTATCCGCTCACGTAGCCCAACAGGCGCGGTCCCATCCCGATGGAGAACACGCGCACACGCACGCCCACAGCTCGAGCTGCCCAGAAGTGCCCCAGCTCATGCACCGTCACGACGATGCTCACGACCAACAGGAAGTACAGCAGCTCTTGCACGGCTTCCTCACCTTGCTACAGGCACATCACCCAGGGCTGAGTATGCCGCTGCGGCGGCGCTGAATCTCGATTCGGGCAAGTCTGCGCGCCTGGGCATCTGCGGCAAGCACCGCCTCCAGGTCCGGCTCGGTGCTCACCGGCATGCGCTCCAGCACGGCTTCCACGACCGCGGGGATATCCACAAAGCGCAGCTGCCCGTTCAAGAACGCCTCCACCGCTGCTTCATTGGCGGCGTTGAGCACTGCCGGATGCGTTCCTCCGGCGCGCAGCGCCTCCAGTGCCAGCCGTAAGCAGGGAAAGCGCTCCAGGTCCGGCGCTTCGAATTCTAACTTCCCAATTGCGCTCAAGTCCAGCCTCGGCAGCGCAAGGGGTTCCCGCTCCGGATACGACAGTGCGTACGCAATGGGCAACCGCATATCGGGCATGGCAAGCTGCGCCTTGACCGAGCCGTCGCAGAACTCCACCAGCGCATGCACGATGCTCTGCGGATGGATGAGCACCTGGATCCGCTCCGGTGGCAACCCAAAGAGCCAGTGCGCCTCGATGACCTCCAAGCCCTTGTTCATCAGTGTTGCCGAGTCCACCGTGATCTTGGCTCCCATGCGCCAGTTGGGATGCTGCAGGGCTTGTTCGACGGTGATTTCGGCAAAGCGCTCCTTGGGCAATGTGCGGAAGGGACCGCCCGAAGCCGTCAAGATGAGCCGCTCGACCGTATCGCGCCGTTCGCCGATGAGACATTGCAGCGCGGCACTGTGCTCACTGTCAATGGGCAGGATAGGAACCCCTGCGCGGCGCGCTGCCTCGGTCACAATCGCCCCAGCGCTGACGAGCACCTCCTTGTTGGCAAGGGCTATTGGGGTTGCCGCCTGCAGTGCCGCAAGTGTTGGGAGAATCCCCTGTGCCCCCACCAATGCCACAACCACTAAGTCGTTCTCCGGATCGGCTGCTGCCTCCTGCAGTCCTTCGAGCCCGCAGAGGATGCGCCCGCTGAAGGTAGTGCGCCGCTGGAACTCGCGGCAGGCTTGTACATCGCCGATGACCACCCCGACGGGCTGGAAGCGCTCCACCTGCTGCGCCAGTAGCTCAATGTTGGCATTAGTCGCCAGGTAGCGGATGCTCACCCGATGGCGCCAGTGTTCGAGCACCTGCAGAGTTTGCTGCCCGATGGAGCCGGTCGAGCCCAGAATCGTAATCCGGCGCATGAGCTTACGAGCGGTACTCCTGTGTGACGTCGCGGTTGCGCCGCAGCGAAATCATGCGGAACTGGTCCGCAGGCATGTTTGGGTCGGGTACCACCTGCAGCCACACTCGGTAGCGCAGCATCAAGCGGAGCCGGCGCGAGAGGATACCCGCGCACAGTTGGCGGGCAATTCGGGGATGGAGCACCAGGCGCAGCCGCCACTCGCGCGAATGCGTGCGGAAGTTGCGCAGCCAGCGCTCGATGGAGTTCAGCAGCACTGTTGCCACGTACAGCCGTCCGCTGCCCTGGCATGTGGGGCAGGGTTCGCTGAGCTTTTCCACAATGCTGCGTCCGATGCGCTGCCGTGTGAAGGGCAGCATCCCCAGGTGCGTCATGGGGTAGATGACGGTCTTGGCACGGTCGCGCGAAAGCTCGCGCTTGAGCTCCTCATAGACCTGCTGGCGATGGCGCTCCTGCTGCAAATCGATGAAGTCCACCAGCACAATGCCGCCGATGTCGCGCAGCCGCACCTGGCGGGCAATCTCGCGCGCAGCTTCCAAATTGGTCCGCAGCGCGTTGAGCTCCTGGCTGGCATCGTACATGCCCCGTCCGGCATTGACATCGATGACCACCATGGCTTCGGTATGGTCAATGACGATCGAGCCGCCCCCGGGCAGCGGCACCCGGCGCTGGTAGAGCCGTTCGACCTCGGCTTCGATGCCGAAGCGGTCAAAGAGCGGCTCCTTGTCGGTGTATAGCTCCAGCTTGTGCAGCGCCTGCGGTGCAATACGCTGCAGGTACTGGCGAATCTCCCGATAGATGGCGCGCGAGTCTACCAAGATGCGCTGGAGCTCTGGGGCGAGAAACTCCCGCACTGCCTCGATGTAGAGGGGCGGCTCTCGGCGCAGCAACTGCGGCGAGCGTGCTTTGCGTGCCCGCTGCTCGATTTGGCTCCACTCCTGCAGCAGCCACCGAAGCTCGCGCTGGAGCGTCTCGGCATCCTGCCCTTGGGCTGCCGTGCGCACGATGCAGCCGTACTCTGCGGGTAGCATCTGGCGCACCAGCCGCCGCAGCCGCCGCCGCTCCTCTTCATCGCCGATCTTGTGCGATACCCCAATGCCCGTGTCGAAGGGCGCCAGCACGAAGTAGTGCCCCGGAATAGTCACATGTGTGGTCACCCGCACGCCCTTTTCTGCATAGGCATCGCGCATGACCTGCACGATGATCCGCTGCTGCGGCTCCAGCGGGATAGTCACCCGCCCAGAGCGGCGAGTCCAGAAGGTGGGATACTCCCGGTGCCGACCGTTCGCCTTAGTGGCTCGGACCGGGCGCGCCGGAGCGGCAACCTTCGCATCGGCTGCTTTCGAGTCCACATCCTCCTCGGCAGCGTCCAATCCCTCCAGCGACTCCACAACGTCGGAGAAGTGCAGGAAGGCATCCTGCGGCAGCCCAATGTCCAGGAACGCAGCGTTGAGCCCTTGGACAATCTTCTTGATACGCCCAACGTAGACGTTGCCCACCAGGCGCTCCCGCTCCGGCTCGCCCACCCACAGTTCAAAGAGGCGCCCCTCCTCCAGCACTGCAATACGAACCTCGCTCAGGAGGGCGGAGATCAACAGCTCTCGTGCCATGAGGGAGTGTCAGCATCAAACTCGACCATTCTCTGCGCACTTTGCTTGCAAAGACGAAGGGCTGCGCGGCGTCGTATACCTACGGGGCGAAGTGCCCATTGCTGCGCACCCGGCGGAAGAACTCCTCGGCAGCCTCCAACCGAGGCAGGATCGCCCTGAGGTGCTCCACAAGCCACTGCAGGCGCTCGTTTTCCGAGAGCAGTTCCAGCAGGTACTGGCGCTGGAGTGGCTCCAGTCCTACCTGCTGGGCAATCCAGAAGGAGAGCAGCTCCTGCTGCCGGAGCTGTTCGAAAAGCTCCTCCGATTGCGAACTCTCGCCACGCAGGCGTAGCACGAGTTGCTGGTACAGCTCCTGACACTCGGTTCGGAGGTGCTCCTCTACGGGCTCGGGACGGTCCTCCAACCATTCGACCGTGCCGAGCAAGTAGGGTTGGGCAGAGCGATTGAGCTCGAGCACCCGATAGCGGTGCGTGCCCAGCACAAGCACATCCATGCGCCCATCGGGATAGTGGCGCAGCAGTTCAACTATCTGTGCTCGGCAGCCGATTTCGTAGAGCCGTTCATTGAGCAGCAGGTTGATGCCGACCTCCTCCTGTGCCTGCAGCACACGGGCAAAGAGTAGCTTATAGCGCGGCTCAAAGATGTGCAGCGGCACCTGTTCGCCGGGCAATAACACAATGTTCAACGGAAACAACCCCAGGCGTGCCACAGGGGCTACTCCTCCGGTAGACGGACTCGCTCGTTATCGATGAGGCGGGTCTGCCCCAGCCGTGCCGCAACAAGCAGCACCACCTCCTGCCCCGGAGCAAACAGTTCGGGCTCCTCCAGTGTATAGGCATCGGCTGCGGCGGCGTAGTCGAGCACCAGGGCAGGGACCTCGCGCAGCACCGCCTCCATTGCTGCCACCAGCTCGCGACGGCGCCGTTCCCCGGCGGCAGCGCGTTCAGCCGCTGCGCGCAACGCTCGATACAGCACCGTTGCCTGCTGGCGCTCCTGGGGGCTGAGATAGACGTTGCGCGAGCTCATCGCCAGCCCATCGGGTTCACGCACCGTTGGAGCAACCACGAGCTCGATGTCGAAGTTCAAATCGCGGATGAGCTGCCGTACCACCAGCGTCTGCTGCCAGTCCTTTTGCCCAAAGACGGCAACGTGTGGCTTAGTTGCCAGGAAGAGCTTCGTCACAATCGTGGCAACCCCATCGAAATGCCCCGCCCGGAATTGCCCTTCGAACTTCTGCGAGATCCCCAGCACGGACACGCGTGTGGTGTACCCCCCGGGGTACATCTCCTCTACGCTGGGGGCAAAGAGCGCGTCGCTGCCGGCTTCGGCACAGAGGCGGCGGTCTCGCTCCAGGTCGCGCGGGTACCGCTCGTAGTCCTCCCCGGGGGCGAACTGCGTCGGGTTGACAAAGAGCGTGGTGATGACGACCTCGGCATGCTGGCGCGCCAGGCGAATCAGGCTCAGATGCCCCTCGTGCAGGTAGCCCATGGTGGGAACGACAGCGATTCGGCGTCCCCGGCAGCGCTGCTGCTCGGCGTAGCGTTGCATCTGCTGCACAGTGGTTATGAACTCCATTGCTCGGCTTGGGCAATCAGGCGCTCGACCACCTCCAATCCCTGGCGCCAGAACTCCTTGCTGTGGACTTCCACGCCGAACTGGCGCAGCAGCAGCTCCGGCGGCTGCGAGCCCCCGGCAGCCAAGAGCTCTCGATAGCGCGACACCATTGCTTGCCCTTCGTGCCGGTATTGTTCGTAGAGTGCCAATGCCAATAGCTCGCCAAAAGCATACGCGTACACATATCCCGGCACGTGCAGGAAATGCGGAATATAGCTCCACCACAAGCCGTAGTCCTCGGTCAGCTCAACGCTGGAGCGGAACATCTGCTGCTGCGTCTGCAGCCAGTAGCGGCTGAACTCCTCCACGGTCAGCTCTCCGTGCTGTGCTCGATGCCGATGGACTGCGTCTTCGAAGCGGTTCATTGCGACTTGGCGGAAGACCGTTGCGATGATATCGTCGAGCTTGCCAATGAGCAGAGCAAGGCGTGCTGTGGGGTCATCTGCCTGCTGCAGGAGCCGCTCGAAGAGCAACATCTCCCCAAAGGTGGAGGCTGTCTCCGCCAGGGTCAGCGGGGCATCGGCTTGTAGGATTCCGTGCACGCGGGCAAGGTACTGGTGGATGCCATGCCCCAATTCGTGCGCCAGCGTGAGCACGTCGTGGGTTGTGCCGGTGAAGTTCATCAGAATGTACGGGTGCACCGACGGCACAGTGGAGGCGCAGTAGGCACCGCCGTGCTTGCCCGGCACCACCGGAGCGTGGATCCAGCGCTGGCGGAAGAACTGCTCCACGATTGCCCCGAACTCGGGCGAGAACTCCGCATACGCTTGCAGTACGCTCTGCTGGGCTTCCTCCCAACTCCATTGCCGCGAATGTGCTGGCAAGGGAGCATAGCGGTCCCAGTCGTAGAGCTTTTCCACGCGCAGCAACCGGCGCTTGAGCTCGTAGTAGCGCTCCACCAGGTCATAGCGCTCCACAACGGCACCGATGAGGGCTTCAACAGCGGCGTCGCTGATGTGGTTCTCCAGGTTGCGCGGTGCCAGCCAGTGTGGGTACTTGCGCAGTTGGCACATGTGGATGTGCCATTCCGCCAGAACGGTGTTGAAGATAAAGGCAAGCTGGCGGATATACGGGCGCAACCCTTGGGTGAAGGCACCTGCGGCGCGGCGCCGCAGCTCCCGGTCCGGAGAGTACAGCAGTGCCAGAATCTCCTGCTGGCGGTACGGCTTCCCATCCAGCTCGTACAGCAGCAAGGCGTGGAGCTCATCGAAGAGGCGCACCCAGGCGCTCCTGCCAGTCAGTTGGGTCAGGCGCAGCACCTGCTCCTCCGGCTCACTGAGCAGATGAGGGCGGAACTGTCGCAGGTGCGACAACCAGTAATGCCAGCGCTTGAGCGGCTGCGCCCGCAGATGCTGCGCGGCGAGCTCCTCCGGACACGCAGTCCATTCCAGAACCACAAACACCAGCATCCGCTCTACCTGGGCTTCTAGCTCGCGCACCCGCTGCAGCAGAGCTCCCCATTGCGGCAGATGGCTCTCCACCGACCAGTTCAGGTATACGTAGCTGTGCAAGCGGGCAGCGCATTCGAGAAGCTGCTCGTACTCCTGCAGGAGTGCTGTCAGCTGCTCTGGGTCCAGCTCTCGGATACGTCCGCGCCAGCGCTTGGCAAACTGCTCGGCGCGGGGCAGCAGCTCCTCCAGGTCGCGGCGGAACTCTGGGGAATCCACTCCGGGATACAGCTCCCGCAGATCCCAGAGCATCTGTTCGGCGCCGGTTTGCTGCAGACTCTGCCCTGTTGTCGTATCCCGATACGGTGCCGTCGTGTCCATCGCCTCAGGCTTGCTATGGGACAATTCGGTACAACATGCGCGGGAAGGGGATCACCTCCCGAATGTGCTGCGCGCCGGTAATCCACTTGACCGTGCGCTCGATGCCTAATCCGAAGCCGCTGTGCGGGACCGAGCCGTAGCGGCGCAGGTCCAGATACCACTGGAAGGCGTCCACGGGCAGATTGTGCTCGTGGAGGCGCTGCAGGAGCGTGTCGTAATCATCCTCGCGCTGGCTTCCTCCGATGATCTCGCCTCCGCCTTCGGGGGCAAGCATATCCATCGCCAGGGCGAGCTCGGGATTGTCTGGGTCGCGCTTCATGTAGAAGGCTTTCACCGCTGCCGGGTAGCGGTGGATGATGCACGGCTTGTCGAACTCCTCCATGATCGCCTCCTCCTGCGGCGCGCCGAAATCCTCGCCCCAGGGGAAGTCCTCCAGCACCTCTCTGCCATCGGGCAGCTTGCGGTGGAGCTTGACCCCCTTGCGGCGGATGATCTCTACTGCCTCGGTGTAGGAGATGCGGTAGAAGGGACGGCGTACCTGCTCCAGCTTGCGCACGTCGCGTCCGAGCGTGAGTAGTTCGGCTTCGCAGTGCTCCAACACATAGCGCACGATGTACTCGACGAGGTCCTCCGCCAAGTCCATATCGTCTTCCAAATCGAAGAAGGCAGCCTCGGGCTCGACCATCCAGAACTCGGTCAAGTGGCGGCGGGTCTTGGAGCGCTCGGCTCGGAAGGTCGGACCCAGTGTGTAGACCCGTCCGTGCGCCATTGCAGCGGCTTCGGCGTAGAGCTGTCCGGATTGCGAAAGGTATGCCTTCCCCAAATCGAAGTACTCCAGCTCGAAGAGCGTCGTAGTGCCTTCGCAGGCAGCGGCAGTCAGAATCGGCGCATCAATCCGCACGAAGCCTCGGCTGTCCAGGAAATCGCAGATGGCGCGGAGGACGGCTGCCCGCACCCGCATGATCGCATGCTGGCGCGGGGAGCGCAGCCACAGATGGCGATGCTCCAGGAGGAACTCCACGCCGTGTTCCTTCGGGGTGATCGGATATCCCTGCGCCCGGTGCAGAATGCGGAACTCACGCACATCGACTTCGTAGCCCCCTGGCGCCCGCGCGTCTTGCCGTACGATCCCACGCAGCGCAACAGAGGACTCCTGTGTCACCTCGCGGACTGCAGCAAAGGTCTCCGGACTGACATTGGGCTGAAAGACCACGCATTGGCAAAATCCCGAGCCGTCGCGAAAGCGCAGAAAGTAAAGCCGCCCCTTGTCGGTCTTGTCTGCAATCCACCCGCGCAGCTCCACCTCTTTGCCGACCAACTTCGGCAAGTCCGAAACTCGCTGGTACGTCAGGTAGCGCGACATTCTGTCCTCCGGCGTGACTGCAAAATTACAGAACGCCTCTCCCCTGGCTTGGCAATTTGCGCCAGCGCTGTATTTTCGCATGCCCTGATGTGCTACTCCTCTACCCTGAGCCGATGGCAAAGGCACAGAGCTTTGTGGACAAGGTGCGCAAAGCCGAACAGCGCGGCAAAGGTCCCGTCATGGTCAAGGTCATCAAAGCCTACCGCTCTCCGCGCGGGACCATCCGCTTCTTTGAGCGCTTCGTGCGCGTCAATGACCTTGCTGAAGTGGATACGTTGGACATCTCGCTGACACAGCGATGAAGAAGGGCATCCATCCGTACTACCGCCCCGTCGAGGTGGTGATGACCGACGGGACGGTCTTTGTCACGCGCTCGTGCGCCAAGAAAGACCGGCTGGTGCTCGAAATCGACTCCAAGAGCCACCCATTCTTCACTGGCAAGCAGGTGCTGGTGGACACGACCGGGCGTGTGGAGCGCTTCCAGCGCCGCTTGCAAAAGACCGAGCAGCTGCGCCAGCAGCGTGCCCGCTCGAATGCTGAGAATGCATCCACGTCCGAAAGTGTACCCTCATCACAACAGTAAGCCATGGCTGTGACGGTTCGCAAACGCAAACGGCGCAAACGCCCTAACCCGCTGGGAGATAGCCGCTGGGTGGACTACCTGAACGTCCCCCTGCTGCAGCAGTTCATCAATGAGTCGGGCAAGATTCTACCTCGGCGGCTAACCGGCGTTACTGCCGTGCAGCAGCGCCGGATTGCTAAGGCAATCAAGTATGCGCGCCACTTAGCGCTATTGCCCTTTGTTGGCTACGACCTGAAGTAAGCCTGAAGCTTGCCCCTACAAAAAACTGCCCGTCCGTGCGGGGGACGGGCAGTTTTATTTTTCCCTTGCTCAGCAGCTCTTACTGCGCCACGACGAATCGCCGGATTTCCGTGTACGGACCCGACTGCAGCCGGTAGAAGTACACACCCGGAGCGAGCTGCTCCACGGGCAGCCCCACCCGGTAGACACCCGGCTCCATCACACCGCTGACCAGCGTGAGCACCCGCTCGCCCATCGCATTGTAGAGTGCCAGCTCAGTCTGCCCGGTCATGCCGATGGAGAATTCAATCTCCGCACCCATTGCACGAGGCAACGGCTGTGGATGGACCTCACTCAAGCTATAGCCCTGCGGGCTGAGCCGCACTCTGCGCAGTTCCATCACACACACCGGCAGGAGCTGGAAGCCGCTCCCCTGCGCATCGAAGCGCACGCATTCATTGCCCGGCGCCTCAACGAGCAGGTCAATACGGCTCTGCGTATTCAGCCCCAGGTACGCTGTAAAGAGCACCCGCGCCAGCTCGCCGGCTTGCCCTGTAAAGCGCTGCCCAGGCTGTGCCTGCAGGGTGAACTCCAGCTCACCGCTGCGCAGAACGGGATTGACCAATTGCATCCCCGCTGCAGCCGGACCCAGCCGAATGCTTGCCACATCAGGACCGATGACCGTTCCATCAAAGCGTATCCGCACCCGCACTTGCGTGATGTCCGCCAGCGTCAGGTCCTGCCCCGCTTGCAGTTCGATGGGCACCCAGAACTGGTCTCCGGCAACACGCGCCCAAGGACCACCGGAGATCTGGAAGGTGCGCTGGAAGGAGCGCGTCTCCACGCTCAGTTGGGTGCGGAGCTCGGGACGGTCGGAGCTGGAGTTCCTCACGACCACCTCTACCGAATAGTTGCCAGCTTGCGGCACGGAGAAGGTGACCGGGATGTCGCGTCGCTCACCGGGCTGCAAATCGAAGGGCGTCTGCGGCGCCGTAGGAGCCAGCGCAAAGGTTGCTCCTGCGGTTGCATTCTCCAATCGAACCTCCTGCACCGTGATGGGAGCAGTGCCCGTGTTCTCCACCACTGCCACAAGCTCACCCGTTGTGCCCGCGCACACCACAGTGCTGGCACCGGTCAACTGCAAGCCCTGCGTGATGCCATTGCCCAGCCACACGCTCACCGCTTCATCGTTATTCTCCGCATCGCTTTGCAGCCGCAACGTTGCTTGCACCGGTCCAGCTGCTTGTGCCACGAACTCCGCATCGAAGGTGAGCTGCTCTCCGGGCTGGAGTACGCGCGGCAACCCCAGCGCAGCTTTATCGTAGCGGAAGCCCAGGGTGCCGAAGGCAGCAAGGTTTTCACTCACGCTCCCCGGCGGCTGCGCCAGGATGTCCGTAATTGTGAGCGCATCCTGGAATTCCCACTCCTCGCACTCAATCGTGACGGTGCCGCGGTTCGGCGTCGGTGCGTTGACCAGGGTCGTGCCGAAGTCCACCTGCGGGGTCATGCGCACGCGCGGGACAATTCCCACACCGCTGAGTGTCACCGTCACCGGCACGCCCGTAGTGTTCTCCAGCGTGAGCCGTACCTGGTAGTAGCCTGTCTGCTGCGGATCGAACCGCACAGGCACCAAGCGTTCCTCGCCCGGTCCAAGCGTCAGTCCAACAAAATCCGCAGGATTGTACAGGAAGCCCGTTGTCGGTCCTGAAGGAACTGCATTCGTCACCGTCAGCGCTTGGGTACCGACGTTGCGCACACGTACGCCACTGGTTCCACCATCATCGTAGGGACCACGCCCGATACGGCGCCGCCCCCAGTCGTACCCTTGTGCAGTGATCTCTGCGCGCACAGCGCGCCCTTGTAGCAGCGAGACACTATCCACGCGCGAAGCATCGCTGTGGAATACGATGGCATCGCTATACGCCTGGGGTGCCGAAGGAGCAAAGTTCACCTGTAGCGTGACCGATGCACCCGGGCGCACCACCAATGGCGTCGCCGGCGAAATCGTCGGCCAGTTCACCAAGCGGAAGGTCGCCGGATCACTTGGGCCCCTGTAGCCGGTGATGACCAAGTCCACCGAGCCCTGGTTGCGCACTTGGATCCAGCCCGGAACTTCAGTGCCCACGGGCACAGCATTGCCGTAGTCATAGTCGGTAGCGATAATCTCTGGCTCACCAACCCGCGCCCGCAGCTCGGTTCGGTAGTGGAATTCACACTCGTTGCCGAACCCGACCGAATCTACAAAGGTCCCCTGTTGCGTTGCAGTGAAGCGCACGGTATACTCGCGCTGCTCACCCGGTTGCAGCACCAACGGTAGTGTTGGCGCCACGGTGAAGGCAAAGCCCTGATTGCCCTGCTTGAGCCGAATCTCCGTCAGCGTGATGGGGTAGGCAAGCGGATTGCTGACCGTGAGTGTCATCTGCTGGCTCTGCCCTACCTTCAGAAGCCCATAGTCGAGCACACCTGGGTTCATCTCCGCACGGAAGGGGAGATACTCGGCAGTAATGCACGTGTCATTGCCCTTACGGTCAGTGAAGACCACCCGAGCACGGGCAGGCTGGGTCGGGTCAACCACATCCAGCCGCCAGCGCACCGCGGAGGTCGTCCCCGGAACAATCTGGTCCAGCAGCGTCAGGCTGTAGTTGAAGCTCACATCCGGGTCCAGGTACACGTTAGCAAAGTTGCTGCGGATGGAGCTCTCCGCTGGGCGCTCCACTGCCAGTCCCTCAGCGGCTCCGTTGCACCCGATCGTCCAGCTGACCAGTGGTGGAATCGTATCCTGCGGCGGAAGCATCTTCCCGAACGCCATCGTCGTCACAAAGCCGTAGGAGTCGTAGTCTGAGCCCCCATACGAGTATGCCATGAACGGATTTTGACCACTGCGGGAGCGGACTTGGTAGACACCGTTGCCTGGCAGCACCAACAGCTTGAATCCCCAGCGCCGCCCTTGATATTGCCCATTAAAGACACCGGTGACATTGGGACCGAACTTGGAACGGATCGGAGTCCACACCAATTGTCCCCCGATTGTCTCGCCGAATTCCAGGTCCGTCGGCAATGTCCCGTCAGGATTGAGCGGGAACACGAAGTTGATGAAGTTGCGCGGGAAGCTGTAGATTCCGCCGCGTGCTCCAGGCGTGCAGAAAATCACATGTGTTTGGGCTTGCTCCAGAGAGGGCAGTGCCATCTGGAAGGGATCGGTCGGCTGCGGCGGATCGGTTTCCTGTCCTTTGTTATACTGCACGACGTAGATGGGCTTGTCGGCAGAGATGACAATTGGGCGTGGTCCACTGGGATCGGGGTCTTCGATATCCAGCCATGCTTCGTTGCGCAATCCACCAAATCCACGCGGGATAACGGCATACTCCTGCCCATCCATATACACCTTCGTGTTAGGCTCCTTGGCGAAGATGCGGATGACCGAATTCTGGTTCCGCATACGGTTTGACCCAAAGATCGGGGTGACAAAGTAGGTCTGCCCCCAGGCGTACACGGGGATTTCCATTTCGGCAATAAAGTCGCACCAGCGCATCGAGGTAGGCACGTTCGCGCACTGATTGCCCGAGACCACTGCCACTGGCTTTGTCGCAATGATTCGGCTTCCACTCAGGTCCGCTTCGGGACCGTAGCTACTGATGGCGACGACATCTCCCTTGAAGAGTGTCCAGCGCTTCGTCTGCCCCGGGCGCATTCCTCCTCGGGTACGTGTGTACTGGTTCCCCCCAAGGGTGAAGATGACCTCGGTGTTATCTTCTGTTGCCACAATCATGGTTTCCGAGGGGAGATAGTAGCCCGGGTACATGGCTGACATATCCGGATACGATGCCACCACGTACTCGGTGCCGAGCATCTCCTTGGGGATTACCATGAAGGCATCGGTCGTGTAGACAAAGCGTGTCACACCGTAAACGGCGATGGGAACCTCCGAGACGATATGTACCCCTGCCCCACGCCAGATCTGGTCCTCTGAGGGCGCGTCACCGGTTGGTGACTTCGTATATGGCTGCCCATTTGCCGGAGAGAGTACAACCTCCAGCACATCATTGGGGATGGTGTAGACCTCTCGGATGAACCCTTTGCCCGGAACTTCGACTCGCACCTTCCCGCGTGCCCATGAGGCAATGTAGACAACGACGTTGTTTTGCCCGCCAAAGGTCTCCTCATAGCAGGGCGGGAAGGAGAACCAGAACTCTGTGCCCACGTTGCTGTTCTTGAAGCGCTGGAAGCAGACATCCTGGGCGGAGAGGCTCCCCTGCAGAAGCACTCCACACAGTAGTGCCAGAGTAGCTTGCCATGCTCGCGTCATGAGAGCACCTACCGGTTATATGACATCGGTCTACTGATTGGTTGCAGCAAATATACGAGGTTGCCAATCTTCATCAGCCCGCCGGTTGCATCGTTTCGCATGCGCTGCCATCCCGGCTACGGGCGCACGAGCAGCACCTTCGCCTGCGCTGTTTGCCCGCTGGTGAGCGAGGTTGCCGTTACAATGTAGACGCCGGCAGGCACGGGCTCTCCCTGGTCGTTGCGCCCATCCCAATAGGCTGTTCGGCTTTCGGTCTGGAAGGCGCGGACCTGAAGCCCCTCCAGGGTCAGGATGCGCACAGCGCTGCGCTCCCCAAGCCCATCAATGGTCAGGAGTTGGTCACGTTCCGGTAGAAAGGGCTGCGGGAAGCACTCCAGCGCAGGGATAGATGCCGGCGCCCTCATTGAGCTCCACAGGACCGCTACACCAGCGCGAGTTCCCACGTAGACCCGACCGCTGCGGTGTTCGATGAAGAGGGAACGCACCTCATCACTGGGTAGCGGCGAGTTCTGCGTTGTCAGCCGCAGCAACACTGCCGTTGCATCCGGCGTTACAACCCAGATGCCGGCATCGGTTGCCAGCCATTTATTCTCGGCAACATCCACTGCGATTGCGTAGACGGGCTGTTCACGCAGTAGGCTCACGTTACGCACCACGGGCTGAGTTCCCCACAGCGCTGCTTCGGGGTTGAGAACAACGCCCACCCCTGCTGGGGTTCCCACCCAGAGCATGCCCTCGCGGTCCTGTGCCAGTGCGTAGATGATGTTGCTCGGCAGCGCGCTATTGCTCGTCGTCAGGCGCCCGAGCACCTCGCCGGCTGCGCCCTGGGCTTCGCGGAAGTAGAAGAGCCCATCGCCCACCTGCGAGCCCAGCCACTTCGTTCCAAAGCGGTCCACCAATAGCGCATTGTTCCGGCGCTGCTCCGGCGGCAGGGTTGTTAGGAAGGGGCGCACGCCTTCGCGTTCGGTCCACCGCAGCAGAGCAGCTGTGCCGCACCAATGGCAGACCGCCCAGAGGGCGCCCTCGCTATCGAGCGCCAAGCCTCCGATGGGCACAAAGCGCGGGTCCGCCGGAATCCCGACAATGCCGGCAGCGGTGTCAAAGCGCTGGAGCTGTACTCCCGTATCCGTTGGCACAATGCGGAGCAGACCCCTGCCCCAGTTTGCTGCCCAGATCTCGCGTCCGCGCGCCAGCACGCGATGGTACTGGTTCGACCCCAACTGCGGGAACTGCTCGGCAACGTAGGTCTGCCAGCTTCCGTGCTCGTAGCGTGCCAATCCGCGCCCGGCTTCGGTGCGGTCGGTGGCGCACCAGAGTTCGCCCTCATCGGTCAGCACGCAGTCGGTCAGCACATTCGTGTGTGGTGTGTTCGGCTGCAGCAGGCGTTGGAAGCTGCCCTGGCGTACTATTGCCACGCCCTGCTCCTCCAGTCCCACAAGGACCCAGCCTTCGGCATCCTCCCAGGGAGCCCAGCGGAGCTCGGTAATTCTCGCCCGCGGGGGTAGCACCACTTGGCGCCGTTGCGGATATTCCTGCCACAGTTCGTAGGGGGATGCCCAGTAAAGCGCTCCAGAGGCTGTGCGGACTGCTCCCACAAGTGGAGTTGCTGCTTCCAGGATCGGGCGCAGTTGCCCCTGCGAATACTCCTGTACCGTACGCGCAGCGACGATGAGGATGCCTTCGGGCAGTGCCTGGAGCGCTCGGATGGAATCCAGCTCTCCAATCCGGCGCCAAAGCTGCGGCAAGCGCAAGCTATCGGCGCGCTGCACCCGCGGTGCCACCCACACCCCTTGGGCAGTGCCCGCCCAGAGGCTATCCTGCCACAGCAGGAGCGACACCACCGGCGTATTCGGCGGCAGCGTACCGATACGGCGCAGGCTTGCCAGAATGGTCTGCGTTGCCAGGTCGAGCACAACGATGCCGAAAGCCGCCCCCACGTACGCCCGCCCCTGCTCTATGGCGATGCTGTTGATGCGGCGCTGCGGCAAGCCCGGCTCGATGGCAATATCCACCACATGCCTCCAGGAGCCATCGGGCAGGAGCACCTCCAGGATCCCGTCAAAGCTACCGGCAATGGCAATACCACTACGCCTGTCCACCGCTACGGCAGTCAGGTCTTGGACCAAGAGCCCCTCCGTACGGCGCAGGGGACGGAGCTCCTGGCTGGCGCGCTCGTACGCGAAGAGCCCGCCCGAAGTTGCTGCCCAGAAACCCTGGGAATCCGGCGCAATTGCCCGAATGCTGCGCAGCGAGGTATGAAGTTCCCAGCGCTCAATCCGTGGAATCTCCTGCGCCTGCAGCGTCAGCAGCGCCGCGAGCACCGCACCGCCGCACCACTTCATGGCTGGTGGCGCAGTTGTGCAAGCACGTCTGCCATCTCCAGCGCGCTGCGGGCGGCTTCCTCGCCCTTGTTGCCGTGTTTGCCTCCGGCGCGCTCAAGCGCTTGTGACAGGTCCTCTGCCGTCAGCACGCCGAAGATGCACGGCACGCCGGTCTGCAGCGCCACCTGTGCGATGCCTGAAGCCGCTTGCGCGGCGATGTACTCGTAGTGTGGCGTCTCCCCACGAACGATCGCCCCCAGCGCAATGACGGCATCGTAGCGTCCGGAGCGTGCCAGCTCCTGCACCAGCAGCGGCAGCTCGAAGCTTCCCGGGCACCACGCCACGTGTACATCCTCTTCGGCAACGCCGTGTTGGCGCAGCGCTGCCAGCGCACCCGAGAGCAGTCGCTCCGTCACGATCGAATTCCAGCGCGCCACGGCGATGGCAATGCGTTGACCACTGCCGAGTACCCGCCCGTGCACCTCTTTTGCCATGGGCTCCCCTTGGGCTACTCCCACTCAATCGTTGCCGGTGGCTTGCTCGAAATGTCGTAGACTACGCGGTTGATACCGCGCACCTCGTTGATGATGCGATTGGAGACGCGCGCCAGCAGCTCCGCCGGCAGCCGTGCCCAATCGGCGGTCATCCCATCGCTGGAGACCACCGCACGCAGCGCACAGACGTACTCGTAGGTACGCTCATCGCCCATGACGCCGACGCTGCGCACCGGTAGCAGCAGAGCAAACGCCTGCCAGACCTGGTCGTAGAGCCCTGCCCGGTGTAGCTCCTCCTCGAAGATGGCGTCAGCGCGGCGCAGCAGCTCCAGCCGCTCCGGGGTGACCTCCCCGAGGATGCGGATTGCCAATCCCGGACCCGGAAAGGGGTGGCGCCGCAGGAACCACTCCGGTACCCCCAGTGCGCGCCCAATTGCCCGCACCTCGTCCTTGAAGAGCTCGCGCAGCGGCTCCAGGAGGCGCAGATTCATCCGCTCGGGCAATCCGCCCACGTTGTGGTGCGATTTGATGGTTGCCGAAGGTCCGCGCACCGAGGTGGATTCGATGACGTCCGGATAGAGCGTCCCCTGCGCCAGCCAGCGAGCATCGGGAAAGCGCGCCGCCTCGCGCTCGAACAGCTCGATGAAGGTATGCCCGATGATCCGCCGCTTCTGCTCCGGATCGGTCACCCCGCGCAGCCGCTCCAGGAAGAGCTCGCCAGCATCGAGCGCCTGCAGCCGAATGTGGAAGTGCTCGTGGAAGAGCCGAACAACGGTCTGGCTCTCCCCGGCGCGCATCAGCCCAGTGTCGATGTGGATGCAGTGGAGCTGCTCCCCGATTGCCCGATGGATGAGCACCGCCGTCACCGTCGAGTCCACCCCACCGCTGAGCGCGCAGATGACGCCATCGCGTCCGACCGTGCGGCGAATCTCCTCGATGCTGCGCTCGATGAATGCCTCCGGAGTCCACTCACCTTGGCAGCCGCAGATGCGGCGGGCGAAGTTCCAGAGAATCTGGCGCCCGTGCTCGGTGTGCTCCACTTCGGGATGGAACTGCACGCCCCACAGGCGGCGTTGCCGGTGGCGAATGGCGGCAATCGGCGAGTTCTCCGTGTAGGCAATACACTCGAAGCCCTCGGGCAAGCGCGTGAGGGCATCCCCGTGGCTCATCCATACGGTTGTGGGGTTAGGGACATCGGCAAAGAGATCTTCCGCTGCGGTGATGTGGAGCTGTGCTCGCCCGTATTCGCGGCGCGCTGCACGGGAGACTTCCCCACCCAGATGGAACGCCAGCAGCTGCAGCCCGTAGCAGATACCCAGCAGTGGGATGCCCAGGGAGAACACCTGCGGGTCCGGATGGGGAGCCCCCTCGGCATAGACACTTGCCGGTCCGCCGGAGAGTACAATTCCGGCGGGCGCGGCACGGCGCAGCTCCTCTGCCGAGGTCCAGTACGGCAAAATCTCGGCATAGACGCCGCACTCCCGGATCCGGCGGGCAATCAGCTGCGTGTACTGCGAACCGAAATCCAGCACCGTGATGCGTTCGGGATGCTCCATCGATGCGCTATCGCTGACCGCTGCAAAGTTAGGGCGCACACGGTGTAGCGGCGAGCGCGTGCACCTGTGCAATCAGCACCCAGCAGCCTCGCTGACGGATGTGCTGCAGTAGCTGCTCATACAGGAAGCTCCGCTGCAGTGCCGCAGGGCATCCCAGCAGCACCAGTTGCTGCCGCGCACGGGTCAGCATGACATTGAGCCGGCGGTCCACCAGGCTCCCATCGGGGAAGCGCACCGGAGAGTGAAGCCAGCGCAACTGCTGTGCCCTGTGTACGGCGAGCGAGACGAGCACGATCTCGCGCTGGCTGCCCTGGAAGCGTTCGACCGTATCCACCGTCAGCGCCCTCTGCAGCAGCGGCGGCAGTAGGCTCCGGATTGCATGCGCCTGCAAGCGGAAGGGGGTGACAATTCCCAGCCATTGCGGCAGTTCCTCCTCGCGCGGAGCCCACAGCCGGTGCAACGCCTCTACAATGGCAACGGCTGCGTGCGCCTCAGCAGAATGGAAATGCCGATGGTGCGGTTCCGCCTCCGACGCCACGAAGATGAGCCGATGGCGGGCAAGGAGAGATTCCAACTGCGTCTGTGGGGCTCGGGCATACGGCAGCAGCAGCTGCTGCTGATGCGGCATCCCGGCGCTTTCCAGCTTCCCACCGTAAAAGAATCGGCTGGGAAACTCCTGTAGCACCACGTGCATGCGCGCCTGCCGACGCAGCATCCCGTAAGCGTGATTCCACCCATTCCGAATACACTGCCGCAGCAGACGCTCAAAGAGCGACATTGCGAAGCTCTCGATACCAAGCTGCCGGAGCCGCTGCGCTCGCACCTGCGCCTCTTTGGGAGCTTGCTGCACAATCGCGGGCAATTGGCGCTCATCCCCAATCAGCACGGCTTTCGGCACCCGGCACAGAATCCCGATGAGATGGCTCTCCAGAAGCTGCGAGGCTTCGTCCACGATGACCGTGGAGAACTCCTTCAGCACAAACAGCTCCGGAGTCCCTACTGCCGTTGCCACCGTCGCCAGGACAACCCGACTGCGCTGGAGTTCGCTCCAGAGCCCACGGAGCCCGCCCTCCTGCGCCAGCGTCACGGGCAGGCGCTCCGGATATGCCGTTGCTTCGCGTACACCGAGCCGCACAAAGGGGATGCCCTCTTCGGTAAGCACGCGGCAGAGCTCGTCCACTGCACGATTGGTGTACGCCAGCAGCAGAAGCTGCTCATCGGGCTGCTCCAGCAGCAGGCGCACCAGCCAGCGCCCAATGAAGGTGGTCTTCCCCGTGCCCGGCGGTCCCTGGATGAGCACGTAGTCGAGCCCCGAGAGTGCCTTGCACAGAATGTGGCGCTGCTCCTCGGTTGCTGCTGCCGGGAGCGCACCCGAATACGAACGGCTGCGCGGCGGGAGCATCCCCAGCAGGCGCTGCCGACGTTCGGGCTCGGCGCGCAGGAACTCCCACAGCGCCTGCCACTGTGCCTCCAGGAATTGCTCGCTTGGGTCCGCCTCCAGCATCCAGCGCTCCCAGCGCTGCAGCCATTGCAGCGGCACGTACTTATTGCGCAGGCTCACACAGAGCCGCTCCGGTTCGATCCATTGGAGCGTGCCCTTGAGCACGGGCTGTGCTCTGCCCTGTGGACCCACTGGAGAGAGCACTACCAGGTCCCCGCGTCGGAGCGCCGACGGCACGGGTGCAGGCTCTACCCGACGGAAGAGCAGATGGCGGCGCTGCCAATCGCTTGCCTCCGGCTCCAGCACCAGTCCGGTCAAGAGCTCTCCGGAACACTCCTCCGGCTCAAGCGTCCGCTGTACCCATGCTCTGCCCGCGCTCCAGTGTTCGCGCACAAGGAAGCGCAGCAGCTCCGTTGCATACTCCTGTTCTGGCTCCGAAAGCTGCTCCCATGCAGCCTGGAGCCCCTCCGGCATCGGCTCTACCTGCGCCGCCCGTAGTAGAGCCTCCAACGTGAGTGCACCGGAGAGGATCTGCCCCTCAGCAGCCACCAGGCGATTCCGCTGCAGCACCACTTGGGCAAGCTCCCGCGCTGCCGGACGCAGTTGCCGCAGGGGCGCCTCCGCATCGCGCGCGTAGAAGAGAAGGAGCTGATGCACGCGTTGCCGTGTGGTTGTCCGCAGCAGCAGGTCGTAGCAGAGCAACTGTGCCCGATGCTCTGCCCAGGCGTGGCTCTGTGGCGGGGTGCCGGATTTCAGCTCCACAATTCCCAGGGGCGCGCCCTCCGGTGTCAGCCACAAAACATCCATGCGCCCTTGCAGTCCGGCACTGGGCGCCACAAACGCCGGCTCGATGAGAAAGGGCAGACGGCGGAGCCGCTCGATCAACGGCTGCAGCCGCTGCCGAAAGCTCTGGCACTCCGCGTGTAGCTCCTCCCAAAACGTTGCCGAGCACCCCTTGCGCACCCAGGCGGCAAGGAAGCTCAGCGGTCGCGCCTGCACTGCCCGCTGCAGCGCTTCCTCCACCGAACAGTTCGGGTCGCTGAGCCACTCATCAAAGCAGGCATTGATAAGCCATCCGCGCAGTGCCGCCGCCGAGGGCTCCCCACCCAATATCCGGCGCAGTAGGACCCGTTCGGCAGCACCATTGCGCCGCCGGGAGAGCGCCGCCACCTCAGTCACATCGAGCAGCCGCTCCGGCTCTACAACGAGCAGCCCTGTTGCATCCACCGCTGCGGTGTATCTTCCCAACCGCCGTGCCCGCACAACGCGCACCGTTGCACCGCTCCACAGGAGCCCCACCAGCGCATCCCACGGTGCGAAACAGCGCAGGCGGAGCGGGATGCCATCGGTCCTCTGCAACCACAATGTTGCCGAATCTGCCCGCACCGAGCGAACCACGGCGTGGAACTCCAGCTCGGGCACCTGCTCCGGCAGCGGGAAGAGCCCCGCCTGTGTGAGCTCCTCCGGAGCCTCCACGCCCGTCGAGCAGTGGAGCCAGCGTGCCACCGTCGAAATGGCTTCCGGCAGCGGTGCCGCGCCGCCCTCGGGACGCCGTCGGTGGAGCCACTCCCACAGCGCTGCCATCGCCGAGCGCAGCGGTGCGGGGCAGCCTTCCAGCTCCCCCAGCACGCACAACCGCGCCACTCCGGACAGCTCCGCCGGCAGCTTCCACCGAACCGAGCGCGCCGCAACGCTCTCCCGCAGCAGCCGACGCAGCGCTGCTCGGGCATCCGGCGGCTGCTGCCGTTGCAGCCGGAGCAGCTCCTCGTACCACTCCTGGGCTACTTCACGCACGGCTGTGCCGAATTCGGACAGACGTCATAGATCCGCAACAGTGGCAGCCCAGGCTGTTCGCCCGTCCGCCTCTGCTCGGTGATGGTGTAAAAGATGCTCACCGTCTTGGCTGCCCCTCGGATGGCGTTCGCCACGACCGCCGGCTCCAGCATCAACTGCGCCGAAAGCTGTACACTGCCCTGCTGAACGCGGCAACTGTTGCCGTTGCACGGTCGTAGCACCACCCCATGCGTGAGGAAGACCGGACGGTAGTTGCCGTAACCAAAGGGCTCCATGCGGCGCAGCAGCGCAAGGAAGCGCGGAGTAATCTCTATCAGCTCCAGTTGGGCATCCACGAACATCTCGGGGAGCTCGGCAGGCTGAACCTGCTCCTGGCACGCTGCCTGCTCCAGTGCCGCTGCAAACGGCTCCAAGTGCTCCGGTCGGAGTACCACTCCGGCGGCAAAGGGATGCCCGCCGTACTCGTACAGATGCGCGCTGCAGGAGGCAAGCAGTGAAAGCACATTGACCGCTCCACCGCTGCGGGCAGAGCCTTTGAGGAATCCCCCAACATCGCTCAGCAGCACTACCGGTACGCGGAAGCGCTCAGCAATGCGCGTGGCAACGGTACCGAGCACACCTGGATGCCAATTCGGGTCATAGAGCACCACCGAGCGGCGTCCTTGCACGAGCAGCTCCTCCGCCTGCGCAAAGGCTTGCGCGAAGACCTGCTCGGCGAGGGCTCGACGGCGGAAGTTCTCGCACTCCAGCTCTTGGGCAATCCGGAAGGCAAGCCCAGTGTCGGACTGCAGGAGCAGCTCCACAGCACGGCGCGCATCTCCGAGCCGCCCAGCAGCGTTGATGCGCGGGGCTAAGGAGAAGATGAGCTCCGCCGTGCTCACGCCCCCGGGCTCAATCCCGCTGCAGTGGAGTAGTCCGGCAATTCCGGCGCGTGGCTGCCGGTTGAGCTGCTCCAACCCCATCGCCGTCAGCACGCGATTCTCCCCACGCATCGGGACCAGATCAGCAACCGTTGCCAGGGCGACCAAATCAGTCAGCTCCTCAACTCCGCCGATGCCCCAGCGTTCTGCCAGGGCGCAGACGAGCTTGTAGACCACTCCGCAGGCAGCCAAATCCGGAAAGCTATAGCCGCTGCCTTCCCAGCGCGGGTTGAGCAGAGCTCGTGCCGGCGGCAGTTCGCCAATCAGTTCGTGATGGTCGCAAATGAGCACATCCAGCCCGTGCTCCTGTGCCCAGGCAACCGCCTCTGCGCTGTTTGTGCCACAATCCACCGCGATGAGCACTCCCGCTCCCGCCTGCAGTGCCTGCCGTGCTGAATCCACCGTCAGCCCATAGCCTTGGGCAAAGCGGTTGGGCACCTGGTAGTGCACGCACAGCCCGCTCCGGCGCAGGAACTCCACCAGGAGCACCGTGCTGCTGACACCATCTACATCGTAATCGCCGTGCACCCAGACCAGCTCATTCCGGCGGCGAGCATCCTCCAGCCGCTCTACTGCCTGCTCCATGTGCGCAAACTCCCAGGGGGAATGGAGCTGTTCCGGCGTGGGATGGAGAAACTCCCGTGCTGCCTGGACCGTATCAATGCCACGGGCACGCAAGACCGCTGCCATCGCACGCGGCAGCCCCGCCGCACGCGCCAGGGCGGCAATCTCCCCTTCGTCGGTGTGCGCTCGCCATCTCCAGCAGTATTTCACAGCCTCGGATCGCTCGTGGTGAGACCGGCTTGGCTGCAAAACTACGCCGTTTTCGCCGGCTCTGCTGTGGCGCTGGGTCAGGTGCGTATTTTCGTGCGTGTTTCCCCTGGATAACGCTGCCATGCTACCGGAGACGCTCGCTGCGGAGCTGATTCCGGCACCGGAGCCGCTCTACTACCGGCGGGGTAGCCCCGACGACCCCCGACTGGGCGAGCTCGTCCACCGTGGTAGCGCCCCATCGGGAATGCGCCCGGATGCGGTCCTCCTGGGCATTCCCCAGGACCTGGGCGTGCGGCGCAACCAGGGGCGCCCCGGTGCTGCGAAGGGTCCGGATGCCATTCGGCGCGCCCTCTACCGGATGACCCCGGAAGCGCTCCATTCAGACCTAAGCCAGCTCTGCCTCGTGGATATCGGCAACCTGCGCACGGTGGGCAAAACGCTGGAGGAGCTGCACGAGCTGCAGTTCCGCTGCGTTGCCCATCTGTTGGAGCAATCCGGATGTGTGATTGTGCTCGGCGGCGGACACGATATTGCCTACCCGAATGCGCGCGCGATGGCGCAGTATGCCCGGGAATACGCCGTACTGGTCTTCGATGCCCATCCAGACGTGCGCCCGCTGGTCAACGGTCGGGCGCACTCGGGTTCGGCATTCCGCCAATTGCTCGAAGGCACACCGCCGTTTCCGGGGCGGCGTCTTGCCTACATTGGGCTGCAGCCCTTTGCCATCGCCGGCAGCCATCGGGAGTTCCTGGAGCAGCACGGGGCGCTACTGTGTTTCCTACCCGAACTGCAGCCGGGGAAGCTGCTGGAGCGGGTGCGCCAGTTCTTCGAGCGCATCAGCGATGGTGGACTGCTGCCCGTCTACGTCTCGCTGGACCTGGATGCGCTGCCGGCATCCGTTGCCCCAGGAGTGAGCGCTCCCTCCCCCATTGGACTCCCTGCGCAGGAGCTCTTGGAAAGCCTGCAGTGGTTAGGAACACAGCGCGCAGTGCGCCTGTTCGACCTTGCCGAATACGCCCCTGCCTACGACCTGGATGGGCGCACCGCACGTATGGCGGCTCTGTGCCTGTGCGCCCTCCTGAGCGGACGCGCCGGTATGCAGGAGCGCAGTGGAGACTAAATGCGCACGAGCGCGGGGTTTGTCTCGCCTCTCTGTGCAGACATAGCAGAACGGATGTGGCTGGCGTGCGCAGCGACGGTAGAGAGGCTATGGGCAGCACCGCATTTCAGCGCCACGTTGCTAATTTGCGCTCCGCACAAAGGATGTGCAAGAGTATACGCGCCTTGCAACATGCCCTGCAAGCCTACGCAAATGCCGTGGATGCTCGTGCTCGCATGCGCCGTGCTTGCCGGCTGTGGACGACGTTCGGACCGCCTGGAAGCCGACCTCAAAGCGCTGGCAGAGCGTACGCGCCAGGTCTCGCTTTGGAAGCAGCACGACACGCCTTCGGGTGCCGACCCCAGCGTTCCACCAGAGCTGGGCGGTGCCGGATTCGAGCGCATTGCCGACTCCTTGGGCTTCCAGACCTACGTCCCCACGGAGGAGGAGCTGCGCTTCTTCGGCGACCCGCGAGCAAAGACCGGTGGAAAGATTCGTATCGTCGTGACGCGCTTTCCGCTCACCTTCCGCCCCTTCGGGCAGCACTCCAATTATGTGGAGAACTCCATCATCGCCAGCCTGGTCTACGAGACGCTCCTTGGCACACATCCCGTCACGCGCGAGTTCGTGCCCGCCCTGGCATCGCACTGGAAGATTTTGCCTGACCGCAAGACCTTCATCTATCGGATTGACCCCAATGCGCGCTTCTCCGACGGCACGCCCGTCACGGCGGAAGACGTCGTGGCGACCTGGCGCCTGGTCATGGACGAGACCATCCTGGAGCCTTCGCTCCAGCTGGTCTACGGCAAATTCGAAGAGCCCAAGGCGCTGAGCAAATACCTGGTCGAGGTGCGCAGCAAAACGCTCAACTGGCGCAACTTCCTGTACTTTTCGGCTGCCCTGCCCATTCTGCCCGCTCGCGTCATCGGAAACATGACTGGCAAGGAGTTCTTGGAGCGCTTTCAGTACGAGCTCCCGCCGGGTTCGGGCGAATACATCCTGCTGCCGCAGGATGTGCAAAAAGGCACCTCCTATGCCCTCACGCGGCGCGATGACTACTGGGCAAAGGACTACCCCATGGCGCGCTACGTGGGCAATTTCGACCGCATCGAGTTCGTGGTCGTCAAGGATAACCCGCTGCTGGCGTACGAGATGTTCAAGCGGGGCGACCAGGACTTCTTCCTCTTCGGCTCCCTGACCACCGAGCACTGGGTCAATGACACCACCTACGAAGCGCTGCAGAAGGGCTGGATCCAGAAGCGCCGCGTCTACACCGATGGTCCCGTCGGCACGCTCGGCTACGCCTTCAACATGCGCAAGCCACCGTTTGACGACATCCGCGTGCGCCAAGCCTTTGCCTACTTACACAACCGCGAGGCAATCGTGCAGAAGCTGCTCTACAACGAGTACGAGCTCATGGACTCGTACTACGCCAACACGGTCTACGAGAACCCCAACAACGTGCGTGTGCGCTACAATCCCGAGCTTGCCCAGCGGCTGCTTGCCGAAGCTGGCTGGCGCACGCGCAATGCCCAAGGTATCCTGGTCAAGGACGGCAAGCCCTTCGTTGTGGAGATGGGCATCCCCAAGGCGATCGAGCGCTTCGTGACGCCCTACCGCGAGGAGTTGCGTAAAGCCGGCATTGACCTGCAGCTGAAATTCCAGGACCCCAACACGCTCTGGAAGAACGCCATGGAGCGCAACTTCCAGCTCTTCTTTGTCAGCTGGACGGGATTGCAGACGCCCAATCCCGAAACCTCCTTGCGCTCCGAGCTTGCCGACAAAAACGACAACAACAACATCGAGGGCTTCAAGAACGCACGGGTCGACCAGCTGTGCGACATGTACGACACCGCCTTCTCGCGCCAAGCCCAAATCCGCATCATCCGCGAAATTGACAGCATCGTGATGGCATCCTTCAAGAACGTGCTGGGCTGGTATCCGCGCGGTATCCGCATCGCCTACTGGAACAAGTTCGGCATGCCCGAATACGTGCTGCCGCGCTTCACGCAGATTGGCTATGTGGACCTGGCAGTGATCGCGACCTGGTGGTACGACCCGGAGAAGGCACGCCAACTGGAAGAGGCACGGCGCACAGGAAAGGCACTGCCACGTGAGCCACTGGAGGTGCGCTACTGGAAGGAGTTCAACGAAGCGCAGTTCCTGGCGCAAGTGGAGCAAGCTCGCCGTGCCCGTTGAGCCATGCGTGAGTACTTCCTGCGCCGCTTGCTGCTGACGATCCCCACCTTCCTGGGTGCCACGCTGGTGGTCTTTGTCATCATCCAGTTGGCGCCCGGAGGACCGCTGGAGCAGCAGATTATGGCGCTGCGCATGGCAATGGGCGGAGAAGCCGCTGCCGGAGGGCTTGCCGGGCAGACCGGCGCAATGATTCCCGAAAGCGCCCTTCAGGAGCTGCGCCGCTACTACGGCTTCGATAAACCCATCTGGCAGCGCTACCTGGCGTGGTTGGGAGTCTGGCCACGCGAGATCGAAAGCTACATCGCCCAACCGGGACGCCCCCGCAACGTGGGAGAAGGCAAGCAAGTCCTTGTGCGCAAAACCCCAACGGGCTACGAGCTCATCGACCCTGCAACGGGCAAACCCGTCAGCGGCTGGCACGTTGAACCACAGCCCAGCGAGGGCGGGCAGGAGCGCGTGCGTATCTACCGCACGGGATTCAGCGGCATCCTAACCGGTGACTTCGGCACCTCGTACGTCTACCGCGAGCCGGTCATGAAGCTCATCCTGGAGCGGCTGCCGGTCTCGCTGCAGTTCGGGCTCATCGGCTTCATCCTCAGCTACACCATCTGCATCTATCTGGGCATTCAGAAGGCGCTCTCGCACGGCAGCCCCTTCGACCTGGTCACCAGCACGCTCATCTTCATCGGCTACTCCATTCCGGGCTGGGCACTGGGAGCTTTCCTGCTGATGCTCTTTGGCACACAGTCCTTTGTGGAGCTCTTCCCGCTGGGCGGCTTCCAATCGGAGTTCTACGAGCAGCTCTCGCTGTGGGAGAAGATTCTCGATCGCGCCTGGCACTTTGTGCTACCGACAATTGCCTACACCATCGGCAGTTTTGCCTCGCTGACGGTGCTGATGAAGAACGCGCTGCTGGAAAATCTCAGCCAGGACTACATCCGCACAGCCTTTGCCAAGGGGCTTGCCGAACGACGCGTCATCTGGCTGCACGCACTGCGCAACTCCATCATCCCGATTGCTGCCAACATCGGCTACATCATCGGGCTGTTCCTGGCTGGCTCCTACCTTATCGAACTGGTCTTCAACATCGACGGCGTAGGCAAGCTCTCCATCGAAGCGGTCTTTGCGCGCGACTACCCCATTGTCTTCGCCTTCACAGTGCTGGCAGTGCTCATTCGGCTCTTCGGCGCCATCCTCTCGGACCTTGTCTTGGCATTGGTAGACCCGCGCATCCGCTTCCGCTGATGCGACTGCGACGCCGAAAAACCGCATCCTCAGCTCCTGCGGCAATGGGAAGCCCGACCATCCTCGAGCGCCGCTGGCACAAGTTCAAGAGTCTGCGCCGGGGATACTACTCGCTGCTGCTGCTGGTCAGCGCGTACGTGCTCTCGTTCTTCTTGCCGCTGCTGGTCAACAACAAGGCGCTTGTGGTCTACTACAACGGGCAGTGGTACTTCCCGGCAGTCAAGTCCTGGCTAGTCTCGCTGCCGCTCCTCGGAGGGCTTTTTGGCACGGACTTCTACAGCGGTGAACAGTTCGGGCAGCTTGGCAACAGCGCCGAATGTAACTACCGTGAACTCAAACGCCAGTACGAGCTGGAGCAGCAAGGGAACTTCGTCATCCTGCCGCCCTATCCGTACAGCCCGTTTGAGGATATCAGCGTCGAGGGGAATGTGCCCTTCCTTGCTCCGTTGCAGGCGGGTCCGGATGGATTTGTGCGCCTCCTGGGCACGGATGACCGCGGACGCGATGTGTTCGCACGCATGGCGTATGGGTTCCAGATCTCGCTCTCCTTTGCGCTGCTGCTGGCGCTGCTGGAATACCTCATCGGCGTCCCGATTGGGGCGATGTTAGGCTTCTTCGGTGGGCGCTTCGATATCCTGGCACAGCGGCTCATCGAAATCTGGGCAACGGTGCCGTTTTTGTTCCTGGTCATCATCGTCGCCTCGATTGTGCGCCCGAACTTCGCGCTGCTGCTGCTGTTGCTGGCGCTGTTCACGTGGGTGGGCATTACGGTGCTCATCCGCGCGGAGTTCTACCGCGAGAAGGCAAAGGACTACGTTGCCGCTGCTGTCGCCATTGGCGTGCCGCGCTGGAAGATCATGTTCAAGCACATCCTGCCCAATTCGCTCGTGCCCATCATCACGTACTTTCCCTTCTCCGTGGTTGCCGGCATTGGGGCGCTGGTGAGCCTGGACTTCCTGGGCTTTGGGCTCCCCCCACCGACGCCCAGTTGGGGCGAGATGATGAGCGTTGGACTGCAGCATCTGGCAACGGGGAAGTGGTGGCTGATGCTCTCGCCGATGGCAGCACTCTTTGTGACGCTGACCCTCATTGTCTTCATCGGCGAATCCGTGCGCGAAGCCTTCGATCCGCGAACCTTCTCACGGCTGCGCTAATGGAGCCGCTGCTCAAAATCCGGAATCTGCGCACCTACTTCCTCATCGAGGGGCAATGGGCGCGCGCCGTCGATGGCGTGTCGCTGGAGATCCTGCCCGATGAGGTGCTCGGGCTCGTAGGGGAATCGGGTTCAGGGAAATCTGTGACGGCGCTGTCGATTCTGCGGCTGATCCCCGACCCGCCGGGGCGTATCGTGGAGGGGGAGATTTGGCTCGACGGGCAGGACCTTTTGAAGCTGCCGCTGGAGGAGATGTACCGCATCCGCGGCGGGCGCATCGCTATGATCTTCCAGGAGCCGATGAGCTCGCTCAATCCGGTCTTTCCCATCGGCATGCAGGTCATGGAGGCAATTCTGGCGCATGAGCACGTCAGCCAGGAGGAGGCACGCGCACGCACTATCGAGCTACTGCGCCAAGTGGGCATTCCCGATGCGGAGCGCCGGCTCAACGATTACCCGCACCAGTTCTCCGGCGGCATGCGCCAACGCGTCATGATTGCGATGGCGCTGGCATGCAATCCGCAGTTGCTCATCGCCGATGAGCCTACGACGGCATTGGATGTGACCATCCAAGCGCAAATCCTGGAGCTGATGCTCCAGCTCAAAGCACAGCGCCCGGGCTCGGCAATTCTGCTCATTACGCACGACCTGGGCGTTGTGGCGCAGACATGCCACCGCGTTGCCGTCATGTACGGCGGTAAGATCCAGGAACTTGCCTCCACCGAAGAGCTCTTCGAGCACCCGCTGCACCCCTATACGCGCGGGCTGATGGAGTGCATTCCCCGTCCGACCGCTCCAGGACAGCCACGTAAGCGGCTCTACACCATTCCCGGCAATGTGCCCAGCGTGCTGCGCCTGCCAAAGGGCTGTAAATTCTCTACGCGCTGCCCGGTGAAGGTCGAACAATGCGATCTCCTGGAACCGCCTCTGGTGGAGGTGCGCCCCAACCACTTCGTGCGCTGCCATCTGGTCGAGCCCATGCCTGGGGGACGCTGCGATGAGTGAGCTGCTACGGGTCGAACGGCTCCACGTGCGCTTCCCAGTCTACGGGGGAGTGCTTCAGCGCATCGTGGCATGGCTGCCAGCGGTCACCGATGTGAGCTTCCACATCGAGCGTGGCGAGACGCTCGGATTGGTCGGGGAATCCGGCTCAGGCAAGACCACCATCGGACGCGCCCTGGTGGGATTGCTGCGCTTCACCGCACCGGAGGTTGCCCTCGAAGGGCATGCCTGGTTCACCCCCTCCGAGCGGGCACGCCCGATAGAGCTGCTGAGCGTCTTCGACGGGCGCTCGCGCCGGAAGCTGCACGAGCTCGCCGATGGGCTCTCTCCGCGCGAGCTACGCACCCGGCTCCGGCGCCACATCCAGATGGTCTTCCAGGACCCGCTCGCTTCGCTCAATCCGCGCCTCTCGGTCGAGCAGATCCTTGCCGAACCGCTGCAGGTGCACTTCCCCGAGCTCACCAAATCGGAGCTGCGCGACCGCATTGCCTGGCTCCTGGAAAAGGTCGGCTTGCAACCGGAGGACCGCTTCCGCTACCCACACGAATTCTCCGGCGGGCAGCGCCAGCGCATCGGTCTGGCACGCGCCCTGGCAACACATCCGGACCTGGTCATCTGCGATGAGCCCGTCTCCGCGCTGGATGTCTCCGTCCAGGCGCAGGTACTCAACCTCATGGAGGAGCTGCAGGAGGAGTTCGGCATGGCATACCTGTTCATCGCGCACGACCTCTCGGTCGTGCACCACATCAGCCGCCGAATCGCCGTGCTCTACCTGGGGCATTTGGTGGAAGTAGGCTCGGCAGACGAGGTCTACTTCTCGCCACTCCATCCGTATACGCGAGCGCTCATTTCAGCGGTCCCGATTGCCTCTCCTCGGCACAAGCGCGAGCGGATTGTGCTGCGTGGCGAGATCCCTTCGCTCTTGAACAAGCCCTCGGGATGCCCCTTCCATCCCCGCTGCCCGATCGCCCGAGCCGAATGCGCCCAGTTCATTCCACCGCTGGAGGAAAAAACCCCAGGGCACTGGGTTGCCTGCCCATATGTGGACTGACTCATTCGACGGGTAAGCGGCGTAGCCAGAGTGCGCGGTATTGCCAGCCGTACAGCCCCAGCGTCCAAAGCGCCAGGAGTGTCATCCCCAGCAACATGCTCCAGGCGACCCAGCCGAAGAGCAGCTCCTGCGCCCATTGCGCTTGTGGGGCAGCACCGCTCCGCCAGAGCGCCAACAACACAACCAGGAACACCAAGCCGAGCATTTGCACAAATGTCTTAACCCGCGCCGAAGGCAGCGTGCGCAGGGGCTTGCCATGCCGCAGCGAATACCAGCGCAGCAGGGTCGTTGCCACATCACGCAGCAGCAGAATTGCCACCATCCAGCCGGGGGCAATCCGCCACCACAGCAGAGCTCCCAACACCGCCAGCACGACGAGCTTATCTGCCAATGGGTCCAGGAAGGCGCCCTCCAGTGTGCTCTGTCCGTAGCGGCGGGCAATCCAGCCATCGGCACTATCGGTGAGCGCCGCCACGGCGAACAATCCCGCCCCACTCCAGACTGCCCAGGCATCCTCCCTGATCAGCAGCAGTGCAATGGGCAGTGCCAAGCCCAGCCGCAGCAACGTCAGCAAGTTTGGACAGGTGATGTGCATAGTGCCGCCATGCGCACGATGGTGCAAAATTGCCACGCATCCAGCGATGCCGAACCGACCAGCACCCCATCCACCTCCGGCAACTGCAGAATCCGCTGCGCATTCTCCGCCGTCACACTGCCGCCATAGAGGATGGGCACATGTGCGGGAGCACCCAGTTGCGCCAGCAGCTCAGCAACGAGCGCGTGCGCCTGCCGAATGTGCTCCGGCTCGGCTGCCTGCCCGGTACCGATTGCCCAGACCGGCTCATAGGCGATGAGCAGCGAGTTCCACTGCTGCGGCTCGAGCCCTTGCAAAGCGCTGTGGAGCTGGTGCTTGAGCACGGTGCGAATCCGGCGCGCTCGGCGCTGCACTAAGGTCTCCCCCACGCACAGGATTGCCCACAGCCCCGATTGCAGGACGCGCCTGAGCTTGCGGGCAATCCGCTCGGTGCTCTCGCCGGCAGCTCGGCGCCGCTCCGAATGCCCTACAATCACCGCGCTGCAGCCCAGTGCCGTGAGCATCCGCACCGAGATCTCGCCCGTAAAGGCTCCCTCCAGCTCCTCATGGCAGTTCTGTGCCCCCCACTGTAGCCAGCTCCCCCGGAGCGCCTCCTGGACGCTGCAGAGGCTGGTGAAGGGCGGGCAGACGATGACACGCACCCGGCGCGGCAACTCCGGCTCGTAGAGCTCCTCGCGCAGCTGCCGTGCCAGCAGCTTCGCCTCCTGCGCCGTCGTGTGCATCTTCCAATTGCCCACGACCCACTTCATGGACGGCGCCCCCGCACGTTGAACACGCGGTAATGGCGCAGTGCTTGATCGGCTTCAAAGCCGACCCCCTCGACCACCTCTGTTGGGCTTTCGATGCGAACTGGACGCATTGAGAAGAAGCGCTGCTGTGCACGGTCCCACACAAGCTCAGAGCTGAAGAGCACGGTGCGGTTCTCGTAGGAGCGAGCCTGGACATTACCGTAGGCGCTCATCATTCCGGAGCGCTCGTCGATTTGCGCGCTATCGGCGTGGAGTTCGCCCACGGGGGCTCCATCGCGGAAGAGATACACCCGCACGTCGCCCACAAGGCGGGTCTGCTGCAGCTCCGGTAATGCTACGGCTTGCTGTGCCAGAATGCGCGCGCGCACCTGCGCCGAATCCAACAGTACCACCTCAATCCGCGTTGCCCACTGCGGAGGCATTGCCACAAGCGAATCCTCCGGCACAAACCCGCCATCGGTGCTCATTTCCGTGCGGCACCCTCCCAGCAGCAGCCCACAGCAGCTCACCACTGCACTCCAACGCGCTGCAGCGCATCCCATAGCTCGACCAGTTCGGAGAGGAACTCGCGCACCTGCCCCAGCGGAAGCTGTGTATCGGGATCGCTCAATGCCCGCTCCGGTTGCGGATGCGTCTCGAAGAAGATACCATCCACGCCGACGGCGAGGGCAGCGCGGGCAAGTGCACGGACGAACTCCCTGCGTCCGCCGGAACGCTCGCCAGCGTTGGGTTGCTGTACCGAGTGCGTGGCATCGAAGAAGACCAGGCAGCCCGTGCGGCGCAATATCGGCAGAGAACGGAAATCCACCACCAGATCGCGGTAGCCAAACATCGTTCCCCGTTCGGTCAGCCACACCTTGTGTCCACCTGCCCGGCGCACCTTTTCCACGGCGTACGCCATGCTCTCAGGCGCCATGAACTGCCCCTTTTTGATGTTGACCGGCTTGCCCGTCTGCCCGGCTGCCGTGAGCAGATCGGTCTGCCGGCACAGGAATGCCGGAATCTGTAGTACGTCCACAAATCGGGCAGCCTGGAATGCCTCCTTGGGCGTATGCACATCCGTGAGCACGGGAACGCCGTAGACGGAGCGGATTTCGGCAAGCAGCTCCAGTGCGACTTCATCCCCAATGCCGGTGAAGGAGTCCGGGCTGGTGCGGTTCGCCTTGCGGTAGGATGCCTTGAAGACGAGCTCCACGCCCAGCTCCCGACACAGCGGCACCAGATGCTCGGCAACGGTGTGGAGTAGCTCGCGCGATTCCACCACGCACGGACCGGCAATGACCTTCAACGCAGGCATTGTGTGCTCCGGTGTTCTTGGACCCTCGTGCTCGCCGCGTATCTTTGCGGTAGGCACTCTTGCGCATCCGGCAAATGCCACGCAGACGCGGCAAAATTAGGGAAGCCCTGGGGATTGCTCTTGTAGCGGGCAGCATCTGCAGTGCCGCGCCGCAGCCGCCACCGCCAGACAGCCTGCGCTGGATTAGCGCCGGGGACGTCGCCCTGGCGCTCTTTGCGTACACGACCACACCGATTTGGATCGGGCTGGCGCTGGCGTCGGTGAGCTCGCCGACATTTGTCCTGGAGCAGACGCCGCAGGGATGGCACTCAGGTTACAGCTTCGGCACGGGTGTTGGCTGGAGCGGCGATTCTGCCCTGTGGCGCTTTTCTCAGGTGCGCCTGCAGCTGGACTACGAGCACATCCGCACGAGTGCAGCAACGCTGACGGCGGTGCTCGATTGGAATGCAGTGCCGGTGCTGCTCCCTGAGGGCTTCCGCCTGGGCGGGAGCCTCGGCGCGGGCATCCGATGGCGCCACGCCCCTCCGCAGCCGTATGTCCACGGGGAACTCTGGCTGCGCAATGCTATGGGAATGCCCTACTTGGGCTTCTTCCCGCAACATTCCCTCGGCGTGCGGCTACGGCTCCTGCTGGCACGCCCGGGATTGCCCCGCAGCCTGCAACTGGGGCTTGCCTATACGGCAACGTTCGTATGGTAGCTCAGCAGCTACCGACTCCATCGCATGCCCACATACAGGAAGCGCGGCTCCAGCACTCCCCAGACCATCGAGGCATCGAAGTAGGGACTGCCGGGTCGGGCAAGGATAGCAGGCGATTGGAGCGCGTTGGTCAGATTCTCCGCACCCACGTAGAGCTCCAACGCACCGAACCGCCGCAGGAGCTGTGCGTTCACACGCAGCTGTTCCGGAAAACGCTCACCCCAGCGCAGGGAATCGGGATTGTCCGCCGTCGAAGGGATGCGTCCGGAGCTGGTCCACACCAGTGTTGCGCTGAGCTGCCAGGCACCTTGCGCCAGGGGCAGATTCAGCGTCCACAGAACCCGATGCGGTGCAATGAGCGCTCGCTGCTGCCAGCGTCCGCCTGTCGGTGCACGGCTGTTCCACCAGCGATAGGCAAGCCGGAACTCCAGTGGTGCAATTGCTCCATCCAGCAATACCAGCACATGGTCTGCCTTTGCCGGCAGCATCCCAATGCGCAACTGGCGCGCTCCCCAGTCCATGTCTGCAACCCACTGCTGCCGGAACTCGGTGCGGAAGTACTCCGCATCCAGCGTCCAAAAGCTCTCCAGTAGCTTGAAATGCAGCGTAATCGAGGCACCAGCATTCCAGCCCGACTCAAGCCCGGGCAGCGCAAGCTCCAGGTGACGGTTGTTGGCAAGCGCCGAAAGCATCTCCGCAAGCACCGGCTGCCGGTACCCGGTACCGGCTCCCAGCCGTAGCGTGAGCCAATCGTTTGGCTCTACGCTCACGTTTGCGCGCGGGCTGAGGCGCAGCGTCCTTCCCCACAGCTCGCCCGACGCGCCCGCAATAAGCTTCACGCCCGGGAGCGGATCCCACATGAGCTCCGCGCCGAGCCCAGGCAGGAGTGGCACCGGAGCAGCAAGCTCGTATGGGAGCGAATCGCGCAAGCGCTCACGCCAATGCTGCCACAGTAGGCTTGCAACGAGGATGGCGCGCACGGGGGTCTCGTTCTCCTGCCCAATCCGGAGCAGTGCTCGCGCCAGCGTCGCTATCTCCCGACCTTCGTAGTGGCGTCCGCCCAAGCGGGTGCGCAGCTCTCCGCCCTGTAGCAAGCCCTGGAATCCCAAGTGCACGCCTTCGGCAAGTTCGCGCGATGCCTTCCCTAGCGCCCATACCTGGCGAATCTGTACCGTTACCGGGTATGCCGAATCCCCCTGCCGAAGGCTGCCGGCGCGATAGTCTCCCAGCACGGCGGAAGCCAAGAGGTGGTGCTCCCACGGTCCCGAATAGTGGAGTATTCTCCCCATGAGCAGGAGATGCTGCACAGCGGGCATTTCGGCAAAGCCGTCTCGGTCGTAATCGATCCAGGGTTGCCAGCGGGCGTGCAGGTAGCCCAAGAGTGCCGATTCCGCCGAGCTCCTTCCCCCAAGCCCGTTGAGCTCAACACGTCTGTTTGTATTGGCATACGTATTGGCGAAGAGCCGAGGCGCCTGCTCCCCCCGGCGGAAGTTCAGCGATATCACCCCCGTGATGCCGCTGGCACCGAAGAGTGCCGAAGCTGCCCCCTTGGAGACGTTGATCTCCTGCAGCAACTGTCCAGGGATGAGCTCCCACTGGTACGGGCTGGTCACACCGCTGGGCACGGGCACTGCCTCCAGCAGCAACTGCGTATACCGACCGTGCATGCCCAGTAGCTGCACCTGCTGAATGCCCGTGGCAGCATCGGCACTGAATGCTTCCACGGTTGGGCTCTTCTCGAAGCTCTCCGCCAACGTACAGCACGCCGATTGCTCCAACTGACGCACCGTGACCACCTCTGTCTTGACCGGTGCAGCGGAGATCACCGGCGGGGTTGCTTCCACCTTCAGCTCCGGCAGTGCGTAGGCACCGGCAAGCACCAAGCGGAGCGTATCGCGTGGGGGCTCCACAAGGAGCGTATCGAGCACCCCGTAGGCGATACTCCGCACCCGCAGGGTGTCCGCCCCGTGCCATTGCAGGCGGAAGCGCCCATGTGGGTCGGTGATTGTCCCCTCCGTTCCATGCTGCCAGAACACGCGTACTCCGGGCGCGGGACGGAGCGCTCCGGACTCCTCCCGCACCAGGACCTCACCCACGAACTGCTGTGCCAGCGCTGCCATGCTGCACAGCACAACGCTCAAAAGCCGGTACATCGTTGCCCTTGGCTTGCTGGTGGAACATGCTGCCACAGACACACGGCGCCGCAGCGCCTGTCAAAGGAGAGAAGTGGCGAAACGGTGGCAGCTCAACACCGCAGGACGTGGCAGCGCAGATGCTGTCGTAGAGGAGTATGAGGGGCTTCGCGCGGTAGCAGCACAGAGGCTGCCGCGTTCACAGCGAAGGTGGGCATGCCCTCCGCTCCGTGCAGCAGCGGGAGAGGCTGAAGTACTGGTCCCGGACCCAATGGCAGCGCTACGGGGGCACTCTCCCAACAGCAGCTCATCGGACATGGCTGCGGATCTGCCACTGCCCGCTGCTCCCGCGTTTCCGGCTCCTCTGCAGCGCTCTCCTCAGCGCAGCAGGCTACCTCCGGAGCACAACAGCAGCAAGGCTCCTCCGGCGCAGCGGGACAGCACACTACTACCGCGACCGACGCTGCCGTCAACTGCAGCCAGGCAGCAAAGAGCATCAGCAGCGGTATCCACCGTGTTCGCTCCAAGTGCAGCCGCATCCGACATCCTGCCGTTCCATGCTGGGCGAAGCGACGAACTGCGCCAGGAGTGATTGCCATGAGTAGCACCATGCTCAGGTTCAGGGTCGGCGCACTAATTTTGCCGACCGGCAAGTCGGTCAAACCCTCTGTCGGAACAAGCACCATGGAGCTTGAGATCCTGCGCACCGCAAAGAAGGTCTTCAGCGAGAACAAAGCCTTCACGCTCGTCACACAGGGTTCCGACGGCACCCTGTGGGCAGGCAAGGCGTACTTTGGTGAAGAGGACGGCTACCTCTACACGGCACTGGAGCAGGGGCGCAACTACCGCAACGTCACTGCCAATCCGCGAGTCTTCTTTGTAATCGAGCGCGGTATTCCCGACCGCTTCATCCAGGGCGAAGGGATCGCCGAGCGGCTTGGTCCGATTGAGGAGCGCCCCGAGCGCAGCATCATCTTCCGCAAGGCGCTCGAATTGGTGCTCTTTGCCAAGCTCATCCCTGGGGTAACGCTCTTCCGGATTCGCCCGACGCGGCTCTTCATCTCGGACTTCACGCGTGAGTGGAAGCCACGTGCCGAAGTCGAAATCACCGACCAGGTGTTGGAGCACTTCCGCACGCAGTTGCGCACGCGGACATCGTGGTGGAAGCTTGCTTGGAAGGCAATCCGCCCCTTTGCCTTCCCCGCAACGCTGGCACCAGTCCTTCTGGGGTCACTTCTGGCGCCGACTCTGGACTGGCTGCGCTTTGCGCTGACACTGCTGGGGACGATACTGGCGCATGCCGGCGTCAACGTCATCAGCGACTACGTGGACTGGCGGCGTGGAGCCGATACCTGGCGCGTGCTCGGCTCCAGCCGTGTGCTCGTGGACGGGCTGATGGAACCGAGCAGCCACCTGCGGCTGGGCATCGGCTTGATGCTGCTGGCGGCGCTCATCGGTGTGTGGCTGGTATCGCTGAGCGGTCCGGCAATCTGGGCACTCATGGCTGCCGGCGCTGCTTTGGGCATCTTCTACACCGTGCCGCCGATTGGGCTCAAGTACCGCGCTCTGGGCGATATTGCCGTCTTTCTGGCGTTTGGTCCACTGATGGCGTTGGGAGCCTACTACGTGCAGACCTCCCAGCTCTCGTGGATGCCCGTCTGGCTCTCCCTGCCCATCGGATTGCTGACCATTGCGATCCTGCACGGCAACAACTATCGGGACATCGCCGAAGACCGCGCTGCCGGATACCACACCGTGGCAAGCCTCCTGGGTCCACGGGGTTCGGCATACTACTACGTGGTGCTCCTGGCAGGGGCATACCTCTCCGTTGCGCTCTTCGTTGCTCTGCAATGGCTACCGGTGTGGTCGCTGGCGGTGTTTCTGACTGTGCCGATGGCGCTGCGCAACATTGCTGTTGCGTTCAACCATGCACGCGTTGCCTTTAGCTTCCTGGACCTGCTGACGGCACAGCTCCACTTGCTCTTCTCGCTGGCACTGGTGGCGGGCATGGTCATCGAACGGCTGGTGCACTAATACGCGGGGAAGCAATGGCAACGGGCTTCCCCTTCGGTGGGCTGGTGCTGGCGGTGGCGTGGTGGTTTGTGCTCTTTTCGCCGTGGACCGCTCCGGTGGTGCGCTTCTGGTGGGCAATGATGTTTGCCACCGGGAGCCTCCTTGCCTACAGCGCATGGCTTCTGCGGGGGCAGTGGCGGGAGCTGCTCCGCTGGGATTGGCGCAGTGTGCTTTTGGGATTCGGCTCAGCTGTGGCATTGTACGGGCTCTTTCGGGTAGGGCAGCTTCTGCTGTTGGCAATTGCTCCGGAAAGCCAGCAGGCGATTGCTGCCGTATACCGCCACCGGCAGGAGGCTCCGCTATGGCTGCTTGCCCTGCTGCTGGCGTTCTGGATTGCCCCTGCTGAGGAGATCTTCTGGCGCGGCGTCCTGCAACGGTGGCTGCAAGGGCGGCTCCGCCGCATTGCCGCCCTCCTCCTTGCGACGCTGTTGTATACCCTTGTGCATGCCTGGTCGGGCAATCTCCCGCTGCTCTTGGCAGCCTTTACGGCAGGGCTGCTGTGGGGAGCTCTCTTTGCCTGGACGGGTTCGCTCGTGCCAGGCATCCTCTCCCACGCACTCTGGGATGTGCTCATGTTCGTGCTTGTGCCACTGCAGTGAGAGCAAACCAGATGCGTGCCGTGCTCCTGCAGCACAATGGTGGGCTCGAAGCGCTGCACTACTGCGAAGACGTCCCGGCACCGACCCCGCGCGCCGACGAGGTGCTCCTGCGCACGTTGGCAACTTCGGTCAACCGCGTAGATATCGTCCTGCGCCAAGGCTATCCCGGGCTGCAGCTCCGCTTCCCGCACATTCTCGGTGGGGATATTGTCGGGGAGGTCATCGCCTGGGGGAAGCCACAGAGCATCTGCGCCCGGGAGAGCGCGTGCTGGTCTATCCGATCGTCTGGTGTGGAGAGTGTTCGCTGTGTCGGCGTGGGATGGAGCACCTCTGCCAGAACTGGCAGTACTTTGGGATGCACCGCGCCGGGGGCTATGCGGAGCTGGTCACTGTGCCCGAACGCTGCTGCATTCGACTTCCCGATGGCGTGGATGCTGCCGAAGCCGCATGCCTTCCCGTGGCGGGGTTGACGGCGTTCCATGCGCTCGTCTCGGTTGGCAAGTTGGAGCCGGGAGAGACGTTGCTTCTCTGGGGTGCAAGCGGCGGCGTTGGCAATTTTGCCATCCAGTTAGCAAAGCTGCAGGGAGCTCGGGTGCTCGCCACCACTCGGCGTTCTGCGGAGTTGAGCTCTGTGCTGCAGCAATGGGGTGCCGATGTTGTGCTGCCACACGATCCCGATGCCGTTGCCGAAGCCGTGCGGCAGCTCGCCCCCGATGGCGTGGATGTGGTGCTCGACTACGTAGGTCCGGAGACCTTCCCCCACAGTTGGGCTCTCCTGCGCAAGGGGGGTCGGCTCCTGCTGTGTGGGATCTTGACCGGTCGCCAAGCCCAGTTATCGCTGCACCTGACCTACCTACGCCACCTGAGCATCCATGGGATATACCTGGGCACGCGTGCGGAGCTGGAGCAGCTCCTGCAGTTGCTCGAAAGCGGTCGGCTTCGTCCGGCAATCGCCGAACGCCTCTCACTGGCGCAGGCAGCCCGTGCACACGAGCTCATGGAGAGCTCGCAGCACGTCGGCAAGCTGGTGCTGCTACCCTGAAAAACCGTTCGTCCTGAAAATCCAACCCTTCGGCAAATTCTCCCTCGTACGGGAGGGAAGGATGCCGAATTTTGCACCAAGTCGCGCATGCGATACCGTGAGGAATGCGGGAGGTCGCAATGCAGTCCCCTTTGCAGACAGAGCCCGCCACTTGTTTGCCTCGGTGGAGTGGAATTGGATGTCGTCTACGCTCGCCGGGGGA
>Ga0197142_1000283_pt1 | contig 46979 bp, 37 predicted proteins | sample GBS60_MetaG_FD_148614 | JGI IMG/M metagenome (GOLD analysis project Ga0197142, IMG submission 148614) | Sediment microbial communities from Great Boiling Springs, Gerlach, Nevada, United States - GBS 60_MetaG | ecosystem: Environmental > Aquatic > Thermal springs > Hot (42-90C) > Sediment... | reverse complement strand
CTGCTGCTGCCGATGATCGACAACGCGGCCCACTTGGGCGGCTTGGCGGGAGGGTTCGCGCTCGGCTATGTGGCCGGCACGCCGCGCCTGGTCGAGGATTGGCGGGAACGGCTGTGGCGTTACGCCTCCTACGCCGCCATCGCCGTCACGGCGTACGCCTTCCTGCGAATGGTCCTGTGGTTCACCTCCGCCGGCGGCTGAGACCATGGCGGCCGGTCCCTTGACGAAGAAGCGCGTTCTGATCGATTGTGATCCGGGCATCGACGACGCGCTGGCGCTGTGGCTTGCCCTGGCTTCGCCCGAGCTGAGCGTCGAGGCGGTCACGGTGGTGGCGGGCAACGTCCCGGTGGCGCAAGGAGTGGACAACGCCCTGCGCCTGCTCGAACTCGCCGGACGGCCGGAGATTGCTGTGGCGCGTGGCGCCGCGACCCCGCTGGTGCGCCGGCTCATCACCGGCGAGGCGATTCACGGCGACAACGGCTTGGGCGGAGTCCGTCTGCCGGCGCCCAGCCGGGGGCCGGATCCCCGCCATGCCGTCGACCTGATGATCGAGCTCGCCCGGGCGCGGCCCGGATCGCTCACCCTGGTGGCGATCGGGCCGCTCACCAACGTCGCGCTCGCCCTGGCCAAAGCGCCCGAGCTGGCCGGCTGGGTTGAGGAACTCATCCTCATGGGCGGCGCGCTCTCCGGCGGCAATATCACGCCTGCGGCCGAGTACAACATCTACGCTGACGCCGAAGCGGCCCGCATGGTGTTCGCTTCGGGCGTTCCGATCACGATGCTCGAGCTCGGGGCGACGTCGCAGGTGACGCTCACGCGCGAGCATGTCGCCCGCTGGCGGACCGGCGCCTCGCCGGTCGCGCAGGCGGCCGCCGCCATGGCCGATCACTACCTTCGCATCTATGAGGCCCGGGGCCTGGCCGGGGGGCATCTGCACGATCCGCTCGCTGTGGGTCTGGCGATCGACAAAACGTTCGCCACCGCAAGCCGAAGGCTCCACATCGATATCGAAACGCGGGGCGAGTTCACCGACGGCGCCACGGTGGCCGATCAAAGGCCGGGCCACGAGGGCCGGCGGCCCCCTAATGCCGAGGTGCCCGCCGTCATTGCGAGCGAGCGGTTTCTCGACCTGTTTCTTGAAAGAATTTCTCTTCTCGGCTGATGATCCTCCGCGGCTTGCTCGGCTTTACGGCGATCGGTGCGCTGGCCTGGCTGTTGAGCGAGGACCGGCGCAGCGTGAGCTGGCGCACCGTGCTCGCCGGGGTTTGCCTCCAGTTGGCGCTTGCCATCCTGCTGTTGCGGGTGTCTTTTTTCCGCCAGGCGCTCATCGGATTCAACCGCCTTCTCGATGCCGTGATGCGGGCCAACGAGGCGGGTACAAGCTTCGTGTTCGGCTATTTGGGCGGCGGCAAGGCCCCCTACGCCGTCACCCATGCCGAGGCGGAGTTCATCTTCGCCTTTCGCGTGCTGCCGCTCGTGCTTTTCATCAGCGCTCTGTCGGCGCTGCTGTACTACTGGGGCGTACTGCCGCTCCTCGTCCGGGCGCTTTCGGCGGTCTTTCGTCGCCTGATGCGAATCGGGGGCGCGGTGGCGCTCGGAGCGGCGGCCAACGTCTTCGTCGGGATGGTCGAGTCACCGCTGCTGATCCGGCCGTACCTGGGCCGCCTCAGCCGCGGCGAGCTGTTCGCCGTGATGACCTGCGGCATGGCGACGATCGCGGGCACGGTCATGTTCCTCTATGCGACCATCCTGGCGCCTGTTGTGCCCGACGCGATGGGCCAAATTCTGGCCGCTTCCCTGATGAACGCGCCCGCGGCCCTCGTCGTGGCGGGCTTGATGGTTCCGCCGGGCGACAGGCGGACCGAAGCCGAGCTGGCGCCGCCGCAGGCGGCCCGAAGCTCCATGGATGCGCTCACGCAGGGCACGGTTCAGGGGGTTCAGCTTCTGCTCAATATCGCCGGCATGTTGCTGGTGCTCGTCGCCCTGGTCAGTCTCGTCAACCAGATCCTCGGCCTGGCGCCGCAGTTCGGCGGACAGCCGGTCACGCTTCAGCGGCTGCTCGGCTTCGTCATGGCGCCGCTTGTCTGGCTGATGGGCATCCCCGCCTCGGAGGCGGTGGTGGCCGGCGGGCTGATGGGGACCAAGACGGTGCTGAACGAACTGATCGCCTACCTGGAGCTGGCCCGCCTCGATCCGGAGGCGCTCAGTCTGCGCAGCCGGCTGATCCTGACTTATGCCATGTGCGGTTTCGCCAATTTCGGCAGCCTCGGCATCATGATCGGAGGGTTGGGAACGCTGGTGCCGGAGCGCCGTGCCGAGATCGCCGAGCTGGGGCTGAAGTCGATCGTCGCCGGAACGCTGGCAACGTCACTCAGCGGGGCCGCGGTCGGGATGCTGGCGCGTTGAAGCCGCCATCGCAGGGGTTCGCAAGCAGTTGCCGGCGCCGCGCTCGGCAAAGGGGTGTTCCGGTGTGGGACCTCGAGGGCCGTTCAACTTGCTCGGGGTGGGGATATCCTCCTCTGGCGGGCGGGCCGGACTGGAGTCGGAGGAGTAAACTCCAGGTTGGTGGCAAGGGGGGGGGCGCCAGCACTGGGCAGCGGCCCGCCCATACGTGGCCCGGGATGCCCAATTCCCGGTTAGCAAACTACGGCGTACACTACCCACTCCCAGTATTCACCAGAGGCAGGCCTTACCGCAAGTCCCCCCTTTCGAATTTTTCTCGCTTGGTCCGGGGAATCCCTACAATGAAAACAACGGCGCGAGCCCTGCCGAAAAGGACCCCGGATGATTCGCCTCGCCAACGCCGCGCTTTTGACGGTTGACGGGCCCGCGGACGCTCTGGAGCTTATCGAGAGGACTTCGATCGACTACCTGATCTGGGATTGCCAGGGTCAGGCGGAGGCGTTAGAGCTCACCCGACGTTACCTCCTCGACGGGTCGCGGGGCTACATCGAGGAGTTCCCCGAAATTGTCGAAAGCCTGGCCCCAAAGCTCAGGGAGCGCGCCGTGCGCCTGCTTTCGGCGGCGGGTGGAGTGAATCCTCTCGCATGTGCCCGGGAGGTCCGAAGAAGAGCCCCGGGAGTGAGCGTTGCGGTGGTGACCGCCGGCGACCTCACCGGCCGAATCGACGCGCCGGCGGCCAAAGGGTGCCCGTCGGCCTACCCGGATACAGCGGTGGCAAGCAACGGCATCCGGGACCAGGTCATCTGGGTGAGCCCGGAGCTCGGGGCCGAGGCGTTCGAGCGAGCGCTTGCTGCGGGAGCGCAGGTGGTGATCACCGGCTGGCCGGCAGGCCCGGCTTTGAGCCTGGCCGCGGCCGTGCTCCGGTTCGGCTGGAGGCCCCCGGACTGGAACCGGATGGCGGCAGGCGCGCTGGCCGGCCGGCTGTTGGCCGGCCGAGCTCGGCTGACCGGTTTGGGTTGCGCGGGCCGGTACGAGCCCAACCCGCTTGATCCATCCTGCCGGCCGATTGTCGAGCTCTACGAGGATGGCTGCACGGAGATCATCGGAGCCGGCGGGGCAGCGGGGCGCATCGACGTCCTCGCCGTCAGCCTGCAACTGCTGGCGGGCGTTGCGGATCCTCGCGCCGTCGAGACACCCGATTGCACCGCCGACCTCACCCATCTGGAGATCAAGGAGCGCGAGGCCGGCCGGGTGCGCATCACCGGGGCCCGGGGACGAGCCCCTGCGGAGAGCACCCGTGTGTGGATGGCCTGCCGGGCCGGCTGGAAGGTAACGGGTGCGCTCTTGTACTGCTGGCCCGAAGCTCTCGAGAAAGCTCGCGCCGCCGACCGGATCTTTCGCCGGCGCATCGAGCGCCTCGGCCTGGCTCTGGAGGAGATGCACACTGACTACGTGGGAGTCAATGCCTGCCTCGGTCCGGCGGCGCCGACAGTGGACGACTATCCGGAGATCGAGCTGCGGATCAGGGTGCGCGGCCGCGACCGCCAGGCAGCGGAGCGGTGCGCCCGGGAGCTGGCGGCGCTGGCTCGCTTCGGGCCCCCCTGCGTAATGAGCTCCTTCGGCGGTTCGGAGCCGGTCGAGGAAGTGATCGACATCCGGCCCGCGCTTGTGCCCCGGACTGAGATTGCAAGCAAGGTTGAGGTGGTCGAATGAAGGTGCGGCTTGCCGAACTCGCCCACGCCTGCTCGGAGACCTGGGGCGATCAGTTGAGGATTGCCGTCATCGCCCGGCGGCGCGAGGACTATGAGATCCTCTGCCGCCAGTTGACGCCGGAGCGGGTCAATGCCTTCTTTGCCGGCCAAATACGGGGGCCGGTGGAGCGCTATGCGGCGCCCAACCTGGCCGCCCTGAATTTCGTGCTGCACGGGGCGCTGGGTGGCGGCGTCGGTCTGTCGCTGCGCACCGACGCCGAGGGCCGCGGCCTTGCCTCCGCGCTGTTGCGTATGGAGATCGAGGTCGGCCGCTGAAACGAAGACCCGGCGCGCCCGCCTAGCGCGAGGCGGATTTCTCCCCTTTCAGGAACCGGTCGAAGAAGTCGAACGCGTCGGCCTGCATGGCGCGGTCGAACTTGTGGCCGCCCTCGTAGAAATTCGTCCGGTAGCGATCGCCCGCCTTGGCGCGATCGAAGATCTCCTTCATGATGCGATCGGCGCGCTCCATCTCGCTCAGCGTGAACAGAGCATCCTGCCGGCAGTTGAGAACCAGGGTCGGGGCGGGGGCGCGCAGAGCTAGGATCTCGGGGAAGTCCAGGTCCCGGGGCAGCAGCGGGACGTAGGTCATCCAGGTGTGGGTGAAGCATTTATCCAACAGGAAGTCGCGCCAGGTGGTCATGAATCCCACGGCGACGGCTGCCTTGATCCGGTCGTCGAGCCCGGCGAGAAAACAGGTCCGCATGCCGCCGCCGGAAAGGCCGGCGCATCCGACGCGCGCGGCATCCACCTCGGGCCGGGCGCAGAGTACGTCGAGCGCCCGCTGATCCTCGACAAGGTAGACGCCCGGCCAGGTGGTGCCCGCCGAGAACAGGCTCTTGGCCATGATGTGCTCGTGCGCGGCGGCGAAGGCGTTGTATTTGGCGATGCCCTCCAGATCGTGCGGTTCCGGGTCGACGCCGCCGGCCTTGACTTGCGGCGCGACGTCCTTGACGAACACGCGGCGGCTTGCGAACGGGAATGTGTCATGGACCAGCACGGCGTAGCCTCGTTTGGCGATCTCATTGGCCCAGGCCAGGCCCTCGTAGTAGCGGTCCCAGTGGCGGCGCTGGATCTCCCAAGGGTTCTCCTCGGTGCGGGCGATCTTGCGCCAGCCGAGAAACTTGTTGCCGGCGTGGTCGTGGAGGGCGAGGATGCCGGGCAGCGGACCGCGCGCTCCCGCCGGCTTCAAGAACACGGCCTCGGTGGGCGGCCCGGCGGCCAGTTGCCAGGTGAGGAACTCGATCTCCAGGCCGTCGTAGACGGCTCGTCCGGTCACGGTCACCTTTGGCGCCGGTCCCAGATCGACCGGCGCCAAAAGTTCGAGGAGACGGCGGCGCGCGGTGCGGCGCCACTCCTCGACGCTGCGCCATCTGCCGGTGCGCAGGGACAGGCGGCCGGGCGCGTGCCCCAAGACCTGATCGGCCAGCCAGGGGCCGTAGGCGCCGACCATGTTCGGGCGGATCGGCTCGCCGGAACTTTGAGCCTGCATGAGAGCCAGTGCACCACCGAAGCCGAGAAGAAGGCAAGTCGAAAGAAGCGGTTTCATCGCCTGCAATGCTAACACGCCGCCGCAAGGCCGGGCTTTCGCTCGAGCGCGAGCGCGGCTACCCTGAAAGTGTGAGAGGGCGAGGCTGGCGCGGCGTGCTCGTGGCCCTGGCGGCAGCCGTCGTGACCCTGGCGGAGGCCGGCGGCCAGGAACAGCCCTCGGCGGCTGAACGGAACCGCCGCGGCGCCCTGCTGCTTGAAAAGGGGGACTTCGCCGGAGCGCTCAAGGAGTTTCAAGCGGCGGCCCGCCTCCGTCCTGACGACGCCGCCATCCAGTTCAACGTGGGCCTGGCGCTGTTCCGGCTGGGTCGCTATCCGGAAGCGCTCAAGCCTCTGGCGCGGGCGCTGAAGCATCCGGGCTCGGCGGCGCAGGCGCGTTATCTGCGCGGAGTGATCTTTTTTGAGCGCCGTGATTTCGCCTCGTGCGCCAGGGAGCTGGAAAGCCTGCGCGGCAATGCTCGCTACGGCGAGCATGTGCTCTACATGCTGGTGGAGAGCTATCGGAACCTGAACGACGCCAAGCGCTCGCAAGAGGCGTTCGCCGAGCTCAACGCCCGCTATCCGGATTCGGCACTGCTGCACAAGCTGCTGGGCATGGCGCACGAATGGCAGGGCAACGAGACCAAGGCGATTGAAGAGTTCCAGCAGGCGCTGCGCGTCAATCCCCGAATGCCCGAGATGGCCTTCGCCATCGGCTTCCTCTACTTCAAGCAGCAGCGCTATGCCGAGGCCCGCCAGTGGCTCGAGCGGGAGCTCGAGCTCGATCCCTGTTCGGCCAGGACGCACCACTACCTCGGAGAGATCGACTACCTCGAAGAACGCCTGGCGGAGGCGGCGACACGCTACGAAAAGGCGATCGCCTGCGAGCCGAACTTTGCCGAGCCGTACATCGGCCTGGGGACGGTCCACGAGCGCCGGGGCGACATCGAGACGGCGGTCAAACTCTACCGCGAGGCCGTCAAACGCAATCCGGAGAGCGCGCAAGCGCGGTTCAAGCTGGGCACGGCGTTGCGCAAGTCCGGCCGCCGCGAAGAGGGCGACCAGGAGCTGGCCGTCGCCCGGCGCCTGTACGCCGAGGAGGCGAAAGCCAAGCCGCCGGCGCGAGGCGCCCCTCCGGCTCAGGGCCGCTGAGCATACCGGACCGCGGTGGGGGCCGCCAGGCGGGCCAGGCCGTCCAAGTCAAACTGTTTATAGAGGTCCAGACAGAACAGCTCGGGCGCGTCTTCGTAGCGGACGGGCGCCTCGAGCAGATAAGCGAGCGACGCCATGCCGTCACGGACGGCGACCTCAGCAAAAAGGCCGGGCTCGAGCGCGGCGGCAATGAGCGCGGCCGTCTGGCTGCGAATCCCTCCGACCTCCAGCCGCAGCCGCGGCGCTCCCTGGAGGCGCAGCCAGCGGGCCAGGGCGATCAGCTGCGCCGCCCGAAGTCCGAGGGCCCGGTCGCCGAGCGCCGCCACGAGTTGCGCCAGGCCGCGCGTGCCCGGATTCTGAGGCTCGGCGTCGCCGGTGAAGATCAAGTCGGCGGCCAGCACCTGCTCGCCGCGATTGACGCGGTCGGCCACGAGCGCCGCGGCCGTTTTCTTGCCTTTATCGTGGAGCACAATCGAGCCGGGGGCAGAGCTTTCGGCCGCCAGAGCTTTCACCCAAACGCCCGCCGCGCTCAGACCGTTGTCGAACTCGAAGCGAAAGGAGCGTGTCTCGATCTCGTAGCGGTGCGTGCTCCCCACCGCCCAGGCGTGTTTCACCTCCACGGGGCGATAACGCACGGTGTCCTTGAGGCGTTGCCGGGCTTCCGCGGGCGGAGCCTCCGAGCGGCGGATCTCGGACGCCAGCTTCCGCGCCAGACCGAGGATGGTGAGGTTATCCTGCGGCAGTCCCACGACCAGCTCCTCGTAGCTTTTGACCTCCGGGCCCACGGGGATCTCCTCGTCCGTCTCCTTGAGCCCGAAATGGCGGGTGAAGAAGCGATAGGACTGACGGCGGTTGTCGAGCTGGTAGTTGTGGTCGCCGGGGTCGGTGTTCAGGTGCCAGCCGAGGCGGTCTGCGGCCCCGTAGAGGGCGAAGAAGGGCTTCACCGAGTCGTAGATGTACGGCCGGACGAGATTGCCGCGGAAGCAGCAGTCGTCCTCGGCGCTGTAGATGAGCAGGGTGGGACGGGGCGCGCGCATCGCCGTCAGGTGGGAATAGTCGGCGAGGGTGAGCATGTCGGTGGGGTTCTGTTCGATATCGCCGATATCCTCGGGACGCTCGAGGCGCGACAGCACGGCGCTGTAGCCGGCCACGGGCACCGCCACGGCGACGCGTTCGTCCAGTGCGCTGAGGACGATCGTCTGCCAGCCGCCGCCTGACAGGCCGGTGACGCCCAGCCGCGAGCGATCTACGTTTGGGTGCTGCTCCAGGTAATCGAGGCCCTTGCGCATGGCCAGGTAGAACAGGCCCGCGGCGTTGGCGCCCACCAGATCCAGATGGCCGCCGAACCAGTGGACATTTTCCGGATGGTTGAGCTCGCCGTAGGCGATCCATTCCAGATTGAGCGCGAGGATGCCGCGCAGGGCCTGATTGATGCAGCGCTTCTGCTTGTATTCGACCGCCTTGCCGGGCTGGCCCACATGGCCGTTGATGTTCAAGATCGCCGGCCGCTTGCCGGTCATCGTCTCCGGCTCGTAGAGGATGGCGCTCGACCAGAAACCCGGCACGATCTCATAGCGGAGCTTGCGCATCCGGTAACCCTTGCCGGACGGGATCGCCCCCAGGTCTTCAAAGCGCAAGGGCGCCTCCACCCACTCGCGCGGCCAGCCGCGGAAGACGATCTCATCGAGCAGGCGCCGGCGCAACGCGGCGCTCTGGCGCGTCCACTCGCCCGCCGAGCCGGGTTTGGCGAGCGGCGGCGCCTTGGCCGCCAGATACCGCTGCAACTCCCAGGCGACGACCTCGGGCCGAAGCAAGACAGGCTCGAGCACCGGCCGGAGGCGGCGGGCCTCCGTCTGCGCTGCGGCCGTCGCGGCCAGCACGGTCAAGCATGCCACGACTCGGGATGATCGCATAGCAAGCATCGTAATCCAGCCGAGCCGGGGCGGCGGTTAGGGCAGCAGAGTCCCGCCGGGCGAGCCAAGCAGCCGCACTTCGATTCGGGAGGCGTGCTGCGGAGAGCGGTAGACCCGCTGTGTGGCCTTCTGAAAGTCGCTCTCCTTGGCCTTGTAAATGTCGACGAACTTTTGCGGGTTGCGGTCAACCAGGGGAAACCACGAGCTCTGGATCTGGACCATGATCCGGTGTCCCCGGCGAAAGGTGTGGTAGACATCCGGCATGACGAACTCGATGCGGCTGATCTGGCCCGGAACGAACGGCTCGGGCTTTTCGAAGCTGTTGCGGAACTTGCCGCGAAAGACCTCGCCGCGTACGAGCTGCTGATAGCCTCCCATGCGCACGCCGGCCGGGTTGGGATCCGGGTCGGGGAAGTCGCCGGGGTAGACGTCGATGAGCTTGACGACGAAGTCCGAATCGGTGCCGGTGGTGGAGACGAACAGCGTGGGTTTGACGGGGCCGGCGAGTGTGACATCGGTGGCGAGTTCCGAGGTCTGGTAGACGAGCACGTCGGTGCGCGTGGCGGCAAAGCGCTGGTCATCGATCATGTGTTCGACGGTCATGCCCTGGGCGATGTAGGGAATGTAGGGTACGGGTTTGGCGGGGTCGCTGATGTATTCGTCGAAGGCGTCGCGCGCGGCGGCCGGGGGCTTGGCCGAGAGACCGCCGCCGGCTTGAAGATAAAGCGTGGCCGGTTCGGCCTGGCGCGGCGGCCAGGCATCGTAGCGGCGCCACTGGTGCGTGCCGGTCTCGAAGACGAACGCTTCGGCGGCGTCAAAAGCGGACGGCTCGTCCTTGAGGAAGCGGAGGAAGAACGGCAGCTCGATCCTCTCGCGGTAGTAAGGCCCGGTCTTGGAGTTGAAGGAGACGGGGCCGAGCCGGTCAGCCTCGGCGTTGCCCGACCAGCCGCCGTGGCGCCAGGGGCCCATCACCAGCAGGTTGACAATGCCCGGATTGCGTTTTTCGACCGACTCATAGATCCGCAGCGGCCCGTAGAGATTCTCGGCGTCGAACCAGCCGCCGACCGTCATGACGGCGGCGCGGATGCCGTTCAAGTGCGGCAGCAGATTGCGCGCCTGCCAGAACTCGTCGTAGGCGCCGTGCTCCATGAGTTCCCGCCAGAAGGGAATTTTCCCTTTGAAATACTTCTCGTCGATGTTGGCAAGCGGGCCCGTCTTGAGGAAGAACTCATAGCCGTCGGGAGTCTTGTAGTCGAACGGCTCGACGGTGCGGCGCGTCGGATCGTCCACCGGCGTGCCGAAGCGGTAGAAAAAGCTGAAGGCGTGGGCCAGATAGAAGGCGCCGTTGTGATGCCAGTCGTCGCCGAGGAACCAGTCGGCAATGGGCGCCTGCGGGGAGACGGCCTTGAGCGCCGGGTGGGAGTCGATCATTCCTGCCGCGGCGTAGAAGCCGGGATAGGAGATGCCCCAGAGCCCCGCGCGCCCGTTGTGATTCGGGATGTGCTTGAGCAGCCACTCGATGGTGTCATAGGTATCCGTGCTCTCGTCGATGTCGGCGGGTCCGCTCTTCGAGGTCTTGTGCGGGCGCATATGGACGAATTCGCCCTCCGAGGCCATGCGCCCGCGCACGTCCTGGTAGACGAAGATGAAGCCCTCGCGGGTGAACAGATCCGAGGGGCCCAGCCGCTCCGGATAGCGGTCGGCGCCGTAGGGACGCACGCTGTAGGGCGTGCGCAGGATCAGGAACGGGTATTTCTTGGTCTGGTCTTTCGGGATGTAGACCGAAGTGAACAGCCGCACGCCGTCGCGCATCGGCACCAGGAACTCGTGCTTGGTGTAGTGTGCCTTGACGTAGGCGACGTCGACCTTCTCTTCGACCTTGGACGGCTGGGCGGCGGCGGGCGCAACCACGCACAGCAGAGCGAGGGCGAGGACGCGCAGGGGCAGGCATCGATGGAGACGTTTGTGGTTCATATTGACAACGTAGTTTCCCGATTGTATAATGCCGTCGTTCGAAGGACGCGCTCGTTCGGCCGGGAGGCGCGGCGGCGCAGTCCGCCGGCCCCGATCATCCGGACCGAGCGCATCTGTGAGGTTAGGAGATGGCCAAGAAAGTTCGTCCGCTCCTGATTCTGTTCCTGGTTCCGCTTCTGAGCATAGCCCAAGGCGATCGCGGAACCATTACCGGCATCGTCACCGATCCCACGCAGGCCGCCGTGCCGGATGTGGAGATCTCGGTGGTTCACACGGCCACCGGCGTCCGCACGACGACCCGCACCGGTCCGACGGGCAGTTACACGTTGCTGCGGCTGCCCATTGGCACCTACACCCTGACGGCGCGGAAGGAAGGCTTCCGCACTTATGAACAAAGCGGGATCATCGTCCAGGTCGGCATCACCCATCGACTGGACATTACGCTGGAGGTCGGCGCTCTCACCGAGCAAGTGACGGTGAGCGCCGCTGCGCCGCTGATCCAGTCCGAATCGGCGGAGGTCAACCTCGTGCTCAGCAGCTCGCAGTTCGTCGAGCTGCCGCTGACGCTCGGCGGCGCCATTCGCAACCCGAGCTCGTTCATCTTCTTGCAACCCGGCGTCACGCCCGGCGCCACCTGGGAAAAGCACATCAGCGGCAATCCGGCCTTCACCGACCAGGTTTACTACGACGGCATCGCACTGAGCCGGGGCGATCTGGCCAATGACATCGAGGTCAACCCCTCGGTGGACGCCATCGCCGAATTCAAGCTGATCACCAACAACTACTCGGCGGAGTACGCGCACGCGCTCGGCGGCATCACGTCGTTCACGATGAAAAGCGGCACCAATGAGCTGCACGGCTCCGGGTTTTGGTTCAACAGTATCGAGAAGTTTAACGCCCGGAACTTCTTCCAGAGGGAAAAGCCGCCGTACAAGCAGAACGAATGGGGCGGCACCATCGGCGGTCCGATCTGGCTGCCGCGAATTTACGACGGTCGCAACCGCTCCTTCTTCTTCTTTTCATTTGACCAGTTCTACCGGCGCAGTCCGGGCTCGCCGGGCCTGGCCACCGTGCCGACGGCACGGATGCTCGAGGGGGATTTCACGGAGTGGGTGGAGGCCGGTCGCGGCCTGGTCTACGATCCGCGGACCGGCCGCCGCGACGCGACCACCGGCGCCTGGGTTCGCGAGCCGTTTCCGGCGAATCTGATCCCGAAAGCGCGCTGGAGCGCCATCTCGAGCAAGATGGTGGCCATGCATCCCAAACCCACCTTCCCGGGCCTGGTGAACAACTACCAATTGGTGAGCGGCTACCGCTGGACGGATGAGCGCACCAGCGGTTTCAAAATCGACCATGTCTTCACCGAAGCGCACCGGTTGAGCGGCATGTTCAATTTCACCGACCGGCCCGCGGAGAAGTGCCCGGGCGGCAACAACGTGGGCGGCCACTCGCTGGCCGGGGACCTGGAGTGCCATAACATCCAGCGCGTCACCACACGCCTGGTGCGCCTCAACTACGACTGGATGATCAGCCCGCAGACGTTCAACAACTTCGCCGCCGGCTTGTCGCGCTTCCGCAATCCGAACTTCTCGGTGCACTTCCGCAAGGGGTGGATCGAAAAGATCGGGCTGAAAGGCGTGGCCGACGACCTGTTCCCGTGGGTGGATTTCAACCACGACTACGTTCGTTTCGGCGACACGATCGCCTCGGACAACTATTTCACCAACTTCACTTTCCTCGATACCGTCAGCATGATGCGGGCCAACCACACCATCAAGTTCGGCGCCGAGGTGCAGCGGCATCGCAACAACTACCGGAACTTCGGCACCACGGGCGGCAACTTCCAGTTCAACCAGCTTTCGACCGGCCTGCCGGGTGTGGCGCGGAGCGGAAACGCCTGGGCGAGCTTTCTGCTCGGCGACGTCTACAGTTCGAACTGCTTCTTCCCGTACGCCCAGAGCGGCAACCGGAACAGCTACTTCAGCCTGTGGGTGAACGACAACTGGAAGGTGACGCCCCGGCTGACGCTTAACCTCGGCATGCGCTGGGAGGTGCAGCCGCCCTTCACCGACCCGAACAACCGCTTCTCCTGGATGGATCCGGCGACGCCCAACCCGCCCTTGGGGGGCTTTAAGGGCGCTTATATCTTTGCCGGCAACTGCCAGGGCTGTTCGGGCTTCACCAGCACCGGCAACACCCACTGGAAAGACTTCTCGCCGCGGTTCGGCATTGCCTACCGGGTGACCGACACGATGGTGGTGCGAGGCGGCTACGGCATCTTTTTCGCCCAGATCATCACGCAGGGAACCGGGGTGGGCAGCCTGATCGAGGGCTTTAACGTGACTGCGCCGTTCGTGTCCCCGGACCAGGGCATCACGCCGGCCTTCAACTGGGATAACGGCTATCCGCAGAACTTCCCCCGGCCGCCCCGGATCGATCCGGCGTTGAAGAACGGCTCGGGGGCGTTCTTCCAAGACGTCAACCGGAGCACGCTCGTGCCCTACACGCAGCAGTTCAACTTCCTGATCGAAAAGCAGGTCGGCTCAAGCATGTCGTTCCGCGCCGGCTATGTGGGCAACCTGGGCCGCCGCCTGCACATGGGCTGGAGTTCCGGCTACGACTGGAACCAGGTGCATCCGGCGAACCTTCGCTATGGCGATCTGCTGCTCCGTCGATTGACCGATCCCGCCGTGGCGGCGCTGGGCATCGGCGAGCCGTTCCCGGGCTTCAACACGCTGTGGGGGGGCGGCGCGACGCTGCGCCAGGCCTTGCGGCGCTTCCCGCAGTACCTGTCAGTGAGCCAAATGGGTTCGACCTTCGGCCTGTCGAATTACCACTCACTCCAGATCAGCGGCGAGCGGCGCATGAGCCGAGGCCTGATGTTCACCGTCGCCTACACCTTCTCCAAGAGCATCTCCGATACGGAGGGCTTCTCTTCGGGCGCAGGGCCGACCGACTACTTCAACCGGCGCTTGGACCGTTCGATCACGTCGATCGATCAGCCGCACGTGCTGACCTTCAGCTATATCTACGAGCTGCCGTTCGGTCCCGGCAAACCGTATCTGACCAGCGGCGCCGCCTCGAAGGTGCTGGGCGGCTGGAAACTCACCGGGCTGCACATGTACGCCTCGGGCACGCCCATTTCGGTGACCACGCTGAACACCCTGCCGCTGTTCAACCCCAGTCTCAGGCCTAACTTGGTGTCCAGCAAGGTGCGAACCGACATCAGCGCCGGCGACTTCGATCCGGGACGGGGTGACCTGTGGCTGAACCCGGCGGCCTTCGCCAACCCGGCGCCGTATACCTTCGGCAACGCGCCGCGGTACTTGCCCTGGGCCCGGAATCCCGCGGGCAAGTCCGAGTCTTTCGGGTTGCTCAAGGACACCCGCTTCCAGGAGCGCTACAACCTCCAGTTCCGAATGGAGATGAGCAATCCGTTAAACCGGGTGGTTTGGGGCGGCCCGGTGAGCAACTTTGCTTCCGCCTCTTTCGGACGGATCGGCAGCGCCGGCGGCGCCCGCCAGATCCAGTTCGGTTTAAAGCTGTACTTTTAAAACCTCGTCCTTCCGGGGCGGTCCGGGGCTGGCCGCCCCCTACGCTATACTCTGGATCTTGTGCTGAGCCAGATCGAGCGCCGGATCCAGAGCGCCGTGGCCGCAGGCTTGCGCGAGCGTTACGGCATTGACGATCTTGCTGTGGCGCTCGAGCAGCCGCGCGAGCCGGCTTTCGGCGAGCTGGCCCTGCCGATCGCCTTTCAGCTCGCCCGCAGGCTTCGACGCTCGCCGAGGGAGATTGCCCTCGAGCTGGCCGGCGAGCTCGGCTCCATCGAAGGCGTTGCACGGCTGGAGGTTGCCGGCAACGGCTATATCAACGTTCGGCTCGACCGGGGCTACTACGCGCGGGGCCTGCTCGAAGGCGGCCCCTGGGAGGCGGAGCCCCAAGCCGGCAAGGTCATCGTCGAGCACACCAACATCAACCCGAACAAAGCGGCCCACATCGGTCACCTGCGCAACGCCATCCTGGGCGACACCTTTGTGCGCATGCTGCGCGCCACCGGTCGGCGGGTCGAGGTGCAAAACTACATCGACAACACCGGCGTCCAGGTGGCCGATGTGGTGGTCGGCTTCCGCCATCTGGAAGGCAAATCCATCCAGGAGGTGGAACGGCTGGCCGCCTCCGAACGGTTCGACTACCTGTGCTGGGACCTCTACGCCCGGGTCTCGGCCTATTACAAAAAGCATCCGGAAGCGCTCGCCTGGCGACAGGCGGTCCTGCACGCCATCGAAGAGGGCGAGGGCGAAGCGGCCGAGCTGGCTGGCGTCATCGCCGACGCCATCATGCTGGCCCACCTGAAGACCATGCGCCGCGTCGGCATCACCTACGACGTGCTACCCCGCGAAAGCGAAATCCTGCACCTGCGCTTCTGGGCGACGGCCTTCGAGCTGCTCAAGCAGCGCGGGGCGATTCACCTGGAGACCACGGGCAAAAACGCCGGCTGCTGGGTGATGCCGGCGGCGGCCTACGACGAAGATGCCGAAGAGGGCGACGGAAAGGTGATCGTCCGGAGCGACGGCACGGTCACCTACGTCGGCAAGGACATCGCCTATCAGCTTTGGAAATTTGGCCTGCTCGGCAAGGACTTCTTCTACCGGCCGCTCGTGCGCGAGCCCGACGGTCATATCGTCTGGGTGACGGCCGACGAGCCGGGCGAGGAGGCGGCGCCGGAGTTCGGCCGCGCCAGCGAGGTCTACAACGTCATCGACTCGCGCCAGTCCTACCTCCAGGACGTCGTCGTGGCGGGCTTGCGCGCGCTCGGCTTTGCGGAGCAGGCGGCGCGGTCGGTGCACTTTTCCTACGAGATGGTGGCGCTGTCGCCGCGCACGGCCGTCGAGCTGGGTTTCGAGCTCGCCGAGGAGGAGGCCCGGCGCCCGTATGTCGAAGTCTCCGGGCGCAAGGGCCTGGGTGTGAAAGCCGACGATCTCATCGACAAACTCATCGAGACGGCGCGGCGCGAGGTCGAGGCCCGGCACCCGGATGCAGCCGAGGCCGAGCGCGAGCGCGTGGCGTCCCAGATCGCTGTCGGCGCGCTGCGCTATTTCATGCTCAAGTTCACCCGCAACGCGGTGATCGCCTTTGACTTGCAGGAGGCGCTGAGCTTCGAGGGCGAGACCGGGCCCTACGTGCAGTACGCCGCGGTCCGGGCGCGCAACATCCTCCGCAAATACGAGGAACGGGGCGAGCGGCTGCCGGATTTTGCCCGCGAGCTGAGCCGCGACGCAATGGCGCGCCAGCTCGCTCGCGAGGATTTCTGGCAACTGCTCGTGGCCGCTTCGAAGGCGGAAACTGCCGTCCGGCGGGCTGTCGCGGCGGGCGAGCCGGCGCAACTGGCCAAGTACGCCTTCCAGCTTGCCCAGGCCTTCAACACCTTCTACCATGACTACCCGGTCATCCATGAGCGGGATCCGGAAAGGCGGGTCTTTCTGCTTTGGATGACCGACTATTTTCGGCGTCAGCTCGAAGCGACGCTCGCCGTGCTGGGTATCGAGGTGCCGGAGTTCATGTAGCGGGAGGCCGAAAGGGTGTACCATAATCGCCGATCGTTCCGCCGTACTCAAGGAGGATGGCGATGCAGGCCGACGGTTTCGATTCGGGCGACGCGGGCGGCCCGTCCCGCCGGACGATGGTGGACGGCCTGGCGGGGATCACGGTCGTTCCGCGGCGCGTGCTCGGCGGCTCCGGCTATCAAGCCCCGAGCGATACGTTGAACCTCGCCGGAATCGGCGTGGGCGGCTATCATCGGCCTTGGCTCGGCGAACGGCTGAGGGTGATGCCGCGCGCCGAGACCGCGCCGCACGCCTCGATCGTGACCTGGGACTTCCGCCCCGCGGCGCAGCGCCGGCGGTGCGCCTGACCTGGCACGACGGCGGGCTCACGCTTCCCCGCCCGCGCGAGCTCGAGCCGGACCGCGAGCTGCCGGGCGCCTGAGCGCACACTCAGTGGTCTTCGGCCTCCAGGAAACGCTCGGCCTCGATGGCGGCCATGCAGCCGGCGGCGGCGGCGGTGATCGCCTGGCGGTAGATGCGGTCCTGGACGTCACCGGCATGGAAGACGCCGGCGACGCTCGTGCGGGCGCCGCCTTTCGAGACGATGTAGCCGTCGGCGTCGAGCTCGATCTGGCCGCGAAAGACGGCCGTGTTCGGAATGTGGCCGATGGCGATGAACAGGCCGTCGACCTCGCGCGTCCAGGTCTCGCCTGTTTCCACGTTGCGAAGCCGCACGCCGGTGACATAGCCCTTGTCGACGTCAAAGACCTCGTCGACCACCGCCGGGGTGATGAAGCGGATCTTCGGGTTGCGCTGCGCGCGCTCGAGCATGATTTTCGAGGCGCGAAACTGGTTGCGCCGGTGGACGACGACGACCTCGGAGCCGAAACGGGTCAGGAAGATGGCTTCTTCCATGGCCGAGTCGCCTCCGCCGACGACCATGATCTTCTTGTCGCGAAAGAAGAAGCCGTCGCAGGTGGCGCAGGAGCTCACCCCATGCCCGATGAGCTTCTGCTCCGATGGGAGGCCGAGCCAGCGGGCCGAGGCGCCCGAGGCGATGATCAAGGCACGAGTCTCGATCCATTCCCCGTCCACGCGCAGGCGGAAGGGGCGTTGCGACAAATCGGCCGCCTCGACCGCACCGGGGCGGTATTCGGCGCCGAACTTCTCGGCCTGTTTTCGCATATTCTCCACCAACACCGGGCCGTCGACGCCGTCAGGAAAGCCGGGAAAGTTCTCCACCAGTGTCGTGAGCGAAAGCTGCCCGCCCGGTTCGTGCCCGGTGATGACCAGGGGCTTCAACTGGGCGCGGGCGGCGTAGATGGCGGCTGTGTTTCCGGCGCAGCCTGAGCCGATGATGACCAGATTTCTCATAGGGTGTGTTGGACAGGCGGTGACAGCCTCTCCGATGCTACCACGCCGGCCGGGGTCAAGCCGTCCAGGCCGAGACCAGCCGGTGCGCCAGGAAGGCGCCGGCGTAGGCGAGCGCACCCATATACGCGAATTGCAAAAGAGGCCAGCGCCAGCCGCCGGTTTCCCGGCGCACCACCGCCAGCGTCGAGATGCACTGCATGGCGAAGGCGAAGAAGATCAGCAGGGCGACCGCGCCTGCGGGCGTCAGATCCTGTTGCAACGCTTCGCGAAGCCCGATCGAGTTCTCATCGCCTTCGATGCCGTAAATCGTCCCGAGCGTTCCGACAATGACCTCGCGGGCGGCCAGCGAGGTCACCAGGCCGATGCCGATCTTCCAATTGAAACCGAGCGGCTCGATGACGGGCTCGATCAGGCGGCCGATCGTGCCGGCGACGCTGGCCTCCAATGGCGGCGGCGCCCCGTCGATGAGGGGCAGATGGGCGAGCACCCAGAGCAGGACCGCAGCCGCCAGGATGACCGTTCCGGCCCGGCGGAGAAAGAGGCGGGCGCGGTCGTAGAGGCGCAGGCCCAGCGAGCGCACGGTCGGCCAGCGGTAGGGAGGCAACTCGAGCAGGAAGGGCGTACGTTCGCTCTTGAGAATCGAGGATTTCAGCAGCCGCGCCGTCGCCACGGCGGCGGCGAATCCGAGCACGTACAGACCCAGCATGGCCGCAGCCCGCGTGCCGAGCAGATTGCCGACGAGGGGTTGCTCGGGGATGAAGGCGGCGATGATGAGCGTGTAGACGGGCAAGCGAGCCGAGCAGGTCATAAACGGAGCGATCAGAATCGTCGCGATCCGGTCACGTTTGTTCTCGATGGTGCGGGTGGCCATGATCGCCGGCACGGCGCAGGCGTAGGCCGACAGCAGAGGAATGAACGATTTGCCTTGCAGTCCCACACGGGCCATCGTGCGATCGGCGATCACGGCCGCGCGTGCCAGGTAGCCGGAGTCCTCGAGGATGCCGATGAACAGGAACAGCAGGAGGATCTGCGGCAGAAAGACCACGACCGAGCCGACGCCGCCCCAGACGCCCTCCACGAGCAGGTCGCGCCAGGCGGACTCCGGGAGCGTCGCGGCCACCCAGGCGCCCGAGCGGTTCACCAGGAACTCGACGCCCTCCATCAGCGGGCGCGCGCCGCTGAAGATCGTCTGAAAGACGGCCACCACCACGGCGGCAAACACCAGCGGGCCGGCGACCGGGTGGAGGAAGACGGCATCCAGCCGGTGCGTCCAGACGGGCGGGGCCGGGGCCCGGTACCCTGCCCGGGCGCCCACGCGCACGGCCCACTCTCGGCACTTGGGCACGTCCTGGATCACCGGGAGCTCCACCGGCCTGGGCACGCCGAACTCTCCCGTCAGGAACTCGAGAACCGGCTCCAGACCCTCGCCTTTGGCGGCGCTCACCAGCGCCACCGGCGCGCCCAGTTGCCGGGCCAGGGCCGCCGTGTCCACGTCGCCGCCGCGATCGCTCAGAGCGTCGGCCATGTTCAGCACCACGAGCGTCGGCAGGCCGAGGCCAAGCACGGGCGCCGCCAGCAGCAGGTGCCGCGCCAGATTGGTGGAATCGAGAATCAGGATGACGGCGTCGGGCCGCCGCATACCCGGCATCCGACCGGTCAGCACGTCATGGGCGACCTGCTCGTCTTCGGAGCGGGGCTCGAGGCTGTAGACGCCCGGCAGATCGATCAGGTCGATCTCCTGGTCATGCGCGTGGCGCAGGCGCCCCACGCGCTGCTCGACGGTGACGCCGGGATAGTTGGCCACCTTCTGCCGGACACCGGTGAGACGGTTGAACAGCGTGGACTTGCCGGAGTTCGGAGGGCCGACGATGGCGACGGTGCGGCGCCTGCGCACTCTCGGCCGCCTGGCGGTCGGGGAAGCCGCCGGGGCGCCTGGCTGCGCGGGGCATTCGGCCACGGCCCGGCTCCTCAGCCCGGCCTGGACGGCCGCAGGCGGATCTGGGCGGCTGTTTCGCGGCGGAGGGCGACCTCGGAGCCGTCGACGCGAAAGACGCGAGGATCGCCGCCCGGAGCGCGGCGCGCCGCGGTAACGGTGCTGCCGGGAACGAAACCGAGCTCCATCAGGCGGCGGGCGATATCCGGGGGCGCCTCGATCGCCTCGATGACGGCCTGGCCGCCTTCGTCGAGCTCCGCCAGCGTTCGGGCCCCGGCCGGAGCGGCGGGGGAAGCGGCTTCGGCCTGCTTGGTGAAAATCAGTTGCAGCAGCACGTTTTCAGTATGAGGTGTGGGAGGGGCCGTTGTCAAGGAATCGAAGGAGCAGTTTCGGGCCGGAAGGTGTCGAAAGCCGACAAGTTGCAACCGGTTTGTTCTTTCGGCGCGCCTGCCCGCCCCCCGTGCTACAATCTCCTCCGTGACCGCCGCCCTCCGCAGCGGGCGCTTCGGGCGAGGCGAGGTCCGCCGGTGGCTGAAGCTCACCGAGCGGCAGCTTCGCAGTTGGGAGCGGCAAGGGCTCATCGCTCCGGCCCAGTCGTACGGTTTTCGCGACCTGATCGCCTTGCGCAGCCTCGTCAAGCTGCGCCAGGACCGGGTGGCGCCGCGCAAGATCCGGCAAGCAATCCTCGCCCTCCGCGCCCGGCTTCGGGAGATTGCGGACCCCCTGGTCGAGCTGAGGCTGTACAGCGAGGGGGGTGAGATCCGGGTGCAAGTGGGCGGCTGCGCGATGGAGCCGGTTACCGGGCAGCTTCTGCTCGACTTCGGCGCCGAGGAGCTCCGCCGGCTGGTGAGCTTTCCCCAGCCGGACCGCGAACCGGCCGGCCGGGCGGCGGCCGACCGACTGTTTGAAGAGGGCGTGCGCCTGGAGCAGCAGGGAGCCGTGGAGCAAGCCAGGCAGGCCTACCTGCGGGCGCTGGAAGCCGATCCGAACCAGACGGGGGCGCTTCTCAACTTGGGAACGCTCTACTTTGCCGCACGCGAGTTCGCCAAAGCGCGCGACTGCTACCAACGGGCGGTCGCCTCCGATCCCGGCAACCCCCTGGCTCATTTCAACCTGGCGAACGTCTGTGAAGAACTCGGCTTGCGCCTGGAGGCGCAGATTCACTACGAGACGGCCTTGAGGCTCCAGCCCGATTACGCCGACGCGCATTACAATCTCGCGCTGCTCTACCAGAGCTGCGGGCAGCCTCTTCGGGCGCTGCGTCACTGGCGAATCTATCTCCGCCTTGATCCCTCCAGCCCCTGGGCGGCCGTGGCGCGGCGCGAGCTGGAACGGCTCTATCGGGACACGGTGGTCGGAAGCGGCGAGCCGCGTTCCTGAGCCGGAGGGGCCGCGCGCCGAAGCCGATTCAGGCCGAGCGCCTCGACGATGGATTCGTAGACCACCTCGATCGGCGGGGTTGCATCGATGCGGATCAGCATCTCTTTTTTCTCGAACAGCTCCAGAAGCGGCGCCGTCTTCTCCAGGTACTCGCGCAGGCGCACGCGCAGCGCCTCGGGATTGTCGTCGGCGCGCTTGGTGAAGGTCGGGCCCTCGCCCACGGCGGCGCGGTGCATGACGCGCTCGAAGATCACCTGCTCGGGGATGTCCAGGTAGATCGCCTTGTCCAGGTTCCACCGCTCAAACAGGTACTCCGCCTGGGCGCGGGTGCGTGGGAAGCCGTCCAGCACGAAGCCGTAGTTCCAATCGTGTTCCTCTAACCGCTGGCGCACCACCTCTTCGACGATCTCATCGGGCACGAGCAGGCCCTGGTTCATGATCCGCTGAATGCGCGCGGCCAGTTTCGTGTGGTGCTGCATGTGCCAGCGGAAGATGTCTCCGACCGAGATATGGACGAAGTCGAACTCCTGACACAGGAGCCGGGCCTGGGTGCCCTTGCCGGAGCCCTGGGGGCCGATGATGATGTATTTATGCATGGTCGATTTCGATTGCCGCGACCGCGTACCCGCATTGTACCGAATCTGCGCCTGCTGAGATTCGGATGAGCGAACTCGAAATTCTGGAACGCCTGCGCGCTCAAGCCGCGCTTCACCGCCGTTCAGGCGTTCGCCTGGGAATCGGCGACGACTGCGCCGTCTTCGGCGCGCGCGCGGGCGAGGATCTGCTCATCACCACCGACTTGCTGGTCGAAGGGGTGCACTTCGAGCGCGGCAGCCACCCGGCGGCGGCGCTCGGCAGGAAGGCGCTGGCGCGGGCCCTGAGCGACATTGCGGCCATGGGTGGACAGGCGCGCTTCTGTTTGGTGTCGCTGGCGGCGCCGAAGTGGGCGGATGGTCGCTTTCTGGACGGGTTCTTTCGCGGTTTGCTCGCTCTGGCTCGACGCTTCCGGGTGACGCTCGCCGGCGGCGATCTGACGCGAAGCGAACGTCTGGCCTGCGACGTGGTGGTCTGCGGGGCGGTGGAGCGCGGCGGCGCCCTCAGACGCAGCGGCGCCCGCGCGGGTGACGTGATCTATGTCTCCGGCGTGCTGGGCGGCTCCGCCCTGGGCCTGAGGACGCGGCGGGGCGCCGCCTGGCGGCGGCATCTGGAGCCCGAGCCGCGCATCGGGCTCGGCGCGTTCGTGCGGCGGCGCCTGGGCGCCACGGCGGCCATCGATTTGAGCGACGGGCTGGCGCTCGATCTGCACCGGCTGGCGAAGGCCTCGGCGCTGGCGGCCTCGCTTGATTCCCCGCTGCCGGTTTTTCCCGGCGCGTCTCTCGAGGAGGCGCTGCATGGCGGCGAGGACTACGAACTGTTGTTTACGGCGCCGCCGGGCGTGGCGGTTCCGAGTCGGCACGGGGGGGTGCCGCTCAGCCGGATCGGGGTGATGCGGGGGGGCCGGCCGGGCGCGCTGGAGTTTTTCGGCCGGCCGCTGGCGCCGCGCGGCTGGGACCCGTTTGTCGAAATCGCGAAATCGGGGACAGTATACTCAATCCCCATTTCCCGGCGCGCCGCGGCTGAGGATCGGAGATAATAGCAGGGCGATGCAGAGACTGTTGGTTCTCGCCATCGTTGCCGCCATGTCGACATCCGCCGCAGTGAAGATCGAGAAGAGGGCCTATCAGGGCTGGCCGAACTGCTACCGCCTCTCGAACGGAACCGTCGAGTTGATCGTCACCGCCGACGTGGGTCCCCGCATCATCCGCTATGCATTCGTGGACTCGCGAAACATCTTCAAGGAGTACCCGGAGCAGCTCGGCAAAAGCGGGGAGAAGGAGTTCCAGCTCCGCGGCGGGCACCGCCTCTGGGTGGCTCCGGAGCGCCTGGAAACGACCTGGGCGCCCGACAACGGGCCTGTGGACGTCCGCATTGACGGTGAGGTGCTCGAGGCGCGGCAGCCCGTCGATGCGGCGGGTCTGGAGAAGACGATTCGGGTCAAGCTGGCCGCCTCGGGCAGCCGCGTGGAGGTGGTGCACCGGGTCCGCAATGCGACGCCTTGGGAGATCGAGTTCGCCCCGTGGGCGCTGACCATGATGGCGCCGGGCGGCCGGGCGATTGCCGGCTTCCCGCCCCGGGGCAAGCACCCGGAGGTGCTGTTGCCCACCCATCCGCTCGTGATGTGGGCCTATACGGATCTTTCGGACCCGCGATGGAGTTTCACGAAAAAGTATTTGCTGCTCCGTCAAGACCCGGCGATAGCCGCGCCGCAGAAGATCGGCCTGTTCAACGAGCACACCTGGGCGGGCTACGTGCTCGACTCCGAGCTGTTCCTGAAGCGCACGCGGGCGGTGGCGGGGCGGGCCTATCCGGACTTCGGCTGCTCGTTTGAGACCTTCACCAACGACGAGATGCTCGAACTGGAGACACTCGGTCCGCTGGAGCGTGTGGCCCCCGGCGGCGCTGTCGAGCACGTCGAGCGCTGGAGCCTGCACCGGGACGTCCGCATTGAAAATTGGACGGACGCCGAGCTGGACCGGGTGCTGCTGCCGTTGCTTGAGTAGCCCTACGCGAAAAGCTCGTGTAGAATCGTCGCCATGAACACGCAACGACTCTTCGTGGCAGTACTCGTCGCTTCGCTTCTCATCGCCGGCTGCGCCCGCCGCGAAGCTGCGGCTCCTGCGAAAGAAGAACCGGCTTCGGTCGGCACGATCGAACGTCTGGATCCGGCCCTGGACGAGATCGTCCCGGCGAACGCTCGAATCGAAAAGCTCGCCGGCGGCTTCACCTTCACCGAGGGTCCGGTCTGGATGAAGGAAGGCTATCTGCTCTTCAGCGACATTCCGGCCAATGTCATCCGCAAGTGGACTCCGGACGGTCAGGTGACGGTCTTTTTGGAAAAGAGCGGCTATGAAGGGACCGACGCGCCGGCGGGAGCCTTTATCGGCTCCAACGGCCTCACGCTTGACGCCGAGGGCCGCCTGATCATCTGCGAGCACGGCAATGGTCGTGTGACGAGACTCGAAAAGGACGGCTCGCGCACGGTGATCGCCGACAAATACGAGGGGAAGCGGCTGAACAGCCCGAATGACGCTGTCATGAAAAGCGACGGCTGGCTGTATTTCACCGATCCTCCTTACGGACTTGTCAAACAGGACGAGGATCCGAAGAAGGAGTTGAAGTTCAACGGCATTTATCGGGTGAAGGACAAGAAAATCGAGCTGCTTTACAAGGAGATGACCCGGCCCAACGGCCTGGCCTTCTCCCCCGACGAGAAGTATCTCTACGTGGCCAACTCCGACCCGGCGCGGAAGGTATGGATGAGGTTCGAGGTGACGGCCAAAGGCGGGCTGGCCAATCCCCAGGTCTTCTTTGACGCCACCTCCTCGACCGAGGAAGGGCTGCCTGACGGCATGAAGGTGGACGAGAAAGGCAACCTGTACTGCACCGGGCCGGGGGGCGTCTGGATCTTCTCGCCTGCGGGCAAGCACCTCGGCACGATCAAACCGCCGGAGGTGCCGGCCAACTGCGCTTGGGGCGATGCCGACGGCAAGACGCTGTACATGACGGCCCGCACCGGCCTCTACCGCATCAAGCTGGGCATCGCGGGCATCCGGCCGTAACGGCCCTTACGGTTTGCCCGGAACCATCGGCACGAACATGACGGGAATCAGGGAACGGCGACGGATCTTGCCCTCCCTGGTCTTCTCGACAAGCACGAGCTCCTGACTCCAAGGGCTGCGGCCCACGGGTGCGATCAGCTTGCCGCCCGGCTTGAGCTGGTCGATGAGGGTCTGAGGGATTTCCGGTGGGGCCGCCGTCAGCATGATCCGGTCGAAAGGCGCCTCCTCGGGCCAGCCTTTATAGCCGTCGCCCAGGCGGACGCGGACGTTGTCGTAGCGGGCCAGTTTCCTGGCGGCGGATTGGGCGAGCTCGGGAACGATTTCGATGGTGAATACCTGGGCGGCCAGAGGCGCCAGCACGGCCGCTTGATAGCCGGAGCCGGTGCCGATTTCGAGAACCTTGTGCGTCCTGGCCACCTCGAGCGCCTCGGTCATGTAGGCGACGATATAGGGCTGGGAGATGGTCTGACCGTAGCCGATGGGCAAAGGCCGGTCCTCGTAGGCCGAACGGCGCAGCTCCTCGGGCACGAATTCGTGCCGCGGCGTCATCCGCATCACGCGCAGCACGTCGGGGTTTTTAATACCGCGCGCTTCGATCTGGTCCCGGACCATGGCCTCGCGCAGTTTCTCGTAGGGATCTCGGCCGAATCCGGGCCGGAGGGCGGTGGAAGCCGCAACCAGCGCGAAAGCGATGCGGAGGAGGCGTCGGGCCGCGGGCGGTCTCATAACCGCATCGTAGAACGTCTCGTCGTACAATGTGCAAGGTGAAGCCAGCCATGTCGGCGGCCGGAGCCGCCTCCAGCGACAAAGCGGTCCCGCTTCTGCGCCAGTTGGGCGTCGTCAGCGCGACGGCGCTTGTCGTTTCCAACATGATCGGGACCGGGATCTTCACCACAACGGGCTTTCTGGCCGGCGATCTGGGCGCCGCCTCGCTGGTGCTGGTCATCTGGCTGGTGGGCGCCGTCTGCGCGCTGGCGGGCGCGTTGTGCTATTCCGAGTTGGGTGTCAATTTTCCGAGCTCCGGCGGCGAATATGTTTACCTGACGCGCGCGTTCGGGCCCACCTGGGGCTTCATGACCGGCTGGATCTCGTTTTTTGCCGGCTTTTCGGCGCCCATCGCCGCCGCGGCGCTCGCCTTCGCCGACTACATCGGATACTTTTTCCCGGCCACCAGGCAGGAGAACGCCATCTACCGGATCGGTTCGGGCGCGTATGCGATCGAGCTCGGCGGAGCGCAACTGGCGGCCTGCGCCCTGATCGGCGTCTTCACGTTACTGAACTTTTTCGGCATCCAGCGCGTGGCCCGGCTGCAAAACGTGTTGACGGCGATCAAAGTGCTCGTGCTCGTCTCGTTTATTCTGCTCGGCCTGGCGGCGGGCAGCGGCAGTTGGGACCATTTCGCGCAGCCGGCGACGCGAACCTCCTCGCACCCGCTGGCGGCGCAGTTCGCCATCAGCCTGTTTTTCATCTATGTGAGTTACAGCGGCTGGAACGCGGCCACCTATGTGGCCGAGGAGCTCAAGCAGCCCGCGCGTACGCTGCCGATCGCCCTGGCCGTGGGAACGGCGCTCGTGGCGGTGCTTTACGTCGGGCTGAACATCGTATTCATCTACGCCGCGCCGCTGGAGTCGATGAAGGGAGAGGTGGCGGTGGGAGCGCTGGCCGCCTCGCGGCTGTTCGGCCCGGAGGTGGCGGGCATTTTCAGCGCTCTGATGGCGCTGTCGCTGGTGTCGACGGTGAACGCGATGGTGACCATCGGACCGCGCGTTTACTACGCCATGGCCAAAAACGGCGCCTTTTTTGCCGCGGCGGCCCGGGTCAGCCGGCGCTGGCACACGCCGGTGGTCGCCATCGCCTGCCAGGGCGCCACCGCCATGCTGATCACCGCCACGCCGTTTCCGGACCTGCTGTTATACATCGGTTTCACGCTTAACTTCTCCGCCGTCATGAGCGTGATTTCGCTGGTGGTCTTCCGCCGGCGCGCCAACTGGCAGAGGCTGCGCGTGGTGAGCTTCGCCTGGCCGCTCGTTCCGGCGCTGTTCATTGTGGTCGGCGTCTGGATGTTCATTTTCGGGATGACGCTCAAGCCGATGGTGTCGCTGGCGGCGATTCTGACGGTGGCGACCGGCGCTCTCGTCTATCACTACCGGCTCCGGCCGAGGCTGACTGCCGGCTGAGAGCCGGCCGACAAGCAAGGATCATGGCAAAGCTACTGAGTGGAACCTGGGTGCGGGATCAACTGTTCGAGGAGCTGCGGCCGCGCGTGGAGGAGCTGCGGCGGCGGAGCCGCCCGCCCGGACTGGCGGTGATCCTGGCGGGCAGCAATCCGGCCTCGCAGATCTACGTCCGCAACAAGGTGAAGGCCTGTCAGGAGCTCGGCATCGTGAGCGAGACGCACACGCCGCCCGATTCGGTGTCCACGGAGGAGCTGCTGGCGCTGATCGAGACGCTGAACCGCCGCGAGGAGATCGACGGCATCCTGGTGCAGATGCCGCTGCCGCCGCAGGTGGAGGCGGCGCGCCTGCTCATGGCGGTGGCGCCGGAGAAGGACGTCGACGGTTTTCACCCCCTGAACATGGGGTATCTCGTAACCGGCCGGCCCGGCCCGCGCGCTTGCACGCCGGCGGGCATCCTGGAGATGCTTCGGCGTTACGAGATTCCGATTCAAGGCCGGCGGGCGGTGGTCCTGGGCCGCAGTGACATCGTGGGCAAGCCGATGGCGTTGTTGTTGATGCACGAGCACGCGACGGTGACGATCTGTCACTCGCGAACCCGCAATCTGGCCGAAGAGGCCCGGCGCGCCGACATTCTGGTGGCGGCGATGGGCCGGCCCGCGCTGGTAACCGGCGAGTTCATCCAGCCGGGCGCCGTCGTCATCGACGTGGGCATCAACCGGATCACGGACCGAGAGGAGGCGATCCGAATCTTCGGCGCCGATTCCGAGCGGATGCAGGCGTTTGACCGCACCGGCAGCGCACTGGTCGGCGACGTCCATCCGGTGGAGGTGGCCGAGAAGGCGAGCGCCTATACGCCGGTGCCCGGCGGCGTCGGACCGCTGACCATCGCGATGCTGATGGCCAACACGGTCGAGGCGGCCGAGCGGAGGCTGAAGGCGTGCTCCGGGTAGGGCTCACCGGCGGCCTGGCCACGGGCAAAAGCTTCGTCGGGCAGGTGCTGGCCGATCTGGGCTGCCTCTGGATCCAGGCGGACCAGCTCGGACACCGCGTGCTGGCCCCGGGCGGCGAGGCCTACCAGGCGGTGGTCGACTACTTTGGGAGCGGTATTCTGAGGGAAGATGGCTCCATCGACAGGAACAAGCTCGCTGAGGAGGTGTTCGACCGGCCGGAGCGCCTGGCGGTGCTCAACAGCTTGGTCCATCCGCCGGTCATCCGAATGGAAGAGGAGCTGATCCGGGAGTTCGCCGCGCGGGAGCCTGCGGGCATCGCGGTAGTGGAGGCCGCCATTCTGATCGAGACCGGAAGTCACAAGCGGTTCGATCGCCTCATCGTGACGCGTTGTAGCGAGCAGCAGCAGATTGAACGGGCGCTCCGCCGACCGGGCGCGACGCTCGAACAGGTGATGGCTCGGCTGCGCCGGCAAATCTCGGTGGAGGAGAAAGCACGTCTGGCCGACTATGTCATCGACACCTCCGGGAGCAAAGAGGAGACCATCGCCCAAGTGAAAAAGGTCTACGAATCCTTGCGGAGAATAGCATCATGAGAGGGCGCACCCTACTGCTGGCGGCGCTGCTGGTGGGCGGCTTTGTCTGGATGACCTCGCAGGACAACTTCGTCGGGCGGCGCTGGCTGCGCGCTCCGAGCGAGCCGAGCGTCTCCTGGACCGGGCCCGACGTCGCCCGCTCGGCCGGCATGAGCGCCGACGAGCAGAACAACATCGAAATCTACAAATTCGCCAACCAGGCCACGGTGAACATCACCAGCACGGTTTTCCAGCGGGGCTTCTTCTTCGAGATCTACCCCAGCCGCGAGTCCGGCTCCGGCTTCCTCATCAGCGAGGACGGACTGATCATCACCAACAACCACGTCATCAGCGGCCGCTCGCCCCGGATCCAGGTCACGCTCGCCGACAAGAGCCAGTATGAGGCCGAGGTTGTCGTGCGCGACCCGATGAACGATCTGGCGCTGATTCGGATTCGGGCCGGCCGGAAGCTGCCCTACCTGCGGCTCGGCGATTCCGATCATGTCCAGGTGGGGCAGAAGGTGCTCGCCATCGGCAACCCGTTCGGACTGGCAGGGACGCTGACCACGGGCATCGTCAGCTCGCTCGGGCGCACTATCCGCGACGAGAACGGCAATGAGCTCGAGGACATGATTCAGACCGACGCCGCCATCAACCCGGGCAACAGCGGCGGGCCGCTGCTTGACTCGCAAGGCAACGTCATCGGGGTGAACACGGCCATTTACGGGCCGGGCGGCAACATCGGCATCGGCTTCGCCATGCCCATCAACGCGGCGAAGCGAATGCTGGAGGAGCGGCAGACCGGCCGGCCGGTGCTGGGCGTCTCGGGTACGCCGATCTTTGGCGGACTGGCCGAGGCGCTCGATCTGCCCCGGGAAGGCGGCTTCCTCATCTACGAGGTCAGCCCGGGTTCTCCGGCCGAGCGCGCGGGCTTGCGCGGGGCGCGCCGGCGGGTCATCGTGGGCAACTACGAGGTGCTGGTCGGCGGCGACTTGATCATGTCCGTCGACGGCCGTCCGATTCAGGGGCCGAACGATCTGACGCGGGCGCTGCGCCGCAAGCGGCCGGGCGAGACCGTCGAGCTCGAAATCTTCCGCGACGGCCGCAGGATGAAGGTGAGGGTCGAGTTGGCGGCGGCGCGGTCCGCGCGCGTCTGAGCCTGGCCCGCTTGCGACTCAGTAGTGGCCCACCTGGTCCAGCCGGATTTTGCCCGCAAACCTCCGGTAGGTGAACACAAAGTAGGCAGCAACGAGTAACATGCCGGGGATCCACCACGCCAGGCCGACCCGCAGGCCGTATCCGGCGGTGGCCGTGTTGTAAATGGTCAGCCCGAACTCGGGGCCCGTGGTGGCAGGCAGCACGTACGGATACAGGCCGAAGGCCGCGCTGGTGAGCATGCCCAGAATGAACAAACAGGAAGCCAGAAAGGCATTCCGTTCGGTTTCCAGCCGCAGCCAGAGGCGCATTCCGACGAGACCGGCCAGAGCGAGCACGGGGAAGATGGCGCCCCAGGGATAGCGCGCGAAGTTGCCGGGCACCTGGGGCTGGATGGCGAAGGTGGCGATCGTCACCACCACGGTCAACAGCGCCGTGACGGGCCAGGCGAGCCGGGCCCAGCGGTGCGCCCGCTGCTGGAGCTCGCCGTCGGTCTTGAGCGCCACCCAGAGCGAGCCGTGCAGCGTCAGAGTCGCGGCGGCGAGCACGCCCACCAGAATCGTGTACCAGTCCAGAATACCGACCTCGGCACCGACACGGAAGTTGGTCCAAAGCGGCAGGAAGAAGTCTCCCCGCGCGTCGAGCGAAACGCCGCGAACCACATTGCCCAGGGCCGCCCCATAGAAGACGGCCAGCAGAAGGCTCGCGCCTCCAAAGACCACGTCCCAGAAGGGCCGCCAGAGGTCGGATTGGATGTGGCTGCGGAATTCAATGGCCAGCGCGCGCAGGATCAAAAGCCAGAGCACGATGATGAGTGGCAAGTAGAAGCCCGCGAAGCTCGAGGCGTAAAGTTTGGGGAAAGCGAAGTACAGGGTGCCGCCGGCGGCCAGCAACCAGACTTCGTTGCCGTCCCAGACCGGCCCGATCGAAGCGAGCACCTTGCGCCGCTCGGCGTCGTCGGCGGCGACGAAGTTATGGATGATACCGGCGCCGATGTCGAAGCCGTCGAAGACGACGTACATGGCGATCATCACGGCTACCAGGCAGAACCAGAGCGTCTCCATGGCGCCTCCTCAGGAAGCTTGCGCGGGCTCGGGGCCGCGCTCGATTTCTCGGTAGCACAGGAACAGCCACAACACGGTCAGCAGCGCGTACATGCCCATGAAACCGATCAAGGTGAACATGGCGTTGCCGGAGGAGACCTGGACGGAAGGACCCTCGGTGGTCCGCATCAGACCGTAGATCAGCCAGGGCTGGCGGCCGAGTTCGGCGGTGAACCAGCCGGCGGTGTTGGCGATATAGGGAAACGGCAGCAGCAGCATCAGCGTCCAGAGCGCCGGCCGGTGGCTGAAAAGACGCCCTTTGCGCAGGAGCACGAAGGCGACCGTCATCACCGCAATGAAGATCGTGCCCAGGCCCAACATAATGTGGAACGAGTAGTACAGCAGCGGGATCTGGTCCGGCCACAGATCGCGCGGGTAAGCATCGAGCCCCTTCACCTCGGCGGCCCAGTTCCGGTAGGTCAGGAAGCTGAGCACCCCCGGGATCGTCAGCGGATTGTCCAGGCGCCCGCGCTCGACGTCGGGTTGCCCGAGGATGGCCACCGGCGCCCACTGGCGCGTTTCAAACAGGCCCTCCATGGCCGCCAGCGTCACCGGCTGGTGTTTGGCTACCATGCGGCCCTGCTGATCGCCGGTGGGAAACAGCATCAGAAGGGAAGCTACGAAACCGGCGGTCACGCCGAGCTTGACAAACGTTCGGCCGTAGGCCTCGTGGCGTCGAGCGAGCAGGTAGTAGGCGCCAATGGAAGCCATGACGAAGGCGGCCGTCACCACCGAGCCGATCATGGTATGCAAGTACATCCACGGGAGCCAGGGGTTCAGCAGCAGGGCCCAGAAGCTCTCGAGGACGATCTTGTTGTCCTCGGCGATCCGATAGCCGACCGGATGCTGCATCCAGGCGTTCGTGGCCACGATGAAGAAGCCGGACAACCATGTGCCCACAAACACCATGAAGGCGGCAAACCAGTGGCCGATTCTGCCGAGCAGCTTCTCGCCGAACAGGAACAGGCCCAGGAAGGTCGATTCCAGGAAGAAGGCGTAGACGCCTTCGAGAGCGAGCGTCTGGCCGATGACGCCGCCGGCGGCTTCGGCGAATCGGGACCAGTTGGTGCCGAACTGAAACTCCAAGGGGATGCCGGTGACGACGCCCATGACGAAGTTGATCGCGAAGATTTTCGCCCAAAAGCGCGCCGACCGGTTGTAGTGTTCGTCGTTGGTGCGCAGATACTGAGTTTTCAAAATGACGAGGAGCAAGGCCAGCCCCATCGTCAACTGAGGAAACAGATAGTGGTATGTAACCGTGAAGGCGAACTGAAAGCGGTGGATGCCCAGAGCAGTGTCCATAAATGTGCCTACCTTCCCTCAATCGGCCGGCAGGCACCCGATCGACCGGCCGAGGCGATATGCTACCACGATCAGGCGCCGGCGCGCGCGGCCTGCTCCCCGCGGTGCTTCACCTCATGCGAGCACATGGGCACGCCCAGCTTCTTGAGCACGGTCATCGCCGGACACCAGTTCGTAAAGGCCGACTGGAACAGATTCAGTCCGACGAAGGCGGTCAACAGGAACCAGCCCTGATGGACCCAGTAACCCAGCGCCAGGCTGATCAAGACGATGGCGCCGGCCATCATGCGCAGGTATTGATTGACGGTCATGGTTCAAGCTTCCTCCGATTGACGATGTAGTAGACGATCGGGACGGTCATGCGCGACAACGCAAGCGAGGCGATCTCGCCGGCCATCAGCGCAATCGCCAAACCCTGAAAGATCGGATCGAAGAGGATGACGCTGGCGCCGACCACCACCGCCGCCGCCGTGAGCATCATCGGGCGGAAGCGGACGGCGCCGGCATCGATCACCGCTTCATCCAGCCGCATGCCCTCCTTGAGACGCAACTCGATGAAGTCGACCAGGATGATCGAATTGCGCACGACGATGCCGGCTCCGGCGATGAAGCCGATCATCGAGGTGGCGGTGAAGAAGGCGTCCAGCAGCCCATGGGCCGGCAGAATGCCGACCAGCGAAAACGGGATGGCCGCCATGATCACCAGGGGGGTGACGAAGGACTGGAACCAGCCGACCACCAGCACGTAGATGAGCACGAGCACGGCGGCGAAGGCCAGGCCCAGGTCGCGGAAGACCTCATAGGTGATGTGCCACTCCCCGTCCCACTTCATGGCGTAGCGGGAGCCGTCCGGCGGCAGGCTCGCCGTGTACTGTTCGATGCGGTAGCCTTCCGGAATCTCGATCTTGTCGATTTCGGCCGCCAGCTTCAGGATGGCGTAGACGGGCGCTTCGATGACGCCGGCCACGTCGGCGGTGACATAGGTCACCGGCATCAGGTTCTTGTGATAGATGCTCTTGTCGGCGACGGTGGTCTGGACGCGCACCAGCTCGCGCAACGAGACCGGGCTGCCGTTCACCCCTGCGATCTTCAGATCGCGGATCCGCTCCAGATCCGAGCGGGTGGCGCGATCCAGGCGCACGCGGATCGGCACGTCCTCCTTGGCCGCCGGATCGTGCAACAAACCGGCCACCTGCCCGGCGGAGGCCACCGCCATCGTCTGGGCGATCTGTTCTTCGGAGATGCCATGCAAGGCGGCCTTCTCGCGGTCCACGATGAGTTGATGCTTGACCTGGTCGTCTTCGACGTACCAGTCGACGTCGACGACGCCGTCGAGCCCCTCGAAGAGCTCCTTGATGCGGCGCGCCACGCGGATCCGACCTTCCTCGGTGGGGCCGTAGACCTCGGCGACCAGAGTTTGCAGGACCGGCGGGCCGGGCGGCACCTCGGCCACTTTGATGTTGGCGCCGAGGGAGCGAGCCACCGGCTCGAGTTCCTGCCGAACGGCCTTGGCGATGTCATGGCTCTGGCGCTTGCGCTCGCCTTTGGGGAGCAGGTTCACCTGGATGTCGGCCACGTTTGCGCCGCGGCGCAGGAAGTAGTGGCGCACCAGGCCGTTGAAGTTATACGGCGCCGCCGTGCCGACGTAGGTTTGCAGATGAGTGACCTCGGGCTGGCGGCTCACCACCTCCGCCAGGGCGCGCGCCACCCGGGCCGTCTCCTCGAGCGTAGTCCCCTCCGGCATGTCGATGATCACCTGGAACTCGCTCTTGTTGTCGAACGGCAGCATCTTCACCTTGACAAAGCCGATATAGACGAGCGCCACGGAGCCCACGAGCAGCAGGGCGACGGTGAACAGGAAGCCCCAGCGGAGCGGCGTCCGGTGGATCAGTCGGTCCATGACGACCCGATAGGCGCGCGTGGCGCGGTCTTCGGCGCCCTCGTGGCCGTGGCGGCCGCCCGAGCCGAGGATCCGCAGCGTCGCCCAGGGCGTCACGATGAAGGCGACCAGGAGGGAAAAGACCATCGCAGCCGAGGCGCCCACCGGGATCGGACGCATGTAGGGGCCCATCAAGCCGCCCACGAAGGCCATGGGCAGAATGGCGGCGATCACCGTGAGGGTGGCCAGAATCGTCGGGTTGCCCACTTCGTCGACCGCCTCCACGGCGACCTCGGCCAGCGGACGGTCCTTGTTGGAGGGCAGGCGACGATGCCGGACGATGTTCTCCACCACGACGATGGCGTCGTCCACCAGGATGCCGATGGAGAAGATGAGCGCGAACAGCGTGATGCGGTTCAGTGTGTAGCCGTAGAGGTAGAAGGTGGCCAGCGTGAGCGCCAGCGTCACCGGGATGGCGGTGAAGACGATCCAGGACTCCCGCCAGCCGAGCGTGATCCAGATCAGCACGCTGACGCCGACGACGGCGATGGCCATGTGCAGGAGCAGTTCGTTGGACTTCTCGGCGGCCGTCTCGCCGTAATGTCGCGTGATGTCGATGTTGACGTCGGCCGGGATCAGCTCGCCCTTGCGGTGCTCGACGCGCTCAAGCACCCGACGGGCCACGTCGATCGCATTGGTGCCCTTGCGTTTGGAGACCGCCAGCGTCACGGCCGGATAAAAGGCGCCTCCTCGGGCAAACTGGACGTACTGGACGGGCTCCTCGCCGCCGTCGGTCACCTCGGCGACGTCGCGCACGTAGACCGGTTTGTTGTTAAAGACGCCGACAACGACGCGGCGCACCTCGTCGGCGCTGGTGAGAAACCCGCCGGCTTCCAGCACAAACTCCTGATTGCCGCTGGCGAAGCGACCCGCCGGGAGGCGGCGGTTGGACGCCCCCAGGGCGCCCATGACCTGGAGCGGCGTCAGATTGTAGGCCGCCAGGCGCGAGGCGTCGAGCGTCACCCGCACCTCGCGGCGCTGGCCCCCGATGATCTCCACCACCGAAACGTCAGGCGTCTGCTTGATGTCGTCATGGAGTTGGGCGGCGATCTGGCGCAGGGCGAAATCGTCGTAGCGCTCGCTCCAGAGCGTGAGGGCCAAAATCGGCACGTCGTCGATCGAGCGGGGCTTGATCAGCGGCTGGGAGGCGCCCGGCGGGATCAGGTCGAAGTTGGCGAACATCTTCTGGTTCAGCCGGACGATGGCCTCCTCCTCGTCCTCGCCGACATAGAAGCGCACGATCGCCAGCGCCGAGCCGGGCATCGAGGTCGAATAGATATACTCGACGCCCGGGATCTCCCAGAGCAGCTTCTCCATCGGCTTGGTGACGCGCTCCTCGACCTCTTTGGCGGAGGCGCCGGGCATGGCGACGAAGATGTCGATCATCGGGACGATGATCTGCGGCTCCTCCTCGCGGGGCAGCATCCACAGGGCGAACACCCCGAGCGCCAGCGAGGCGAGGATCGCCAGGGGTGTCAGCTTGGAGTTGATGAAGGCCCGGGCAAGCTTGCCCGCGGCGCCGAGCGTGCGCGGCTCCGTCACCGCTCCACCTCCGCCTCCACCCTCCGGCCGTCGGCCAGGCCCTCGGGCACGGGCACGATCAGCGTCTCAGACGGGGCGAGTCCCGCCAGCACCTCGACCAGCGAGCCGCGCCTGTCGCCGGTGCTGATGAGCCGGCTGCGCGCGCGACCGTCCTCGACGACGAAGACCGACTGGAGCTGGCCGCGACGCACGATCGCTTCGGCGGGAATCGCCAGCACGCGCCGAGGCGCGGCGCGGAACCGCGCTCGAGCGAACAAGCCGGAACGCAACCCAGGCAAGTTGGGCAGGTCGATCTTCACCAGAAAAGCGCGCGAGGCCGGATCCACGGCGGGGATCACCTCGGAGATGCGCGCCGAAAGGACGCGGCCCAAGGCTTCGAGTTCCACCTCGACCTCCTGGGCCGGGCGCACCTGAGGCAGCATCGACTCCTCCAGGCGCGCCTCCAGGCGGTAAGCCCCGGCGCGCTCGATGACGAGCAGCGGCGCGCCAGGTGCGGCCAGGGCGCCCGGGTCCACTTTTTTCTCGGTGATGACGCCGTCAAACGGTGCGCGGATCTCGGTGTAGCCGCGCATGATCTCCGCCGAGCGGAGCGCTTCGCTAGCCTGCTCGATCTTTTCGTCGAGCTGGCGCCGCCGGGAGAGCGCCATCTGATGGTTGGCCTCGGCCATGCGCACCTTCGCGCCGGCCTCGTCAAACTCCTGCTCGGAGATCGAACGCTTCTCGTGGAGGTCCTTCATCCGGCGGAACGTCACCTGCGCCAGCTGCAGTTGCGCCTGGGCGGCGGCAACGGCGTTGTCGGCCTCGGCGATGGCGCTTTTGGCCTCCTTCAGGGCGGCTTCGGCCTGCCGCCGCGCCGCGTCCAGGTCGCGCGAGTCCAGCAGGACGAGGAGCTGGCCGGCTCGGACGGCGTCGCCGGCTTCCACCCGGACCTCTTGCACGTAGCCCATGAGTTTGCTTGAGAGCGTGGCCGCAGTCCGGGCGCGGACTGTGCCGACCGCTTCATAGATTCCCGGCCATTCGGAAGCTTCAACGACGAGCGTGCGCACCCGCATCGGCGCCGCCTCCGGCGCCGCAGTAGGAGGCGGCTGATGTCCGCAGGAGGTCGCCAGACCAATCAGGACCGCGGTGACAGCTAGAGTTGCTTTCCTCATTCCCTTCTTCGCTTTTTACTTGAGAACCTCTGAGTCCACCGACAAGCTCCCGGCGGCCAGCTCCAGCGAAGCGGCCGCGATGCGTTGATCGTGGATGGCGGCCAGATGGCGCAATTTGGCCTCGAGCGCTGCGGTCTCGGTGCGCAGCAGATCGGTGACCGTCGCCAGTCCGGCCTCGTAGCGGTTCTTGGTGATGCGCAGGCTCTCTTCGGCCTGGGCGACGGCCGCCGCAGCGACGCCGATGCGCTCGTCGGCCGCCTTCAGCTCCGCCAGCGCCCTGCGCACCTGGAGGCGGATGCCGGCGCCGGCGCGCTCGAGCTCGGCCCGGGCGCTGCGCAACGCGTGGCTCGCCTCGGCGACGCCGGCTTGCGTGGCCCATCCGTTGAAGAGATTCCAGCGGAGCGTGGCGCCGAAGAACCAGTTGGCGCCGCCGCGATCGACGAACCGCTGCCGGTCGGCCTGGAAGACGCCGCGCAGGGAGACCTCGGGCCAGTAGCCAGCCCGCGCTGTCTCGGCGCGCGTTTCCGCCAATCGCGCGTAGCTTTCCGCCTGGCGGAGCTCGGGCCGCAGGCGCGCGGCGCGCTTCTCGTACTCCTCGGCCGCTTCGGCGGCCGGCGTCAGGGCCGCCAGCGGCGTCGCCAGCTCGTGACGAGTGTCGAGCGGCAGCCCCAACGCCTCATTGAGCGCCGCTCGGGCGACGTCGAGCTCGTAGCTGCGGCGAATGCGCTGCTCGCGCACGGCCGCCAGATGCACGCGGATGGACAGGACATCGGCGTCGGTGGCCATGCCGGCGGCCCGGATCGCCTCGGCTCGCTCGAGATCGGCCTCGGCCGAACGCAGGGCCTCCTCGGCCACCTTCAGGGACTCGGCCGCCAGCAGGGCGCCGTAGTAGGCCCGCGCCACGCCGAGAATGACGTGCATTTCGGCGGCGCGCTGCTGTTCGGCCGCGACGTTCTTGCCCAGCTCCGCGGCCCGGCTCTGGCTGCGCGTCCGGCCGGCGTCATACACCGTCTGCTCGACGGAGACGAGGGACTGGAAATTGTTGAGGAAGTCCGGCCGGTTTAGCCTGCCGATCTCGAAGTTTTCCACGGTGAACTGCCGCTGCGTGAGCAGGCTGGAGAAAACGAACACCGGATTGTTGCTCCGGGCGAAGGATTCCTGGTAGTTGACCTTCGGCAGGTAGCCGCTCCGGGCCTGCTCGATGCGGGCCTGAGCCGCCTCGACCTGCGCCGCCGCGGCCTGAATCGACGGGTGCTGCTTGAGCGCGATTCGGACGGCCTCCTCTAACGTCAACGGCGCCTGAGCGCGGACGGGCGCCACGCACAGCCACACCAACCACCACCGGAACTGTCTCATTCGGATTCCACTCGTACGCTATTTGAGGAGATTCAGCCTGAGGGTGATTGGTGACAGTCGGCCCTCCCCGGTCACCTCCCACGGCGCGGGCGCATCCCTATCGGTATGCGGCGGCAGCGGGCAGATCGGCGCCTGCTACGATCGAAAGGTGGCGATCGCCGCGCAGGATCTGAATCTGGCCGAGGAGCTTCTGGCGGGCAAGCCCGGCGCCTTCGAACGCTTTGTCGAGACCTACCGGCAAAAGATCTTCCAGTACACCTTGCTCATGTGCGGCCAGCGCGAGGACGCCGAAGAGGTGGCCCAGGAGACGCTGTTGAAGGTGTTTGAGAAGATCGGCCAGCTTCGCGAACCGGCGCACCTGAAAGCCTGGGTGTTCCGCATTGCGCGCAACGCCTGCTTCATGCGCCGCCGCAAGAGCGCATTTGCGCCCTCCGAGGAGCTTTCGCTCGAGGAGTTGATGCCGCGCCTGACCGACGACGGACAGCTTCGTCGGCTGGAGATCGCCGACTGGTCGGCCGTGCCCGAGACGCTGGCCATCAACTCGCAACTCGGCGCGATGCTGCGCAGGGCCATTGAGGAGCTGCCCGAGATCTATCGGGCGGTCATTCTGCTCCGGGACGTCGAGGAGCTTTCGACCGGGGAGACGGCCGACATTCTCGAGCTGTCGGAGGATGCCGTCAAGACCAGGCTGCACCGCGCCCGCCTGGCCGTACGCCAGAGCCTGGACCGATACCTGCGCGGGGAGGAACGGCTGCAATGAGTCCTTCGGACTGCAAAGCGATTTTCGCCCTTCTGTCGGAGTATCTGGATCACGAACTCCCTGAGGATCTCTGCCGGGAAATCGAGGCCCACATCGCCGACTGCCCACCGTGCGTCGCCTTCGTCGAGAGCCTGCGCAAGACGATCGAGCTGTGCCGTTCGGCCAAACAGCTGGAGGCGCCGCCGCCGCTCGTCGACAGCGCCCGACAGGAGCTGCTCGCCGCCTACCAGGCGATGCTGGCCGCGCGGGGAGCGAGTGACCGCAGTCACTGAGCCCACGGGCGCTTCGCGGTTAGCCTCAAAGCAGGATGTCAGCGACGCTCGCCGCAGCCGAGGCGCCTGCTCGATCGAAGCGCAGCAAGAAGCTCGGCCGCCGGCGCATCCCTGAGGGCGCTCGGCGGATTCGCCGCACCGTCCAGGTGGCCTTCCTTCTGCTGAACGTTTGGATCGGCATCGAGTTCTACCTGTTCGTCCGCTATTACGAGCTGGGCGGTTGGGGGTGGAAGGTTTCGCGGCCGCCGGGGGTGGAGGGCTGGCTGCCCATCGCCTCGCTGATGAACCTCAAGGCCCTGCTCGTCACTGGCGAGCTGCCTTCGCACCACGCCGCGGGCCTGTTCCTGCTCATCGCGTTTCTGACGATCTCGCTGGCGTTTCGGAAATCGTTCTGTAGCTGGCTGTGCCCGATCGGCACGATCTCCGAGGCGCTGTGGCGGATCGGTCACAGCACGTTCGGCAAGAGCTGGCGCCTGCCGCGCTGGGCCGACACTTTGCTGCGAGCTTCCAAGTACATTCTGCTCGGCCTGTTCCTTTACGCAATCGGCGGCATGTCGGCGGCGGCCATCCGCGCCTTTCTCGACGGTCCTTACGGGCTGATCGCCGACGTAAAGATGCTCAACTTCTTTCGGTACTTGAGCGTGACGGCGGCGGTGGTCCTGGGGGTGCTCGCGCTCGCCTCCATCTTCGTGCAGAACTTCTGGTGCCGCTATCTGTGCCCCTACGGCGCTCTGCTCGGGCTGTTGGGCCGCTTCAGCCCGGTGCGCGTGCGCCGGTCCCCGGAGCTGTGCATCGACTGCGCCAAGTGCGCCGAAGCCTGCCCGTCCTGGCTGCCGGTGGACCGGTTGATCTCGGTTCGCTCGCCGGAGTGCGTGGCCTGCTACGAGTGCGTGACGGCTTGCCCGGCCGCCGGCGCGCTCGAGATGACCGCCGCCGGCCGGCGCCGCCTGCCTGCCTGGGCGATGGCCGTCGGCATCGGGCTGGTTTTTCTGGGCGTGGTCGGATATGCCCGCTGGATCGGGGCCTGGCACTCGGAGATTCCGGATTCGGTCTACTTCCACCTGATCCCGCGCGCGCACGAGTTCTCGCACCCGTAGCGGGCGGCCTGCTCAGGGGCCCGTCTGCCAGGGGAGCCGGGCGGACGGCGCGCGGGCGAAGCGTTGTCGATAGATGGTGAGCTCGTCGCCGGCCCCGGGCTCGAGCCGCACAGCGAACCAGTGGCGGCCGACGGCGGTCGCGGCGCCGCCGAGCTGGACGCGCTCGCAGAGATGTTCGCCGTAGGCGCCGGTCTGGACGATGAGTTCCCGCGGCGAGGTCTGGTTGAGGTTCACCAGAATCACTTTGACCAGCTCGGGCTCGATTGCCGTCACCAGCGCCGCCACGTCCTCAGCCAGACCCGGCCGGCGGCGCACCGGATCGAAATAACGCAGTTCGCTATGAAGCAGCCCGCCGCACCATAGCGGCTGGATGCCTCCGAGACTGAGATTGACCAGGGCGCCGGTGACGGCGCCGATCGCCCCGAGCGGCGCCTCCTTCGAGGCACGGAGCTGATGGGGAGTATCCGCCAGGCGGGTGTCCGGCGTCGACGGGTCGCGCGCGATCGCCTCGGCGTAGAACCGGATTCTCCGAAAGGCGTCCGAGAGCGCGCGCTCGGGGTAGGTCGGATCCCGGCCTTTGAGGAAATCGATCCAGGCGATCTCGTTGCCGCCCTCGAACCGCCCGGCCTCGTATTCATAGCGCCACACCGGGTGGGTGCGGCGCGCCTCGGGCGTCGGCAGGGCGACCTCGTAAAAGGCGTCCAGGTCGCTGCGTGCAAGGCTGAAGAAATAGATGTCGGCAAACAGCCCCTCGACCTCGGAGTCTGCTTCCAGGCTGATCGGGGCATAGGGACCTTGATCGCCGTATTTCAGGCGGAAGAGGAGCCCCTGCTCGGTCCGCTCGCGCGTCTCGAGCAGCCGCCGCGCCTGCTCGCGCAACGTCTCGATTGAGCCGGCCAGGCCCAGGAGAGCGGCGTTTTTAAAGCCGATGCGCACGCCGCGGCCGAGGATGCCCCAGCCGCCGAAGGTCCAGTTCCAGCCCATCAATCCGCCGTACCATTTGCCGTCCCAGCCCTCGCCGACGACGCCGTTCAACCCCACGATGGAGGGCACCCAGCCGCGGTTGGCCGCCGCACGGTCGCGCCAGGCGCCGGCGTATTCGTGCACCCAATCGCGATAATGCCCGTCGCCGGTGAGCAGGAAGGCGTTGGCGGCGAGCGACGTGGCGACGAGGTTCATCGGGACGTCGCCGGCGACGCGCGTCCAGTCGCCGGATCGGCGGAAGTAATCCCGGTCATGGCGGTCCCCCCAGAACTCGGGCGTGGCTTCGAGTTTGGCGCCGCGGCTGCCGTTGAGGATGCTGCGGATGATCTTGTGCTTTGGGTCGTAGTTGTCGACCGAGGGATCGCGCCCGGTGTAGAAATCGGCAAACCGCACCATCCGCTCCCGGGTGCGCGCGTCCTCCGGATCGGCCAGCGGCAGGAGGAAGAACGGGGCGTAGCCTTCGCCGTTGTGCTCCCAATCAAAGGAGGTGATGAACTCGCGGTGGAACATTTTGAGCGCTGCGTACTGCCTCAGATGCCCCTCCCAGACCAGCCGGAACAGCTCGAGGCTCTCGCGAGCTCCGCCCAGCACGTAGACCAGCGGCCAGTTGTAGAAATTCTCCATGGCGTCGTCGGGGCCGTCGGCGCCGCCCCAGTGCTCCACCACTTCGAGGTAGCCGGTGACGGGGTTGACGTATTTGGCGAGGAACGCCTTCATCCAGCGGATGTTTTCCTCAAGCAGCGCCCGTTCCATCAGCGCCCAGGAGGGCGGCGCCATCGGCCTGTGGATGCGCACGACGGAGTCGGCCGCCTGAGTCAAAGGCAGGCCGAGAGCGGTTAGCAGGAGAAACCTCGCACCCATGCTTGCACCTTCGCCGGCAAGCATACCACGGCGCCGGCACCCCTTAGGGCTGGTAGACGCAGCGCGGATCGGAGGCGAGGTGATTGCCCGTCAGCGCATAGGCGCGCGAGCGGGAGCCGCCGCAGAGGCGGCGATAGAGGCAGCGGCCGCACTTGCCTTCCAAGCCGTCCGGGTCGCGGAGGGCGCGGAACAACGGCGCTTGCCGGTAGACCTCGGCGAGCGGGTCGCGGCGAATGTTGCCGGCCGAGAGGGGCAGGAAGCCGCTCGGATAGATTTCTCCCGTGTGGGAGATGAAGACGAAACCCTTGCCGTCGTTGATGCCCGCCTGGCGGGCGAGGGAGCCGGGCTTCGCTGCGGGAGCGGCGCCGCTGCCCTCCGCCTTGCGCCGCTCGGCGACGTAGCGGCGGTAGTGCTGGGCCTCGGTGGTCTTGACGTCGAACGGGGCCCGTCTGGAGGTCTCGTAGAGGAATTCGAAGACCTCTTCGTACTGTTCGGCGCTCAGGTCGTCGGCGGCCTGCGCCCGACCCATGGGGACCAGGAAGAAGACGCTCCAGAGCCGGGCGCCGACTTCGGCGACCCGGGCGGCGATTTCGGCCAGGTGCATGACGTTGTGCCGGGTGACGGTGGTGTTGACCTGTGTTTCGAGGCCGATGCGCCGGGCATGCCGCAAGCCGAACAGAGTTCGTTCAAACGAGCCGGCCACCCCGCGGAAGCCGTCATGGGTGGGCGCATCCGGCCCGTCAAGGCTTAGGGCCATGCGCAGGACCCCGCAGTCTCGGATCCGCTCGATCGCGCGAGCCGTCAGCAGCGGGGTGGCGCTGGGGGTGACCGTCGTACGCAGGCCGAGCCGGCAGGCACAGGTGAGCAGCTCGAACAGATCCTCGCGCTTGAGCGGGTCGCCCCCGGTGAAGACCATCAGGGGCTCGCCGAATGCGCGAACCTGCTCGAGCAGTCGGCGCCCCTCTTCGGTAGTGAGCTCGTCCGGGTGCCGGTCAGGGATCGCAGAGGCGCGGCAGTGCATGCAAGCCAGATCGCAGGCCTGCGTCACCTCCCAGATGACAAGGAAGGGCGCCCAGCCGAAATCCCTCACACTTTCAGGCTAGGACCGGCGCCCCGGAAGAGTCTGTGACGCCGGTCACGCCACCGGGCCGCGGAGCGGGCCCCAGGCCCTCGCCATCTCCTTGCCTCGAGCGAGCAACCGGTCGAGCTCGGCGCTCTCGAGCGGCTCGAAGGCGCGTGCGGCGGCCAGATTCTCGCGCACCTCCTCCGGCGTTCGCATCCCGACGATGGCGACGGCGACGCCGGGGATGCTCCAGACATAGCGCAGAGCGGCGAGCCGGTCCTCGGCCGAGCCCAGCCGTGCGCCCGGCCCGGAGATCGGACCGCCGAGAACCTTCATGCCGATGATGGCGATGTTGCGCCGGCGCGCTTCGGGCAAGACCTTCTCCTCGTAGTTGTAGATGTGGCGCTCGACGAAGTTCAGCGTGCACATGAACAGGTCGATTTCGCCTGTCTCGAAGACGGTCAAGGCGCGAGCCGGCCGCAGGTGGGAGGTACAGCCGATATAGCGGGTCATGCCCTGTTTCTTGGCCTCGCGCAGGCCGCCCAGCGTGCCCTCGTCCCGCAGGGCATAACGAAGCTCGGGATACCGGTCGTCGCGCCCGACGTTGTGGATCAAAACGGCATCGACGTAGTCGGTCCCCAGGCGCCGAAGGCTGTGGCGGATCTGCGAGAGGGTGTCGCTGCGCGCCAGAGTCTGGACCTTGGTCACCAGGAAAACCCTGTCCCGTTTGCCCCGCAAGGCTTTGCCCAGCCGCTCTTCGGAAAGCTCATAGGTTGGTGCCGTGTCGATGTAGTTGAGGCCGCCCTCCAGCGCCTCGCCCACCACGCGGTCGGCGATGGCCTGCGTGGCCGAGGGTTCGCCGATGCGCTGAGCGCCCAGCCCGAGAATCCCGGCTTGAAAGTTGATCTTGCCCAGCCGGCGGTAAGGCATCGCCTGGCCGCCTCGGGCGGCGGCCGAACCTACGAGCGACGCCGCCCAGAGTTGTGAAAAGCTTCGCCGCGAGAATCGTTCCATGCAGGCATTGTATCCGAGCCGGTCGGCCCTCTTCGGCGGAGGGTCCGGCAAGCCGATGGGATAATAAGGGCGGAGGTGCTGGCCGATGATCGCCGCAGAGAGCCAGTCGCTTGAACGTGAACTGAACCCGTGGCTGGCGGCCGAAGCGCGCTTTGATGAGGCGGCCGCGCGGTTGAAGCTCGACGACGGCATGCAGAAGATTCTGCGCAGTCCCACGCGCGAGCTGACGGTTTACTTGCCCGTGCAGTTGGATGACGGGCGCCTGGAGGTCTTCACCGGCTTCCGCGTGCAGCACTCGATCGCACGCGGTCCGGGCAAGGGCGGCGTGCGTTACGCGCCGGATGTCACGCTCGACGAAGTGCGCGCTCTGGCGGCCTGGATGACCTGGAAGTGCGCCGTGGTCAACATCCCCTTCGGCGGGGCCAAAGGCGGCGTCATCTGCGACCCGGCGGTGCTCTCCGAAGGGGAGCTTGAGCGCCTCACCCGGCGCTACACGGCCGAAATTCTCGAATTCCTCGGACCGGAGAGCGACGTTCCGGCGCCGGACGTCAACACGAACGCGCAGATCATGGCCTGGATCATGGACACCTACTCGATGCACAAACGGCATACGGAGACGGCGGTGGTCACCGGCAAGCCGCTCGACCTGGGCGGCTCGCTCGGCCGGCAGGAGGCCACCGGGCGCGGTTGCCTCATCGTGACGCTCGAGGCGCTCCGCCGGCTTGGCATGGACCTGGAGAACACCACTGTGGTGGTGCAGGGCTTCGGGAACGTCGGGGGGACGGCCGCGCGGCTGATGTCGCGCGCCGGCATGCGGGTGATCGCGGTCATTGAAATCGACGGCGCCGTCTACAACCCGCACGGCCTGGACATTGACGCCCTGATGAAACACCGCGAGCAGACCGGCTCGATCCTCGACTTCCCGGAGGCGGAGAACCTGGAGCGGGAGGAGGCGCTGTTTCTCGATTGTCACGTGCTTGTGCCGGCGGCCAAAGAGAACGTCATCACCTCGCTCAACGCCCACAAGATCCGGGCCCGCATCATTTGCGAGGGGGCCAACGGTCCGACGACTGCCGTAGCCGACCGGATCCTTGCCGACAAGCGCATCTTCGTCATTCCGGACATCCTGGCCAACGCGGGCGGCGTGACCGTCTCCTATTTCGAGTGGGTGCAGAACCGCCAGGGCTTTTATTGGAACGAACAGCTCGTCAACGGGCGGCTGGAAGAGATCATGGTGAAGAGCTTCCGCGACGTGGTGGGCTATGCGGAGCGCCATGGCGTGGACAACCGCATCGCGGCCTACATGCTCGCCCTCGACCGCGTCGCTTTCGCGCTCAAGCTGCGCGGCATTTACGCCTGATGGCCGACGCCTCGACGCCGCTGATGCGGCAGTATCATGCCATCAAACAGCAGGTGCCCGACGCCCTGCTGTTCTTTCGTCTGGGCGACTTCTACGAGTTGTTCTACGAGGACGCCGTCACGGCGGCCCGCGAGCTCGAAATCACGCTCACCTCCCGCAACAAGGAGCGCGGCGAGCCGATTCCGATGTGCGGCGTGCCCTGCCACGCGGCGGAAAGCTACCTGGCGCGACTCGTCCAGAAGGGCTATCGCGTCGCCATTTGCGATCAGGTCGAGGATGCGCGTTTCGCCAAGAAGCTGGTCCGGCGCGAGCTGACGCGCATCGTCACGCCGGGCACGGCCACCGAAGCGAATCTGTTGCGGCCCCATGAGAACCACTATCTGGCGGCCGTTCTTCGCCAGGGCAGCTCAGCGGGCCTGGCTTGGGTGGACGTGTCGACCGGCGAATTTCGCGCCACCGAGGGCGAGGCGGCCGAGGCGCTGGCGCTGCTTGAGACGCTGAACGCCCGGGAGCTTCTGCTGCCGGCCGGAGCGCCGCCGCTTGAGGGGTTCCGCACCGAGCTTGAGGAGTGGGTCTTCGCCGCCGATCACGCCGAAAGCCTGCTCAAGGCGCACTTCGGGCTGTTCAGCCTGGAGGGCTGCGGGCTGGCGGGAAAGCCGCTGGCCGTGGGCGCCGCCGGCGCCGTGCTCCACTACCTGCGCCAGACGCAGGGCGGCGCACTCGGTCACCTGGCGCCGCCGGTCTTCCACGACCGCGCCCGGGCAATGGCGCTCGATGCCGTCACGGTCCGGAACCTGGAGCTCGTCGAGCCGCTGTTTGCCGGCGAGTCCCGAGAGGTGACTCTGATGGCCGTGCTGGATCAGACGCGGACGGCCATGGGCGGCCGTCTGCTGCGCCGGCGCCTGCTCGCTCCGGAGCTGGATGCCGCCGAGATCGGCGCGCGTCTGGACGCCGTCGAGGAGCTCGTCAACAAGACGATCCTCCGCGCCGAAATCCGCAGCACGCTCGAAGGGGTGCTCGACCTGGAGCGTCTGCTGGGGCGAGTGAGTCTCGGCACGGCGACGCCGCGCGACTTGCTCGCCCTCGGGCGCTCGCTGGCGGCGGTGCCTGCGCTCAAGCAGCACGCCGGCGGCCTCGAAGCCGCCCGCTTGCGCGAGCTGGCCGGGCGGCTCGATGAGGTGGCCGAAGTCCGAGACGCGATCCTGGCCGGGGTGGCCGACAATCCGCCGGTGAACCTCGCCGACGGCGGCGTCATCCGGGACGGCTACCATGCCGAGCTCGACGAGCTGCGCGACATTCGCCGCAACAGCCGCCAGTACATTGCGGCGATCGAGGCGCGCGAGCGGGCCCGCACCGGCATCGCCTCGCTCAAGGTGCGCTTCAACAACGTCTTCGGTTACTACATTGAGATCTCGAAGGCCAATTTGCACCTGGCGCCGCCCGACTATCAGCGAAAGCAGACGCTGGTGAACGCCGAGCGGTTCATTACGCCGGAGCTCAAAGAGCTCGAGGCCAAGGTGCTCGAGGCCGAAGAGCGAATTCTCGAGCTCGAGCGCGAACTCTTCAACCGGCTTCGCAGCCTGGCGGCCGAGCAGGCCTCGCAGATCCGCCAGACGGCGGCGGCTATTGCGGAACTGGACGTCTACGCGACCCTGGCCCAGGTGGCGGCGGAAAACCGCTACCGGCGGCCGCGCTTTTCTAATTCCGGCGAGCTG
>Ga0197142_1000282_pt1 | contig 47025 bp, 43 predicted proteins | sample GBS60_MetaG_FD_148614 | JGI IMG/M metagenome (GOLD analysis project Ga0197142, IMG submission 148614) | Sediment microbial communities from Great Boiling Springs, Gerlach, Nevada, United States - GBS 60_MetaG | ecosystem: Environmental > Aquatic > Thermal springs > Hot (42-90C) > Sediment... | reverse complement strand
CATTTGGGGGAAGGGGCCCCAAAGCGGCCGTAGCGCTCCCCGATCTGGTGTGCTGTAAGGAGAAGCGGATCCATTTGAGAGAAAGTATAAAGCAGGGTTAGCTACTTTTCAACTGTTTTAGCCTCCTACCACGAGGGCCTGGACTTCGCCGCGCCCCTTGGGACCCCGGTGCGGGCCGTGGCCGATGGCCGGGTGGTCCTCTCCGAAAGGCTCAAGGTGCGGGGGGAGGCGGTGGTCCTGGCCCATGGGGCCGGGCTTTGCACGGGGTACTGGCACCTCTCGGAGAGGCGGGTGAGGGTGGGGGAGGAGGTGAGGGCCGGGGAGGTCCTCGGCCTTTTGGGGAGCACGGGGCTTTCCACCGGGCCCCATTTGCACCTGGAGGTGCGCCTCTTTGGGGTGCCCGTGGACCCCGCGCCCTTCTTCGCCCGGCTCCCCTTACCCTAGCCGGAGGAGGGAGAGGACCTCCACGTGGTGGGTGAAGGGGAAGAAGTCGTAGGGCCGGGCGAAGGTGAGCTGGTAGCCTCCCCGCACCAGCTCCCCCACGTCCCGGGCCCAGGTGGCGGGGTCGCAGGCCATGTAGAGGACCTCCTGGGGGCGGCTTTGGAGGAGGTAGGCCCGCACCTCCGGGGAAAGCCCCGCCCTGGGCGGGTCCAGGACCACCAGGTCAAAGCGCCCGAAGCGAGGGGCTTCCCGGGCGTCCCCCCGGTGGAAGCGGACGTTTTCCGCTCCCAGGCGGGCCCTGTCCCGCTCCCCCCGCCGCACCGCCTCCTTGCTGATCTCTAGGGCCACCACCTCCTGGAACCGGGGGGCCAGGAGGAGGGAGAGGAGGCCCGAGCCCGCGTAAAGCTCCAAGGCCCTTCCCTCCCCCTGGACCAGGTCCCGGGCCTCCTCCAGAAGGAGCCCCGCCGCCAGGGGGTTCACCTGGGCGAAGCTCTCCAGGCTCACCGTGGCCGTGATGGGCCCGAAGGCCTCGAGGAGGGTGGTCTTCCCCTCCAGGGGGCGCACCCGGCCCCGGAAGCGCCCCTTGGGGGAGGGCTCGGCCCAGACCACCCCGGCGAAGCCCTCCTTCACCAGGGCCTTGGCGGGCCTTTTCAGGGCCTCGGGGGAGCCCCCGATGAGGCCCAGGAGGACCTTGCCCTGGAGGAGGCTTCCCCTCAAGGCCACCTCCTCCACGGGTAGGGGCCAGGTCTTGAGAAGAGCGAAGGCCCAAGCTAGGGGTTCGGCCAGGAGGGGGTCCTCCTCCACCCGGACGAGCTCCTGGCTTTCCGGGAGGCGGTAGGCGAGCCCCCCCAGGGGGTGGCGGGCGTACTGGGCGGCGGTGCGGTAGCCGAGGGGCCGGGGCGAGGGGCGGATGGGGCTTAGGGGGAAGGCGACCTTGGCGATGCGCTCCAGGGCCTCCGCCACCAGGGCCTCCTTGAGGGGGAGCTGGGCCTCGTAGCGGAGGGGGAGGTCGGCGGAGGGGGGGAGGGGGTGGGGGTAGCGGTCGGGCCGGGGCCTTAGGACCCGGACCTCCTCCAGGAAGAGGGCCCCCTTGCGGCGCACAGGCCTTCCCTCCACCTCTTCCCCGGGGAGCCCCCCCTTCACCAGGACAGCCCCCTCCGCCGTGCGGGCCAGGCCGTAGCCGCCCGGGACCAGCTTCTCCACCAGAACCTTCACCCCTTCACCTTACCCCAGGGGGCTTGGCGGTAAGATGAAGGGGTGATCCGCATTGTGCTGGCAGACGACCACGCCCTCTTCCGCCAGGGGCTGAAAAGCCTTTTGGAGGCGGAGGGGGATTTCCGGGTGGTGGGGGAGGCCAAGGACGGCTGGGAGGCCTTGCGGCACGCCCTCGAGGCCAAGCCCGACGTGGTCCTCATGGACATCCAGATGCCGGGCCTGGACGGGGTGCAGGCCACCCAGGCCATCCTCAAGGAGTGGCCCGAGGCCAGGGTCATCATCCTCACCATGTACCGCCAGGACGCCTACGTCTTTGAGGCGGTGAAGGCGGGGGCCAGGGGGTACCTCCTCAAGGACACCGACGCCAAGGAGCTCATTGAGGCCATCCGCCGGGTGCACGCCGGGGAGGTGCTTCTGGACGCGGAGCTGGCGGGGCGCATCATCCAGGACTTCCGCTCCCGCAAGGAGCAGAGCCTTCCCCTCCACGCCGAGCTTTCCGAGCGGGAGATCCAGATCCTCAAGCTGGTGGCCCAGGGGTACACCAACCTGGAGATCGCCGCCGAGCTCCAGCTCTCGGAGAAGACGGTGCGGAACCGCCTCTCCGAGATCTTCCAGAAGCTCCACCTGAATAACCGCACCCAGGCCGCTCTCTACGCCATCCGGGAAGGCCTCGCCGAGCCCAGGCCGGAAGAGTAGTGGACCCCGTGCGCCTCCTCCTGGAGCTCGCCCCCCTGGAGGGGGAGGAGGCCCGGGGGGCCTTCGTGGCGGAGCGCCTGCCCGGGGCCAGGCGGGACGGCGTGGGGAACGTCTTCGCCGGGGAAGGGAGGGTGCTCCTCCTGGCCCACCTGGACACCGTCTTTCCCCCTAGGCCCCTCAGGGCGGTGGGGGAGAGGCTTTACGGCCCCGGGGTGGGGGACAACTCCAGCGGGGTGGCCGTCCTCCTCTCCCTGCCCGAGATCCCCGGGGTGGTGCGGGGCTTCACCGTGGGGGAGGAGGGTTTGGGGAACCTGAGGGGGGCGAGGGCCCTGGTGGCGGCCCTGGAGCCCCAGGTGGTGGTGGCCGTGGACGGCTATATCCCCGGGGTGGTGGACCGGGCCCTGGGCTCGGTGCGCTTCGCCGTCCGCTTCCGGGGTCCCGGGGGGCACGCCTGGGGGGACCGGGGGGCCCCGAACCCGGTCTTCGCCCTAGCGGAGGGGCTTTCCGCCCTCCACGCCCGCGTTCAGGGGGAGGAGGGAGCGAGCCTGAACGCGGGGGGCCTAAAGGGGGGCGAGGCGGTGAACGCCATTCCCCTGGAGGCCTCGGCCCTCCTGGAGATCCGGGCCCTGGAGGGGGCCAGGCTGGGGGCGCTTTTCCAGGCGGCGGAGGACCTCTTCCGGGAGGTGGCCAGGCGGCACCGGGTGGAGCTCTCCTTGGAGGTTCTGGGCCAAAGGCCCGCGGGGAGCACGGCCACGGAGGCCCTTAGGCGGGCGGCGGAGGAGGCCCTTAGGGCCATCGGGGAAAGGCCCCTTTATCAGGCGGGCTCCACGGACGCGGGCGCGGCGGTGGAGCGGGGGATCCCCGCCCTGGCCCTGGGGGTCTACCGGGGGGGCGGGGCCCACACGGAGGAGGAGTGGGTCCTGCCGGGAAGCCTCCTGGAGGGGCGCAAAGCCCTCCTGGCTTTTCTCCAGGCCCTTGGCGTAGGATAGGGCGTATGCGTGTGGGGGTCATCCAAGGCTTCCTTTCCCGGCGGTACCTGGGCTTCTGGGAGGCCTACCTGAAGGCCCTGGGGGTGGAGGTGGTGCGGGCCGAGGCCTCCCCGGACCCCCTAAAGCCCTACTGCCTCCCGGTCCAGGCCCTCCTGGCCCAGGTGGAGGCCCTGAAGGCCCGGGGGGTGGACTACCTCCTCCTCCCCGACCTCCAGGGCGGGGTGGAGTCCGAGCGGGGCGGGGGGCAGTGCCCCTGGCTTTTGGACCTCGAGGCCACCCTGCGCCGCTACTACCCGGGGCTTCCCCCCACCCTGAAGGTGCCCGCGGAGCTCTCCCCTAGGGTCCTGGGCCGGGCGGGGGAGGTGGGGCAGATCCTCACGCAAAACCCCATGCGGGTGGGCCGGGCCCTGGACCAGACCAAAAGCCTCCTCAAGCCCCCTCCTCCCCTCAAGACCCCCTTGGGAAGCGTGGGCGTGGCGGCCCAGCCCTACCTCCTGGAGGACGAGGGCTTCCGGGAAGGGGTGCGGCAGGCCCTGGCCCAGGTGGACCTCCTCCCCTACTTCCCCGACCTGCCCCCAGAGCGCCTAAGGGAGGAGGGGGAAAAGCTTCTTCCCATGGACCTGCCCACGGACCGGGAGCTACTGGGCATGGTCCACTACCTCCACCGCCTGGGGCGGGTGAAGGGGCTTCTCCTGGTGGTCTCCTACGCCTGCCCCCCCATCCCCAGCGTGCTCCGGCGGGCGGCGAAAAGGCTAAGCAAACCCTTCCGCCTCCTCACCCTGGGGGAGGACTGGCGGGAGGAGCTTTTGGCCCTCAAGCGGGAGATGGAGGCCTAGCCCACGAGGGGATGGGCGGGGTGGGATAAACTTGGGCTTATGACCGGGTGGTCAGCGCCCCTGGCCCGCCTCCTCCCCTACCTGGCCCCCTACCGAGGGCGGTACCTCCTGGGGGTGGGGGCGGGCCTCCTTTCCATCTTCTTCTTCGTCCTGAGCCCCTACTTCCTGCGGCTGGTGGTGGACGCCGTGGGGGAGGGGAGGCCTTACGGGCAGTTCGTGCTCTTCCTCCTCCTTTCCGCCTCCCTTTCGGCCCTCCTCTCCTACGCCATGCGCAGGCTTTCCGTGGTGGCCAGCCGCCAGGTGGAGTACGACCTGAGGCGGGACCTCTTCCACCACCTCCTCCGCCTGGACCGGGGCTTTTACGGGAGGACCCGGGTGGGGGACCTGATGAACCGCCTGAACACCGACCTCTCCGCGGTGCGGGAGATGGTGGGCCCGGGCATCATGATGGGCAGCCGCCTCTCCTTCATGCTCCTCCTGGCTTTCCTCTCCATGTACGCCGTCCACCCCCGCCTGGCCTTCTACCTCACCCTGATCCTGCCCGCCATCGGCCTTTTCATGGCCTATGTCCTGAGGCTCATTGACCGCCGCTACCGGGAGGCCCAGGAGGCCTTTGACCGCATCAGCACCCTGGCCCAGGAGGCCTTCAGCGGCCTCCGGGTGGTGAAGGGGTACGCCCTCGAGGGCCGGATGCTGGCCCGCTTCCAGGACCTGAACCGGGCCTACGTGGAGAAGAGCCTGGCCCTGGCCCGGGTGGAGGGGCCCATGCACGCCCTTCTGGGCTTCCTCATGGGCTTCGCCTTCCTCACCGTGCTCTGGGTGGGGGGTGGGATGGTGGTGCGGGGGGAGCTCACCGTGGGCCAGCTGGTCCAGTTCAACGCCTACCTGGCCCAGCTCACCTGGCCCATCCTGGGCCTGGGCTGGGTCATGGCCATGTACCAGCGGGGGCTCACCAGCCTGAGGCGCCTCCTGGAGCTTCTGGACGAGGAGCCCAGGATCAAGGACCAAGACCCCCTCCCCCTGGCCCCCAAGGACCTCTCCGGGGAGGTGCGCTTCCTTGGGGTGGGCCTGAGGCTGGGGGAGCGCTGGCTCCTCAAGGACATCACCCTCACCGTCCCCGAGGGGATGACCCTGGGGATCACCGGGCGCACGGGAGCGGGGAAGAGCCTCCTGGCCGCCCTGGTCCCCAGGCTCCTGGACCCCACGGAAGGCGAGGTGTACGTGGGGGGATACCCCGCCAGGAGCATCCCCCTGAGGGTCCTCCGCCAGGCCGTGGGCGTGGCGCCCCAGGAGCCCTTCCTCTTCAGCGAAACCCTCCTGGAAAACATCGCCTTCGGTCTGGAGAGGCCGGACAGGGAAAAGGTGGAGTGGGCAGCGAGGCTCGCCGGCGTCCACGAGGAGATCCTCTCCTTCCCCCAGGGCTACGAGACCGTGCTCGGGGAAAGGGGGATCACCCTCTCCGGGGGGCAGCGGCAGCGGGTGGCCCTGGCCCGGGCCCTGGCCAAGGAGCCCAGGATCCTGATCCTGGACGATGCCCTAAGCGCCGTGGACACCGAGACCGAGGCCCGGATCCTCCAGGGGCTGAAGACCGTTCTGGGCCGCCAGACCACCTTCCTCATCTCCCACCGCACGGCCACCCTGCGCCACGCCGACTGGATCATCGTCCTGGACGGGGGGAGAATCGTGGAGGAGGGGACGCATGAGAGCCTCCTCGAGGCCGGGGGCCTCTACGCGGAGCTGGACCGGATCCAGCGCATGGAGGAGGTGGAGGAGTGAACGAGGACGCCTACAGCAAGGCCTTTGACCGGGTCCTCTTCGCCCGGATTCTCGCCTACGTGAGGCCCTACCGCCTCCAGGTGGCCCTGGCCCTCCTCTTCCTCCTCCTCACCACCCTCACCGCCGCCACCACCCCCCTCTTCTTCAAGTGGGCCATTGACGGGGCCCTGGTGCCCACGGAGGAGAAGCCCCTTTCCGATCGCTTCTCCCTCCTCCTCTGGGTGAGCCTGGGCTTCCTCTTGGTGCGGGGGCTGAACTTCCTGGCCACCTACGGCCAGACCTACCTCATCCAGTGGGTGGGCCAGCGGGTGCTCTTTGACCTGAGGAGCGCCCTCTTCGCCAAGTTCATGCGCCTCCACCCGGGCTTTTACGACAAGAACCCCGTGGGCCGCCTCATGACCCGCATCACCTCGGACGTGGACGCCATTAACCAGTTCATCACCGGGGGGCTGGTGGGGGTGATCGCCGACCTCTTCACCATCTTGGGCCTCCTCGCCTTCATGTTCTTCCTGAGCCCCAAGCTCACCCTGGTGGTCCTCCTGGTGGTCCCCGTGCTCCTCTGGGTCACCGCCTGGGTGCGAAACGGGATGCGCACCGCCTACCGGGAGATGCGCCTGAGGCTTGCCCGGGTGAACGCCGCCCTGCAGGAGAACCTCTCCGGGGTGGAGACCATCCAGCTCTTCGTCAAGGAGAAGGAAAGGGAGGAGAAGTTTGACCGCCTGAGCCGGGACCTCCTCAAGGCCTGGGTGGAGATCGTGCGCTGGTTCGCCCTTTTCTTCCCCCTGGTGGGCTTTCTGGGGGATCTTGCCGTGGCCAGCCTCCTCTTCTACGGCGGGGGGGAGGTGGTGCGGGGGGCGGTGACCCTGGGCCTCCTGGTGGCCTTCGTGGACTACACCCGCCAGCTCTTCCAGCCCCTGCAGGACCTCTCGGACAAGTTCAACCTCTTCCAGGGGGCCATGGCCAGCGCCGAGCGCATCTTCGGGGTTCTGGACGCCGAGGAGGAGCTCAAGGACCCCGAGAACCCCAAGCCCATCGCCCGCTTCCGCGGGGAGGTGGCCTTCCGGGACGTCTGGTTCGCCTACACCCCCAAGGGGGTGGAGCCCACGGAGAAGGACTGGGTGCTCAAAGGGGTCTCCTTCCACATCCGTCCCGGGGAGAAGGTGGCCCTGGTGGGGGCCACGGGGGCGGGGAAGAGCAGCGTGGTGAGCCTCATCGCCCGCTTCTACGACCCCCAGAGGGGCCAGGTCCTCATAGACGGGGAGGACGTGCGGGACTACCGCCAGGAGGAGCTGAGGCGGCACGTGGGCATGGTCCTCCAGGACCCCTTCCTCTTCTCCGGCACGGTTCTGGACAACCTGCGCCTCTTTGACCCCACCATCCCCGAGGAAAAGGTGGTAGAGGTGGCCAAGTTCCTGGGGGTGCACGAGGCCATCCTCCGCCTGCCCCAGGGCTACCACACCCTTCTTGGGGAGAGGGGGGCGGGGCTTTCCACGGGGGAGAAGCAGCTACTGGCCCTGGTGCGGGCCCTCCTCATGAGCCCGGACATCCTCCTCATCCTGGACGAGGCCACGGCCAACGTGGACTCGGAGACGGAGAGGAGGCTCCAGGAGGCCCTCTACAAGGCCATGGAGGGGAGGACCTCCATCCTCATCGCCCACCGCCTCTCCACCATCCGCCGGGTGGACCGGATCCTGGTCTTCCGCAAGGGGAGGCTTTTGGAGGAGGGGACCCACGAGGCCCTTTTGGCCAAGGGGGGGTACTACGCCACCCTCTACCGCCTGCAGTACGCGGAGTAGGCCATGACCTACCCAGAGGCTCTAGAGTGGCTCTATGGCAGGAGGCGGCAAGGCGAGCGGGGCACGGGAAGGGTGCGGGCCCTTTTGGCGCGCCTGGGCCACCCCGAGGAGGCTTTTAGGGCGGTCCACGTCCTGGGGACCAACGGCAAGGGGAGCGTGGTGGCCTACCTCGAGGCCGCCTTCCGCGCCCAGGGCCTCCCCTACGGGGCCTACACCAGCCCCCACCTCCTGGACTTCCGGGAGAGGATCCGCACCCACCTGGGCCAGATCCCCGAGGAGAGGGTGGTGGCCTTCGCCAAGTGGGCCAGGGAGGAGGCCTTCCCCGAGCCCCCGGGCTTTTTTGACCTGGCCACGGCCCTGGCCTTCCAGCACTTCAAGGAGGTGGGGGTGGCCCTGGCGGCGGTGGGGGCGGGGGGGGGGGGGGAGAAGGACGCCACCCAGGCCCTTTCCCGGGTGGCCCTCACCGTGATCACCCAGGTGGGGGAGGACCACCTGGAGGCCTTGGGGGGGAGCCTCGAGGCCGTGGCCCGGGAGAAGGCGGGGGCCATCCGCGAGGGGGTGCCCGTGGTGACCGGGGCCGAGGGGGTGGGCCTAAGGGTCATCCGGGAGGTGGCCCGCTCCCGGGGAGCTCCCCTCTACCTCCTGGACCCCGATGACCCCCTCTTCGCCCTGCCCGCCCCCCCCGCTTTGCGGGGGACCTTCCAGGAGCAAAACGCCCGCCTGGCCTCGGCCGCCCTCCGCCTTCTCGGCTTTCCCGAGGAGGCCATCGCCCTGGGCCTGCGCACGGCCAGGAACCCGGGGCGGCTGGAGCGCTTCCGCCTCCAGGGGGTGGAGGTCTACCTGGACGGGGCCCACAACCCCCCCGCCGCCTCCGCCCTCGCCCGGGAGTTTTCCGCCTACCACCTCCTCTTCGCGGCCTTTCCCCGCAAGGACGTGAAGGGGGTCCTGGCCCACCTCCTCCCCAAGGCCAGAAGCGTCCGCTACACCCGGGCGGGGGAGGGGGCCTTGGGGAGGGAGCTGGGGGAGCCCTTCTTCCCCGAGCCCTGGGAGGCCCTCCTCCACGCCGTGGAAAGGGCCAGGGAGGACGGGCTTCCCGTGCTGGCCACAGGCTCCCTCTACCTGGTGGGGGCTCTTTGGGACAGGCTCACTCCCGGGCCTCGGCCAGGGTCCTCCCTCGGGGATCGGTGAAGACCACCCGCCTCACCCGGTTTAGCTCCAGGAGGACGTAGGGGCTGGTGAGGGCCTGGGTGACGATGGCCCCGGGCCTGGGACTGATGAGGTTCAGGACCACCCGGGCCGTGTCCCCCACGTAGGTCACGCCCAGAACTTCAATCCCATAGCCTCCCGTGGGCTTCAGCCCCCAGAAGAAGGCGGCCACGCTCCTCGTGCGGAAGTCCACCTGGGGAGCGGGGGGGCGGGGGAGGCGGTTTGCCACCACCAGGCCCCAGACCTCGCCAAAGCGGGTGGGGTTGTTGGCCAGGAAGGCCCTGGGCTCCTCCTCCTGGTAGCCGGCGTTCGCCCCGCGGTCCAGGATGCGGTAGGGGGGGGTGGGAGGGGTTATGAGCTCCACGGTAAGCCCATACTGCACCAGCAGGGCCCCCACCCGGTAGGAGTCCGGGGTGGGGTCCAGGGGAAGGGGCTTCAGGAGGGGCTCGGAGAGCTCAAAGACCACCACCTGCCGCCCGCCCCTCCGGGCCAGGACCTCCCGCAGGAGGACCTGGGTCTCGGTCCCGGTGAAGGCGTAGAGGTCTGGGGTCTGGTAGTTGGCGGGCTGGACCAGGGTGCGCTTCTCCCCCTCCTTGAGGCTTCCCGTGAGGCGGACCCAGCCCACCCCGTCGTAGAGCCAGCTGGAGCGCAAGGAGGCCTGGGTTCGGACCTCCACCAGGCTCCCGGAGATTCCCCGCACCGCCTCCGCCTGGGGCCTGAGGGCGGGGCCCACCTCCCTCAGGAGGGGGTTCCCGTCCACCCAGAGGGCCCCGGGCACGGCCCAGAGGCTTTGGCCCGAGGCCTTTTCCAACTTCAAAACCCGCTCCCCAAGCCGCACCTCCCGGGGCTCCCCGTAGAAGTAGGTCCAGCGCTCCGTGGCCTCGGGGAAGAGGAGCTGGGCCTCGGCCACCCGGTAACCCGTGCCCTCCAGGACCTGGCAGGCGCCGAGGAGGGGCAAAAGCAGAAGGGGAACAAGGGCTTTCCTCATGGTTCCATGATACTCCCCGGCCTGGTGCGGTCCCTTTAGCCTACCTTGAGCGGGGGTCCAGGGCATCCCTCAGGCCATCCCCCAGGAGGTTGAAGGCCAGCACCAGGCCCACGATGGCCAGGCCGGGGAAGGTGGCCACATGGGGGGCCACCGCCAGGTACTCCCGCCCCCGGGCCAGCATGAGCCCCCATTCCGGTTCCGGGGGCCTGGCCCCGAGGCCCAGAAAGCCCAGCCCCGCGGCGAAGAGGATGGCGATGGCCATCTGCAGGCTGGTCTGGATGAGGAGGGGGGTGAGGGCGTTGGGGAGGATGTGCCGGAGGAGGATGCGGGTGTGGGAGGCCCCCAGGGCCCGGGCCGCCTCCACGTAGTCCAGGCCCTTGAGGCTCAGGACCACCCCCCGCACCAGGCGGGCGTAGATGGGGACGGCGGCGATGCCCACGGCGATCATCCCGTTGACCAGCCCGGGGCCCAGGACGGCCACCAAGACGATGGCTAGGAGGATGCCCGGGAAGGCCAGGAGGATGTCCACCAGCCTCTGGGCCAGGAGGTCCCACCGCCCTCCCAGGTAAGCGGGGAGGGCCCCTAGGGGGGTGCCCAGGAGGAGGCCGATGCCCACGGCCACCAGGCCGATGCTGAGGGAGATGGGGATCCCGTAGAGGATGCGGGAGAAGAGGTCCCGACCCTGCTCGTCCGTGCCCAGGAGGTGGAGGCGGGCGGGGCCCTCCACCCCGAAGAGGTGGAGGTTACCCTCTATCCCAAGCCAGGTCCAGGTCTCCCCCCGCACCAGGAAGCGCACGGGGTACTTCTCCTCCCAGCGCACCTGGACCCCCTCGAGGGGATGGCGGAAGGCGGGGCTCACCCAAAGCCCCCATTCCCCTTCCGGGCCCCTAACGGAAAGGCCCGTTAGAGGGGGGATGTAGGTGGAACGCAGGTCCTGGCTGTAGGGGCTATAAGGGGCCAGGAAGGGGGCGAAGAGGGCCCCCAGGAGGTAGAGGAAAAGGAGGAAGAGGCCCGCCTGGGTCAGGCGGTGGCGGAAAAAGCGACGCCAGGGCCTAGTCATAGCGCACCCTCGGATCAATGGCGGCGTAGAGGAGGTCCACTAGGAGGTTGATGAGGACGAAACTGGTGGCCACCAGCAGAACGGCCCCCTGGACCACGGGGTAGTCCCGGGCCAGGATGGAGCCCACCAAAAGCTGCCCGAGCCCCGGCCAGGCGAAGATGGTCTCGGTGATGACCGCTCCCGAAAGGAGGGTGCCGAACTCCAGCCCCACCACGGTGATCACCGGGATCAGGGCGTTCCTGAGGGCGTGCTTGAAGATGACCACCCGCTCGGCGAGCCCCTTGGCCCGGGCGGTGCGGATGTAGTCCTGGGAGAGGACCTCGAGGAGGGTGCCCCGGGTCATGCGGGCGAGGAGGGCGGTGGCGTTGATCCCCAGGGTGATGGCGGGGAGGACCAGGTGGGCCAGGGTGCCCTTGCCCGCCACGGGGAACCAGCCGAGCTCCACGGAAAAGATGAGGATGGCGAGAAGGCCGAACCAGAAGACGGGCATGGACACCCCCAGGAGGGCCAGCACCATCACCGAGAGGTCCAGGCCGCTTCCCGGCCTCAAGGCGGCCAGGATGCCCAGGGGAATCCCCGTGAGCACGGCCACCAGAATGGCGGCCAGGGCCAGCTCCAGGGTGTTGGGGAAGTAGGTCTTGAGTTCCTCCAGAACGGGGCGGCGGCTTCGGGCGGACTCCCCCAGGTCCCCCCGGAGGAGGGCCCCCATGTAGATGAAAAACTGCTCCGGCAGGCTCCGGTCCAGGCCGTACCGGGCCCGGATGGCCTCGAGGGTTTCCGGGGTGGCGAACTCCCCCGCCAGGAGCACCGCGGGGTCCCCCGGGGCCAGGCGCACCATGAGGAAGACCAGGACCACCACCCCGAGGAGGGTGGGCAGGGCGATGAGGATCCGCCGGAGGAAGTACGCGGTCATGGGCAGGAAAAGGCCCCGCGGGGCGGCTTGCCGCTACCCGCGGGGGGAGGAGCCTTAACGGAAGCTGGCCCGGTAGGCTAGGTAACGCTCCGTGGGGTGGACGATGAAGCCCTGGACCTCCTGCCTTATGGCCGTGACCTGCACCTCGGAGTGGAGGAAGAGCCAGGGAGCGTCCTGCCAGATGCGGGTCATGGCCTCCTTGTAGAGGCTTTGGCGGCCCTGGGGCAGGGTGGAGATGCGGGCCTGGGCCAGGAGCTTGTCCACCTCAGGGTTCTTGTAGAAGGCCCGGTTGAAGCCCGGGGCCCACTGGCTGGAGTGGAAGAGGGGGTAGAGGCCGTAGTCCGCGTCCCCGGTCACCGTGCCCCAGCCCAGCATGGCCATCTGGATGCGGTTTTCCCTCAAGGGGCGCTGGGTTTCCTGGAGATAGGCCCCCCACTCCAGGGTCTGGATGCTGGCCTCCACACCCACGCGGCGGAGCTGGCCCTGGATGGCCTCGCACACCTGGATGTCCTGGAAGTAGCGGCCCGTGGGGCAGTGGAGCGTGATCCGCAAGGGGGTGCTCACCCCCGCTTGGCGCAGGAGCTCCTGGGCCCTTTGGGGGTTGTACTCGTACCGGCCCACGGGGGCGTAGCCGAAGATGCCGGGGGCGATGGGGGCATCGGAGATCCGGCCGATGCCGCCCAGGACGAACTGGAGGATCTCCTCCCGGTTCACCGCGTGGTTCAAGGCCTGGCGTACCCGCGCGTCGTTGAAGGGGGGGCGCTGGGTGTTGAAGTAGATGTAGATGGTCCTGAGGCTTGGGGTGCGCACCACCTGGACCGCCCGGTTGCCCTGGAGGCGGGCGATGTCCTGGGGCGGGATGCGCACGGCCACGTGGGCCTGCCCGGTTTCCACCAGAGCCACCCGGGTGGTGCCCTCAGGCACGGGGATGAAGCGCACCTGGGGGATGGCGGGCTTGGGACCCCAGTAGTTCTCGTTGCGCACCAGGTCCACGTACTGCCCTTTCTGCCAGGCCTGGAAGCGGTAGGGCCCTGTGCCCACGGGGTTGTCCCGGTACTGGGCTCCAAAACGCTGGATGGCGGTGGGGCTTTGTATGGCGGTGGAGCTGTGGGTCAGGTGGGCCAGGACGGGGGCGAAGGGGTTCTTGAGGCGCAGGCGCACCGTGTGGCTGTCCACCACCTCCACCCGCTCCAGCTCAGAGAGGAGGAAGGCGAAGGGGCTGGCCAGCTCCTTGGAGACGAACCTCTCCAGGTTGAACTTGACCGCCTCGGCGTTGAAGGGGGTGCCGTCGTGGAAGGTGATGCCCCGGCGGAGCCTTAGGGTGAGGGTCCGGCCCCCATCGGCGAAGCTGTACCCCTCGGCCAGGTGGGGGACGATCCTGCCCTCAGGGGTCAGCTCAAAGAGGGTCTCGCTGATATGGGTGACCACGGTGGCCGAGGGGGAGTCCTGGGCCAGGGGGGCATCCAGGGTGATGGGGTCGGTGCCCTGGGCCACCACCAGCCGCCCCTGGGCCATAGCCCAGGAGAGGGCCAAAACGCCTAGGATAGCCAAAAAGCCACGCATACTTCCTCCTTTCCCTTCGCCTGCTACTATACCGGGCTCCTCCCGATTGGGCAAGGGCCTACCCCTCCCCCAGGTAGGCCTTCTGCACCTCGGGGTTTTCCAGGAGTTCCCGGGCGGGGCCCGAGAGGGGGATCTCCCCCGTGGCCAGCACGTAGCCCCGGTGGGCGATCTGCAGGGCCAGGCGGGCGTTCTGCTCCACCAGGAGGATGGTCTTCCCCTCCTGGTTCAGCTTCTTTATGGTCTCAAAGATGAAGTCCACCAGGACCGGGGCCAGGCCCATGGAGGGCTCGTCCATGAGGAGGATGCGGGGGTTTTGCATGAGGGCCCGGCCGATGGCCAGCATCTGCTGCTCGCCCCCGGAGAGGGTGCCCCCCTTCTGGCTCCTGCGCTCGTAAAGCCTGGGAAAGAGGGCGTAGACCTGCTCCTTCCTTTCCTGGACCACCCTGCGGTCCCTTTCCAGGTAGGCCCCGATCTCCAGGTTCTCCTCCACGGTGAGCCTGGGGAAGATCCGCCTTCCCTCGGGCACGTGCCCCACCCCCAGGGCCACGATCTGGTGGGCGGGGAGGCGGTGGATGGGCTTGCCCTGGTAGAGGACCTCTCCCCGCCTGGGCTTCACCAGGCCGGAGATGGTCCTTAGGGTGGTGCTCTTGCCCGCGCCGTTGGAGCCGATCAGGGTCACGATCTCCCCCTCCTCCACCTGGAGGGAGATGCCCTTCAGGGCGTGGATGTGGCCGTAGTAGGTGTGGATCTCCTTGAGCTCCAGCAGGCTCATGCGGCACCTCCCGCGGCCCCCTTGCCCAGGTAGGCCTCAATGACCCGGGGGTTCTTGCGCACCTCCTCCGGGGTGCCCTCGGCGATCTTGGCCCCGTATTCCAGCACGGCGATGCGGTCGGAGATGCGCATCACCAGGCGCATGTCGTGCTCAATGAGGACGATGGTGATGCCAAGCTCCTCCCTAAGCCTCTGGATGAAGGCCTGGAGCTCCTCGGTTTCCCTGGGGTTCATGCCCGCCGCGGGCTCGTCCAGGAGGAGGAGCCTGGGCTTCAGGGCCAGGGCCCGGGCGATCTCCAGCTTGCGCTGCTCCCCGTAAGGGAGGTTTTTGGCCAGCTCGTCCTTGCGGTGGAGGAGGCCCACGTAGTCCAGAAGCTTTTCCGCCTCTTCCTTGGCCCGCCTCTCCTCCCGCCGGGCCAAAGGGGTGCGGAAGAGGGCGTGGAAGTAGGGCACGCGGATGTGGATGTGCATGCCCACCAGGAGGTTTTCCAGGGCGGTCATGGCCCCGAAGAGGCGGATGTTCTGGAAGGTGCGCCCCACCCCCTCCTTGGCGATGCGGTCGGGGGGGAGGCCGGTCACGTCCTTGCCGAAGAGGAAGATCCGGCCCCCGTCGGGGGCGTAGATGCCGGTGAGGAGGTTGAAGAAGGTGGTCTTGCCGGCGCCATTGGGGCCGATGACGGAGAAGATCTCCCCCTGGTTTACCTCTAAGCTCACATCACTCACGGCCACAAGGCCGCCGAAGCGCTTGGTGACCTGCTGGACCTCGAGGGCCTTCATGTTTCCTCCTCCATCTCCGCCCGGTGGCGCTTTTCCGGGATGAGGCCCGTGGGCCGGTAGATCATCATGAGCACCAGGACGAACCCCAGGACCAGCCTCTCGTACTTGGCGGGGTCCACCTGGCTCGGAATCTGGGGCAGGCTGGTGCGCACGAACTCGCTGAAGGTCTTGAGGACGTCCAGGTTGAGGATGGAAAGCGCCGCCGCCCCCAGGATGGCCCCGGGGATGGAGCCCATCCCTCCCAGGATGACCATGGCCAGGATGGTGATGGAGGCCAGGAGGGTGAAGGACTCGGGGGAGACAAAGGTGCGCTGGGCGGCGAAGATGACCCCCATGGCCCCGGAGAAGGCGGCCCCGGTCATGAAGGCGATGAGCTTGGTGGGCAGGAGGGGGATGCCCATGGAGCGGGCGGCCACCTCGTCCTCCCGAATGGCCGTCCAGGCCCGGCCGAAGCGGGAGTTGGCCAGGTTGAGGTTGACCAGGACCACGAGCCCGATCATGAGAAGGACCAGGAAGTAGAAGAAGAGCTGGTAGTCCGTGGTCTGGTCCAGGGGGATGCCCAGGGCGCTGGTGAGGTCGCGGAACCAGTCTATGGGCGGGCGCTGCACCGGGGTGATGCCCTGGGGGCCGTTGGTGAAGTTGATGGGGTGGTCCAGGTTGTTGGCCAGGATCCGCACCACCTCCCCCAGGCCCAGGGTGACGATGGCCAGGTAGTCCCCCCGAAGGCGCACGGCGGGCAGGCCGATGAGGAGGCCGGTGATGGCGGTGGTGACGATGGCGATCCCCATAAAGAGGTACATGTACTCCCCGGGGAGGGGGAAGTTCCCCTGCATGAAGTTCTCGGCCTGGGGGCTACCGAAGATGGCCCAGGTGTAGGCGCCCACGGCGAAGAAGGCGGCGTAGCCCAGGTCCAGAAGCCCCGCCATGCCCACCACCACGTTGAGGCCCAGGGCCATGGCGGCGTAGATGCCGATCTGGATCCCCAGTTCAAAGATGAAGGTGTTGGCGAAGCCCGCCAGGGGCACGGAGACCAGGAGGATGGCGAGGCCCAGAAGCGCCCGGATCCAGTTGGGGATGCGGGGCAGGGTGGTGAGGGCCACCAGGATGCCCACCAGGCCGATGAGGCCCAGGGTGTTGCCGGAGCGCCAAAGCCCCAGGGTGAAGGCCAGGGTGAGGAGGGCGAGGCTCAGGGTGCGCGCCTGGGGGGAGAGGCGCAGGAAGGCGGCCGCTCCCAAAGCCACGAGGCCGAAGAGGTTGCTGAGGGCCCCTGGGGCCCAGAAGGCCAGCCCCAGGTAGGCCAGGCTGAGGAGGAGGGCAAGGCCGGTCATACTTTCTCCCTCACCACCTGCCCCAGGAGGCCCTGGGGCCGCACCAGAAGGATGAAGACGAGGAGGAGGAAAGCCACCACGTCCTTGTACTCTGTGCCGAAGTTGCCGTCGGTCAGGATGGGCAGGTAGGTGCCGAAGAAGTTCTCCAGCTGCCCCAACACCAGGCCGCCCAGCATGGCCCCGGGGATGTTGCCGATGCCCCCAAGGACGGCGGCGGTGAAGGCCTTGACCCCGGGTAGGAAGCCCACGTAGGGGGTGATGACGGTGTACTGCAAAGCGAAGAGGACCCCGGCCACCCCGCCCAGGGAGCCCCCGATGAGGAAGGTGCGGGAGATGATCCGGTCGGGGTCAATGCCCATGAGGCTTGCGGTCTGGAGGTCCTGGGCCACGGCCCGGATGGCCACCCCCAGCTTGGTGCGGTTCACCAGGTAGGTGAGGCCCAGGAGCGTGAGGATGGAGACCAGGATGAGGATGAGGGACTTGGTCTGGACGAAGATGGCCCCGCCGAACAGGTCAAAGGAGCCCTCGAGGTCCTCCACGGTGCGCATGCGCAGGAAGAACTCGTTGTGCCAGAGGCCCTCTATGAGGCGCACCAGGTCCTGGAGGATGAAGGAGACCCCAATGGCGGTGACCAGGGGGACGAGGCGGTTGGTGGTGCCCCGCTTCCTCAAGGGGCGGTAGGCGAAGCGCTCCACCAAAATGGCGGTGACCCCGGCGATGACCCCCCCCAGGAGAAGGGCCACCACGAGGAGGAGGTAGCCGTTACCTATGTGGGGGCCCAGGTAGCGGAAGACCTCCACCCCCACCACCGCCCCGATCATGAAGACCTCGGCGTGGGCGAAGTTGATGAGCTCCAAAACCCCGTAGACCATGGTGTACCCCAGAGCCACCATGGCGTAGACAAAGCCCAGGACGAAGCCGTCAAAGATCACCTGGGGCAAGAGAACCAGGATTTGCTCTAGCAAGGTTCCTCCTTTCGCCGGGCCAAGGGGGTGGCCCTAGGGCCACCCCCTAAAGGTTAGCACCCGCGGCTTACCGGGAACCGGGGGGCGCCAGCTCAATGATGCGGATCAGCTTGTTGTCCGCCCAGTTGCCGGTGGCGGCCACCTGCATGACGAAGTAGCGGGCCTTCTTGTTGTCGCCCTTGTCGTCAAACTCTATGCTCCCGGTGAGCCCCTCCATCCTGACCTTCCGCACCTCCTGGCTCACCAGCTCCCGGGTGGGCTTCCTGCCGCCAGAGGCCTTGATGGCGTTCTCCAGGGCCATGAGGATCACGTTGGCGGAGTCGTAGGCGTAGATGCCGAAGCCCTCAATCTCCTTACCGAAGCGTTGCTTGAACTTCTGGGCCACCTCGCGGGCCTTGGGGAAGGCGGAGACGGGGCCGGCCACCGTGGTGTAGAAGGTGCCGGCGGCGTTCTCCTTGCCCGCCAGGCGCACGAACTCGCTGGCGTCCAGGCCATCGCCGCCCATGAGGCGGGTCCTGACTCCCCGCTCCCGAAGCTGCTTCACGAAGGGGCCGATCTGGCTGTAGATGCCGCCGAAGTAGATGAGCTCAGGGGTGGGCCGGGCGCCCCGGATCTGGTTGATGATGGGCACGAAGTTGGCCTGCTCCTCGGTGCCCACAAAGGCCACCGCCCTGCCTCCCAGGGCCTCGAGGCGCTTCCTGAACTCCTCCGCCAGGCCCTGGCCGTAGGTGGTCTTGTCGTGGATGATGAAGACGTTCCGCACCTTGAGGTTGTTGACGGCGTACTCTGCCCCCACGGGACCCTGGACGTCGTCGCGCCCGCAGATGCGGTTCACGTTGGGGAGCCCGCGGTCCGTGACCCGGGGGGCGGTGTTGGCGGGGGAGACCATGACCAGGCCCACCCGGGCGTAGACCTCGCTGGAGGGGATGGCCACACCGGAGTTCAGGTGGCCCACCACGCCCAGGATGTCGGGGTCGTTGATGATGCGGTTGGCGTTGGCCACGCCCACGTCGGGGTTGGCCTGGTCGTCGTAGGGGACCAGCTGGAGGTCAAAGCCCAGGGCCCGGAAGCGGGCCTTGGCCTCCTCCACGGCCAGCTCCGCCCCCAGCTTGATCTGCTCCCCCAGGGCCGCCTGGGGGCCCGAGAGGGGGGACTGGGTGGCGATCTTGATGACGTTGGCCTGGCCCAGGGCCACGCCCAGGGCGGCCACACCTGCTACCAGAAGCCCGATTTTCCTCATAGGCACCTCCTAACGCACGCGTTCGCGTTGCGGCCCCATTCTATAAGGGGGGTAAGGGGCTTTGTCAATGCCCCCCTGGAAGTTTATGCCTGACCCAAGGGTCAGCCCCCCTTACCCGCGGAAGGGGGGCTGGGATGCCCCAGGCTAGTACGTGGCCAGGTACTGGTCCAGCTCCCACTGGTGGACCGTGACCCGGTAGTCGTCCCACTCCATCTGCTTGGCCTGGAGGAAGTGGGTGTAGACGTGCTCCCCCAGGGCCTCCCGGACCATGGGGTCCTTCTTCAGGGCCTCGAGGGCCTCCCTTAGCGTGCCCGGGAGCTCGCGGATCTTGTGCTTGCGCTTCTCCCGCACGCTCATCTGGTAGATGTTGCGCTGGATGGGGGGCGGGGGGAGGAGCTTGCGCTCTATGCCGTCTATGGCGGCGGCGGCCATGACCGCCAGGGCCAGATAAGGGTTGCAGGAGGGGTCGGGCATCCTGAGCTCCGCCCGGGTCCCCACGCCCCTACGGGCGGGGATGCGGATCATGGCGGAGCGGTTGGAGGCGGACCAGGCGATATTGGTGGGGGCCTCGTACCCCGGGGTGAGGCGCTTGTAGGAGTTGACCAGGGGGTTGGTGATGGCCACCATGCCCTCGGCGTGCTCCAGAAGCCCGGCGATGAAGTGGAGGGCGGTCTGGGAGAGCTGGTACTCGGCCTTGGGATCGTAGAAGGCGTTCTGCCCATCCTTGAAGAGGGAGAGGTGGGTGTGCATGCCGCTGCCGTTGATGCCCCGGATGGGCTTGGGCAGGAAGGTGGCGTGGAGGCCGTGGTTGAGGGCGATGCGCTTCACCACCCACTTGAAGGTGGCGATGTTGTCGGCGGTGGTGAGGGCGTCGGCGTACTTGAAGTCAATCTCGTGCTGGCCCGGGGCCACCTCGTGGTGGCTGGCCTCAATCTCAAAACCCATGGCCACCAGGGCGTTCACCATGTCCCGCCGGGCCTCCTCCCCCTTGTCAATGGGGGCCAGGTCAAAGTAGCCCGCCTTGTCGTGGGTCTCCACCGTGGGCAGGCCCTCGGGGGTGCGCAGGAAGAGGAAGAACTCGGGCTCGGGGCCGGCGTACATGTCGTCAAAGCCCATCTTCCGGAGCCTTTCAATCTGCCGCTTCAGCACGTACCGGGGGTCCCCCTCAAAGGGGCGGCCGTCGGGGTAGTGGACGTCGCAGATGAGGCGGGCCACCCGGCCCTTCCCCGGCTCCTCCACCCCGTCTGGCAGGATGACGAAGGTGTCGTAGTCGGGCTTGAGGAGCATGTCCGACTCCTCAATGCGGGTGAAGCCCTCAATGGAGGAGCCGTCAAACATGATCTCCCCGTCCAGGGCCTTCTCAAACTGGGACTCGGGGACCTCCACGTTCTTGACCACGCCCAGGATGTCCGTGATCTGCAGCCGCAAAAACTTGACCTTTTCCCCCTTCAGGGCTTTTAAAATCTCGGCCTTGGTGTATCCCATCCTCGCCGCCTCCTTTATTGGGGTCCGGGGTTTTGCCGCTTAATCCCCGGACTTGTGGCGAAGTGTACCGGAAAAAGTGGTCAAGTGTCAAGAGTATGGAGGTCAAAGGGCAAAATTTGCCGGCTCACTTTGCTTATGCGGGGGCTTGACGCTCTTCTGACCGGGGGCGTTTTAGACTGGGGGTCGGAGGGCGGTATGGTGAAGCGGCGGACGGTTTTAAAAGCGGGGCTGGCCCTTAGCGGTCTTGGGTTCGTGCAGGCCCAGGGGGGGTTCACCCTCACCCTGGTCCACACCAACGACACCCACGCCCACCTGGAGCCCATGGAGCTCACCCTTTCGGGCCAGAAGGTGAGGGTGGGGGGCGTGGCCCAGCGGGTGGCCTTCTTTGACCGCCTAAGGGCAAAGCGGCAGAACCTCCTCTTCCTGGACGCCGGGGACGTCTTCCAGGGAACCCTTTATTTCAACCAGTACAAGGGCCTGGCGGACCGCTACTTCATGCACCGCATGCTCTACCGGGTCATGGCCCTGGGCAACCACGAGTTTGACCTGGGCCCCGGGCCCCTGGCGGACTTCCTCAGGGGGGCCAAGTTCAGGGTGGTCTCCGCTAACGTGGACGTGAGCGCCGAGCCCAGGCTCAAAGGCCTCTTCGCCCCCTACGCCGTGGTCCAGGTGGGCGGGGAGCGGGTGGGGGTCATCGGCCTCACCACCCCGGACACCAAGGAGATCGCCAACCCCGGCCCCACCGTGGCCTTCCTGGACCCCTATGAGAGCGCCCAGAAGGCCGTCTACGAGCTCCTCTCCAAGGGGGTGAACAAGATCGTGGTCCTCTCCCACCTGGGCTACGGGGAGGACCTGAAGCTGGCGAGGCGGCTCGTGGGGGCCCAGGTGATCGTGGGCGGGCACTCCCACACCCTCTTGGGGAGCTTCCCCCACAAGGAGCTTGCCCCCATAGGCCCCTACCCCACGGTGGTGAAGAACCCCGAGGGCAAGGACGTGCTGGTGGTCCAGGCCTGGGAGTGGGGGAAGGTGGTGGGCCTTCTGGAGGTCACCTTTAGCCCCACGGGGGAGGTTATGGCCTACAAGGGCGAGGCCCTCCTCATGACCCCGGAGGTGGCCCCGGAGGACTTCTTCGCCAAGGAGGCCCTCCTGGCCTACGCCCAGCCGGTCATGGCCCTCATGGGGCAGGTCATCGCCGAGGCCAGGGTGGACCTGGTGGGGGAGCGGGCCATCGTGCGGAAGCGGGAGAGCAACCTGGGGAACCTGATCGCCGACGGGATGCTGTGGAAGACCAAAAACGCCGGGACCCAGATCGCCCTGCAAAACGGCGGGGGCATCCGGGCCTCCATCCCCAAGGGGCCCATCACCGTGGGCAAGGTCTACGAGGTCCTGCCCTTCGGCAACACCCTGGTGGTCATGGACCTGAAGGGGAGGGAGATCCTGGCCGCCTTGGAGAACGGGGTTTCCCAGTGGGAGCAGGGGGCTGGGCGCTTCCTGCAGGTGGCGGGCCTCCGCTACGCCTTTGACCTCGCCCGCCCCGCGGGCAGCCGGGTGGTGCGGGTGGAGGTGAGGACGGAGCGGGGGTTTGTGCCTTTGGACCTCGAGGCCACCTACCGGGTGGTGGTGAACAACTTCATCGCCAATGGCGGGGACGGCTTTGCCGTGCTCAAGGAGGCCCAAGGCTACCGGGTGGACACCGGCTTCTCCGACGCCGAGAGCTTCATGGACTACCTGAAGGAGCTCAAGGCGGTGGAGGCCCAGGTGGAGGGCCGGATTGAGGTGCTGAACGAGCCCAAGGGGGAGAAGCCCGCCTACTTTGCCTACCGGATGCCGGGCTTAGTGGGGGTCTGAGGCGTAAAGGATGGGCCCCGGGGGCGCCCCCGGGGCCTTTGGCCTTGGCCTTATTCTGCCGCCACCAGGACCAGGACCGGGTCCCCCACCCTTACCCGGCCGCCCTCGAGGACCCGGGCGTAGAGGCCCCGGCCCCCGTAGAGGAGCTTGGGGAGCCTGAGGTCAAACTGGGAGAGGCTTTGGCACACGGTGCAGACCTGGGATAGCTGCAAAAGGGCCTTCCCCACCCGGAGCCTGGCCCCGGGGGGGAGCTCGTGGGGGTCCAGGTCCAGGAGGAGGTTCTCCCCCAGGGCCCCGAAGGGGAGGGGGATGCCCGCCCCCTTGGCCTTCTCGTAGGCGGCGATTCCCGCCACCAGGACCGCCCGGTCCGGGTCCTTGCCCGCGTGCCGGTCCCCCAGGGCCCCAAAGCCCGCCACCAGGTCCAAGGCCTCCACCTGGGGCTTGGGGAGGCCCGAGCCTGTGCCCAGGTGGAGGGAGAGGACCTTGCCCGTCATGGGAGGTTCAGGGCTTTTCGGGCCTCGAGGACCTTCTCTGGGGTGAGCGCCTTGGCCCTTAGGGCCCGGATCTCCTCGGGGGTGTAGGGCGTGAAGCCCTCCGGGGCTCCCCAGGAGGCCAGGTGGTTCAGGACCAGGGCGATCTCCTCGTCGCTGAGCCAGGCGAAGCCCGGCATGAGGTTCTCGTAGGTCTGGCCCAGGACGGTGATCTTCCCTCCCAACCCGAAGAGGACGGCCAGGGCCAGGTACTCCCGGCCTCCCTGGGCCTTGAGGAGGGCCTCCACGTGGCCCTTGAGGGGAGGGAAGTTGGGGGGATTCCCATCCCCCTGGGGGCCGTGGCACCCGGAGCAGGCGGCGTAGACCTGGGCCCCGGTCTTGGGGGTCTGGGCCACGGGGGCCGGAGGGATCTCGGGGGGCGGGGTGAGGCCCAGGTAGGTGGCCAGGTAGTCCAGGATGGCCGCCCGCTCCTCCTGGGTGAGCTTCAGGCCCCTGAGCTCCATCTCCTCAATGACGCCGTCCCAGCGGTCCCGGGAGAGTCTCTCCCGGGCCACGAAGCCGATCTCGTGGCAGCTTTGGCACTTGGCCAGGACCAGCTCCTTGCCCGGCCCCTCGGGCAGGGTGGCCTGGCCCAGGGCCAGGTAGCCCAGGACCCCTAAGAGGCCTGCTAGGGAAAGGTACAGGGTCTTTTTCATGTTTTTAGCTTACCCAGATGGGGTATTTGGGGTGTGGCCTGAAATACCCTCCCCAGGACGGGGCCTGGGGAGGGTGAGGGGGTTTAGGCCACGGTGAAGCGGACCCGCATCACCCCGTTGTACTCGTAGCCCCGCTCGTTCCAGGCCAGGTTGCCGTCCAGGGGCTGGCTCCGCCCGGCGGCGTCCCAGGCCCGGGCCATGACCTCGTGCTCCCCGGAGCGGAGGAGGAGGGTGGCCCGCCAGCGCACCCAGCCGAAGGTCTTCTCCTGGGTGGCCAGCTCGGCCCGCTGCCAGGTGCGGCCCCCGTTGGCGGAGACCTCCACGCTCACGAGGGGGACGATGCCGTCGTTGAAGGCCACGCCCTCCACCCGCACGTAGGGGCCTTCCACCGTCTGGCCCTCGAGGGGGGCGAAGATGAAGCTGTTCACGTTCACCAGCCAGTTGGGCCGGGAGTTGGTGAAGTTGTAGGGGTAGCGGGCCCCGGGCTGCTGGGGCAGGAAGGGGAGGTGGGTGTTGGGGATCACAGGGACCCGGTAGCGGGGCATCTGCTCCGCGGTGGTGTTCTCCGCCTCGGTGAACTCAATCTTCTCCACCCACTTCACGTTGTTCACCCCGAAGAAGCCGGGGAAGACCAGGCGCACGGGCCCCCCGTGCACGGCGGGGAGGGGCTCCCCGTTCATGGAGAGGGCCAGGAGGGCGTTTTCCAGGGCCTGGATGGGCACGCTCCTGACAAACTGGGTCGCGCCACCCTGGCGGCTGGCGTGGGCGGTGATGAAAAGGGCCTTCTCCGTAAGCTTCACCCCTTTGCTCTCCAGGAGGGTCTTGAGCCGGACGCCCCGGAAGGTGACGTTGCCCACCCCGCCCCGCTGCCAGGGGTTGCCGGAGGTGCGGGGGGTGTATAGGGAGCGCCCGTTCCCCGAGCACTGGAGGACCATGGTGACCTCGCTCTGGGGCAGGGCGAGAAGCTCCTTGGCTTCCAGGGTGAAGGGCTTGTCCACCAGGCCCCCCACCTCAATCTTCCAGCCCTCGAGGCTCGCCCCCTCCACGGTGGTGTAGCCGGGGAGGTCCACGTTGTTGCGGACGTAGAGGTTTTCCTTGGAGGTCCTTTCCGGCTCGCTGGCCAGGATCTCGTAGGGGGTTTCCAGCACCACGGGCCGCTGGGAGAGGACGAGGAGCTTGGGGTTTTTGCCCTTCACCAGCTGGTCCGCGGTGGGGGTCTGCTGGGCGAAGACCCGGGGTCCGGCCGCCAGGAGGGTCGCGCCCATACCCATGAGCTTCAAGGTGGTACGCCGATCCAGCTTCTCCATACCTGCCTCCTTCGGGGGACGCTTGTCCCTTCCTTTGGGAGAGAACTATACCACTCGGCCCTATACCTGTAAAGGGTGGGGTATGTATTTTTATGGCTGGAAACCGGGGCGTGAACGTGCGGGTATCCGGGGCCCCCTGGGGGGTTAAGATAAGGGGTATGCTCAAGGGCGAAGGTCCAGGCCCTCTACCTCCGCTTCTTCAGCAGTACGTGGAGCTCCGGGACCGCTACCCCGACTACCTCCTCCTCTTCCAGGTGGGGGACTTCTACGAGTGTTTCGGGGAGGACGCCGAGCGGCTGGCCCGCGCCCTCGGCCTCGTCCTCACCCACAAGACCAGCAAGGACTTCACCACCCCCATGGCGGGGATCCCCATAAGGGCCTTTGAGGCCTACGCGGACAGACTCTTAAGGATGGGCTTCCGCCTGGCGGTGGCCGACCAGGTGGAGCCCGCCGAGGAGGCGGAAGGCCTGGTGCGGCGGGAGGTGACCCAGCTTCTCACCCCCGGGACCCTGGTCCAGGAGACCCTCCTCCCCCGGGAGGCCAACTACCTGGCGGCCGTGGCCACGGGGGACGGCTGGGGCCTGGCCTTTTTGGACGTGTCCACGGGGGAGTTCAGGGGGGCGGTGCTAAAGAGCAAGAGCGCCCTTTACGATGAGCTCTTCCGCCACCGCCCCGCCGAGGTACTCCTGGCCCCGGAGCTTCGGGAGAACGGGGCCTTTTTGGAGGAGTTCAGGAAGCGCTTTCCCGTGATGCTCTCCGAGGCCCCCTTTGAGCCTGTGGGGGAGGGGCCTCTCGCCCTGAGGCGGGCCCGGGGGGCCCTCCTGGCCTACGCCCGGAGGACCCAGGGGGAGGCCTTCCGCCCCCAGCCCTTCCGCTTCTACGACCCCGGGGCCTTCATGCGCCTGCCGGAGGCCACCTTGAGGGCCCTGGAGGTCTTTGAGCCCCTGCGGGGCCAGGACACCCTCTTTTCCGTTCTGGACGAGACCCGGACCGCTCCGGGAAGGAGGCTTCTCCAAAGCTGGCTCCGCCACCCCCTCCTGGACCGGGGCCCCCTCGAGGCCCGGCTTTCCCGGGTGGAGGGCTTCGTGCGGGAGGGGGCCCTGAGGGAGGGGGTCAGGCGGCTCCTCCACCGCCTGGCGGACCTGGAGCGCCTGGCCACCCGGCTGGAGCTAGGGCGGGCGAGCCCCAAGGACCTGGCCGCCCTTAGGCGGACCCTGGCCATCCTCCCCGAGCTCAGGGCCCTCCTGGGCGAGGAGGTGGTCCTCCCGGACCTGGCCCCCCTGCTGGGGGAGCTGGAGGCCGCCCTTGTGGAGGACCCCCCCCTCAAGCTCTCCGAGGGGGGGCTCATCCGGGAGGGGTACGACCCCGACCTGGACGCCCTAAAGGCGGCCCACAAGGAGGGGGTGGCCTACTTCCTGGAGCTGGAGGAAAGGGAGAAGCGGAGGACGGGCATCCCCACCCTCAAGGTGGGCTACAACGCCGTCTTCGGCTACTACCTGGAGGTGACCCGGCCCTACTACGAGAAGGTCCCCCCGGAGTACAGGGCCGTCCAGACCCTCAAGGACCGGCAGCGCTACACCCTGCCGGAGATGAAGGAGAAGGAGCGGGAGGTCTACCGCCTCGAGGCCCTGATCCGCCGCCGGGAGGAGGAGGTCTTCCTGGGGGTGCGGGAAAGGGCCAAGAGGGAGGCCGAGGCCCTCAGGGAGGCGGCCAGGGTCCTGGCGGAGCTGGACGTCTACGCCGCCTTGGCGGAGGTGGCCGTGCGCCACGGCTACGTGAGGCCCCGCTTCGGCGACCGCCTCCAGATCCGCGCCGGGCGCCACCCTGTGGTGGAAAGGCGCACGGAGTTCGTGCCCAACGACCTGGAGATGGCCCACGAGCTCGTGCTGGTCACGGGGCCCAACATGGCGGGGAAGTCCACCTTCCTCCGGCAGACCGCCCTCATAAGCCTCCTCGCCCAGGTGGGGAGCTTCGTGCCCACCGAGGAGGCCACCCTTCCCCTCTTTGACGGCATCTACACCCGCATCGGCGCCTCCGACGACCTGGCGGGGGGGAAGAGCACCTTCATGGTGGAGATGGAGGAGGTGGCCCTCATCCTCAAGGAGGCCACGGAGAATAGCCTCGTCCTCCTGGACGAGGTGGGCCGGGGCACCAGCAGCCTGGACGGGGTGGCCATCGCCACCGCGGTGGCCGAGGCCCTCCACGAGAGGCGGTGCTACACCCTCTTCGCCACCCACTACTTTGAGCTCACCGCCTTGGGGCTTCCCCGGCTGCAAAACCTCCACGTGGCCGCCCGGGAGGAGGCGGGGGGGCTCATCTTCTACCACCAGGTCCTCCCCGGTCCCGCCTCCAAGAGCTACGGGGTGGAGGTGGCGGCCATGGCGGGCCTGCCCCAGGGGGTGGTGGCGCGGGCCCGGGCCCTCCTCCAGGCCATGGCCGCCAGGCGGGAGGGGGCCTTGGACGCCGTTTTAGAGCGGCTTCTCGCCCTGGACCCCGACCGCCTCACCCCCCTCGAGGCCCTCCGCCTCCTCCAGGAGCTAAAGGCCTTGGCCCTGGGGGCCCCCTTGGATACCATGAAGGGGTGATCCGCCCCCTGCCTCCCGAGCTTCGGGGGCTCCTGGCCCGGGGAGAGGTCCTCCTCTCCGTGAAGGACGCGGTGCGGGAGCTTCTGGAAAACGCCCTGGACGCCGGCGCCAGGCGGGTCAGGGTGGAGCTTTGGGGCGGGGGGCTTGAAAGGATCGCGGTGGAGGACGACGGGGAGGGGATTCCCCTGGAGGAGCTTCCCCTTTCCGTGGAGCCCTTTGCCACCAGCAAGCTTTTGGACCCGGAGAGGATCGCCACCCTGGGCTTCCGGGGCCAGGCCCTTTACGCCCTGAGGCAGGCGGCCACGCTCAAGATCCGCTCCCGCCCCCGGGGGCAGCTTGGGGGCGGCCTCCTCCTGGCCCGGGAGGACGGGGTGGAGGTGCGGCCCGCCCCCGCCCCCCCGGGGACCCGGGTGGAGGTCCTGGGCCTCTTCGCCGGGGAGGGGAGGGACCCCAGGGCCGAGGCCAGGGGGGTTCTGGACCTCCTGAAGCGCTACCTCCTTCACCATCCCCACCTTTCCCTGGCCCTTTTCCTGGAGGGGGAGGCCCGGCTTCTCTTTCCCGGGGCCGGGCTCAAGGAGGCGGCCCGGCTGGCCTTCGGGGGGCTTTTGGCGGAGAGGCTTTTCCCCGTGGCCAAGGAGAGGGGAGAGGTGGCCCTTTCGGGCCTCCTTTCCGGCCCCCAGGTTTCCCGCACCCGGCCCGACCTCCTCTTCCTCGCGGTGAACGGCCGGCCCGTGGCCCTGCCCGAGGGGGTCCTGAAGGCGGTGCGCCGGGCCTACCGGGAACTCCTCCCCGAGGGGCACCACCCCGTGGGGGTCCTGAACCTCCGCCTCCCTCCCGGGGCCTACCGCCTGCGCCTGGACGCCAGGAAGGAGGAGGTGGCCCTGGGCAAGGAGGTGGAGGCCTTTTTGGAGGAGGCCTTAGGGGAGGCCATCCGGGGCCAGAACCTGGCCCGGGTGCTCCCGGAGCCCAAGCCTCTTCTTTCCCTGGAGCCCCCCACCCCTTCGGGCCTACCCCGCCTGCGCTACCTGGGTCAGTTCCGGAAAAGCTACCTCCTGGCCGAGGCGGGGGAGGCCCTTTACGTGGTGGACCAGCACGCCGCCCACGAGCGCATCCTCTTTGAGGAGCTTCTTTCCCGCCTTAAGGAGGGCCTGAAGCCCCTTCCCTACCCGGTCCTGGTGGAGCTGGAAGGGGAGCCTCCCGAGGCCTCCCCCCTCTTCGCCTTTGAGCCCTTCGGCCCTGGGCGGGTCCGCCTCCTCGCCGCCCCCGCCTTCCTCCACCCCTACCCCCTCCTCCTCCCGGAGATCTTCCGGGAGTCCCTGAAGGGGGAGGGGAGGAGCCTGAAGGGGCTCCTGGCCCGCCTGGCCTGCATCCCCGCCCTCAAGGCGGGGCACCCCCTGGCCCAGGCGGAGGGGCAGGCCCTTCTGGACGCCCTCCTCGCCTGTGAGACCCCCTGGGTCTGCCCCCACGGCCGCCCTGTGCTCCTCCAGCTCAAGGAGGAGGACCTCATCCGCCGCTTTGGCCGCCGCTCGGGGACTCGGGGAGGAGGAGAACCCCATCCCCATCCGCCACCAGAAACCACGAGGGGAGGATCCTAGCCCCGGCGAAGGCCAGGGGCACGTCCACCAGGCCCCGGCCCTCCTTGGCGCTTTTTTGGGGCACGGCCGCCAGGGCCTTGACCCCCAGGGGAAGGCCCTTAAGCTCCTCGGTGTCCCGCACCGCCCCGTGGACCACCACCCCGCTCCAGCCCCGCTCCAAGGCCAGCCGGGCCAGGTTGCCCCCTAAGAGGGCGGTGCGCAGGGAGCCTCCTCCGTCCACCACCAGAACCTGCCCCTGCCCCTCCTCCTGCAATACCCTTCGCACCAGGGCGTTGTCCTCAAAGACCCTCAAGGTGCGCACCCGCCCGGAAAACCGCACCCGGCCCCCGAAGTCCCGGAAGATGGGCCTAAGCCAGATGGCCTCGAGGTGGAGGTCGGAAAGGTCCGTGGTGGAGAGTTCCATGGCGGTATAGTACCAAGGATGGAAGAGGCCCGCCTCCTCATCACCTGCCCCGACCGGCCCGGGATCGTGGCCGCCGTGACCGGCTTCCTCTACGCCCACGGGGCCAACATCACCGACCTGCAGCAGCACTCCACGGATCCCGAAGGGGGCACCTTCTTCATGCGGGTGGCCTTCACCGCCTCCCATCTGGACCTGGCCCGCCCCGCCCTGGAAAGGGCCTTCCAGGAGGTGGTGGCGGAGCGCTTCGGCATGGCCTGGCGGCTGGCCTTCGCCTCGGAAAGGAAGCCCACCGCCATCCTGGTCTCCAAACCCGCCCACGCCCTTCTGGAGCTCCTTTGGCGCTACCGGGTGGGGGAGCTTCCCATGGACCTCCGCCTGGTGGTCTCCAACCACCCCCACCACCGGGAGGAGGTGGAGCGCTTCGGCATCCCCTACCACCACGTGCCCGTGGAAAGGGAGCGGAAAGAGGAGGCCGAGGAGAGGATTCTGGCCCTATTGGCGGAGGCGGGGGTGGAGCTTGTGGTCCTCGCCCGCTACATGCAGATCCTCTCCCCCAGATTCGTGGAGCGCTTTCCCATGCGCATCATCAACATCCACCACTCCTTCCTCCCCGCCTTCGCCGGGGCCAACCCCTACCGCCAGGCCTACGAAAGGGGGGTGAAGCTCATCGGGGCCACGGCCCACTACGTGACCGAAGAGCTGGACCAGGGGCCCATCATTGAGCAGGACGTGGCCCGGGTCTCCCACCGCCACGGGGTGGCGGAGCTTAAGCGCCTTGGCCAGGAGCTGGAGCGCACCGTCTTGGCCCGGGCGGTGCGCTGGCACCTGGAGGACCGCATCCTGGTCCACGGCAACAAGACCGTGGTCTTCGTCTAATCCTGCCCTAACCGGGCGCGCATAGGCTGGGCGTGGGAGGTGGCGCATGAACCTGTTCCGGTCCTTCCTGGGGTTTTTGGTCCTTTCCCTCATGGCGGGGGCGGTGCTCTGGTGGGGGATCTCCAGCGGCCAGAGGGCCCAGGTCCCGGGGGATGGGGGCCTTCTGGAGTACGAGCGGAACACCGTGGAGATCGTGGAGCGTTACGGGGACGGGGTGGTCTTCGTCTCCGTGGTGGCAAACCCCCAGGCCATCCCGCTTCCCCCGGGGTTTGAGTTCTTCGCCCCCTTCCTCCAGGTGCCGCCCCGGGAAGGTACCGGCTCCGGTTTTGTCATAGACCGGGAGGGGCACATCCTCACCAACCACCACGTGGTGGAGGGGGCGGGCCGCATCACGGTGAAGTTCCACGGCGACCCTCAGGAGTACCCGGCCCGCCTGGTGGGCTCAGCCCCGCCCCTGGACCTGGCCCTCCTCAAGGTGAGCGCCCCTAAGGAGAAGCTTGTGCCCCTGGTCCTGGGGGACTCGGACCGGATCCGCGTGGGCCAGAAGGCCATCGCCATGGGGAACCCCTTTGGCCTGGAGTTCACCGTGACCCAGGGGATCGTCTCCGCCATCCGGGAGAACCCGGGGGCCGTTGGGGACGAAACCGGCCTGGTGCCCCAGGTGATCCAGACCGACGCCGCCATCAACCCCGGGAACTCCGGGGGGCCTCTGCTCAACTCCCGGGGGGAGGTGATCGGCATCAACACCGCCATCCTCACCCCCACGGGCCAGTTCGGGGCGGCCCAGTTCGCCGGAGTGGGCTTCGCCCTGCCCATCAACCTGGTGAAGGAGCACCTGCCCGACCTCAAGGCGGGGAAGACCCTCACCGCCGAGGAGCTCATCCGGAAGCGGCCCCGCCTGGGGATTTCCCTCATCCCCCTCTCCCTTTACCCAGAAAGGCTCCGCCAGCAGCACAACCTGCCCAGTAGCGGCCTCATGGTCCAGGAGGTGGAGCGGAACAGCCCCGCCCAGAAGGCGGGCCTCAGGCCTCCCACCCGCTTCGCCTACATCCAGCTCCCCACCGGGGAGGCCCTGCGGGTGGGGGTGGACGGGGACGTGCTCCTGAAGGCGGACGGGGTGCCCCTCACCTCCATCGCGGCCCTCCGCCGGGTCCTTTACGCCAAGAAGCCGGGGGAGGCGGTGAGCCTCGAGGTCTGGCGTCAGGGCCGCACCCTCACCCTTAAGGTGGTGCCCCAGGTCCTCCGCTAGGGGTAGAGGAGGCGGAGGCCCACGCACCCCCCCTCCACCCGGAACCACCGGTTCCCTGCCTTGAGGGCCAGGCCGGACTCCGAGCAGTAGCGGAGGGCCCTATGCCTCTCCCGGGCCAGGGCCTGGTTCCAGGGGTAGACCCCGCCCGTGTAGTAGGCCTCGGTCTCGGGGTCGGTGTAGGCCTTAAAGCCCTGGAAGCGGAAGAGGGGGCGGAACTCCAGGAGGACGGGCCTTTCCGTCACCGAGTTCAAAAACTCCACCCGGACCTCCTGGAAGGGGAGGAGGACCAGGTAAGCTTTTTCCCCTTGGGCCTCCACCTCCACCACCCGGAGGAGGGCCAGGGCCAGGAGGAAAAGCCAAAAGGCCCAGCTCCTAAGGAGCCGGGCCAGAGGGTTTTCCCGCTTTAGGGCTTCCACCGCTACTTGATGGCCCCCACCTCGCGGAAGTAGCGCAGAGCCCCCTCGTGGTAGGGGATGGTGCCCCCCACGAAGCGCACGGCGTTCTCCAGGGAGGTGTCCTTGGCGGCGGCCACCGCCTGGCGCAGGGCCTGGAGGTTCTCAAAGGTGGCCTTGGTGAGGGCGTAGGCGGCCTCCTCGGGAAGGCTTTGCGGGCAAACGAAGAGGTTCCAGAAGGTGAGGGTGGGGGTGTCGGAGCGGGTCCCGTAGACCCCCTTGGGGATCACCCCTGTCCCCGCCAGGCCGGGGAAGCGCCGCTGGAAGGTCTGGGCCACGGTGCTCCTGGGGTCAATGGGCACCAGGTAAAGCCGTTGCCCCTTGCGGGCTAGGGAGGCGGAAAGCTCGGTGATGGCCCCCGTGGGCAGGCCCCCGGACCAGAAGAAGGCGTCTATGGTCCCCTCGGAGAGGGCCTTGGCGCTCTCCTGGGCCCCCAGGCGCTCCTGCTTGGCGACGTCCTTGGGGGAAAGCCCCGCCGCCTGCAGGACCAGGAGGGCCTCCACCTCCGTGCCCGAGCCCGGGGCCCCGGTGGAGACCCGCTTCCCCTTCAGGTCCTGGAGGACCTGGATCCCCGCCCCTTCCCGGGTGACCACGTGGAGGAAGTTGGGGTACATGGCAAAGAGGATGCGCACACCTTTGGCGGGTTTGTCCTTGAAGCGCTCGTGGCCTCCGGTGTAGGCCAGGTAGGCGGAGTCGGGGAGGACGGTGGCGCAGTAGTAGGTGCCGCCCCCGGTGCGGTTTTCCAGGAGGAGGAGGTTGTCTATGGAGGCGGCGGTCTGGATGGCCTGGGCCTCGGCCACCCCCGCCCTGTTCCAGATCTCCGCCAGGGCGGTGCCGTAGTAGAAGTAGACCCCGCCCACGCCCCCGGTGGCGATCACCACCCGGGGCTTCTGGGCCAGGCTCAGGCCAAGGAGGACCGAGAGGACCAGCAGGGCTCTAAGCATCCTTTACCTCCTTTTCGCACTCAACTTATCCCTTTCTTCCGGACCCCGTCAAGCCTCCCTTGAGGAAAAAGGGGAGGCCCAGGAGGAAGCCCAGGAGGTTTAAGGAGGCCTGGGGGATGAAGAAGAGGAGGGCGATGAGGCCCAGGGCCCAGGTCTCCCAGCGCCTCAGGGGCCTCCTTGTGTACCCGGCGGTGGCGGCGGAGAGGTAGAGGATGCCCAGGGCCACGGCCAGGAAGCGCTCCAGGATGATGGGCCAGGCCCTTTCGGGGGGCAGGGTCTCCAGAACCGGCAGGACCAGGAGGCCCGTGCCCGTGTAGGAGAGGAGGAAGAAGAAGCCGATCAGGTACTTGGAAAGGGCCACCCGGGCGGCGTAGACCCCGGTGGGCAGGGGGTGGGTGCCGAAGACGCTGGCGGCGGCGTAACCGGAGAGGGCCACAGGGGGGGTCACGTCCGCCAGGACGGCGTAGTAGAAGAGGAACATGTGCGTGGCGTAGACCGCGGCGATCTGGGCCGTCTTGGGGTCCAGGCCGTAGGCGGCGAAGTTCTGGGCCGCCAGGGCGATGATGGCGGGGGCGGTGAGGGCGGAGGTGAGCACGTAGGTGGCCGTGGGGGGGACCCCCATGCCCAGGACCAGGCTGAAGAGGGCGGTGATCAGGGTGGCCAGGAGGAGGCTTTCCCCGGAGACCTGCTGCAAAAGCTGGCTGAACTTGGAGGGCAGGCCGGAGATGACCATCATGGAGAAGATGAGGTTGGCGGAGGTCACCGCGGTGCCGATGGGGAGGAGGGCTCGGAAGCCCTCCTCGAGGCCCTTCAGGATGGGCCCGAAGCCCTGGGGCCTCAGGCTGGGGTCCAGGTAGGCCAGGAGGACGAAGCTAAGGAGGGCCAGGCTGGCGGCGGTGCGCACCTCGTAGCCCAGGTAGAGGAGGACCACGATGAGGAGGATGGGGAGGAAGATGGGGCTATAGCGGAGGGCGTAGGCCCTCCGGCTCATGCCCAGCTCGGGGGCCACCGCGGGCAGGCCCGCCTTGCGGGCGTAGAACTCGTTGAAGGCCAGGATGGAGAGGAGGTAGAGGAGGGCGGGGCCGATGGCCATGACCATCACCTTGAGGTAGGGGATCTCCAGGATCTCCACCATGATGAAGGCGATGCTCCCCATGATGGGGGGCATGATGAGGGCGATGGTGCCCGCGGTGGCGGCGATCCCCGCGGCGGTGAGGCGGTCATACCCGGCCCGCTCGTAGAGGGGCTTGGTGAGGGTGGCCACGAACTGGGTGTCCGCGGCCCCCGAGCCCGAGAACATGCCCATGAAGGTGCCCGCCAGCCCCGTGACCCGGCCGGGGGTGGCGGGGCTTTTCCCCACCAGGGCCAGGGCCATGTTGGCCACCACCCGCCCCAGGCCCAAGGCGGTGATCATCCCCGAGAGGAGGGTGAAGTAGACCAGGTACTTGGCGGAAACCCCGGTGATGAGGCCGTAGATCCCCGCCTCGGTCTCGTTGAAGCTCTTGCCCAGGAGGAGGTCTATGGGCTGGGGGGCGCCGCGGAAGGCCCCGGGGAAGAGCTGGGCGTGGAGGTTGTAGCTGAAGAAGAAGAGGACCAGAACCGGCATCACCGGCCCCAGAAGGCGGTAGACCACCCCCAGGAGGAGGAGGATGAGGGTGAGGCTCATCCCCGCGTCCCAGGCCTCGGGGATCACCGCCCGGTAGACCAGCTCCTCAAAGTAGCGGGCCTGGTACCAGGTGGGCAGGAGGGCGAGAAAGGCCCCCAGGAGGGCCGTGGGGCGCTGGAGCCCGGGCACCACCGCCGGGAGGACCGCCACCCCCCAGACCAGGAGGCCGAAGAGGCGGACCTCGTGGGGCAGTTCCATGGCGGGGGGCTTGGGGAAGAGGAAACTGTAGAGGGGTACAAGGCTGAAGGCCAGGAAGACCCAGGAGCCCAGGGTGGCCTTCCTGGGCGGGGCGAAAAAGTTCACCAGGTAAGCCCCCAGGAGGAGGAAGAGGACGTGGGTGCTCCGCTGGAGCTGGACGATGTCCAGAAGGGGAATCTCTGCCCTGGCCAGAGGGGTGAAGGGGTGGAGGACCAAATAGAGGCTGTAGAGGGACCCCAGGACCAGGACCAGGCGGGCGAGCCGTCCCAGGGGGCTTGGGGGAAGGGAAGCGTGGACTTCCGCCATGGCGCACCTCCTTCAAAAAGGGCCCGGGGCTTCCGCCCGGGCCTCAGGCGGGCCTAAGCCTTAGCGGATGGCCCCCACCTCTTTGAGGTACTGCTCGGCCCCGGGGTGGAAGGGGATGGCCAGGCGGCCGTAGAGCTTGGCGGTGTTGGCCAAGGAGGTGTCCTTGGCGGCGGCCACCGCGCTCCTCAGGGTTTGCAGGTTCTCAAAGACGGCCTTCATCATCCCGTAGACCACCTCCTGGGGCAGGCTTTGCGGGCAGACCAGGATATTCCCCGTGTTCAGGCCGGGCACGTCCGTGCGGGTGTTGTAGACGCTCTTGGGGACCGTGGTGGTGTCCAGGAGCCCGGGGAAGCGCTTCAGGGCCACCTGGGCGGTGGTGCTCTTGGGGTCAATGGGCACCAGGTAGATGCGGTCCCCCTTGCGGCCGAGGCTCTGGGAGAGCTCCACGATGGAGCCCGTGGGCACGCCGCCCACCCAGAAGAAGGCGTCCAGGGTGCCCTCGGAGAGGGCCTTGGCCGCCTCGGCCACGGGGAGGCGCTCCCGCTTGGCGAAGGACTCGGGCTTCACCCCCGCGGCCTGGAGGACCAGGAGGGCCAGGTTTTCCGTGCTGGAGCCCGGCTGGCCCGTGGAGACCCGCTTGCCCTTCAGGTCCTGGATGACCTTGATGCCGCTTTTCTCGCTGGCCACCAGGTGGATGAAGGAGGGGTACATGTAGAAGAGGACCCGCTGGTCCTTGGCGGGCCGGGCCTTGAAGCGGGGCTCCTCTCCCGTGAAGGCCACGTAGGCGGAGTCCGTGGTGGTGAGGGCGCAGTAGTAGGTGTTTGCCTGGGGGTTGGTGCGGTCCCGGAGGAGGAGGAGGTTGTCGTAGGAGCCTCCGGTCTGGACGGGCTGGAACTCCGCCACCCCCGCCTTGTTGAGGATGTCCGCCAAGGCGGTGCCGTAATAGAAGAAGACCCCGCCCGTGCTCCCGGTGCCGATGACCACCTTGGGCTTCTGGGCCACCCCTAGGCCCAGGGCCAGGAGTCCCAGGACGATAAGGATTCGCTTCATGCTCACCTCCCGCATACTTTTGCGCCCCTAAGCTACCCTACCCCCCCTTCCCTGTCAAGGGAGGAAAGCCCCAGGAGGCGCACCTGGAAGGCCCTTAGGAGGTCGGTCTTGCTGAGGATGCCCTGGAGGGCATCCCCCTCCAGGACCAGGGCCCGGGTGTAGCCCCGCTCCGCCATGCGTTCCAGGGCGCTTAAGGCGGAGTCCTCGGGGGAGAGGACCAGGGGCTTTTGCAGGTAGAGGGCCACGGGGGCCTGGGGGTCCGCTCCCTCCAGGCCCTCGAGGCCCACCACCCCCAGAACCCGCCCCGCCTCCACCACGGGGAAGCCCGAGACCCGGTGGGCCAGGGCGAGCCGGAGCACCTCCTCCACGGGGAGGTCCTTGGGGACCACCAGGGGGTCAGGGGTCATGAGGTCCTTCACCTTGAGGCCTTCCAAGGCCTGGGCCAGGAGGGTGGCCTCGGCCTCCGCCCGGGAAGCCATGTAGATGAAAAAGGCCATGAGGATGAGGAAGGGGTTGAAGACCAAAAGCCCAAAGAGCCCCAGGGCGAAGGCCACCGCCTGGCTCATCCCTAAGGCCTTTTGCGTGGCCCTGGCGTAGGGGTGGCGCAGGGCCAGGAGGGCCCGGTAGACCCGCCCCCCGTCCAGGGGAAGGGCGGGGAGGAGGTTGAAGAGGCCCAGGACCAGGTTTACCAGGGCCAGGTAGTGGGTGAGGAACCCCAAAGCCCCCGCCTCCTGGCGGAGGAGCCCGAAGAGAAGGGCCAGGACAAAGCTCACCAGGGGTCCGGCCAGGGCGATGAAGAGCTCCTTCTTTGGTTCCCGGGGAATCCTTTCCAGCTGGGCCACCCCCCCGAGAAGCCAGAGGGTGATGCGCTTGGTCTCCACCCCGAAGCGCCTGGCCGCCAGGGCGTGGCCCAGCTCGTGGAGGAGGACGGAGAGGAAAAGCCCTAAGGCGGCGGAAAGGCCCAGGAGAAAGCGGGCCTCGAGGAGGCGCTCCTCCGGCGGTAGGCCGAAGAGTTCCAGATAAAGGGGGAGGTTGTGGGCGATGAGGAAGGAAAGGAGGGGCAGGATGAGGAGAAAGCTGATGTCCAGGTAAACGGGAATCCCCAGGAGGCGGAAGAGGGGGAGGCCGCGCTGGAGCATGCTCCCAGTATAGGCGTTCCCCCCGGCCGGGGATGACTGGGCGGTCAGTCGTAAGCTAGGGGGGTGCTGGCCCTGGCCCTCCTCAAAGACCCCCGGTACCGGGCCTACTGGCTCGCCCTCTTTACCTCCCAGATGGGCACCTGGATGCAGGCCGCCGCCCAAGGGTGGCTGGTCCTCCTCCTCACGGGAAGCGCCGAGCGGCTGGGCCTGGTGGTGGCCCTCCAGTTCCTGCCCGCCCTCCTCTTCTCTCTTCCCGCCGGGGTCCTGGCGGACCGCTACCCCAAGCGGAACCTCCTCCTCCTCACCCAGGGGGGGATGATGCTCCTGGCCCTCCTCATGGCCTTTCTCATCCTCACCGGGCTCGTGCGCTACGGGCACGTGCTGGCCTTCGCCTTCCTCTACGGGGCCCTGAACGCCATGGACCTCCCCGTGCGCCAGAGCTTCACCGTGGAGCTGGCGGGGAAGGAACGCTACCCGGGGGCCATCGCCCTGAACTCCTTTGGCTTCAACCTGAGCCGTCTTTTGGGCCCCGCCTTCTCGGGCCTCCTCATCGCTCTCTACGGGGTAGGGGTGGCCTATCTGGCCAACGCCCTCTCCTTTTTGCCCCTTCTTTTGGTCCTCCTCCGCCTGCCCCCAGGGCCCAGGGGGGAGGAGGGGGATGGGCGCTGGTGGCGGGAGGCGTGGGAAGGGGTGGGGTTTGTCCTGGCCCATCCCCTGGTGCGCCGGGTGGTGGGCCTGGTCCTCTTCGCCAGCCTCCTCGGCATGAACTTCCAGACCCTGGTGCCCGCCTACGCCCGCCTGGTCCTGGGCCTTTCCGCCACGGGGTACGGCGTTCTGGTGTCCAGCGTGGGGCTTGGGGCTCTCCTGGCCGCCTTGATCATGGCCCTCACGGGGAGGCCCAAGCCGGGCAGGCTTCTCCTTGGGGTCTTCGCCCTGGCCCTGGCCCATTTGGGCCTCTTCCTGCCCTACCCTCCCTGGGTGCCCCTTTTCCTCGCCCTGGGGGGGTTTGGCATGATCTCCGTGCTCATCAACGCCAACACCCTGGTGCAGCTTTCCGTTCCCGACCGCTTGCGGGGCCGGGTCATGGCGGTCTACAGCCTGGTGATGCTGGGCACAGGGCCCCTGGGGGCCTACCTCACGGGCCTCCTCTTTGAGCTTCTGGGGGGGCGGTGGGCCGCCTTGGTCCTGGGGGGAGCGGTCCTCCTGGTGGGTCTTTACCAGGCGAGGCCCTGGCCTAAGGCCTCCAGTCCTCCGGCCTAGGGCCTAGGCCCAGCCGCCAGGCCACGCCCCGGGCCACCCGCACCCCCGCCTTTCCGTCCCCGTAGGGGTTTTGGGCCCGGCGCATGCGCGCAAGCTCCTCCGGGTCCTCCAGAAGCCCCTTGACCACCCGGTAGACCCCCTCGGGGTCGGTGCCCGCCAGCTTGAGGATGCCCGCCCGAAGCCCCTCGGGCCGCTCGGTGACGTTTCTGAGCACCACCACGGGCACCCCCAGGGCCGCTCCCTCCTCCTGCAGGCCCCCGGAGTCGGTGACCAGAAGGAGGCTTTCCTTCATGAGGGCGGCCATGGGGCCGTAGTCCAAGGGGTCCAGGAGGACGAAGTTCCTCACCCCCTTGAGGACGGGGAAGACGGCCTCCCGCACCACGGGGTTCAGGTGCACGGGGTAGACGAAGGTGATCTCCGGGAAGGCCAAGGCCACCTTCCGGAGGGCCCGGGCGAGATCTTGGAGGAGGGGCCAGTTCTCCCGGCGGTGCATGGTGACGGTGACGTAAGGGCCTTTGGGAAGGCCCTCGGGAAGCCTCCCCAGCCTGGCCGCCAAAAGCACGGCGTCCACCCCGGTCTGCCCCGTGACCAGGATGCCCTCCTCCCGCTTGCCTTCCCTTAGGAGGTTCTCCTTGGCCAGGGGGGTGGGGGCGAAGTCCAGGTCGGTGAGGGCGTCGGTGAGGCGGCGGTTGGCCTCCTCGGGGAAGGGCTCTTTGAGGTTATGGCTCCTGAGGCCCGCCTCCACGTGGCCCACGGGCTGGCCCTCCAGGAAAGCGGCCCAGGCCACGGCGAAGGTGGTAAGGGTGTCCCCGTGGACCAGGACGTAGTCCGCCCCCATCTCCTTGAGGGCCCTGGCCGCCTGGGGCAGGATGCGGGCCGCCAGGTCGGGGAGGGCCTGGCGCTCCTGCATCACGTCCAGGTTGCGGTCCTCCTGGATGCCGAAGAGGGAGAGGGCCTGCCGGAGCTGCTCCCGGTGCTGGCCGGTGAGGAGGACCAGGGGCTTTACGTAAGGGATTTCCTTGAGGGCCAGGTAGACCGGGGCCATCTTGGTGGCCTCGGGACGGGTGCCGAAGGCCAGGACCACCCGCTTCATGCCACCCCCAGGAGGCGGGCCACGGGGAGGCGGGCTTCGGGGAAGGGGAGAGGGGCCACCGTTTCCTCAGGGCCCAGGACCTGGGTTTGGGCGAAGCCTTCCGGGGTGGGCTCTCGGTGGACCTCCAGGCGGAGGGCCTCGAGGTCCAGAAGCCAGACCTCAGGGATCCCCGCCCTGGCGTAAAGGGGAAGCTTCACCTCCCGGTCGTAGGCCTGGGAGGTGTCCATGACCTCCACCAGGAGGAGCACGTCCCCCGGCCCCGGGTGGGCCTCGGCGTAGAAATCGGGCCTAGGCCGCAGAAGGGTTAGGTCCGGCTGGGGTTCGGAGTAAGGGCCAAGGCGGATGGGGTCCTGGACCCCAAGGAGGCACCTATCCCCTAGCAACTCGTGAAAGAGGTGGTTTAGCCGCTTCACGGCGGCGGCATGTCGGCTACCGATGGGGCTCATCTCCAGAATCTCCCCCTCGATGAGTTCCACCCGGTCGTCCTCCCGCAGTATGCCGGCCTCGAGGAGGCGGTGGTACTCCTCGGCGGTGAAGGGCCTCCGCTTGACCACGGCCCTCATTCTACTTCCCTGAGGAGGGCCCTAAGCCTGCGGTAGGTGACCCAGCCAAGCCCCAAGGTGGTGGCCAGGAAGCTGGCCAGGATGGCCTCCCAGGGCATCCCCAGGTAGGCCATGGCCAAGAGGTTGAAGAGCAGGGCCAACCCCCAGAGGAGGAAGGCCACCCGCCTCTGGGAAAGGCCCCGTGCCAGGAGGCGGTGGTGGATGTGGTCCTTGCCGGGGGTGGAGAGGGGGTTCTGGCCCCTTAGGAGCCTTCGCACCACCACCTGGGTGGTGTCCAGGATGGGGAGGAGGAGGAAGAGGGCGGGGGGGAGGAGGCCCAGGAAGGTGGTGAGCTTCAGGTTGCCAAGGAGGGCGGTGGCGCTCAAGGTGTAGCCCAGGAAGTAGGCCCCGGCGTCCCCCAGGATGATGCGGCTGGGGTGGAGGTTGTGCCGGAGGAAGCCCAAGGCGGCCCCCGCCAGGGCGGCTAAGACCAGGGTCCCCGCCGCCCAGAAGGGGAACTGGGCGGAGACGAAGAGGAGGCTCATGGCGCTCACGTAGGCCACGCCCCCCGCCAGGCCGTCCAGCCCGTCCATGAGGTTCAGGGCGTTGGTGAGGCCCACCACCCAGAGCCAGGTGAGGAAGAGGCCCAGGACGGGGTCTAAGGGCGTGCCGAAGGCGGCCTCAAAGCGGACCCCCACCGCCATGAGGAGGAGGGCCGCCAGGCTCTGCACGAAGAGGCGGAAGAGGGGAGGAAGGCCGAACTGGTCGTCAATGAAGCCCACCAGCACCAGCCAGGCCCCCCCCAGGAGGATGGCCAGGACCTGGATGAGGACCCCCTCCACCAGGATGGGCCGGAGGAAGGCCGCCGCCACCAGGGCCAGGACCACGCCGGCGTACAGGGCGAGCCCCCCGGCGTTGGGGAGGGGTTCGCGGTTCAGGCGCCTTTCGTTGGGCAGGTCCGCCCAGCCCGCCTTGAGGGCGAAGCGGCGCACGTGGGGGATGAAGCGCCAGGTGAAGAAGAGGGCCAGGGTGAAGACGAAGACCACGGTGAGCCAGCCCGATCCCGTGGGCTCCGCTACCCCTATGCGCTTTAGGATTTCGTTCATTTGGTGCCGTAGATGCGGTCCCCGGCGTCCCCCAGGCCGGGGACGATGTAGCCGTGCTCGTTCAGGCGCTCGTCTATGGCCGCCACCACCACCTCGGTGTCGGGGTGGTCCCGGGCGATGCGCTCCAGCCCTTCCGGGGCGGCGATGTAGCACATGAGCTTGAGGCCCGTGGCCCCCCTTTCCTTAAGGAGGGAGAGGGCGTGGCTGGCGCTACCCCCGGTGGCCAGCATGGGGTCCAGGAGGAAGACCCGCCTCTCGGCGATGTCGGGGGGGAGTTTGGCGTAGTACTGGACAGGCTTTAGGGACTCGGGGTCCCGGTAGAGGCCGATGTGCCCCACCCGGGCGTGGGGGACCAGCTTCAGGATGCCCTCCACCATGACCAAGCCCGCCCGCAGGATGGCCACCAGGGCCAGCTTCTTGCCGGAAAGGACCTTGACCCGCGCGGGGGCCACGGGGGTTTCCACGGTGGTCTCGGTGAGCTCCAGGTCCCGCATGGCCTCGTAGGCCATGAGGAGGGAGAGCTCCTCGGCTAGCTCCCGGAAGTCCTTGGCGCCCGTGCGCCGGTCCCGCAGGTGGGCCAGCTTGTGCTGGACCAGGGGGTGGTCCACCAGGGTGATCCTCATCCCACGAAGCCTAACACGCCTTCCCCTTCCTGGGAAAGCAGTCCCGGAAGAAGGCCAGGGCCTTGGGGAGCTTTTCCTTCAGGGCCTCGAGGAACTCCTCGGGCCTTTTACTCCGAAACCAGTGGAGGTCGTGAAGGTAGGTGAGGGGCACGTAAAAGCCCAGGCGCTCCCGCACCTCCTGGGGATAGGGGCGGGCTAGGCGGAATAGGACCTCCCGGGCCCTTTCCTCCCCCAGGAGGTCCAGGCTTCCCGTCTTGAGGAGGGCCAGGTCCCGGGCGGGGTCGTCCCCCCCGGAGCGCACCCAGTCCACCAGGAGGACCTCGAGGCCCTCCGCCCCCGGCTCCTTGAGGAGGAGGTTCCCCGCCCAGGCGTCCCGGTGGCAGAAGCGCCTTTCCACCCCGGCGGCCAGGTCCACCTCCCGCTTCAGGGCCTGGAGGAGGCCCAGGGCCTCGGGGACGGGGTGGAGGCTTTCGGTGAAGCGCTCCAGCCTCTCTAAGAGCTCCTCCCGGGTCACCACCCCGGGCTCGGGCAGGCGGTGGAGGGAGAGGAAGAGGTGGGAGAGGGCGGCGAGGGTCTTCCCCGTGAAGGCTTCAGGGGAGAAGGGCCTCCCGGGGAAGCGCCGGGTGACCAGGACCCCCTGCCCCTCCACCTCCACCACCCCCAGGACCAGGTCCCCAAGCCCCGCCCGGGCCATGCGCCGGGCCTCGAGGGCCGCCAGGTGGGCCTCTTCCCGCCGGTAGACCTTGTAGACCCTTTCCCCGTCCGTGTAGACCCGGGCCTCAAACCCCCCTAAGGGGGTGAGGCGGGCGAAGCCTTCTTCGGGGAGGAGGCCCTTGAGGGCGGCCACGGCCACGGGGCTTATTCTAGCCCTGTGGAGCTTCTCCGCCTCGAGGCCACCACGCTCTCCTTGGGGGACAGGGTCCTCTCCTTTGACCGGGAGGGGCGGCCCTACCACTACTTCCGCCAGGGCCTCACCTACAAAAGGGCCCTGGAGGGAAGCCTCCACCTCCGCTTTCGGGAAGGGGAAAGGAGGAGGCGGCGGCTTTCCCAGGAGGAGGCCCTGGCCGTTTACGAAGAGGTCCTGGACCTGGCCCGACGCCACCTTCGGGACGAAACGCGGCGGCGGGAGGTCCTCCGCTGGACCTCCGAGGCCCTCCTGGACCCCACCCCCTACCGGAGGGCCTACCTCTGGCCCGTGAGCATCCTCCCCCCGGACGCCTACCTCTCCGTGGTCCTCCAGGCCACCACGGGGTGCACCTGGAACCGCTGCGCCTTCTGCGCCTTCTACCAGGACCGCCCCTTCAGGAAGCGGAATGGGGCGGAGTTCCGGGAGCACGTGGAGGCCGTCTTGGACCTCCTGGGCCGGGGGCGGCTTCTCAGGCGGGGGGTCTTCCTGGGGGACGGGAACGCCCTGGCCCTCCAAGAGCCCCTCCTTCCCCTTCTGGAGGAGGTGGGAAGGCGGTTTCCCGGGGAGCCCATCTTGGGGTTTTTGGACCTCTTTACCGGGGTCAAGAAGGAGGCCCCCTGGTGGGAAAGGCTCGCCGCCTTGGGCCTTAAAAGGGTCTACGTGGGCTTGGAAACGGGGCACCCCCCCCTTCTCGCCCTCCTCCACAAGCCGGGCCACCCGAAGGAGGCCATCTCCCTGGTGGGGGTTCTGAAACGGGCGGGGCTTTCCCTGGGGGTGATCCTCATGGTGGGGGCGGGGGGGAGGGCCTACGGGGAGGCCCACCGGGAGGATAGCCTTAGGCTTCTTTCCCAGCTTCCCCTGGATAGGGGGGATATCGTCTACCTCTCCCCCTTTCAGGAAACCCCCGGCACCCCCTACGCCGCCTTGGGGCTGGAGCCCCTTCCCCACCTGGAGGCGGAGCTTTCCCTCTGGGCGGAGGCCATCCGCAAGATGGGGCTAAAGGCGGCCCGGTACGACATCCGGGAGTTTCTCTACTGAGGCTCCGCCTCCAGGTACCCCGCCTCCCCCTGGAAGCCCAGCTCCTTGTGGGTGCCGTCGCAGAAGGGCTTCTTCTTGGAGCCCCCGCAGCGGCACAGGGCCAGCTTGGCCCTTTCCAGGCGCATCTCCTCTCCCTTCCACCGGAAAGGGGTCCCCTCCGGTAGGTCCAGCACGTAGGGCCCGTTTTCCCGAAAGCGCAGGCGCATGGGTCTATGGTCAAGGGCGAAGGGCCTGGGGTCAAGGGGTTCTCTGGAGTCCCCGGCCCTAGGCCCTTGCCCCTTGACCTTGGACCTCAATCAATGTACTCGTAGGCCACCAGGGTCAGGAACTCCACGAACTCCTCGGAGAGGACCAGCCGGTCCAGGATCTCCTCCGCCTCCCGGTAGCGCTCCTTCTCCCGGCCTCCCAGCTTGGCGAGCTCCTCCTCCTTGATCTCCTGGTAAAGCTCCGGGGTGACGGTGCGGCCGTCCTCGAGCCTCGCCCCCCGGTGCACCCACTGCCAGAGCTGGGCCCGGCTGATCTCCGCCGTGGCGGCGTCCTCCATGAGGTTGAAGATGGCGGCGGCCCCGTTGCCGAGAAGCCACTGGTTCAGGTACTGGAGGGCCACGGAGATGTTGTTCCTGAGGCCCGCCTCCGTGACCTTGCCTCCGGGCACCTCAAAGTTGAGGAGGTCCTCGGCGCTGACCTGCACGTCCTCCCGCTTCACGTGCTTCTGGTGGGGCTTATCCCCCAGGTGGCGGTCAAAGACCTCCATGGCCACGGGCACCAGGTCGGGGTGGGCCACCCAGGTGCCGTCAAACCCCTGGGAGGCCTCCCGCTCCTTGTCCGCCCGGACCTGCTGGAGGGCGCGTTCGTTCACCTCGGGGTCCTTGCGGCTGGGGATGAAGGCGGCCATGCCCCCGATGGCGTGGGCCTCGTGGATGTGGCAGCTTTTCACCAGAAGCTCGGTGTAGGCCTTCATGAAGGGGACGGTCATGGTGACCTGGGCCCGGTCGGGGAAGATGGGGGCGGTGGTGGCGAACTTCTTGATGCAGCTGAAGATGTAGTCCCACCGCCCGGCGTTGAGCCCGGCGGCGTGCTCCTTGAGCTCGTAGAGGATCTCCTCCATCTCCAGGGCCGCCAGGATGGTTTCAATGAGGACCGTGGCCCGGATGGTGCCCCGGGGGAGGCCCAGGTAGTCCTGGGCGAAGTTGAAGACCTGGTTCCAAAGCCGGGCCTCCAGGTGGCTTTCCAGCTTGGGCAGGTAGAAGTAGGGGCCGCTGCCCCGCTTGAGGAGCTCGTGGGCGTTGTGGAAGAAGTAGAGGCCGAAGTCAAAGAGGCTGGCGGAGATGGGCTCCCCGTCCACCAGGACGTGCTTTTCGTGGAGGTGCCAGCCCCGGGGGCGCACCACCAGGGTGGCCACCTTCTCCTTCAGGCGGTACTCCTTGCCCTCGGGGGAGACGAAGTCTATCTGGCGGCGCACGGCATCATAGAGGTTCTTCTGGCCCCGGATCACGTTGTCCCAGGTGGGGGAGAGGGCGTCCTCAAAGTCGGCCATGAAGACCTTGGCCCCGGAGTTTAAGGCGTTCACGATCATCTTCCGGTCCACGGGGCCGGTGATCTCCACCCGGCGGTCCTGGAGGTCCGCCGGGGCCTCGGCCACCCGCCAGCTTCCCCCGCGCACGAAGGCGGTCTCCTCTAGAAAGTCCGGCTTCTCTCCCGCCTTGTACCGCTCCCAGAGGGTTTTGCGCCGCTCCAGGAGGGCCTTGCGCACGGGGTTGAACTCCCGCTGCAAGGCCACCACGAACCGGAGGGCCTCTTCCGTGAGCACTTCCCCCAGGAGGGGATGGTCCTTGAGGATCTCCACGCCCTTCATGGTGGCCTGAGCCTAAGGGAAGGGGGCGGGGTTTGTCAAGAAGTAGAATGATTTTTCAAATCTTGAAAAACAGGCCTGGCCGTGCTACCCTTGGGGCATGCCAAGGCCCAGGGAAAAGGGCGCCGAGGGGGTGAAGACCCTGGAGAAGGGGCTTGGGGTCCTCGAGGCCCTCTCCGCCCTGGGCGAGGCGGGGCTCGGGCCCTTGGCGGCGGCCACGGGGCTTTCCAAGAGCACCCTCTACCGCCTCCTCCAGACCCTGGCCCTAAAGGGGTTCGTGGAGGAGGGGGGCGGGGTCTACCGGGTGGGCCCCCGGGCCTTCGCCGTGGGGCAGGCCTACCCCAGGCAGAACCTCCTCCAGGCGGCCCGCCCCGAGATGGAGGCCCTGGCCGAGGAGCTGGGGGAGAGCGTGAACCTGGCGGTGATGGCGGGCCTCGAGGCCCTCTACCTGGACCAGGTGGAGGGGAAGAAGCTGGTGCGCCTCTTCACCGCCCCCGGCTCCCGGGCCCCCCTGCACGCCACGGGGGTGGGGAAGGTGCTCTTGGCCTACCGGGGGATGCCCGAGGGGCTTTCCCTGGAGGCCTACACCCCCCACACCCTCGCCACCCGGGAGGGGCTTCTGGAGGAGCTGGAGCGGGTCCGGTCCCAGGGCTACGCCCTGGACAACGAGGAGAAGGAGCTCGGGGTGCGGTGCGTGGCCGCCCCCGTCTTCGGCCCCGGGGGGGAGGTGGTGGCGGCCCTCTCCCTCTCCGCCCCCGCAAGCCGACTCGCCCTGGAGGAGGCCCACCGCCTGGCCCCCCGGGTGGTGGCGGCGGCCCGGAGGGCTTCTTTGCGCCTGGGCTACACAGGGCCTGTATAATGAAAAAGGTTAGGAGGCTTTAGCGGGAGGGGCTAAGGGCCATGGACAAGGATCGTCCCGTGTACATCATCAGCGTGGCGGCGGAGCTGGTGGAGATGCACCCGCAGACCCTGAGGCTTTACGAGCGGAAGGGGCTCATCAAGCCCAAGCGGTCTGGGGGGAAGACGAGGCTTTACTCCGAGCGGGACATTGAGAAGCTCCGGGAGATCCGCCGCCTGACGCAGGAGCTGGGGGTGAACCTGGCGGGGGTGGAGGAGATCATGCGCCTCCGGGCGGAGCTGGAGGCCCTCCAGGCCCGCTTTGAGGCCGAGGTGCAAAGGCTCAAGGCGGAGCTGGGGGAGCGCTTCAGGGAGCTTGAGCGCAAGGCCCTCCCCGCTCCCGGGGAGACCGAAAAGCCCTCCCCCAAGGACCGCCCCCTCTACATCATCAGCGTGGCGGCGGAGCTGGTGGAGATGCACCCGCAGACCCTGAGGCTTTACGAGCGGAAGGGGCTCATCAAGCCCAAGCGGTCTGGGGGGAAGACGAGGCTTTACTCCGAGCGGGACATTGAGAAGCTCCGGGAGATCCGCCGCCTGACGCAGGAGCTGGGGGTGAACCTGGCGGGGGTGGAGGAGATCATGCGCCTCCGGGCGGAGCTGGAGGCCCTCCAGGCCCGCTTTGAGGCCGAGGTGGCCAGGCTCAAGCTCCTCCTCCTGGAGGAGGGCAAGGCCCTCTCCCCGGGTAGTATGGGGGCGTGAAGGCGCTGGAACCCTTACTGGAATGGCTTTCCATCCCCTCCGTCTCCACCGACCCCGCCCGCAAGGAGGACGTGCGCCGGGCGGCCTTGTGGCTTGAGGAGAGGCTCAAGGCCCTGGGCTTCCGCACCGAGCTCCACGAAACCCCCCTCCACCCCATCC
>Ga0197142_1000281_pt1 | contig 47026 bp, 44 predicted proteins | sample GBS60_MetaG_FD_148614 | JGI IMG/M metagenome (GOLD analysis project Ga0197142, IMG submission 148614) | Sediment microbial communities from Great Boiling Springs, Gerlach, Nevada, United States - GBS 60_MetaG | ecosystem: Environmental > Aquatic > Thermal springs > Hot (42-90C) > Sediment... | reverse complement strand
GACCTCAACAGCACGAACGGCAGCTATGTGAACGGCGCACGGGTAGACCGCTGCGCCCTCCAGATAGGCGACCACATCCAACTGGGCAGCACCACGATTACCGTCCAACCCCCCAGCGCATAAACGCTTCCACCGACCCTACTGGTTGAGCAAGAGATTGCCTTCTGAATTGCTGTAGCACTCGTTGTACCCCACATACGCACGAGCAGTTCGCTCTTTGTAGATACCGAACTCATTATGCGAGCAAGTATTATTTTCTACCCTGCCCGACGCTCTATCGTCCAGCAAAACACCACAATTCCCGTTCCCCTCACAAGTGTTGTTGCGGGCGACAAGGCGCGATCGATCGTTTGCAGCAATCCCGTGCAAGCCGTTGTTGCGACAGGTGTTGCCGCTCACCTCCCCCTGCGCACTGCCATACAAGAAGAAGCCACTTCTTATATTCCCCTCACAAGTGTTGTTTTTGGCGACAAGGCGCGATTGATCCTGAGCATAAATCCCGTGGTAGCCGTTGTTGCGACAGGCGTTGCCGCTCACCTCTCCCTGCGCACTGCCAAAAAGCGCAATCCCCACTTGCTTATTCCCCTCACAAGTGTTGTTTTTGGCGACAAGACGCGACTGCTTGTCAGCGTATATCCCGTGGTAGCCATTGTTGCGACAGGCGTTGCTGTCCACCTGACCCTCTGCGTTTCCTAAAAGTGCGATGCCACACTGTTTGTTTCCCTTACAAGTGTTGTTATAAGCGTAAAGATTAGAATATTCGTCAGCAGCAATTCCGTCGACACCGTTATTCTGACAGGTGTTTCCGCTCACCTCCCCCTGCGCACTGCCGAAAAGAAAGATTCCTGACTGTTTGTGGCTCTCGCAAATGTTGTTGTACGCCTTTAGCACGGCATCCCTGTCCGCAAATATCCCGCGAAGGTACCCACGAATAACACACTCCTCAACTCGCACCGATGCGGTTTTCGTCGCCTTGATTGCGGAATAGTTGGCGCCTCCAGCCGTGAAGTTGCAACGACTGATTGCCACCGCGCCTTTTTCCACTCGTATCGCCGTATTCTGAAAAGAGATGTTTTGCACTTGCGAGTCGCCCTCAGCGCGAAAGATGAGACTTTTGTGATTGGTAGTGATGGATACGGAGCCGTTTACACCCACTAACTTGAGCGGCTTTTTGATAAAGATATCCTTCGTGAGGTAATAAGTACCGCTCTTGAGGCGAATCGTGCCATTAGGGCGTATTCGCTTGAACGCTTTGACAACAGTCTCTTCGGAGTCTTTATGATTGAGCTCGATGATAGTCGGTGAAAAGTATTCGGAGACTATCTTCAAAGGATTGTATGCAAAAACGAATAACACGATAAAGAAAAAAACCATGCCTGAAACAAACCAAAAAGTTGGTTCATCTAACAAAGATCTCCAAAAACTTTTGGGTGTTTCTTCTTCCAAATCTTCATAAAAATCATCTTCGAAATCATCTTCTTCTTCATATTCATCTTCATCAAGAAAATCGTTACCTGAATCGTCAGTTGTAGTGGTCTGTGGAGCAGTTGATGGTTGCACAAGAGACGGCGCAGAATGGGATGGCAGCACAGACGCAGAGGATGACTTCGCAGGCGATGGCTTAGGCGCAGGCTGAAGATCTTCCTTGAGTGCGCTTTGTATCAATTGCGCGAACGCCGCTATGCTCGCGGGGCGTTCGTCCATGCGCATCGAGAGTCCTTGCTGGATGGCTCGGCTCACTGCTTCGCCGACCTTTGGCTCCACCAAGTGCGGCGGGGGCAGGTCAAACCCGCTGGTGCGATCCAGCGCGGGCAGGGGCGGCACGCCCGTGACCAGATGGTACAGCGTCGCTGCCAGCCCGTAGATGTCCGTGCGCGGGTCTAACCGCCCTGCGGACGAATACTGCTCGGGGGCGGCATACGAGGGCGTGAGCATCACAGTGTAGGTCGCCGTCTGGTTCGCCACAAAATGGCGCGCCGCGCCGAAGTCTATCAGCACCAGCCGCCCATCCTCGCAGTGGATGATGTTGTCGGGCTTGATGTCCCGATGGATGTAGCCCGCTCGATGCACCACCTCCAGCGCGTCGCACACTTTCAGGATGTAGTCTACGGCTTCCGCAACGGGCAGCACGCCGCCCGCCCGCCTCAGCTTCGCGCCCAGCGTCTCGCCGTGCAGGTACTCCATCACCATGTAGCCCGTGTTGTTCTGCTGGAACACATCGTAGATGCGCACGATGCCGGGGTGGTTCAGTTGCGCGACGAGTTGCGCCTCTTCAACGAAGCGCTGTCGAATCTGCGCGAACTGGTCGGGGGGCAGCGTGATGGGCGCGACTTGGTTGTGCGCGTCGCGGATGCACCCTTGCGGGCACAGCTCCTTGATGGCGACCGTGCGCTTGAGCTGGGTGTCCAGCGCAAGGTAGGTAATCGCGAACCCACCCTGCCCCAGCACTTGCTGGAGTTGGTATCTCCCGTTTGCAAGCAGCGTTCCTGCAGGCAGTGGCGCAGCGGTCTTCATCCCCGTGTGTCGAGATTATACCTGTATAATCTGCGTATCGATTGACGCACGGGACGCAGATTCCTGCAGTCTGAAGGTATAATCGGCGTGAGGTGGTGTGATGGAACCCGTCGTTTATGCTGAAGCGCACGCTGCGCCGAAGGAGCCGCTCGCGTTCGAGGCGTTCCTGCAGCGGTACGACGACGCCCACGCCGAGTGGGTCAACGGGGAGGTGCTGCCGAAAATGCCCGCCTCTGTAGAGCATCAGGATACAAGTATGTTTTTGCTCAGCTTGATTGTGAATTGGGTCGCGTATCATGAACTGGGCAAGGTGTACCACCCGCCGCTGCTGGTGAAGTTGCCGCTGCCCGACACCCGCGAGGTCGCCCGCGAACCCGACATCGTGGTCATCCTCAACGGCAATCCAGGACGCTTCGCGGAGCAATACTTCGACGGCGCGCCCGACCTGATTGTGGAGATTGTCAGTCCCGCCAGCCGCCACACCGACCGCACGGTGAAGTACGAGGAGTACGAGACGGCGGGCGTGCCTGAATATTGGCTGGTTGACCCCGACCGCCAGTACGCCGAGTTTTACCAGCGGGACGATGCGGGGCTGTATCGCGTGGCGTTCAGCGGCTCGGAGGGGGTCTGTCGCAGTCGGGTGCTGGAGGGTTTCTGGCTGCAGGTCGAGTGGCTGTGGACGCGCCCGCCGCTGCGGGAGGTTCTCGCGCGGCTGGGGCTGGCGTGAGGGTATACTACATTTGCGATGCAGACGCTTATCTGTCGGGGGCAGATCATCGGCAAGACCATCCTGCTGGAGTCGGAGGTGGGACTGCCTGACGGCGCACGGGTGGAGGTGGAGATACGCTTTCATCCGCCCGTTGAAACGGTCGCGAAGCGTCAGCAAGCGCTGCAGCGACTGTTCTCGATGAACCTCCCCGTCGCCGACTGGGAACAGATGGAGCAGGAAACCATTGACCGACATTTTGACCTCATTCAGGGGATTGAGCGTATAGACCCACGAGACTTTGCCCAAGAGTTGTCGCCGTAGTTCAGCACTTTCCAATGCGCCCGCCGCTGCGGGAGGTTCTCACGCGGCTGGGACTGGCATAGCCCAGCAGGTATCCTCCATGCGATGGAGATTCGCACGGAGGCGCGGGTCGCGCTGGAGTCGGCGGTGATCACGCACGGGCTGCCCCGCCCGCACAATCTGGAGGCGGCGCGCGCAATGCAGCACGCTGTGCGCGATGCGGGCGCAACGCCCCACATCATCGCCGTGTTGCACGGGACGCCCTGCATCGGCGTCAGCGACGCGGAACTGGAATCGCTGGCGGAGTACCCCGCGCCGTCTAAAATCGCGCTGCACAATCTGGGCATCGCCTGCGCGATGCGCCTCACGGGGGGCACAACGGTCGCCGCGACGGTTCACTTGGCGCACCACGCGGGAATAGCGGTCATGGCGACGGGCGGGATTGGCGGCGTGCATCGGGACGGGCGCGACATCAGCGGCGACCTGCCCGTGCTGGCGCGCACGCCGATGCTCATCGTCTGCTCAGGCGCGAAGGTCATCTTGGATTTGCCCGCCACGCGCGAGTGGCTGGAGACGCACGGCATTCCTGTCGTCGGCTTTCGGACGGACGAGCTGCCTGGCTTCTACACGGCGCACACAGGGCTGCGAGTGGACGCAACCGTACACGATGTGGACGCGCTCGTCGACCTATGGCGGGCGCACCGCTCGCTGGGCACGGCGATGCTGGTCGTGCAGCCGCCGCCTGCAGCGCATGCGCTCCCACCCGCCGAGCTGGACGCGCTGCTGCAGCAGGCGATGCGCGAGTGCGCAGCAGCGGGCATTACGGGCGCGGCGACCACCCCGTGGCTGCTCGCGCGGCTGGCGCAACTCAGCAACGGGCGCACGATTGCGGTCAACTGCGCCCTGCTTGCGGCGAATGCACGCTTAGCAGGGGAGATTGCGCGAGCAATCGCGCGTGCGCCACGATGTGATACCAATCATCACACCATAGCTTACTAATCGCACGGCAAGCCCGCCAACGCCTCCCGTATCAGCCCCAACTCACTAAACCCACCATACAACCACAAACCCCACCCAACGCACCCGCCACTGCCCCGACGCTCGCCTCCAACGACCCATCCACCACACCCCCACACAGTGCAACTCAGGCCAATACGCCACTAAATACACCAACCACACGCCACTGCTGCGCTGGGAGCGTTATGGAGGCGCGTCTTGAGTGGAGCCTCTGAGTGCCACAATCGCTGCCACGCTCTGGGGGTTTTCCAGCGCACTCAGGTCGCCCGTCGGTTCGCCTAAGTATGCTGCGCGGAGGACTCGACGCATGATTTTGGCGTTGCGCGTTTTGGGCAGGTCGGGCACAGCGTAGACCGCTTTGGGCATTAGCGGCTTGCCCATGCGCGCCGCCACGAGACTGAGCAGCTCCTGCGCCAGCGCGTCGCTCCACTCGCAACTGGGTTTTAGCACCACGAACGCCACCGCTGCTTGCCCTTTGATTGTGTCGGGCACACCAATCACGCCCGCCTCACTCACAGCAGGATGCTCTACCAGCACGCTCTCGATCTCAGCGGGACCGACACGCTTCCCTGCGATTTTGAGCGTGTCGTCCGCGCGTCCCAGAATGTACCAGAAGCCATCCTCGTCAATTAGACACAGGTCTCCATGGTACCAAGTGTTCTCAAAGCGGCTCCAGTAAGTCTCCAAGTAGCGTTCGGTATCGCGCCAGAAGCCGCGCGTCATGCCAGGGTTTACATTCCGCACGCACAGCAGTCCCACCTCACTACGCACTGGTTCGCCCGATTCGCTTAGCACCTCGGCGTCCACTCCAGGCGCGACGGTGTTGAAGCTGCACGGCTTGAGCGGACGCAGCACCGTGCAGCCCAGAATTCCGCCCGAGATCTCCGTACCGCCTGAATAGTTGATGATAGGCGCACGGTTTTTGCCCACATGCTGCAGCGTCCACAGCCACGGTTCGGGATTCCAGGGTTCGCCTGTGGAACCGATTAGGCGCAGGCTCGGCATCGGGTGGCGGTCAGCGTAGTCCACACTCTCGCGCATGAGGGCGCGGATGAGCGTCGGCGTGATGCCCAGCACGCTCACCCCGTGCCGCTCCACCATCTCCCACAGGCGGTCGGGCGCAGGATAGTCAGGCGAGCCATCGTACATAAACACGGTCGCACCCATGATCAGCCCGCCCATGATTAGCCACGGTCCCATCATCCAGCCGATGTCGGTGAGCCAGCTGATTGTATCGGTAGGCTTGAGGTCGAACAGGTGGTACATATCCTGCGCCGCCTTGATGGGGAAGCCCGCGTGTACATGGAATGCCGCTTTGGGCTTGCCTGTCGTGCCCGAGGTGTAGATCATCATGCAGGGCATTTCGCTCTCGAATGCGGGCGCGTCGTACTCGCCGTCGTTCAGCAGGTCGGTGTAGCGTACCTCCAGCGCGGGGTCGAGGCGCACCTCGCGCCCTGCGCGATCCACGATGAACACGCGCTGCACATGGGGCAAGTCGTGCAGTGCGGCGAAGGCTGTCTCGCGCATCGGCACAATCTTGCCGCGACGCGGAAACCCATCTGCGAGGAACAGCCAGCGCGCCTCAGCGTCCTGCATGCGCGTCTGGATGGGCTCCACGCCGAAGCCCGAAAAGAGGGGTAGGGCAATCGCGCCAATGCGTCCGATTGCCAGCAGTGCAATCGCCGTTTCAGGGATGAACGGCAAGAACAGCCCGACGCGGTCGCCCTCCTGCACGCCCTGATTGAGCAGCCCGCGCGCGAGCGCGTTCACCTCGCGTAGCAGCGCAGCATAAGTATAGCGGCGAATCGTGCCCTCCTCGCCCTCCCATACAAGCGCGAGTTTATCACCATGCCCCGATTGCACATGCCGTTCCAGCGCGTTGTAAGTCCAGTTCAACCGCCCGCCGATGAACCACTTTGCGAACGGCTTGCCCGCTGAGAGGTCGACCGTCTGCGTGTACGGCGCGTGCCAGTGGAAGCCGATGTCGTCAAAAAACGCCCGCCAAAACCAGTCGGGGTCGTCAATGCTTTTCTGCAGGAACGCCTCGTAGGTGGGCAGGTTATAGCGGCGCATCTGCGCGGTGATATTCGCCTGCGCAATCATCCCGTCGTTGGGTCGCCACGCAATCGGCAGATTCAACTCCTGCATGCCTCGTCGCCTCCGTACAAAGGATACCCCAAGCGTGTGGGCATGCAGGTGCGAAAACTGCCACGGCGCAATATGGTTGGAGGTTCCAAGAGGGCGCGACCGATGGGGTACACTCCTTCTCGATGCCGGTTCTATCAAGCCACATTCGCCCGAGTGACGAGGAGTTTCGCGCGAACAAGGCGCACTTCGAGGCGCTACTGCAGCAGTATCGCGAGGCGTTGGCGTGGGCGCAGGCGGGCGGCGGCGCCGAAGCGCTCGCCAAGCACCGCGCTCGCAACAAACTCACCGCCCGTGAACGCATCGACGCGCTCATCGACCCCAACACGCCGTTTCTGGAACTCGCGCCGTTGGCGGCATACGGCTTGTACAACAACGAAGCGCCCTGCGCAGGCATCGTGTGCGGCGTCGGCGTCATTCACGGCAAGGAATGCATGCTTATCGCCAACGACGCCACTGTCAAGGGCGGAACTTACTTCCCCATCACCGTCAAAAAGCACCTGCGCGCCCAAGAGATTGCGCTGGAGAACCGCCTGCCGTGCCTGTATTTGGTGGACTCTGGGGGCGCATACCTGCCCTTGCAAGCGGAGGTGTTCCCCGACCGCGACCACTTCGGGCGCATCTTTTACAATCAGGCACGGATGTCGGCGATGGGTATTCCGCAGATTGCGCTGGTGATGGGGTCTTGTACAGCGGGTGGGGCGTATGTGCCCGCGATGAGCGACCAGACAATTATCGTCAAGGGGCAGGGCACGATTTTTCTGGGCGGTCCACCGCTGGTCAAGGCTGCCACGGGTGAGGTGGTGAGCGCGGAGGAGCTGGGCGGCGCGGAGGTACACACCCGCCTTTCGGGCGTCGCGGACTACTTCGCCGAGAATGACCTGCACGCCATCCAAATTGCCCGTGAGATTGTAGCGCACCTGAACCTCACTAAGCAGATTCCCGCCGACCTCCAGCCGCCTGAAGAGCCGCGCTATGACCCTGCCGAAATTTACGGCATTCTGCCGCGCGATTTGCGCCAACCGTTCGAAGTGCGTGAGGTAATCGCCCGAATCGTGGACGGCAGTCGCTTGTTGGAGTTCAAAGCACGGTTCGGACAGACGCTGGTGTGCGGCTTCGCGCACATTCACGGTTTCCCTGTCGGTATCGTTGCCAACAATGGCATCCTGTTCTCGGAGAGCGCACAGAAGGGCGCACACTTTATTGAACTCTGCTGCCAGCGGCGCATCCCGCTGGTGTTTTTGCAGAATATCACGGGCTTTATGGTGGGCAAGAAGTACGAGAACGAGGGCATCGCTAAGCACGGCGCGAAGATGGTGATGGCGGTTGCTAACGCCGAAGTGCCCAAGTTCACCGTGATTATCGGTGGCTCGTATGGGGCAGGCAACTATGCGATGTGCGGGCGCGCCTACCAACCCCGCTGGCTGTGGATGTATCCCAACGCACGCATCTCGGTCATGGGCGGCGAGCAGGCAGCAAATGTGCTGCTTACGGTCAAGTTAGACCAACTCGCTGCCAAAGGGCAGACGATGCGTGCAGAGGAGCAGTCCGCCTTCAAGCAGCCGATTCTGGACAAGTACGCTGAGGAGAGCAGCGCGTTCTACAGCACGGCACGCCTGTGGGACGACGGGATTATCGACCCTGTGGATACACGCACCGTGTTGGCGCTTGCGCTCTCCGCCGCCTACAACGCGCCGATTCCCGACACTAAGTTCGGCGTGTTTCGAATGTGAGTGCCACCCTCCAGCACGGCTTCGGGATAGTACGCCTGCAAGATCTGTCGGTAGGTCTGACCTGCGCGTGCGCGCGCCTGTGCGCCCCACTGACACATGCCCGCGCCGTGCCCTGACCCGCGCCCCGCAAGCCGCCAGCCATCGCGCAGCGACTGGATTTCGAACATTAGGCTGCGAACGCGCCCGACGCCGAGCACGCGGCGGAACTCGGCGCCCGAGAGCGTGAGCATCGCACGGTCACCTTGCACATGTACCTGCTGCACATGCCCGCCTGCTGTACGCTGTGCAACCACAACTTCACGGACGCGCCCCGCTGCGGGAAAGCAGCGATTGAACTCCTCAAAGTTAACAGTGGCTTCCCATGCGAAGTTCGGGGCGAAGCGACAAAACGGTTTCCCATCGGCGTCGGTATCGGGCACGCCGCGCAGGGGTGGCAGCGGCTGCGTGCCTGTCATCGCGACCTCAATCGGTGCAGTATGTCCACCACAGTTGCCCGTGTAGACCGCGTCCAGCACGCGCCTCCCGTAAGTCAGCAATTCGCCTGAGGTTGCATCGACCGCACGGTTAGTGTTCGGATGTTCAGCGTCCACGCCGCCGTAGACTTGGCACGGCGCGTGGTCGCATAGGTCGTAGCCCCACTGGCGATAGCGGTTCAAGCGTCGAAAAGCGAACGAGCGGGCAGCAACCGCCTGCGCCTTGAGCGCTTCGGTGTGGAAGGTGGGTGGCATCTCGCGCGGCAGCGTCGCCTTCAAGTAATCGTCCAGCCGCACCCAGTTGATGGTAAGCAACTTGCCGTCGCGCTCTACCCACTCTAAGTGCCCGCGATAGCGCCGCAGGGCGTTCGGCGATGCCCCCACCCGAGCAAAGCCTGCACCTACAGGCTCTGCGAGGAGTCGCTCGGCGACAATCTGTGCGCTCCCGCAGCGAGCGACATAGCGTCCATTTGCACGGCGCAGTTCCCATACTTGCTCCGCCGTGCCGACGCCAAGCGTCTGCCCCGTGCGCGGGTCTACCCAACGCAGCGTGTCCGCACTGACGCCCACATAGAGCACAGGCGCGCACGCACTCTGCTCCAACCCAACCCGGATTAACCAGTCGCTATCCCGACGGGGAGGGGCATGCGCAATATCCAGCCCCAGCAGAAGCAACCCAACCCAAAGGGCTACCGCAAGCAGTCGCATACCACCTGTGGATTCGACCACAAAAGACCCGCTCCTGCTTTCGGAAGCGGGTCTTCAGAAGAAAAAGAGCGTGTGCATTTCTATCGAAGGGTCGCCATTTCGCCGTACAGCCCCCACAGTGGCCAGTCGCCGCGCCACTCCATCGGATTCTGACCGTTGTCGTGCGACATGCCAGACGGCAAACTGCGAAGCTGTGAGTTGGGTCTATAGTCTGCACTCGTTGGTGATTTCGCCAAGAAGTCACGCACATGCATCCACTTTGCGTGCCCGTCGACATAGACCATGTTGAACCCCTCCATGTGGGGCGCCCATCGGCGGTTGAGTTTTTTCACCCGATCGAGACCAAACAGAGTGCCTTCCAGTATGTGGCGATGCGCTATTGGATACGCAATGCTATCAGTGGTCGACCCTGGAGGGACGATGCGATAGGTCGGGAGGGCTTGACGCTCAGATTCCATGACCAACATCGTTTCGGCGGGGCGCAGCACGCCTGCCATCGTACCCCCAAGAAACGAATTGCGGAAATCGGGAGGGTTCCGTCGATAGGTGTTGGTGGCGCCTGTGATGTGGAGGGCAAGCGCGTAGCCGCGATCGCGGATCTCGGCGTGCCGCTCCCAAGCTTCGCGCCCAGGTGCAGTCTCAATCGTGCGGCTGGGGCAGAAGAAGATGTCGATATTTTTGATATAGAGCCAGACCCAGTATTGCCACTTGAAGTGGTTAACGCGCCGTCCGAAGCCAGGGTTTCCGTCGCACCCTGTTGCGTCAGGCTTCCACGGAATCGGAGTGCTAATGCAGTCATCCATTCGAGGAAAGGTTTCGTTGAAGTCGTTGATGTACATCGTGATGCCGAGTCCGATTTGCTTGCAATTGCTAAGACATGAGGTCTGTCGCGCCTTCTCGCGCGCCTGAGCAAAGACAGGGAACAAAATCGCTGCCAGAATTGCGATAATCGCAATCACGACCAGAAGCTCGATGAGCGTAAAACCGTTCCGTCGCATAACCGTTGTACCTCCATTCTAAGTCTACCCATGCGGGAGTTAAGGAACTGTTAAGGTGGGTGGGAGCGGTAGATGTTTGTTAGTTTTATTACTTACATGCTTCCATTATCTGCTGACCTGCCTGAGCGAGGCGAATTGGTATCTTAGGGCGCCTCCGAGACCAGTGCGACTGGGAGCTTTTGCAGCGTTTGCCGCGAGAGTCCAAACGCCTCGCAGAGCCGTTCCACGACCAGCGGCGCGCGCTCGGCTTCAATCAGGCAAGTGATGCGGTTATGCGCGTCGCTTAGCTGTTCAATCGCGACCCCTGCTTCGTAGAGCACCTCCGCAATCCGTGCGATCACGCCGTGCAACTCGCGCATGTTCTGAGCGAAGATGGAGACCATCACGCGGCTCGGTTTGACCGCCACGCGAAAGCCATTCGCTTCCAACATCGCGCACGCGCGCGCCGCCAACTCCGAATCGACTCCAAAACTCAAGCCGTTGCGCTGGAGCTTGATGAGAAAGATGGGGATTTCTGCCTCGCGCAGCAGGTGCAAGATGCGCTGGCGCTGCGCAGGGAGATGGCTTGGGTCAGGCACGCGCACGAGCATGTAGGTCGCTTCCCGTGAGACCTTGATTGCGCTCACGCCACGCTCGCGCTCGAAGCTCACGCGCTCGCTCGGTATCGTCGCCCAGCTATCGTGCATTGCAGGCAAAGTATACCCCAAAATATCCCTTGCAAAAGCAGGGTTTAGCCGAGTATCAATCGGTCGATTCTCTGCGCTGGCTGCGCTCCCACTCATGCAGGCTCTTCAGCAAGTTGCCCGAACGCAGCATACGGCGCATTGCGCGCACCTCTTCGGCAGTGATAGGACCCATCTGCTGCGTGGTCAGCCATTCGTCGATGGTACGCTCGTCGTTTTCGAGGTAGCTCAGCATCAGCTCGTCCCACGCCTGCTGGCTCAGCATCCGCTCGCCGCGATACCCGCAGCGGGGGCACTCGAAATGCACCTCCACGCGGTTTGCGCCCATCGTGTGCGCGTGATAGGCGATGTAGGTCAAATCGTCCAGCCCGATTGTCGCTTGGCAGCGTCGGCAACGCAACTTCATAGTCCACTCCCTCCCCAAGTGCGCGGCAAAAAGATGCGCTCGTACTTATACAGCGCGTAGCGGTCGGTCATGCCTGCCAAGTAGTCGCACACCGCTTGCGCCTGCGCCTCCACCGAGTCGTCCGCAGGGCGGAACTTCTCCGACACCTCCGACGGGTTCTCCATGTAGTAGACGAACATCTGGTGCAGGATGTGCGTCATCTTCTCGCGCTCTTTTTGTACCTTCGGGTGATGGTACAGGTTCTCGAACATGAACTCTTTGAGGTGGTTCATCGCCTGCAGCATCGGCTCGCTCATCTGCACCGTGGGCTTGCCGTCGCTTTGCTCGACGACATCCATCACCATGCGGGCGATGCGTCCGCTGTGCGTCTCGCCGAGAAACTCCACAAGGTCGCGCGGCAGGTCGTTCAGGGTCAGCAGCCCTGCGCGGATGCCGTCGTCGAGGTCGTGATTGAGGTAGGCGATGCGGTCAGCAATGCGCACCACCGCCGCTTCGAGGTGGACGGTCTTCTGGGTTTCGTGGGCGGTGAGGTCGGCGCGCCCTTTGGAGTGCCCGACGATGCCTTCGCGCACCTCGTGCGTGAGGTTCAGCCCGCGCCCGTCCTTCTCGATGCAGTCCACCACGCGCAGGCTCTGCTCATAGTGGCGAAAGCGGGCGTCGGGAACATACTTGCGCAGGATTTCGTCCAGCGCCTCTTCGCCCGTGTGTCCGAAGGGGGGGTGTCCGAGGTCGTGCGCGAGGGCGACGGCTTCCGTGAGGTCTTCGTTGAGGCGCAGGGCGCGGCTGATCGTGCGGGCGATTTGCGCCACCTCCAGCGTGTGGGTCAGACGCGTGCGGTAGTGGTCTTCGTTGGGGTCTAAAAACACCTGCGTTTTGTGCTTGAGTCGGCGGAACGCCTTGCTGTGGATGATACGGTCGCGGTCGCGCTGGAACGCGGTGCGCACAGGGTCGGGCGGCTCAGGCGTCGGTCGCCCGCGCGACTCCGCGCTCTTGGTCGCGTAAGGTGCAAGAATCTGGTATTCCAGTCGCTCCAGCCGTTCGCGTACCGTCATCGTCGTTTAGTATTCGATGAGCGAGTAGACATCGTAGCCGCGCAGGTGCTTGCGCCCGCCCAGGAAGGTGAGTTCAATTAGGAAAACAAAGCCCGCGACGGTGCCGCCTAAGCGTTCAATCAATCGTGCGGCTGCGCTGGCAGTGCCGCCCGTTGCCAGCAGGTCGTCCACCACGACCACGCGCTGTCCAGGCTCAACCGCGTCGGTGTGTATCTCGACGGTGTTCGTGCCGTACTCCAGCGCGTACTCCTCGCTGATCTTCTCGCCTGGCAGTTTGCCCAATTTGCGGATGGGCACAAAACCCAGCCCAAGATTAATCGCGATGGGCAAACCGAACACGAAGCCGCGCGACTCGATGCCCGCAATCACATCGGGCTTGAGGGCGCGCGCATGCTCGGTCATTAGGTCTACGACCTCCTTTAGCGCCTGCGGATGCTTCAGCACGGGGGTGATGTCCTTGAAGATAATCCCCGGCTCTGGGAAGTTCGGTATATCGCGCACCAGTTGCGCCGCCAGTATCTCTGCCATCGGTTGCCTCCGTTTTGCCCGTGAAGTATACCCGAATAGAGGGCGCGTCGGTATAATTCGGCTATGGCAATCACTGCGCCGCACGAACAGGGCACGAAGCGCCTCGATTGGGAAGCGTACCTCCGCTGGGAGGACGACCTTATGCACTACGAAATCATCGACGGGGAGGTTCATCCGTTGCCGACGCCGACATTTAAACACCAGTTGGTACAAGGGGAGTTGTTTGAACGCTTGCGCTCGTATCTCCGCACCCATCGCTTAGGAGTATTGCTTGCTGCGCCATTTGACTTTGTGGTGCGTCGGGAACCGTTGCGCACGCGCCAGCCCGACCTGTTTTTCCTGTCCAGCACACGCGAAGCCGAGTGGCGCGACCGATTGAACGAACCGCGTTTTGAGATTGCACCCGACTTGGTGATCGAACTGCTCTCGCCGTCAGACACCTACCAGCGCTGGAAGGAGAAACTGCAGGACTATCATCATCTCGGCGTGCGCGAAGTGTGGGCGGTGGATGTGGAGGCAGGCGAGATCGAGGTGTTGGTGCGCGAGGAGGGCGGCTACCGTTCGCTGGGCTGGTTTTCGGGCGAGCAACCCGTGCCAACGCAAGTGCTGACAGGACTAACCCTCACGCCCGCGGAGGTGTTCGAGAACCTATAGGGGGTATACTCGACGCGCGATGCGCACACGGCTTGCAAAACGGCGGGTACAGACGCACGAGGAGACGCTTCAACGCCTGCGCGAGGCGTTGCCCGACCTGCGTGAACGCTATGGCGTGCAGCGGCTTGCGCTCTATGGCTCGTTCGCGCACGGCGCGCCCCACACACGCAGCGATGTCGACATCATCGTGCAGTTGGAACGCCCTCTCGGACTGAAAATCGCCGCGCTCCGACTGGAACTGGAACAACTGCTCGGAAGGCGCGTTGACTTGGCGACCATGAACACGCTCCGGCGCGCCCTGCAAAGCCCGCAGCTGCACAAACGCCGTACCGCGGAACGGGTATTCGCAGAGTTGGAAGATGTCCAAGAGACGGTCTACGCCCATTAATGACCCTTGAAGTTGCCCTCACCTTGGGGTTGCTTATCGCAGCGATTGCGCTGTTTATTAGCAATCGCTTTCCCCCAGAAGTGGTCGCGCTGATTCTGCTGGCGGCGCTGCTGCTGAGTGGGCTGGTTCCTGTGGAGAAGGGGCTGCGCGGGTTTAGCAACGACGCGGTGATCACGATTGCGGCGATGTTTGTGCTGAGCGAGGGTCTGCAGCGCACGGGGGTGATTGGCTGGCTGGCGCGGGGGTTAGAATGGCTGGCACGGCGGGCAGCGTGGCTTGCAGTGATTGCCCTTCTGCTTGTGACGGCGTTCCTGTCGGCGTTCGTGAACAACACGGCGGTGGTCGCGCTGTTTATCCCGCTCACGCTTGCGCTTTCCGAGACGGCGCGGCAAAGCCCCTCGCGGTTGCTGCTGCCCCTCTCGTATGCCTCGATGCTCGGCGGGGTCTGCACGCTGATTGGCACCTCCACGAACCTGATTGTGAGTGGCGTGGCGGTGCAGCGCGGGATTGAGCCACTGGGCATGTTCGAGTTCGCGCCGCTGGGGCTGATTTTTACGGGCATTGGGCTGGTCTACCTGCTGACGATAGGAATGCGCCTGATCCCTGACCGTCGCCCTGCCGCCGACCCTGCGGACGCCTACCGCCTGAGCGCGTACATCACGGAGGTCGTGCTGACCGAGCGTTCCAAAGCAGCGGGCAAGCGGCTGATGGATGCCGACTTCGTGCGGGAGCTGGGGCTGGAGGTGCTGGACATCTGGCGCGACGGGCTGCGCCTGCTGCCGTTGCCCGACCGCATCTTGCAGGCGGGCGATTTGTTGCGCGTGCGGTGCAATCTGCAGCGGCTGCAGCAGTTGGAGGGCGCGTATGGGCTGAGACTGGTCGCTGGTGCGCCTGCGCACGCAGCGGACGAACCGCCCCTGCTGGTGGAGTTGGTGCTGACGCCCAGCTCGTCGCTGGTGGGGCAGACGCTGCGCGAGAGCCGCTTCCGCAACCGATTCGGCGCGACGGTACTCGCGCTGCGCCACCGCCAAGAGATGGCGCTGGAGCAGTTCGCCGACATCCCGCTGCAGGCAGGCGACGCGATTGTAGTGCAGATTGAGCGCGAGCGGCTGCAGGAGTTGCTGCGCCTGCCCGACTTTATCCTTGTGTCGCAGGTGGAGACGGCGCGCCCGCGCCCTGTCAAAGCGCTGCTGGCGGGGCTGATTATGGCGGGCGTGGTGCTGGTCGCTTCGATGGGCTGGTATCCGACGGCAGTCGCCGCGTTGGTGGGCGCGCTGGCGATGGTGCTGACGGGCTGCCTCAAGCCTGACGAGGCGGTGCAAGCCATCGACTGGCGGCTGCTGGTGATGCTCGGCGCAATGCTGGGGCTGGGCATCGCGATGGAAGCGACGGGCGCAGCGCGCTGGTTGACGGTCAACTTGGTCGGCGCACTCGGCGGGTTGGGATCCATCGTCGTGCTGGCGGGGTTCTACTTGCTGACCTCGCTGCTGACCGAGGTGATGTCGAACAACGCGACGGCGGTGCTGATGGCAGCGTTGGCGATTGAGGTCGCCGCCGCGCTGGGGGTGGACGCGCGCCCGTTTCTCTTTGCGGTCGCCTACGCCGCCTCCGCCAGCTTCATGACGCCGATTGGCTACCAGACCAACACCATGGTGTTCGGCGTCGGGCAGTACCAGTTCAGCGACTTCGTGCGCGTGGGGCTGCCGCTGAACTTAATTTTTTGGGTTTTGGCGACCCTGCTGATTCCACACTTTTGGGAATTCTGAACGACCGATGGATACGACCATCACAGCAAAAAGATAGTACACTACTATAATAACACATTAGTTATTCATAGTACAAGTACTACGGCTTTTAGCCTACCTGTGATGGACTGAAATGTTTCTCTTTCCGCGAACGGGTATACTTGCGCGCACGATGCGGATTGTTGTTGGCGTTGACGGTGCAGGCGCCTACGAGAGCGCGCTGGCTTGGGTGCGGTCGCTGCAGTTTGAGCAGCCTCAGGTGATACTGGTATCGGTTGTTGAACCGCCACGCCCGCCCATAGTGGGCGTAGTCGCCCCGTTTTCAGAGGAAGCTTCCCGACAATCGATGCGGGTACAGGCAGAGTCCCTGCAGGAACGGCTCGATACCGTGCAACAGCAGTTGCAAGCCGACGGCTTCACAGTGGAGACCGCGCTGCTGTATGGTCAAGCGAGCACCAAGCTACTGGATCTGGCGGACGAACGAAGCGCCGACCTGGTAGTGCTGGGCGCGACTCGCAAAGGTACGCTGCAGGCGCTATTAGTTGGCAGCGTGGTGCGCGCTGCATTAGCTCATGCCCGACAAAGCTTGCTTATTGCCCACACGCCGCCCGCCCACCAGCCACTGCACGCGGTGCTGGCGACCGACCACTCTGAGTATAACTACCGCTGTATTGAGCGTCTTGTGCAGTTTGCGCCGCAGGGTATTCGCCGAATTGCCATCACGACCGCCTTCGACTTGGACGAGGAGACGCTCCAGTCGATTGCCCGTGCCATACCTGCCGCCCAAGAATCGGGCGCGGAGTGGGTAATCGAGCATCTGCATGAGCGCAATCGGCAGGTGTGCGAGCGGCTGCGCTTCCTAAACGCCGCCTGCGAATCGGTCGTGGTGGAAGGATTGCCCATTCCTGCGATCCGTGAAGCGCTGCGCGCCACCGAGTCGCAGTTGCTGATTTTGGGTGCGAAGGGACACTCCCTGCTGGAGCGGCTCTCGCTGGGCAGTGTCTCGTATCACTTTGCAATCGGCGAAGCAGTGAACATGCTGTTGCTTCGCGCTTCTGAGTAGCCATGCGCCCCCGCAGACGACTCGTTGGAGTGATCGGTAGTTCGGTAGGAACGCCCGAACAGCTTTACAAAGCGCACGCAGTGGGACGCCTAATTGCCGAGCGAGGCGCAGTGCTGCTCTGTGGGGGTATGACAGGCGTAATGACCGCTGCAGCGCAGGGAGCTCAGCAAGCAGGCGGGCTAACGATTGGAATCCTGCCAGGTGCAAATGCCACCGAGTCGCCCCCGAACGAGTTTATCGAGATTCCGCTTTTTACCGGGCTACGCGAGGCACGCAACTACTTGATTGCCTGCGCCAGCGATGGACTAATTGCCATCGGCGGCGGCTACGGCACGCTCTCTGAGATCGCGCTTGGACTGCGGCTTGGCAAGCCTGTCGTGCTGCTCAATAGCTGGCAGTTCGAGATGGCGGGTGAAACGCTTGCCGTGCCCACTGCCAACACACCCGAAGAGGCGGTGGATAAACTGTGGGCACTGCTCTCCCCGCCCGATTGTTAGGTGCGCTGGAGATTCCTATCGGGGCGTGTGGTCGCCGAAGGTGCTTGCGGCAATCCTGTGCAACGGGTGGCATCCGCGAATGCGCATCAACGGGTACAATCTACCTGCGTAGGAGGCTTGAACGATGGCAATTATAGAGGTGGTTGTACCGCAGCTCGGCGAAGGGCTACAGGAAGTGCGCGTGATTCGCTTTTTGAAACGGTCAGGGGAGCGCGTCGCGCGCGATGAGCATATCTACGAAATGGAGACCGATAAAGCCACTGTGGAAGTCGAGAGTCCATACACGGGTGTGATTGTGGAGTGGCTGGCAAAAGAGGGCGACATCTTACCGATTGGTGCGCCGATCGCACGAATTGAGATCGAAGGCGCTGTGGAGACCACGGTGCCTGTGGTGTCCATCCCGTCGCACACGGCGTCCGCACCGAGTGGCGACGCGACGCGTGGGGCGGTCTCAGTCAGTGAGCGGTTAGAGCTGGTCATTCCACCGCGCACGCGCGCCTATGCCCGCCAGAAGGGTGTTTCTGAAGAGGAGCTGCGCCGAATCCCCGCAGCGTCGGGCAACAAACTGATGCCCGAAGATATAGACGCCTACCTGGCGCGTCGGGCAGGCGATGGCGCAGCAGAATATGTGGACTATCCTCTCCCACCGCAGCAGCGCACCTTCATCTATCGGCTCAAGCGCAGCGCACAACTGGTCGTGCCTGCCACCCTACGCAGGTATGCAGCGTGGGACGCTGTGCAGCGCGTCGCTGCGCGCTTCAAGGCAGACCCGAACGCACCTGTGCAGCCATCAGAGTTCCAAGTATTCGCTTACTGTGCCGCGCAAGCAACCTTACAGCACCCCAAGTTCCGCGCACAGCTCGTAGGAGAGGAGACCCTGCGCCAGTACGCGCATGTCAATCTGGGTGTTGCGGTCGCGCGTCCAGGCGACGAGCTGGTAACCGCACTGGTGAAAAACGCCTCCGCGCTGGACTTTGTGAGCTTCGTGCGTACCCTGCAGACACAGATCCGCAAAGCGCGAGCGGGCGAGGATCAAGCCGATGCAAGCATCCAACTCCTGCTGACCTACATGGGAGGGTTCCAGATGGTGGACGCAATCCCTGTGTTGGTTTCCCCAGCCGTTGCGATTCTGTTCGCGGGTGAAGCGTTCCTTATCGAGGGCGTGCCCCATGTGAACTTGGTATTGACCTTCGATCACCGCCTCATTAACGGCGTGGGCGGTGCAGAGTTTCTAAATGCAGTAGCAGAGAATCTCGCCAACGCAGAGACGCTTGTCGAGCGCGGACAAGTAGGCACATAGAGGCGCAAACGCACTGGCAAAGCGGCGCAGGGCTGCTTGCCCAAGTGAACATCCGTGCCCTCCGTGCGTCTATAGCGCTCGGAGGGTGAAATTGATGCGGGTAAAAACGATTGTTGGTAGCCTGCTTGTTTTTAGCCTAATGTGCGGTGCGCTTGCGCAGGGCGGACCTGGTCAGCCCCGACAGGGTGGTCAACGGCAGCGCGAGCAAGGGTTCGGCAGGATGGCGGGCGCAAACATCGCGGGCATGCTGCTGCAACGCCCCGATGTCCAACGCGAGCTGAACCTGACTGAACAACAAAAAACCCAAATCCGACAGATTCAGGAGTCGATGCGCCAAGCGATGCAGGAGTTGCGCAACGCGCCTCCGCAAGAGCGACGCCAGAAAATGGAAGAGCTGCGTCAGCGACACGACCCAACCAAGGTGCTCAACGAGGCACAGAAAAAGCGTCTGCGCGAACTCGAACTGCAAGCACTGGGACCGACCGCCTTCCTGCAACCGCAGGTCGCGGACACGCTGAAGCTAACCCAAGAGCAGCGCGCACGCCTGCAGGGGATCGTGATGCAGCAGATACAACAGTTGCGCGAGCAGTTTCAAAGCGGTGGCTTTGGGCAGGGGCAAGGGGCGCAGAACTTGCAGCAGTTGCGCGACGAGATAGAGAAACAGATGCTGGAGGTGCTGACCCCCGCACAACGCGAGCAGTGGCAGCAGATGCAGGGCAAGCCGTTCCAGTTTGAAGGCGGTCGCCCAACGCTGTGGGGTGGATTGGATGGCTTCGGGCGCAGACAAGGCAGTCCTCGCGGCGGTTCTGGCTTCGGCGGCAGTGGATTCGGCAACTAAGGCTTGTACCTCCTCAAGCGAACACCGGCAGAGTACGCCCCCCACTTTGGGGGGCGGCTCTGTTCAAGAGGGCTGACTCTCCGAAGGCGTAGGCGGCTCGTGGAGGGGTAAGCGCACGCGGAACACGCTCCCCACACGGTATTCGCTCTCCACTTCCACTTGCCCACCGTGCGATTCCACAATGTGCTTCACAATCGCTAGTCCCAGTCCGGTGCCGCCACCTGTGCGCGAGCGCGTCTTGTCCACCCGGTAGAACCGTTCGAAGATACGCGGCAACGCCTCGCTGGGGATGCCAATCCCCGTGTCGGCGACCTCCAGCACAGCGGTATGCCCCTCCGCGTAGGTGCGCACCGTCACGCTGCCTTGGGGCTTGTTGTAGCGAATGGCATTACTCAAAAGGTTCAGGGCGACCTGCAGGATCTGGTCGCGATTAGCGAACACCCGCAAATTTGGCTCCAGCACAGCGCTTAGCATAACTTGTGCCCGACGCGCCTCAGGCTCCATCTCTTGCACGGCTTGTTGAATCACGGGCGCGAGTTCGAACACCTCGCGCACGGGCTGCATCGACTCGGCGCGGGTCAGCGTCAGCAGGTCGTCGGCGATGCGCGTGAGCCGATCCGCCTCCTGCACAATCAGGTTCAGGAACCGCTGGCGGGTGGGGTGCGGCATCTCGGGGTCGTCATGGATGGTCTCCGCCAGCGAGCGGATGGACGCCAGTGGGGTGCGGAACTCGTGCGACACATTCGCCACGAAGTCGCGTCGCACTTGTTCCAAGCGCAGCAACTCGCTCTTATCGACAAGCGCAATCGCGAACAGTTTGTGCGCGTCTACCTCGCCAAGATACCAGATATAGGCATCGGTATGTCGCTCTTTAGGGAAGCTAAAGGTAATCTCGCCTGACACCGCCGATTCGCGCCGCGCCGCCTTGAGCATCAGTAGGTACAAATCGTAGCTGAAGGTCAACGCAAGCAGCGATTTGCCCGTCATGTAGCGGAAGCCGAACCACTCCAGCGCGAGCCGATTGGCGTAGCGCAGCATGGCATCCGCGTCGCAAATCAGCAGCGGGATGGGCATGCCGTCAATCAGCGCGAGCCGTCGCCGCTGCTGGCGCGTCAGCTCCAGTTGCAGCGCCTCGATGTCGGCGTTGCGTTCGGCGAGTTGCTCGCGCAGTGTGGTGAACCGCGCGTAGAGCCGCCGTGTGAAGTAGAGCGCGAGCAAAATACAGCCGACCACCCCTGCGACCAACCCCTCGCGCCACAAGGGCGACAAATCCACCAGCGCGTTCAGCAACAGCAGTCCCGCGCTTAGCCACAGCAACGCGGGCAGCCAGCGAAAGCTCATCCCTCGAAACGATACCCACTGCCTCGTACGGTCTGGATATAGCGTGGGTTCTTAGGGTCTGGCTCCACCTTCGCACGCAGCCAACGCACATGTACATCCACCGTGCGCGGATTTACATAAGTCCCCAGTCCCCACACATGGTCTAATAGCTGGTCACGTGTGAAGACCTTGCCAGGATGAGTCGCCAGCAGCGCAAGAAGCGCGTACTCTTTTGGGGTCAACGCCAACTCTGCGCCGTCACGGTAGACGCGCTTGGCGTCCAAGTCGATTTCGATGGCGCCAAATTGTATGCGGGAGGGCACATTTGGCTGCGCGCGGCGCAAGATGGAGCGCACGCGGGCAATTAGCTCGGCTACACTGAAGGGTTTGACAATGTAGTCATCTGCGCCAAGCTCGAAGCCGCGAATCTTGTCCTCCTCTGCCGTGCGTGCCGTTAGAAACAGCACAGGCGTCTGGTTATGCTGACGGATAATCCGACACAGGTCGAACCCGCTGCGACCAGGCAGCATCACATCCAGAATCACCAAGTGTGGCTGGTGCTGGTGGAACAGTTGTAGGGCCTCCTCGGCGTTATCGGTCGCGAAGACCTGCAGTCGCTCGCGCTGCAGATTGTATTGCAGCGTCTCACACAGCACGGGATCGTCCTCCACAAGCAGCACGCGCACAGGCTTGTGCATCTCAGGCGCGTCGGGGCGTTCCGCTTCGGCAGTCTGGCTCATCGTCACTCCTCCACGATGATTTCGACATTCGCGCGAGGCACGACGGCGACCGTGCCGTCATCCAGCTTAGCTTTCAGCACGCGGGCGTGCGTGCCCGACTCGATCTCCATCAGCTCGGGCGGCAGTTCGACGACCGTGCCCAGCCGTCCGAAGTACGGTTCGCGGATAATGCGCACTGCGCTGCCGATGTCAAGCATCTGCGCCTCGCGCGCGGGCGGCGACTCAGGCAAGTGCGACGGGTCTTCCAGTGGCACGATGATCTCGGGGCGAATGACCCCTGCGCGGATTTGCGTCGCGCCGTTAATGGAGGCGGTCTTGCCCTCCAAACTTTTCAGCAGGCGGAAGGTGCGGTTCGCCATCTGAATCGTGCCGAAGCCCTCCGTAATGATAATCGAGAGCGGGATATCTTCCGAGCCGGTGATGGCGACGCCGATGTCGCGTCCCAGATAGCGGATGAGGTCGGTGTCGCGGATACCGCCTGCAACGATGCCCACTGCGCCACACTCCGCTGCGCGGATAATCGCGTCTGATTCGACCGCTGCACCGCCGACCAGTATCTGCCCTGCGACCCCGTCGGGGATATGCTGTGCCGTGAGCGTCTCACTGGGGCTACTGACCAGCACGCGCAAGGCCCCGCGCCGTTCGCCCCCAACGCCAAAGATGCCCTGAATCAGTGCGCCCTGCGTTTCGACGACCGCGCCCTCTTGGGGCAGCACCTTCACCACGCGCCCCTGCACATAGGCGTTCACATCGATGACCGTCGGCGGCTGACGCACGCCCACATGTCCCGTCACTTCCGAAATCAGTTCCACCGTGCCCGCCACAGGCGACTTGGCAACGCCGCGAAACAGCCCTAAAAATCCCTTCGTCTCGGCGATCACTTGGTCTTTCTCGACCGTGTCGCCCTCTTTGACCTTGAGCGCGCTGTGAATCTGCTTCGGCTCGATGCCCAGCATCTGCGCCACGCGCACCGTCTGCAAGATGCCTGGCAGCAACGCGCGGGCGACCACTGTGTCGGGCTGCACCAAGTCGCCCTCCTGTACCAACACCTCGCCTTTGATAGGTAAACGGCGCGTCTTCAGGATAATCGTATTCGCGCTAACGGTCAATCCCGGTGTATATGCTGTGCCCATACCTGCTCTCCTGTCAGTTCTGTTTCGTTTCCACGCGAAGCGCCTGCCGACGCTTCTTTTTGGCAATCCGCCCGACCAGCAGAATGCTCAGAAAGTAGAGGAACACCATCGGCAGCCCAATCGCGAACATCGAGAAGGCATCGCCCGAGGGAGTCAGCAACGCTGCCAGCACGCCAATCGCTAAAATGGCTTGACGCCAGTATCGCCACATCGACTCGGGTGTCGCCAGCCCCACTTGCGCCAGAAACATCAGTACCACAGGCATCTGGAAGCCCAGCCCAAATGCAAACATCATCTTCACCACAAACATAATGTATTGGGCGGGATTTTGGAGCAGTTGTGCATCGGGGTAGTCGTCTAAGTAACTCAGGAAGAAGTTGAATGCGGCAGGCAGAATGTAGTAGCCTAATGCGACTCCCGAAAAAAACAAGCCTGCACTGAACGGTGCAATCAGCTTGACCGCGCGCTTCTCTTGGCGCGTCAAGCCAGGTGACAGGAATCCCCAGACCTCACGCATAATCAAAGGCATCATCAGGATGAGCCCCAAGATAAGCGCGAGCTTGAACTTGAGGAAAAAAGGCTCGGTCGCGTGGGTGAAGACGAACTTCGCGCCTTCGGGCTTGGTGCGCAGCAGCGGGCTGGCTAAAAAGTCGTACACATAGGGCGTAATCGCGAAGGCGACCACCCAGCCGACCATGAGGTAGAGAAGGGCGCGGAAGATGCGCCTGCGCAGCTCTTCCAGATGCTCCATAAAGGTTGCCTTCGGCTCTTCCTCCGTGCGCTCGCGGGGAGAGTCTAAGTCGGCAGGGTAGCTCATGCTCTACAGAACCCGAAGGAGGCGCATATCGCTTTCGAACACGAAGCGGTTAATGATATTGCGTGCGCCTGTCTGTGTGCCGCGAAATCCGGGAACGCCGATGCCACCCGTCGCTCCGTCGCGCTCGCCTCCTCGATCACGACCAGGCATGCCAGGACCAGTGAATCCGCCTCCTGTCTCCTCCTGACGCACGCGCCCCTCCAACTGCAGCAAGGTCTTGACGCGAATGACCTGCCCCAAATCGTAGGCAAAGTAGACCTCGCGGCGGATGGAGCTCTTGGGCTTCTCCAACTGGAAACCGTCGAAGTCGATAGTGCCTGGCAGGTTGCCAGTGAACTCGTAGATGATTTTGGCGCATTTGTAGCCCTGCTCCCACTCGAACCGCTCTAAGCGCGCAGCCACAGGGATTTGTCTGCCTATCTCCTTGATTTCGCCTGAACGCAGCGGGTTGCTGGTGTCTATTGTCGCTCCCCAGCGGTCGCCAGGCTTGTAGCGCCGCGGCGGCAGAATCGGGAGATCGGTCACCCAAGCGTAGAAAAGCTCGCGTTGCGGGGCATCTGCGAACAGCACCACTTGATAACGCACACGCCCCGTAGTCTCGACCTCTTGATAAATCGGTGCCGTGCGCTCGGAGGTAATCACCGTCGGTTGTCCACCCACAATTCGAATCACAGGCGGCACCAGTGTCCATGAGATGAGTCCCAGATTGTTGCGAAAGTCCATCGCCGAGAGGTCACCCTTGAAAGACAAGTCCACCAGAATCGTCTCTTCGGGGCTAAGTCCTGAATACTGAACTTCGTTGACCTCTTTGAACACCCCTTTCAGCTGGTAGCGATAAGTTTTGCCGGGGATCCATCGGTAGCGTAAGGGGATGCCCTCGGCGGGCACTTTGATTTCGTTTTCCACCTGCAAGCGTACCGAGCTGCGTCCCAGCACGCGCGCGCTGTTGTTGTCTTCTGGGTTAGCGTAGAGGGTCAGCTCAATAGTATGTTCGCCATCGGGCACATTGAGCTTTTTGGTATCCCAGCGGTAGATATAGTGCCCGCGCTCGCGGTCGGTGTCCAGCGCGGCGGGGGCGACCGCTTCCACGAACTTGCCGTTGATGCTCACCCCGATGAACCCGCCTTGTGGCACACTACGGATGGGAAATCGGATTTGCACCACCTCGCGCACGCGCGCACCGTCCTGCGGGCGCACGATGGTAAACGGCGCTTGCGCAACCACCGCCGCGCTCCACAGCATCAGCAACCCAATCGCTGCACACTTCATCATCAATTTCGCCTCCACACCCTGATTGTACCCCACACGCCCGCAGATTCCTGTCAGCCAGCGGGGTGGGCACTCAGCGCACAGTCGCCTGGTCGCGCTCGGCTAAGATGCGACGGATGTCCGCTACGAAATCCTCAATCAGCGTGCCTGGGGGGTAGACGCCCCTAACGCCCATTTGCTTGAGGGCTTCCGCGTCGTCGTCGGGGATGGTGCCGCCCGCAATCACCAGAATATCCTCGGCGTCGCGCTGCTTGAGAACCTCCAGCACTTTGGGCACGAGCGTCATGTGTGCGCCTGAGAGGATGCTGATTGCGATGATGTCGGCGTCCTCTTGGATGGCGATTTGCACGACATCTTCGGGGGTGCGGCGCAGTCCCGTGTAGATGACCTCGAAGCCAGCGTCGCGCAAGGCGCGGGCGACCACCTTAGCGCCCCGATCGTGCCCGTCCAAGCCGACTTTGGCGACCACGATGCGCGGGATCTTGTCCATCGGGCGTAATTGTACCCGCCATGCGTTCGCGATGCTGCTGCCACGCGGCAGCGAAGTATTGGCGAAGAGTCGGATTCGAGTGGATGCGTAGCACATCGGACACCGCTTGCAACGCTGCCAGCCCGTCGCAGCCCTCTAAAAGTTTGAGCGTCTGCTCGGCGCGCGCCTGCCAGTCGGGGTGCGCCTCCAGCACCTGAAGCGCCTGCTCGCGCCGCTGCGCTGGCGCAACGCCAAAAACGGGCGTCTTGTCCATCTTGTCCCTTTCCAGTAGGGAGGCATCGAGGAGTTGTTTGACGAGCCGCTTCGCAGGCGAGCCACGCCGCTTCGGCTTGCTGGGCAGCAGCGCGTCGCCATGCTGAAGCAGGGCAATCTCCGCCAGTAAGTGGAGTTCCTCTTGGGTGGGCGCGGGGCTGACCTCGCTATAGACGGCTATCAAGTGCAGCAAAAACGCCTCGTGGGGCGCAAGCGACGGCTCGCGCGGCTCGTAGACCTGCACCTCCACATCGGGCAGTGCGGCGAACGCCTGCTCAATCAGCGGTCTAACCTGCTCCCAGCGCAACCCGCCGTGTCCGCACCCCAGCGGCGGCAGCGCAATCGAGCGAATCCCGTGTTCCTGCACCACGCGCACAAGGTCTTCCAAACCGCGCTGGATATACTCGATTTTAGACTTGCCCCGCCAGTGCTGCTTGGTCGGGAAGTTAATGATATACTGCGGCTGCAGACTCCGAGTGGGGAACACCAACATCTTGCCGATTTGTACCTGCCCTTGCTCGCACTTTTCGCGGTAGAACGCGTAGTTGTCGGGGAATCGCTTTTTGAACTCCAGCGCAATCCCCTTGCCCATTACGCCCGTTGTGTTGACGGTGTTCACCAACGCCTCGGCGTCTGAATCGAGCAGGTTGCCCTGCAGAAATCGAATCACGCGCGTCGCCTCCATCAGATAGATGATACCTCGATGCTATCGGTAGTACCATCCGCGCTGCACGGAAACACGGGGCTTATAAGACGCCTGCGCCAAAATATCGTTCACCTGCTGCAAGCGCGCCTGGTTGTACACGCCGATGTGCTGAATGAGCCTCCACTCGACGGCGTGATGCACCAGAAACTCCGCTTGGCGGCGGCTCTTGCGATTAGGGTATTCGTCGATGTCGTGCCAGTAAGCCGATTGCATCACATTCCAGTCCACATAGCGGTTCAGTTGGTTCAGGTCGTTGGTGAACTGCGCCACAGGGCTCACTGGGTGGCGGTCAGTGAACACAAACGACTTGCCCGCGTCGACAATCGCCTCGATAGTGGTCGTTAGGTACACAATCTCCGACTGCGTGAGGCTGGGGTCGACTTGACCCTTGTGTATCACGAACAGCATCGGCGAACACGGCGCAAAGTAAAACGGCACATAGTCGGCGATAACGCCCCCAGGCGGCACGGGCACGGGCTTGGTGCGACGCTTCTCCTTGAAGTTGACATAAGCGATGCTGCGCGCCTTAATCGCTTGCGCACGCTTGTCGCAGTAGAGAACCCCCGCTTTGATGATGCTCGGTAGGTTCTGGATGTGTGTCATATGGTACAGGATTATGCTCATACAGTGTCATATTACGATTCTCTCCTGTCAAAAGTTCCGGGAGGTTCCCATTCTCCGCCCCGAGCGACATGGGGCGTCGCGCTGCCCCGATACGGCTCGAATCGGCTCAGCCACTGCCCCTGACAAACCGCTGTGCCCCGCCCGCCCTCCATGACGGTCTCGAACACCTCGCGCGCGGTCTCGTACTCGTTCTCCCTACCGTTCGGCTCGCGCAGGCGCACATAGTAGACCATCGGGTCGGGGTAGTCGTGCCAGTAGTAGACCGTCTCGCCCGTTTGCTTGTCGACGGCGGTGCAGGCGACCACATAGGCGTTCTCAATCGTGCGCGGCTCGCCCCGAAAGCGGTTGCGGTGCTTCCACAAGCCATACGCCGACACGCCCCCGACAATCGCCATCCCACCGAACAGAACGATGTAGCCTGTGATGGCAATCGCCAGCAGCGACGAGTCGCCCCACTTGGCGAAGTTGGCGACGCCGCCCAGCGTACACAGCCCCGCCACCAGCCCGCCAATCACCATCATCGCCAGCCCCAGCAGGATAAGTCCTGTCATTCCCTCATAGCGCGGCATACCGTTGCACCTACCCTCTGCAAAACTGGCAGTAGTGTACCACAGGTCGAACGGTTATCTTATAGCAAAAACATACTGTTTATTTTACTTTTTACCTCGCTGACTGCTCTGTGCCGTTTCCTCTGCCTACCTCTATCGGGACAAGTCCTTCGAGGTACACTTTCACGCGATGGATCTCAGCACGCTGAACTTGGAGCAGCTGGAGGCGGTTCTGCACAAGGACGGTCCGCTACTGGTGTTTGCGGGCGCGGGGTCGGGCAAAACGCGCGTGATTACCTACCGCATCGCGCACCTGATACGCGAACACGGCGTGCCCCCGCGCCATATCTTGGCGGTCACCTTCACCAACAAGGCGGCAGACGAGATGAAGGAACGCCTGAACCGCCTGCTGGACGGACGCGAGGCGCGCGGACTGTGGGTCGGCACCTTCCACGCCGTCTGCGCCCGTATCCTGCGCGAAAGCGGACGCGCCATCGACATCCCGCCCAACTTCGTCGTCTACGACGACAGCGACCAACTGGAGGTGGTGCGCCGCGTGCTGATTGACCTCAACATCGACGAGAAGCAAATCGGCGCACGCGCCGTGCGCAACGCCATCAGCCGCGCCAAAGAGCGACTCATCACCCCCAACGCCTACCGCGAAACCGCCAGCGACTACTTCGAGCGCGTCGTCGCCAGCGTCTACGAGCGGTACGAGACCTACCTGCGCGCCGCACACGCGCTCGACTTCGACGACCTCATCAACAAGGTCATCGAACTGCTGGAAACGCAACCGCACGCCCGCGAACGCTACCAAGACCAGTTCCGCTACATCCTCGTGGACGAGTATCAGGATGTGAACTACGCGCAGTATGTGCTGACGCGCCTGCTGGCAGAAAAGCATCGCAACCTGTGCGTGGTCGGCGACGACGACCAGTCGATCTACGCCTTTCGGGGTGCGGAGGTGGAACTCATCCTGCGCTTCGAAAAGGACTTCCCCGACGCGAAGGTCATCAAACTGGAGCAGAACTACCGCTCGACGCAGGCGATTTTGGACGCGGCGTTCAAGGTGGTGAGCGAGAACCGCTTCCGTGCGCCGAAGCGATTGTGGACGGAGCGCACGGGCGGCGCGCCGATTACCCTCACGCCCGCCAGCGACGAGGAAGCGGAGGCACGCATCATCGCTGACTACATCTACCGCGAGGTGCAACGGGGCAGGCGACGCTACGGCGACTTCGCGGTGCTGTACCGCACCAACGCCCAGTCGCGCGCCTTCGAGGAACGGTTTATGCGCGAGCGCATCCCGTATCGGCTGGTCGGCGCGCTGCGCTTCTACGACCGCAAGGAGGTCAAGGATGTGCTGGCGTACCTGCGCCTGCTGGCGAACCCCGACGACTCGCTGAGCCTGCTGCGCATCGTGAACACCCCGCCGCGCAGAATCGGGCAGGCGACCCTCAAGCAGGTGCAGACCCACGCCGCCGAGTGCGGAATCAGCCTCTATCGCGCGATGCACGACCCGCAGCTGCTGCAGCAACTGCCCGCCAACACGCAGAACGCCCTGCTGGGCTTCGTGGCGCTGATTGAGCAACTGCGCGAGTACGCCGAAACGCACACCCTGACCGACACGCTGAAAGCCCTACTGCACGAGACGGGCTACCTCGCGTGGGTGGAGCAGCGTGGCGACCCCGAAGCGATTGACCGCGCGGGCAATGTGCGCGAGCTGGTCAATATCGCCGCACGGTTCGAAACCCGCGAAGCGGAACAGGAGCCTGACGCCGCCGAACTCAGCCCGCTGATGCGTTTCCTGCAGTATGTGTCGCTGGTGTCGGACTTGGACACGCTCGATGAGCGCGAGAACCAGGTCGTGCTGATGACCCTGCACGCGGCGAAGGGGCTGGAGTTCCCCGTCGTGTTTCTGGTGGGGCTGGAGCAGGGGTTGTTGCCGCACGCCCGCAGCGAGGAGCCGCGCCAAATCGAAGAGGAGCGGCGCCTGTGCTATGTCGGGATGACCCGCGCGAAGGACGAACTGCACCTGACCTACGCGCTGTCGCGCGGGGCGTATGAGGGCAGGCGCAGCAGTGTGCCGTCGCCATTCCTGCGCGCGCTGGGCGACGAGCCGATGCCGACGCTGTATCAGGTGCTGTACGGCGCGGCGACGCCCAGCACGCCCAAGCCGAGCGCGCCCAAGCAGGCGGCTGCCCGCCCCGCGACGCCCGCGAAGCCTGCGCCGTTCCTGCCAGGGCAGCGCGTGCGCCATCCCGAACTCGGCACGGGCATCGTTGTCAAGTCGGCGGAAACGGTCGTGACGGTCATGTTCCCTGGCGGCACGGGCATGCGCAGCTTCCCGCTGCTGAACTGCCCGCTGGAGGAGGCGTAGCGAGCGGCGGCGTGCATGGGATACAATCTATGTCGATGCCGCCACTGAGCGTTGAGGAACTCTACGAGCAGGTCATTCGGTCGCTCTCGCCCGCGGAGCAAGCGCAGCTGCTGGAGAAAATCGCCCGCAACCTGTCGCATCAACTCCCCGCGAGCGAGCCGTCTGAACGCCACGACTGGATGTCCGTGCGCGGGATTGCGCCCCATCTGCTGGCTGGCGAGGATGCGCAGGCGTGGGTGTCGCGCTCCCGACGCGAAGCCGACGAACACCGCGAGCGAAAGGCGCGGGGTGAACCGTGAAGGTCTACGATGCCCTAACGGGCGTTCGGCGACTATTTTTGGACACAGCGCCCATCATCTATCATGTAGAGGGCGTCGCGAGTTATCAACCGCTAACCGATGTGATATTTCGGTCAATTCAAGAGGGAACCATACAGGCAGTCACCTCCACGATAACACTTGCGGAGTGTTTAGTGCTTCCGTATCGGCAACGAGACCTTGCTCTGATACAGCAGTTCCGAAATGTGATTACACGAGGTGTCAACACGCTCTACTTCGGAGTAGATGCCGTTGCTGAAAGTGCTGCTGAAATACGGGCACGCTATCGTCTAACGCTAACTGACGCTTTTCAAGTCGCTGTCGCATTAGCTGCTGGAAGCGACGCATTTCTGACGAATGACACCGCACTCAAGCGCGTGAGCGAGTTGCAGGTGTTGGTGCTTGATGAGTTAGAGGTGTAGAGGCTCACTGTGCGCGTCTCGGGGAACAACATCCCCACCTGCTGCGCGCCCGACACGAAATACTTGCCGACCCCTGTCAGCACTGCTAATATCCTCTGCAATATCGCTTGGGAGGTCTCTTTCGCGCAGAAAGATTTCCCGCGCCGCGTGGCGATACAGAAATATCGCGTGCGCAACCATGCGCAAGGTGGCTCTCTCTGTAGTTTCCACGATGTCGGGGCGCTGGGCAATCTGTTCAGGCGTCAGAAACATAGCGTCTCCTGACGGTTGCTGAGGTATTCGGCGACGCGCTGCTGGGCAAGTTGCGCGTATTCAGGCACAATCTCGATGCCGATGAACTGCCGATTCTCCATCAGCGCAGCGATTGCGGTTGTGCCGCTGCCGATGAAGCAGTCCAGCACGACCTCCTCTGGGTCAGACAGCAGTTTGATGAGGCGTCGCGGCAGTTCAAGGGGGAACTGCGCCTCGTGGACATCGTTTTTGCGCACGGACGGGAACCGCCACACGGCGCGGGAGCCCCACGCGCGCCACTCGTCGCTGCTGAGACGCGAACGACGGAACTTCGTGATGCCCGGTTTCCAAAGAATGTAGATATACTCGAACTCGTCGATGGAGCGGTACGACAGCGTGAACCACGGGTTGTTCTCCCACGCGGGGTCTTTGAGCCAAATGCGCCGATCGTATAGGTAGAAGCCCGACTGCTGGCACCACTCCTCGATGAGTCCACCCACCAAGTGGACGCGCGTTTGGGGGGCGTACTTGCCGCCGCGCACATTATTGCCTCGCAATCGCCTGTCGATGGTCTGTTCACTGCAGCCCAGCAGCTGCGCCAGTTGATACCGATTGAGATGCGGATGACGCGCCATCGCTTCCAGCACCGCCTCGCGCGTGACGGGCGAGCGCTTCCGATCGACGCTATCTGCCTGCACGCGCGGCATCGTCGGGTCGCGGAAGCATAGAATATCGGCGATATTAATCGCTACAAACCCGCCAGGGCGCACAATCGGGTAGTGAAGCCGTATCACTTCGGCGAGAAGTGCGCGCCACTCGTCGTAGGTCATGTGCTGTTCGTAGCTTTTGCCGACAAAGTAAGGGGGCGACCAGACGCTGAGCGCGATGCTCTCAGGCTCTATGCGCCGCAGCAGCTCCCGCGCGTCGCCGATGTAGATGTGCCCTGACTGCAGCCGCTCTGCCTTCCCGTTGCCCGTTGCGCTCTCGTCGGAATGCCCACAAAATGGTCGCTCCTGCGCAGGCATAAACGAATTGTACCTTGCCGTGTTTTAGTCTATCTCGAACAGCTCCCGCACCGTGCAGCGAAAATCGGGCAGGAGGTCGCCCCCTGTGAGTTCGTCGTCGGGCTGTAGTGTGCGCACGGTGAACGGCGAGGTGTAGAGGTTCACGGTGCGCGTTTCGGGGAACAACAGCCACACCTGCTGCGCGCCCGACGCGAAGTATTCCCCAACCTTGCGCAACAGGTCGGCAGCGTCCTCGTTCGGCGAGACAATCTCCACCGCAAGGTCGGGCGCGCCGTCTTCAAAGCCTTTGGAGGGCTTGCCGTCGGGCAGTCGCTCCTTGAGCGTGAAGGCGACATCGGGGCTGCGGATATTGCCGCTGAGCATCCGAAAGCCCGCCTGTGAGCCTGCCACATAGCCGCGTCGGCTGGAGGCGCAGCCCAGTATCCGCGCCCCCAAACGCATGCCGATTACCGCGTGGTCGTGTGCCGTCGGTACGCCTTTGGCTTCCCCGTCGACGAGTTCGTACTTGCATCCGTCGTCAGGCAGGCGCAGGAACTCGGCTTCTGTGAGTTTGCGCTTGCGCTTGGACAGCAGCGTAGACGCACGCATCGGCATCACCGCCGACAAGTGTACCCGCTTAGACCAATCGCCGAACCGGAGTTCACAAATTGGCGCGGTTGGGTAGAATTGCAGCGGTGGCGCCGTGGCATACCTAAGCCTCTACCGCAAGTATCGGGCGCAGGATTTCGAGGAGCTGCTGGGACAGTCCCATGTGACGGTCACCCTGCGGAACGCGATTCAGCAGGGTCGGCTGGCGCATGCGTACCTGTTCTGCGGTCCGCGCGGCACGGGCAAGACCTCTACGGCGCGCCTGCTCGCCAAGTCGCTCAACTGCGAGCAGGGTCCCACGCCGAACCCGTGCAAGGTGTGCCGATTCTGCCGCGCCATCCAAGAGGGCAACTGCGTCGATGTCATCGAGATGGACGCCGCCTCCGAGACCAGCATCGACGATGTGCGCACCTCCATCATCGAGAACGCGAAGTACCCGCCGATGGAGGCGCGCTACAAAATCTACATCATCGACGAGGTGCATGACCTCTCGGCGAAAGCGTTCGACGCGCTGCTGAAGACCATCGAGGAGCCGCCCCCGCATGTGGTGTTCATTCTGGCGACGACGGAGTTCCATCGCGTGCCGCCCACAATCCGCTCGCGCTGCCAGCGGTTCGATTTTCACAGGGGCACGATTGCCGACATCACGCGGCGGCTGGAGCAGGTACTAACGGCGGAGGGGTTCACAGCGGAGCCTGCGGCGTTGCATCTGGTGGCGCGGGCGGCGGACGGCTCGTGGCGCGACGCACTCACCGCGCTGGAGCAGGTCATCGCCTTCAGCGAGGGCGGCACAATCACGGCGCAGACGGTCTACAACGCGCTGGGACTGCTGGAAGACGAGACGCTGATGCAACTCACGGACGCCCTGCTGGAGCGCGACGCGGGCAAGGCGTTGCACCTGTTGGAGGGGCAGATGCTGTTGGGGCGCGAGCCGCGCGTGTTCGCCGAGTCGCTCATTCAGCACTGGCGCGCGCTAATCCAGGCAGCCCTGCACGCGCACGACCGAGCGGGCGCGTATGACCCGACGGTGTGGAGCGCGATGATCGAGCAGGCGCGTCGGGCGGGCATCCCGCGCCTGCTGGCGTGGTGGGAGCAGATGGCGGGCGCACTGAGCGAGATGCGCACTTCGGGTTCGCCCCGCGCGATTTTGGAGCTGTACCTGTTGCGCTTGGCGTGCGAGCCGAGCGTTGCGCCCGCGCCGCAGTATGTCGCCTCCGTGCAGTCTGCTGCGTCGACGCCGCGCCCCGTCCCGCCTGCGCCGACGCCCCGCGCCACGCCGCCCGCGGCGACGCCAGAGCCGACGCTCCGCGCGACCCAACCCGCCCCGCCAACCGACGTGCCGACCCAGCTGCCTATCGACCCCGCGACGGCGAACCAACTCTGGCAGCAGCGCGTGGAGGAACTCGTGCGGCGTAGCCCCGCGGGGGGCATGCACCTGCGCGGCTCGCGGCTGGAGCTGGACGGCGGTCTCGTGCGCGTAGTGATGCCGACGCGGTTCGGCTACGAGTATTTCAAGCAGCAGGCGCGCCGCGAGTCGAACTTGATTGAGGAGGTGCGCAAGACGCTCGGCGCGCCGAACGCGCCCGTGCAACTGGCGTACTCGGACGAGGCGCGCCCCGAAGAGCCGCCGCCCACACCGCCTCCCCCCGCCGAACGCGAACTGGAAGGCGAAGAGCTGGTCGACGAACTGATACGCGCCCTCAACGGGCACGAGGTGGACGCTGGGGAAGAGTGAGACCCATATGAGGATACAGAAGCCATCGCCGCGTCAGACAGCCGAGCAAGCCGCGCAGCGGGCGGATGCGATTCTGTTTGAGCTTGAGAGAACCCCGCTGTTGCTGGAGGCGCTATGCAGGCTCGGCGTGGTGTGGGCAAAGCTGAGCAAGCCTGAACGCGCCCAGAGAGCCTTGTCGTCGGCGCGTGAACAACTTGCCGAGCTGCCCTGCGATGACACGCCTGGGGCGCGACTCGGGATTGAGTACGCCTGCACAGTGCTGGGGACGGCGCTTGCGCTGGCAGGGCAGGTGGAGCAGGCGCGTCAGCTTGTGGCGACCACGCCCTGCATCGAGCGCGACACGGTGCTACAACGGATGGCTGCGCGCTGTACGGATGTCGGTAGCCTACAGGAGGCGCTTGCTATCGCGCTTGCTATCCAAGACGCCACCACGCAGGGAATGGCGCTCGAGTCGCTCGCAAACGAAGCGGATGCGCGTCGCCAGTTTGCACTGCGCGACCAGGCGATTGCGCAGATGCGCAACCCGCTGCGACGCGCCGACGCGCTGTATAGCGCTGCCCGTCGCCAGCTGGAGCGCGGCGCGTTGGCGGAGGCGCGCGCCCTGCTGCGCGCGGCAAGCCAAGCCGTGCGGACGGCGCGCCAGCTGCCCGAGCGCGCGGACTGGCTGGTCAGACTGGCAACGGCGCTGATGGAGGCGCAACCCCCACAGGACGCGCTGCCGCTGCTCGCCGAAGCCGAGGCGCTATTGCCCAAGTTGGAGCCGTACACGCGCGTGCGGGTGGGATGCCAACTCGTGCAGGGCTACGCACGCGCAGGGCAACAGGCGCGCGCACGACAGCTGCTCCAACGGCTCGCTTCGCTTCTCAAGCAGCAACGGGAACAGGCGCGAGACTTCCTGCATCGATTCTTTGCAGAAGCGCACGCCGCGCTGGGCGAATATATGCAAGCGGAACACCATGTCCGCCGTATCCAGGACACACGGATTCGCGCCAACGCTTGGCTGCATCTCGCACGCGCCCTGCTGGAGGCGAATCGGCTCTCTGAAGCGGCACGAATCGCGCGCCTGGCGCACGAAACCGACCTGAAAGCCAACCTTGATGGCTATTTCGTCGTCGATGCCCTGATTGACTACGGACAGTACGACATGCTCGCCGAACTGCTGACGCCTCAGAACTGGTCGCGCCTCAAGGGAGGGCAGAGACGGATACTCTACCGACTGACCGAGAAGGGGCAGTGGCAGTTGGCGGCGTCGTATGCGCCGCGCATAGAATCCGCGCACGAGCGCGAGCAGGCGTATCTCTCGCTGGCGCTTGCGCGAGCGCGCGAGAACGACCTTGACACCGCACAGGCGTTCCTCTCGCGGATTGCGTCGCCGCTGGGACGCTTTTGGGGCTACTGGGCGTTGGTGATGGAGCGTCCTGCAGAAGCGCCGTCGCTGATCCCGACGCTGGAGTCGCTTGCCGAGCGTATCGAGCCGCCGCGTGCGCGGGCAACCGCGCGGCTGGGGGTGGCGTTTGCTCGCATCCGCCTTGACCAGAAGGCGGCTGCCGTCGCGTCGCTGGAGCAGGCTGCCACACTACTGGCGTCGCTTCGGCTATTGCCAGTGGAACGCGCGATTTATCTGCCGCTGCTGGCGCTGGGCTGGGCGCAGTGCGGGCAGTCCTCGCGCGCCGCTGAAACGCTTCGGGCGCTGGTGGACGATGCCGAAGTGGAGCGCGAGGTGGGCGTCTCCTCTGCTGCGCGATGCCTCGCAGAGTTGGGCAACGCGCAAGCCCTCATCGACGCTGCGCCGACCATCGAGCAGCTGCGCGAGTCGAGCTTGGAGAACCAATACGCTTGGGCGTCTGCACTGCTCGCTGTTGCGGAGGCGTTGCTCGGTATTGCTCCCCACGCGTATGAAGAGACGCTCATCTACGGAATGCTTTGCGACTTGATACGCAAGGTGGCAGGCGCAGAGGCGTTTGACCCGTACAACTTGACCCTGCCGCTGTTCACAGGCGAGACGCTTGGCGCTCCAGCACCATGCGAGTAGCGCGGCTTGTAGCGTCGGCGGGGCGGTGCTAACCTCGTCCAGCCTTGCCTGACTCACGGATCGCTGTGCCTTTGTAAGGCAGACGCAAGCGCAACTGCTGTCTCTATTTGTGCCAGTGCTACCTGCGGCGGGTCAATCACATGGCCATCTGTGAGGTGCAGGACAACCCCAGCGCGCCGCGCACGCGCTTCGGGCAGCAGAGTCTGTCGGTGTTCCGAGTTATCGGGCAGCAGTGCCACTTCGAAGGCGTCGTGCATTCGCCAAAGCGCAAGGATTGCCAGTGGCTTTCCGTATGCTGCCAGCCCGATTGCACCGATGTGTCCCTCCTGACGCGCAAGTTCCAACGCCTCTAACGCCCCACTGAGTTGAGTCTCGTTGGGGGGGTCGTGGAGGGCGAGAAAGTAATACTCAATGTGCGTGCGCCCGACGGCGCAGAGCGTCTCGATAATGTGCGCCTGTACAAGGTTCGCTGCGATTCGGGCATCGGGGGCTTGCAGGAGCAGGTTTTGAGGCGAGACGACCGCGATTTGGAGCTGGTGGGCGTGCTCGCGCAGAAATCGTCCCCACAGGGCAATCGCAGGTGAGATGTCCAGCGTCTCGATAGGCGATTCGAGCAGCGCGCTAAAGAGCCGTGCCGCGCGCTCTTCTGCCGAGCCTTCGCCGCTCAGCTGCCCCCGTGCCCACACGGGGAACACATACCGATTTGTGCGTCCCAGTAGCACACGGCTCATGGCTGTATTCGTGCAACAGCTTGAATGTACCCTGCGTAGGCGAGCGGTTGTGTGGGGTCGTAGTCGCCGCCAAGCGTCTGGAGCAGCTGCAACGCGCGTGTACGCCAACGCCTGTCGCCCGACGCTTGAGCATATTCCCACATTGCCAGTGCAAGCAGCGCGTTATCGGCGGGTAGTTCGCCATCGTCTGCGCTCATACGCACGGGCGTGACCTTGAACTGCCCCCACTGCTTGCTCCGCGAAATATCGTAGAAGCCGCCCGTCGGATCGGCATAATCGCGCCAGATGCGTTGTAGCAGCTGCTCGGCAAACTGCAACGCGCGTGAGTTCGGTTCGAGCGCGTGGACGCGCACGGCAGCGCGGATTGTGAGCGCCAAATCGGGCATCCAGTCGTCAGCCGTGCGCTGGGAGCTATGGAACAAATCTCCGCGAATGGTGCGCAGGGCGCGGAGCGTCTCTAAGACGCGCGGAGCCGTTCGACGCGCCCAAGCAGCCTGCGGATCTAATGCACCAAAGGTCTGCGCGTAGTCCACAAGCGCCAGCACGGCGTAAGCGTTCGCGTCCACAAGGAGCTTGGAATCGGACTGAGGCTGCTCCAGCGATTGCGCGACAGCGATTCGCAGCTTAGGCGGTGCGAGCGACGCGATGAAACCTGCAGGGCGCTCGCGATGGAGTTGCGCACGCAGCCCGTCTGCCAGCGCATGCGCGACGCTGCTAAGCTTAGAATCGAAGCGCACGGCGCGACTGTAAAGGCTTAACAGGCGGGCGTGCTCGATGAGCCGCGCGCCACCTGTCGGCTTACCTTCCGCATCGATGCCGTCGTAGAGGGCATAGACCGTCTTTCGCTCAGCATCCCAGTAGCGACTACGGCGCAGCGCGTGCAGTTGCGCAAGTAGACGCGCGCGCGCAGTCGTCTCCCCACGCTCCGCCAACGCCAGCAGTGCTTCTAAGTGGTTCAGGTTGAAGGCGGGCGAGGTGCTGTTCGGATTCGTTGGCGAAGCGTGCAGCGCGTTCAGAAACGCTTGTGATCCTTCTGGGGTGGCTACGGTGCGCGCAGCGCGTATCCAGCGCGCGTTCCAGGCGCGTTCCAGTGCCTCTGCCATCTGCTGGATCGCTTCGGGACGAGTACGGTGCAGTTGACTCAGCTCCTCCAGATGGTACATTAGTTCTGCTCGGGTGTCGGGCGCGACGGCACGAACGGGCTTGCCATCAGGCGTGAACCACGCGACGATAGGGTAACGGTCGGGCGCGTTGAGCAGCTGCGCCAGCTGACGCAGATAACGCGCCTGCTTCGGCATCGCATCTGCGTCGATTTTGACCGCGACGAACTCACGGTTAATCAAATCGGCTACCCCTGAGTCGGAGAACGCCTCACTGCCCAGCCGCTGGCAGCGCCCCGACCAGTAGGCGCCCAACTCGATGAGAACCAACCAACCGCGCTGCTGCGCTCGTTGGAACGCCTCCGCACGGCACGGAAGCCAGTTCACCAGCTGATACTGTCCACTTCGGAGATAGCTCTCGGCACAAGTATAAAGCGCGTTCGGGTGCTGCGCGCGCTCCAGTCGGCGCAGTCCAATTCCTAACCACGCCAATGACACACTAATCAGGCATACTCCACTCAGCACGGCAAAACGGGGCGCGTACCGCTCTGCCGTTGCGCAATACTCAGGTGTTAGCCAACTCACATAAGAAGTATACCGCTACTGCGTGAGTTACTCGTTGCGTGCAAGGTAATAGAAATGGGGCTGGCGGTATGCACAGTGCGTTGATGGCGTTATCGAGAGCGCTGGAGAAGACAGCAGGTCTGGTGGGCTGGGAGTAGAGACAGGATCACTTAGAGGTCTGCCGCGTGATTCGCGAACCGCAGTGGCAGTTGGCACAACGGCGGCACAACAGTTGTTGGTGTTTTAGCGCGCGCGCAGAGCCGCCAACACCATCAGCACGAAGGCAATCGCGCTCAAAATCATCGTGACGCCACCTGGCATCCACTTCCCCGTCGTGAAAAAACGGTAGGCGAAGAAGATGCCCAGCGCCAACGCGACCACTGCGCTCAAGCCGAAGCCTGCAGTGGGGTTTTTGAAACTAATCGCCAGCCCCACCAGCAAAAGCAACGCTGCAATCAGCCCGTTCACCAGCGATACCACGCTCTGGGCGGAGACATAGCCCATCACACCACCTGCAGCAATCACCACCGCGTATAGCAAGAGCGCGATTTGGAAGGCGTTCATGACATCGGAGAGTGTACCCCAAAAAGGTAGATGATCGCCCCTGTCCATTCCAAGTCGGCAAGGACACCAACATCATCCCACCTATTCGAACACATTCCGCCTAACAACGGGGCGTGTTCCTCTCACGGTGTCCTTTAGCTCCAGCACCCGCTGTGAAGGTAATCTCACCTGAGCATCCTCTGCGCGCCACCGCGCCATCTTTTGCGGCTGCTTTGAGCCTTCTGTAATTTGAATGGGTCGTTTATGTCTTTCGGTCAGTCTCTATCGGCTTTTTTGGGCATTTTTCGAGTGATTTCGCTTGACTTTACCGCTTTGCGCTGGGTACACTTTCCCCGCGCACGCTTGCCGTGCGACACAATCTCAACACGGAGGTGATTCCCATGATTCGTTTCGTCTTGGGCGCAACGGCGTGTGTTGCCGTCGCGCATGCGGACACCCTGACGCTGACGGATGCGCTGCAGCGGGTCGCCCAGAACCATCCGCTGGCGCGCGCGGTGGCGCTGGAGCTGGAGGCGACGCGCTGGCGTGGGCGTGCGGAGACTGCCTTCGCGCCGATGAGTGTCTACCTTGCGCCGATGATCTCGGACGGCGGCTCCGGCGAGGAGTTGATTGTGCGACAGCCGCTGGAGTTGAACGGCGGTCAACGCGCCCGCGCCGCGCTCAGTCGCGCACGCTACCAACTCCACCGCGCAGAGGCGCAGCGCACACTCAACGACCTGCTGACCCAGACCGCTGAGGCGTACATCGACGCCTACGCTGCGCAGCGCCGCTTAGAAGCCGTCGCGCAGTTCATGGAGACGCTCGACGCGCTGCAGCTGCGTGTCGCCATCCATGAGCCGCGTGAGGCTGCCCTAACCCAGGCGACGGAACTGCGCCTGGCGCACCGCCGTGCGCTCTATCGGCTGAACGCGCTGTTGCAGCGACCGCTGGACGCGCCGCTCGTGCTACTGCCTGTGCAGCCGCTGCCCGATGCGCCCACTGCAGATAACGCCGTGGACGCAGACACCGCGCAGTTAGCCCTGCTCCAGGCGGAGCTGCGCCTGATGCGCACGCGGTTGCTGCCCGATGTCGTGCTTCAGGCGCGCGTGGAGAAGTTCGCAGGCAACTCGACGCGCCCTGCTTACGCGCTGGTGCTGGAGTTCCCGCTGGTTGACTACGGCGCACGCCGCGCCGAAATCCGCGCCCAGCAACTGCTCATCGAGGCGCAAACACTCCGCATCGAGGCTGCGCGCCTACAGGCGCAAGCAGAGCAGCGCGCCGCCGAGGACGCCTGCCGCCTGGCGCAGGCGCGACTCGTGCAGGCGCAGCGACGCCTCGATACGCTCACTGCAGCGGGCGCGCGACTCGCCATCAGCGACGCCGACACTCTGGAACACGCAACCGACCTATGGCGCGCCCGCATGGAACTCATCGACGCCGAGCATCACGCCCTGCGCACATGGGTTGCGTGGAAAGCCACCGACGCAGCGTTCCTGAAGGAGGTGAAACTGCATGCGACCCGACCCTGACCCCGTGCGTTGTCCCCTTAAACCATAAGAGCAGGCGTTGTGATGTATACGCCTGCTCTTGTTATTCTGCTACTTAATCAGGTCGCTGAGGAACCAATAGGCGTAGCCGAAGTAAATCATTGCGAACCAACGAATTATAGCACACGCCCGCGCGCCGTGTCAAGTGTTTGAGCGCAAAAAAGCGGATTTTGGGGCAATTTGGGGGCAAATTTCATCCTCGACACTTCGGAAAGGCAAGCAACGGCTCTGGATGTCTACAGCAGGCTTAGGGCGGCTTCTGTTGGCTCTGCGTATACTTCGGCGCGAAGAGATAGAACGCGCGTCCCATCGCCTGCGCTTGCCCGATGCGGAGTGCCGCCTCGCCGCCGAAATCGGGGTCGGTCGTGAGGCAGTACGCGCCCGTTTGGGTCATCTGCGCTTGCGCCGTTGCAGGGTCGCCGACGGGCATGTACGCGCCCCGCCGATAGAACTGCAGGCTGGGGTAGCCAGGGTGTACGCGGTAGAGAATCAGCGTGCGGTAGGGCGGCGGTTTGAGCGCGAGGTCGCGCACAGGGCGCAACGCGAGGCGGTCGTAGCCCGTCAGCGCGCCGTTCCAGCCAATCAGCAGCGCGAGCGCGCCCACCCCCCGCATCCACGGCGGCGCAGCGGGGCGGCTCAACGCGAGCATCGCCAGCGGCATCCCCAGCGCGAGCGCAATTGCCCACGGCGCGCCTTCCCAAAGCGGACGATACAGCGCGACACCCGCCCACACCGCCGCGCCTAACGCGATTGCCAGTGTGCTTGCACTCCGCGCTAAACTCGCAGCGGTCAGCAATCGTCGGGTAGGCGCACGGGATTTCGCCCCCCTCCCGACCTCCCCCGTGAACGGGGGAGGAGATGCGTCTCCCTCCCCGCTCGCGGGGAGGGCTGGGGTGGGGGTGGCTCCCTCCCCGCTCGCGGGGAGGGCTGGGGTGGGGGTAGCTCCCTCCCCGCCCGCGGGGAGGGCTGGGGTGGGGGCATAGACAACCCGCCCCTGCGCCACACGCGCCCCCACCAGCAACGCCAACGCAGGGAACATCGGGAAGATATACGCGGGCAACTTCGTGAAACTCAGCGTGAACAGCCCGAACACCAGCCACGCCCAGCGACGCAGGTAAAGCCGCAGCGGGTCGTCCTCGCGCGCCCATAGCACGCTCAATCTGCTCACCATCGATAGCCCGCCCAGCCACAGCACCACGACATAAAACAGCAGGTACACCGCAACGCCTGCCAGCACGCCGCCCACATCCCCGCGCTGAATTAGCGGCAGCACCGAGTGCGCCGTGTCGCCTCCCGCGAAGCGCAGCAGGTTCTGCTTGACCACGAACTCGTTGAAAAACGCCGCGCCATGCTGCAGGTAGACCCCCACATACCACGGCAGCGCGGTCAGCAGCGCGACGCCCAGCGCGAACAGCACCCAGCGGAAACGCAAGCCTCGCGCGTGTAGCGTCCGCGCGTTCCACAAATACAATAGCCCCACCAGCCCCAGCCCGAAGGGTCCTTTGGTGAGGAATGCCAGCCCCAACGCGACGCCCCCAATCAGGCTCCAGCCCAGCCCGCGCGCCTCCCACAATGCAATCACCGCCACCGTCAGGAAAAACGCCAGCGCCATGTCGGTAATCGCCAGCCGCGCCAGAATCAGGCTCAGCGGTGCAAGCGCGAACAGCAGCGCCGCCCAACTCCCTGCGCCCTGCCCCAGCCGCCGATTGCCCCACCACGCCAGCAGCACGATAGTCAGCGCATACATCAAGGCGGACGGCAACCGCAGCACGAACTCGTTCTCGCCGAACACGCGCATGCTGCCCACCATCAGCCAATACAGCAGCGGGGGCTTCTCGAACCACGGCTCGCCCAGAAAGGTTGGCGTGCGCCAGTCGCCTGAGTGGCGCATCTCCCACGCGACAGAGGCGTAGAAGCCCTCGTCGAGGTCGGTCAAGCCGAAGGCGCGCAGGTCAATCAGCGCCGCCAGTACGCACAGCCACAGCAGCCAACGCATCGGCTATGGGGTCAGGACGCGGACGCCGTCCATATAGGGGCGCAGCGCATCGGGAATCACGACGCTGCCATCCGCCTGCTGATAGTTCTCCAGAATCGCCGCCATCAGGCGCGGGGTCGCCACGCCCGAAGCGTTCAGCGTATGCACGAACTCGGGCTTGGCGGTCGGCTCGCGACGGAATCGGATATTCGCTCGCCGCGCTTGGAACGCCTCGAAGTTGCTGCAGGATGAGACCTCCAACCACATCTGCACGCCTGGTGCCCACACCTCAAGGTCATAGCACTTGGCGGCGGCGAAGCCCAAGTCGCCCGTGCAAAGCGCGACGATGCGGTAGGGCAACTCCAGCCGCTGCAGCACCGTCTCGGCGTCGCGCAGGAGTTTCTCGTGTTCCTCGTAGGAGGTTTCGGGCGTCGTGAACTTGACCAACTCCACCTTGTTGAACTGGTGCAGGCGCAGCAGCCCGCGCGTCGCCTTGCCCGCCGCGCCCGCCTCGCGCCGAAAACACGGCGAATACGCCGCCAAGTATATCGGCAACTGCTCCGCCGACAGAATCTCCTCGCGGTACAGGTTCGTCACGGGCACTTCGGCGGTCGGAATCAGATACAGCGGGTCGTCGGCACAGCGATACATCTCCTCCTCGAACTTGGGCAGTTGCCCCGTGCCGACCATCACCTCGGGGCGCACCAGAAACGGCGGGAAGACCTCCGTGTAGCCGTGTTCGCGCGTGTGCAAATCCAGCATGAAGTTGATGAGGGCGCGCTCCAGCCGTGCGCCCAGCCCTGTGTAGAAGTGGAACCCGCTGCCGCCGACCTTCGCGCCGCGCTCGAAGTCGATCAGACCCAGCGATTCCGCCAGTTCCCAGTGGGGCTTGGGTTCGAACGCCATCGGGTGGGGCTGCCCGCCGCGCCGCACCTCGACATTCTCGCTCGCGTCTTTGCCGACGGGCGTTGTGGAGTGAGGAATATTAGGCAGCAGCAACAGTTTCGCCTCGCGCTCGGCTTCCAGCGCGCGCTTCTCGTGTTCCAGTTGCTCAATCTGCGCTTTGAGGCTGCGCAGCTGCTCCAGCAGCGGCTCGGCATCCTCGCCCGCCTTTTTGCGCTGGGGGATCTCTTTGGAGACGCGGTTCTGCTCGGCGGTGAGGGTCTCCACTTGGGTGGTGATTTCGCGCCACCGCTGGTCAATTGCCAGCCATTCGTCGAGGAGGTCGGTTGGGTAGCCGCGTTTGTGCAGCGCGTCGCGCACTGTGTCGGGTTCACTGCGCAGGAGTCGGTAGTCCAGCATACCGCTAATTGTACCGAAACGGCTGCGTTAGGGCTGTGGCTCGTCGTCGCTGATGACGCCCTGCTGACGCAATCGCTCCAGCAGACGCTCTAACTCGGCTTGCAGGCGTTCACGCTCGGCGCGCTCCTGCGCTGCGCGTGCTTCTGCCTGTTCGGCGCGTGCCTCTGCCTGTTCGGCGCGCGCCTCGGCTTGCTCCGCGCGTTCGCGTTCTCTCTCGGCGCGTTCGCGCTCCTGCTGCGCCTGCGCCTCCGCCTGCTCACGCGCCGCACGCTCCCGCGCCTCACGCTCCTCCCGCGTCAACACCAACTCACCCGCACTATCCCACAACCGCAACCACGACCACACACGACCACGATACGACCCACGCCACACCCCCAAATACGCGCCCAACACCTCACTCCACAACCACCCACGCTCGTTCGGCTCTATCCGCACATAACCACCCGCCGACCAACGATACCCCACCAACTCCCCACTCCGACGGTCAAACCAAAAATACTCAGGCACACGAAACACCTTCGCGTAAAACTCCACATTCCGCTCCACATCCTTCTGCCGCGTGGAACTGGAGATAAACTCCACCACCAAGTCGGGATACCGCCCGTCTTCCTGCCACACCACCCAACTGTCGCGCGGTTTTGTGCCGTCCACACCCTTCACAAGGAAAAAGTCGGGACCCTTGAAGCGCGGCTTGCGGGCGGTGGTTTCGGCTTCTACATACTGTTCAATCTCTTCGGCTTGTTCGATGCTGTAGTAGATGAACATATTGCCGCCGCAGAAGTAGTGGGTGGGGTCGCCGAGGTGGTTGCGGACGAGTTCGTCGAGGAGCCATATGCTGACGACATGCCAATCCGATTCCATTCGGTCTCCGTCTCCTGGGGGTAGTTTGAGTTGTTGTAGGCGTTGCAGCGACGCGGTGATGGGGTCTGGGCAGGGTTGGGGTGTATCCTGCCGTTTAGTGCGTGGTTTGCGTTTGGGTTGGGCGGTTGCCGTCTGCGTCGCCATAGCGATCGTAATTGTACCCTATCGCAGAACGCGCGCCTCTTTTTGGAGGGCAAGCGCGACAGCGACCAGCGCACAGACGCTCGTGCTGACGGCGACAGCAGTCGGTGCGCCCCACAGTTGCGCAAGTTTGCCAATCAGCAGCGAAGCGAACGGCGCGGGCGCGTTGATTGCCCAAGTGTGCAGTGAGACGACCCGCCCGCGCAGGTAATCGGGCGCGGCGGTCTGCAGCGCGGTGTTCGTGCTGACCAACTGCATCACGCCGAACATACCCGCCAGCATCAGCAGCCCCTTCGCCAGCAGCGGGTGCGTGGTCAGCGCGAAGCCAATCACGCTCCACGCGAAGCCGTTCGCTGCCACAATCACCAGCCAGCCGCGCGGAACCTCGCCACTCAGCCGCGCTGTCAGCAGCAGCCCCGCCAGCGACCCAATCCCCGCGACGGTATACAACTGCCCCAGCCCCGTCTTGCCCACCTGCAGCACCTCCGCCGCAAAGACGGGCAGCAGCACCAGATACGACAGCCCGAAGGTGCTAAGGATCAGCACATTCAGCCACAGCAGCATCAGCCCGCGTCGCGCCCGCACAAACGCCACCCCCTCACGCAGCGAGTGCAGGATACCTGTCGGCGCGCGCCCGTCTGTGCTTGACTGAATGCGCAGGCTCAACAGCGCAAGCAAGATCGCCGAGAAACTCAGCGCGTTCACCAGAAAGCATGGTGCTGCGCCGACCCACTCCAGCAGCAGCCCGCCCAGCGCGGGTCCCAGAATACGCGCGGTGTGGAATGCCGCCGCGTTTAGCGCAATCCCGTTCGCCAAGTCCGCGCGCGGCACCAGATGCGCCACCAGCGACTGGCGCGTCGGCAGGTCTACCGTCAGCACCAGCCCGTTCAGCAGCGCGAGCGCCACGATGTATTCGTAGCGGATTGCCCCAGCATAGGTCAGCGCCGCCAACGCAAACGCGCTCAGCGCGAACAGGCTCTGCGTAATCAGCAAGATGTTGCGACGGTTCCAACGGTCGGCAAGCGCGCCGCCAATCGGCGCGAGAAACAGCATCGGCACGCCACTCGCGAAGCCCACCACCCCCAACAGGAACTCCGAGCGCGTCAACTCGTACACCAGCCAACTTTGCGCGACATTTTGAACCCACGAGCCGACGAACGATAGGAACGCGCCCACCCAGTACCTGCGAAAGGCGGGCGAGCGCATCGCCCGAAAAGTGCTACCCCGACAGACTTCTGAAGACGCCGATTCTGGGACTTCCGTTACCAACGATGATTTGGACACGCCGACGGTACTATACCCCACTGCGCGCCCGCCGTGAGGTAGACTCTGTGGGGTATGGAGGCAAGCCCCCTTAGCGCGATTCTATCGCAGTTGTTTTGGCTGTTTTTTATTTTTCTGGCGGTGATGCCGATGATTCGCCAACGGATGCTGGAATCGGCGCGCCTGAGCCTAATTCGCCAGATCGAGAGAAAGCGCGTCAGCCGCGTGATTGTGCTCATCCACCGCCAAGAGTCGCTGGCGCTGTTTGGTGTGCCGCTGTTTCGCTTTATCAGCATGGAGGACTCGGAGGAGGTACTCCGTGCGATTCGCATGACGCCGCCCGATATGCCGATTGACATCATCCTGCACACGCCAGGCGGGCTGGTGCTGGCGAGCCAGCAGATTGCCTGCGCGCTGTGCGACCACAAGGCGAAGGTCACGGCGTTCGTGCCCCACTATGCGATGTCGGGCGGCACGCTGATTGCGCTCGCCGCTGACGAAATCGTGATGGATCCGCACGCCGTGCTAGGTCCCGTGGACCCGCAGGTCGGGCAGTTTCCCGCCGCGTCTATCCTGAAGGTGTTGGAACAGAAAGACGCGAACGAGGTTGACGACCAGACGC
>Ga0197142_1000280_pt1 | contig 47039 bp, 41 predicted proteins | sample GBS60_MetaG_FD_148614 | JGI IMG/M metagenome (GOLD analysis project Ga0197142, IMG submission 148614) | Sediment microbial communities from Great Boiling Springs, Gerlach, Nevada, United States - GBS 60_MetaG | ecosystem: Environmental > Aquatic > Thermal springs > Hot (42-90C) > Sediment... | reverse complement strand
TGTTTGGATCAGCCGATACACATAATATCTCATATTTCCCTGTGCGTGGATCTTTTGCACCATAAATATCCATTATAGCCAAATTCGTCCCACTCTCTATCTTCTTCCATCTCCTCCCATCCCAGTGAGCTATGTTGCCTTTATTGCCAACCGCATATAAATCATTACTCGATGTTCCCCAAAGTTTATTTATTCCCCATCCAATCAAAATATCTGGTATATTCAATTCTAAAAATTTTCCATTATAGTATCTCATATATCCGGAAAACCATATATCATTTGAATCAAATGCGTATATCGTATTAATTGTCCAGAAACCATTTTTATATAAAATTCTCTTCAACTCCCACTTACTTCCATTCCAGTGAACTGCATTATAATTTGTGCATCTTCCAAGTGAGTCTTTAATGAATATTTCACCAACTGCCCAGATGTTGTTTTCATCTATTATAGCTACATCAAGTAAACTACTACCTGCACATTCACCAAACTCAAATACCTGCCAGGTAAAATCATGACTTGTTGTATCCATCGTTACAAAACTTACTTCTGAACTTACAAGCTCTCCTCCTCCTTCTGGATATACTCTCACATAACTTGTGTAACTCTTCTTTGGTAGTAAATTTTCTATCACGAAAACTGTATCATCACTAAAGGTTGTAAAACTATTTACTTTATCTTTGTTAAGATATAAATCAACTCTTGCTGGATAATTTATTTCGGTTGTTTTTAATCTAAAATATGCTTCAGTGCAAAGGGCATCTTCGTAAATTAAATTTACCTTCGTCTTCTCTGGCTCAACTGGTGTGCGGTGACAACTTAGGTTTGTTAGTAAAATGAGCAGTGTAGTTGTAATTGCCAGAAATATTTTAATTGAACTTAACATAAGAACCTCGAGCTTTGAGTTTTGAATGATGAATGTTGAGTTGTAAATGTTGAATTTTGAATGTTGAATGATGAGTGTTGAATGTTGAGTGTTGAATGTTGAGTTGAAGAGTTTTTGTTGAATTGATTTTTTCTGAAACATAAGTTGAATTAGTGAGTGCGGGGGGGGGGAGATTGGATTGATTTCCTTATTTTATTTATTAGTTTCATTTTTTCCTCCCGTGTCTGATGGCATTATAAAAAATGAAAATTAATTTGTCAAGATGGGCAGCCGTGTTTTTTATAAATGAGAAACTTTTATCGCTCTTCTCAATTCGCATTGCCGTAAACGACAATGCTTTTCAAACAAACCATCATAAATGATGCTGGGATGGTGTTCTCGATACGCTTCGCTACTCGAACACCGATACATAGCCGGTTTTCGAGTAGCCACGAGCAAAGCGAGTGGCGTATCGAGAAAACCATTTTAAGTAATTCAATAAATTGTAGGGACAGGGCTTGCCCTGTCAATTCATTTACCAATGACAATACTATCCGTCATTGCGAACGACGAAGTCGGAAGCAATCTTTCACAGAATATTGGATTGTTGAATTTTGAGTTTTGAATATTAAATAGAAAAAATTACTTCGCTTTCTTCGTAATGACAATTAAGAGGACGCTCACAATGAAAATTACGATTATTAATAGCTTGTAAAGCGATTAATTTTTTAATAAACTTTTTCAAAAAATATTTCATCAACTCATAAAATTGCTCTGATAATTTTATCTAAAAATTCTGGTATAGCCACAATCAATTGATTATTTTTGTTTCGTTATTTTACATCTTTGAAAACAAAAACAAATTTGGTCAAATATGGGAAGGATCACACCTAAGGTTTATATCAGAAAAGAATTCATAACATTCCTCAAGGATGAAAACATTCAAATTCTGGAAGATGGAAGTCTTTTAATCCCCGATGCGTTTACATCCCGACTATTATCTGCAAAGATTAAAGATGCAGCTGGAAAGAATATTCTACCGGGTAAGTTATTCTCATTTGCACTTTTAAATTCAATTTTCAATTATGTAATTGAGAAATACGACACTGAAGATAATCCAGATGCATTGAGCCTTGCCATTGATGAGGTTCGAAAAAATTTGAAGACGGATGAGACTGAAAAATTCTTGAGTTATTTCAATGCTATATTTTCAAATAAGAAATTATTGAGTGGCGAAATTTCAATTCCACAATTTCTTGAAACATTAAAATTAAATAATGATGCAAAGAAAACTCACACGAAAAATCAGATTTTAATTTATTTATCCAATATCAATCAATCAGTTAATGACTTAAAATTTTTATTCGATCACACAGATATTGTAAAAAAAACTGATTATGAAAAAGCAAACGAAATTCTTGAAGAATTTTTTAGAAAACAAAAACCCGTCCAGAAAATTAACAAACCATTGATAGATTTACTCAAAGAACCCATCAAGTACAATCCTCAGAGTCTTGAAGCTCAACTACAGTTTGTTAAAGAACAATGGGCACCAATTCTTCCTGAAGAATTTTTACTCCTTATTCTTAAAAGTTTGGATTTTATAAAGGAAGATGCTCGAATTTTTCAGATTGGTTTTGGAGGACAGGTTGAGACAAAAGTTCCAACTTTTTCTATCGAAGAGTTACTCGGATTGGGTGACAAATTTTCTGGTTCATTTCTGCCTTTAAGTCCAGTCGAAGAAGAAAGATTTACACCAGATATTGATTGGATGCCTAAGGTAGTTTTACTTGCCAAAAACACTTATGTGTGGCTTTATCAATTATCAAAAAAATATAATCGAGAGATTAAAAGGTTAGATCAAATTCCGGATGAAGAACTAGATTTAATTGCATCTTATAACTTTAACGCTTTATGGTTAATTGGTATCTGGCAAAGAAGCCCAGCCTCAAAAAAAATTAAAAATCTTGCAGGTAATCCTGAAGCGCTTGCCTCAGCTTATTCAATTTATGATTATGTAATTGCAAACGATTTAGGTGGTGAAGAGGCATATCAAATTTTAAATCAAAAATGTAAAGAACGAGGAATTCGACTGGCTTGCGATATAGTTCCAAATCATATGGGAATTTATTCAAAGTGGATAATTGAACATACTGATTATTTTATTCAGACTGATAGAAGTCCATTTCCTACTTATTCTTTTACTGGACCGGATTTAAGTGAACATCCCGATTTTCAGATTCGAATTGAAGATAAATACTGGACAAGACAGGATGCAGCCGTTGTGTTTCAACTGATTGAAAATAAAACAGGAAGAGTACGATACATTTATCATGGTAACGACGGAACGAGTATGCCGTGGAACGATACTGCTCAATTAAATCTGCTTTTACCAGAAGTACGAGAAGCACTTTATCAATTGATTTTAAATGTTGCAAAAAAGTTTTCGATTATTCGCCTTGATGCGGCAATGACATTAACCCAAAAGCATTATCAAAGACTATGGTTCCCGGTTCCGGGGACAGGCGGTGCAATTCCTTCTCGCTCAGATTTTGCAATGTCAACAGATGAATTTTTGAAGCATTATCCGAAAGAATTCTGGCGTGAAGTCGTTGACAGAATAAACATTGATAAGCCAGATACATTACTCCTTGCTGAGGCTTTCTGGTTGATGGAAGGTTATTTTGTAAGAACACTTGGTATGCATCGTGTTTACAATAGCGCTTTTATGAATATGTTGAAGAATGAAGAAAATTCTAAGTATCGAAAACTTGTAATAAATACACTTGAATTTAATCCAGAAATTTTAAAGAGATATGTAAACTTTTTAAGTAATCCTGATGAGGAAACAGCTATCAATCAATTTGGAGACGGTGATAAATACTTTGGTTGTGCAGTGATGATGGTTACAATGCCCGGACTTCCAATGTTTGCTCATGGACAGATCGAAGGTTTAAGAGAGAAATATGGACACGAGTTTTTCAGAGCCTATTATAATGAGCAACCAAACGAATTCTTAATTCAAAGACACAAAAGAGAAATCTTCCCGTTAATGAAAAGAAGATATTTATTTAGTCAGGTTGATAATTTTGAATTCTATGATTTCAAAAGTTATGATGGTTATACTATAGAAGATGTCTTTGTATATTCCAATCGTTTGGGAAGTGAGAGAACTTTAGTTTTTTATAATAACTGTTTTAATACTTATGAAGGGTATATTGATATTTCAGTTCCGAAAAACTATGGTTCAAGCGAAGACGAAAGTCAGAAAAAACTCATCAGAAAAAATTTAGGTGAAGCTCTGGGTTTAATGAATTCAAACAAACATTTTTACATTTTCAGAGAAACACGAACAAATTTAGAATATCTCAGAAGAGGCAGTGATTTCTTTGGTAGTAAGTTCTCCCTCAAAATAAAAGGTTATGAATACTTCGTATTTCTTGATTTTATTGAAGTTTATGATTCAACTGGAGAACTTGAAGAACTTTACCATTCTTTGAACTTTAATGGAGTTCCTTCAATTCAAAATGAATTATTAAAGCTTAGAACAAGTCATCTGGCTAAAAATCTGGTTGAATTATTTAACAAAGAAAGATTTGAAAAAGTAATAATCGAATTTGATGATAAAGAGCTTCTTCAATCATTTCTCGAATCAACTAGAAAGATAATTCGGTCAAATTCTTCCAATCTAAAACTTGACCATACAAGATTTGAAGTAAATTTTATTTCGGAGTTTAGAGCATTAATCGATTTAATCAGAACTTTCGAGAGACTTTCAAAAAGGAAATCCAATCCTAAGTGGTTGAAAGAATTATTTAATAATGAATTTCCATCCGATAAATTAAATGATTTCTTTTTCCAATATTTCATTGGATTGATTTTCAGTTTATTCAGGAAAAATTCAAACCTCGAAAAGAATTATATTGAATTGCTCTTTGATGAACTTAGTAAAACTCTATCAACCGATTATGAATTTCATCACCAAATTAATCTGATTCAGATTTTAATCAATCGAAAGAACAATATAGAACCAATCACTTCAGATTTTCAGAACTTTATTTATTCAGATTTAATGAAACTAATGGATGAAGATGAAATACAAAAGTTTATTGAAGTCAATGAATATCAAAATGAAATCTATTACAACAAAGAGAGATTTGAAAAATTCATTTTCTTTCTGAGTTTGATCTATCTTATAGATAAAATTAAGATATATGAAAGATCGACTTCTTCTAATAAAAAACAGGTTGTGAACTTAAATAATTTTGTCAAAGACCTGAAAATGATAAAATCGTTTATGAAAGATATCTTTAAATTATCATCAGAAATTGGATATCGATTTAAAAGTTTTGTCCAAAATTTGAATGAATTGCACCAATCGATTAATTGATAAAACTTTAATAATTGACTAATTTTGAAAAAATAAACAAAACAATGGAGTAATAATGAACAGATATTTCATTTCAATTTTCGCAGTTCTTTTTATGTGGTTAACTTTCAGTGCTTATCAATGTGCCTCAACAGAAATTACAAGTGCCCGCCTTTATATTCAGCAGAAAAACTATGACAAAGCTGAGGAAGTATTGAAAAAAGAAGTAACTAAAAATCCTCAAAGTGAAGAAGGCTGGTATTTGACTGGTTTTGTAAAACATGAGAAACGTGATTACAAAGGGATGCTTGAGGCATTTAATCAAGCATTGAAAATTGGTAAAAAATACGAGAGAGAAATCAATCAACTGCTCAAAGCAAGCTGGGCTGAAAACTTCAATGATGGTGTTAATTACTTTAATGCAGCCAATAGAAGCGCTAATCCAGATAGTGTAAAAATCCTCAGACAAAAAGCAATAAACGCATTCGAAACCGCTATTTTGATGCAGCCCGATAGTAACGATACATATCGAAATCTTGTTTTTGTTTATTTAAGTGCTGGTGATCTTGAGGGCTCAATTGAACCAACTGAAAGATGGGTAAATAAAGTAAAATCTCTCGAAAGCTATCAATTCATTACTGAAATTTATTACACTAAAGCAGAACAGCAGTGGAATAAGTATCAAACTTCTAATGATCCAGCTGATTCTGTTAAAGCAATTGAATTATATAAAATCACAGAAAAATACGCCTCAGAGGGCCTTGAAAAGTATTCAAATGATGGAACTCTAAATTCGTTTTTATTCAATACATATATTTCGCTCGGCAAAAAAGATCTTGCTCTCTCAAAAGCAAAAGCCGCAGTCGAGGCAAATCCAGATGATAAATTTGCAAACTACAATGCCGGCACAATGCTTCTTGAAGCAAAAGAATATGAAGAAGCCGTCAAGTATTTTAAGAAAGCTCTTGAAATTGATCCTAAATATGAAAATGCAATTTATAACATAGCCGCATGTTATATTAACTGGGGTATTCAAGTTCGAGAAAAAGAGGAAGAAGCTAACTCAACAGAAAGAACCTATAAACAATATTTTGAGAATGCTAGAACTTATCTTGAACAATTAGTCGAACTTGCCCCAAATGATCATAAAATCTGGGAAAGACTTGGACAGGTTTATGCAGTTTTAGGAATGAAAGAAAAAGCAGAAGAGGCATTTAACAAGGCTGATGAACTTAGAAAATAAAAGGTGAAAAAATGAGTGACATTAATCAACAGCCACCACAGCAATTAAATATTGAACTGGGTGAAAAAGAAGCTGAAGGGATTTATTCAAATTTTGCAATTATTACACATTCACCGGCAGAATTTATTTTTGATTTTACTCGAATAATGCCGGGAGTTCCAAAAGCAAAAGTCTATGCTCGAATTATCACAAATCCACAACATGCTAAAATGTTTTTAATGGCTTTGAAAGAGAACATCGAAAAGTATGAAAAGAAATATGGTGTGATAAAAATCGACCAACAGCAGACTGCTGGAACTTTTGGCTTTACTCCTCCTGTGAAAGATGATAAAGTGAATTAATTGAAAGGGAGATTATTTCTCCCTTTCTTTTTACTTTCACACCTGAATATATCTCAAAAACCTTAAAGAGTTTAGGTTAAAGTGAGGAATTTATATTATCAATATAAATGTTATTGTTCGATGAAAATACTAAGCGAAATCCTGAAGAGAATATTAATTTTACTAACAATCGTTATTCTTGCGCCCATCTTTTTACTACTGGCGCTAATCTCATTTCTTGATACAAAAAGGTTTCCAATTTTTGTTCAGGAAAGAGGATTAACTTTAGAAAAATACAGATTTAAATTATTAAAATTTCGAACAATTAGAGATTTCCCTGACGAAAAGCGCCACTCACGAAGTTCAATTCTTAAGAATAGAGATTTGATTGATTATGTAAGTCCAACAGGAAGATTTTTAAGAAAAACAGGTTTAGATGAATTGCCACAGCTTTTTAACATCCTTTTTGGTCAGATGAATTTTTTTGGTCCAAGAGCTTTAAGCATTGAGGATTTACAGGAAATAAAATTTAATTTTCCAGAAATTTATGGTAGAAGAGAAAAGATCATTTCGAAACCGGGTTTACTTGGTTTGTGGCAGGTTAATAAAGATTTTCAGTGTTCTCTTCATCAATTAATCAAACTCGACGAAGAATTTGAAGAGAATAAATCTCTGAAAATGAATTTTAAAATTTTCCTTAAAGCAATTGAAATTATATTTTTTGGTTATCATATTGATTCAATTGTAAATGGAGATAAGCTCAAAGTTTATCCAATTGTAGTTTACGCCACAATCCTTTCAAGTTTAATAATCTTCTTCATTTTAGTTTCCAATCTAATCTTTTAGGATATCTGACATATTTAATCAAACTAATCCTTCAATAATTGTAAATCAATTCCATTTTAAGTTTTAATTAATTCTAATTGAACACCATGTTAGTCTAAAAATCTCTCTATTTCGGGCTTAAATATATTCAGGATAAGATTTTAGCTTTAATATTCCTTATGTAATCATTGATTCCGGAGTAGTAATAGATCACGGTATCTTATGTAAGGAATTTCTTATTTATAATTATTTGATAATATTTACTAAAAAGATTAAGTTATACTTGAAAACACAAACAATAGTGAGGATAGCCATGAAAAGAATTTTATTATCTTTCCTTTTTACCCTTTTGGTTACATCATTTACAAGGGCCCAGACACAGGATACAATTACAATTAAATTATATGTTCTGCAGGGCTTTTCAATTCTTGAAATAGCGACTGGAAAAGTGGTGGAGGGTCAGGAATACATTATCCCTTCAACAACACTCAATCCACCTTTTAATACCTACCAATATTACTACAACGCAATTGCCGGTTCAAAATTTTACATTGAAGAAGGTGGATTAGATCATAATGTACAAATAAACATTCTTCTTCAGTTTCCGCCTCAAATTCCGTGGATTGTTGATGGTAAACGGGTATGGTTCTTTGCAACATTTGAAGTTGATGGATTTGTTGGGCAAGATTTTTACTTCTTAAACGACAAAGCCGCCGTACTCGAAATACCAAGAACCCAGGCTTTTGACCAGATGATACAACAGCTTGGATTTACTCCTGGTACTCACTGGTTATTTACTTATTACAAAACTGGTGTAGGTTTTGTAAATCTTGATATTTCCACAATTAATCAGCCTGATAAAGTAATTTGTAAGTTAAGGCACTTTTCTGAAATTGCTGGAAGTACTCAATCCGAATTAAGCGTTGATGAATTAGTGACCAATTTAGTTCCACAAGGATTTGAACTAAAACAGAATTACCCAAATCCGTTTAATCCTTCAACAACGATTGAATATACGGTTCCACAGATAAGTCATGTTAATTTAAGTGTTTACAACTTATTAGGTCAGAAAGTAGCAATACTTATTGATGGTGTAAGAGAAAAAGGAACTTATAGATATAATTTTGATGCTTCAAACCTACCAGCTGGTAATTATTTTTACAAACTTGAAGCAGGTAAAATTGTTTTAACTAAAAAGATGATTTTGATTAAGTAATGCATTAAAATGACGAAACACAAAAGAAAGAAGGTACTATGAAAAAATACATAATGGCTTTGGCATTAACACTACCATTTTTAATTATTTCTTGCGTTGAGCAGATAAAAGAACCAGTTATGCCAACCTGGGATGTTGAGTTGAATTTACCAATTGGTTCTAAAAAGTTTACAATTGAAGATATTGCAAAAAAGCAAAGTCAAATCGAAATAACTTCTACACGAATATTAAAATTTACCACTGATCCTGTTGAAGCAGATACTTCTCTCTCCTTTCTTTTTAACAATACATTTGATATGGAAGCAGACACCTCTTTTCCAGTAATTGGAACAACCGTTGAATTTAATATGATCGCAGGTAGAGATTCAATAAGGATGGATAGCGCTGAAATTATGGATGGTGAGGTTAGATATAGAATGAGAAATAATAATGCATTCCCTGTCTCGGTGAGTTTCGTTTTTCCTGGTTTTACAAGAACAGTAGGTGGAACGATTGATACATTTAAGATTTCTGCTAATCTTGCTGCAAATCAAACCATTGATGTAACAAATCCACTTTCTAACTACAGATACAAACAACCACCTAATCAACCATTTGGAACTACAAGGCCTGGTGTATGGATAAAAGTAAGCATCAGTTCCAATGTAATTGGAATTGGACAAAGTGTTGAGATTAATTTTAAGCTTAAAGATTTAAAGTTTCGGTCTTTTTCAGGTAAGGTGAAACCTTTTGATTTAGGTTCTAGATCTCAAAAATTAGAAAATGCTTTAAGTGGTGAACTTAAAGACTTTATCAAGGCAGTAACTTTTAATGAGGCATTTTTGACTCTTACAACTTCGACAACATTCAGAGGTTATGATGTGTTGTTGAAAGATCTCCAAATAGTTGGTAAATACAAAAATGGTTCACCACCTGTTTATCTGTTGTTCAATGGTAATAACAGCAAAGATATTTTAATTCCCGCAGGACAAAGTCAAACAGAAGTATTTTCAACAATCAATACAAATATTAATCAATTTATCAAGGCAACACCTGATTCAATTGAAGTTAAAGCTAAACTCATAATGAATCCTGGTTACAAAGAAGGCACAGTTAATGTTGCAGATAAAGTTTCGTTTAAGGCAGGATTTGAAGCATATTCTCAAATGAAAGTTGAAAATGCAATTGTGACAGATACTATGGAACTTGACTGGGATCAAGAAACTAAGGATAAAATAAGTCAGAGTAATGAAGCAAGTCTGGATGTGGAATTTTCAAATGCATTGCCTTTTGATCTTCAACTGGTTGGTTATTTTATGGATAAAAATAAAACAAAACTCTTTTACTTTACGAGACAATTAGGAACAGGTGCTGCTAACGATACTGTAATCAACCTTCAAAGTGGAATAGTTGATGCAAATGGTGAAGTCACTCAACCAAAAACATCAACAATTAAACTTAAATTAAACAAGACAGATTTTGAAAAGTTTAAGAATGCCGCTTACATAGTTCAGAGATTTCGAATTTCCTCAGCCCAGAATCAATCCGTTATCCTAAAAGCGGATGATTATGTAACAGTTAAATTAACAGGTAGAATAAATTACAGAGTGAAAGAATAAAAGGTGAGTTTAAAATGAAAAAAGTAATTTTCTTAATTGTTTTATTATTTACCATTAATTCAATTTTTGCACAATCCTCGGGGTCTTTTGGTTACACCGACGCAAAAAGTGCAGGACTCGCCTTCACTTATGCTTCCAATGCACTTGGAGTTGATGCAATTGGAGTTAATCCTGCAAATCTTGCTCTAAATGACTTTAGCAAATTTTCAATGAAGACACTTTTGCCATTTCCACCACTATCATTGAGTTTAACAACTCCTCTTTCCGTAGAAAAATATAATTACTTTTTCGGTGGAGTGACCGATGCAAATGGAAATACAGTAGGTCGTTATCTTACACAATCAGATAAAGATGAATTAAATCAACTTTTAGGCGAGAGTGATTTAATATTCAACACTCAAATTCACTTTTTATCTTTTGCTTATAATCATTCGGAGAAAATAGGTGGATTTGGTTTTGCTTTTGTCGATAGGATTGGAAGTAATATTCGTCTCTCAAAAGTCTTTACTGATCTGGTTTTCTTGGGTCTTTATCCAATGAAGTTGTATTCTTTCAGCGATATGGATATAAAGTTGAGCTATACAAGAGAAATGTCTTTCAGCTATGGTAGAAAAATTGTTGATTTTGATAATAAATTTTTACAAAGTCTCTATGGTGGATTGGCTATTAAATATGTAAGAGGTTATTACTATTTGAGCACTGCAAAGAATAATTCTTATTTCAAACTTGATAATGATAATGTGATTCGCGGAAAATGGGACTACGAAATTTATCATGCTCTTTCCCCATCATTTGCAAAAAATTATGGAAAGGATAGTATAGTTTCCGTAGATGATTTTTCATTTTCTCTGTTTCCAGATCCTGCAGGTAGTGGAATGGGTTTCGATTTAGGTTTAACAGCAATTTTAAATAATCAAATGAGAGTTTCTCTTGCAGTAACAGATATTGGATCTATAACATGGGATAAAAATCAGGCAATTATCAAAGGCAGTGGTGATTTTACTTTTGAGGGTTATTCATCAGAAGAGCAAATTGATTCTTTGGTAGATAAATTCAAACAGGTTACATCTGATTTGAATAGTTCCTTTACAACAAGTTTACCCACAGCTTTAAGACTTGGAGTTTCTTATAGACTTGATCAGGCACCATTTATATCAAAATTTCCAGGTCGTATGCTTGTGAGTTTCGATTACAATCAGGGCTTTAATAATGAAATTGGTAATTCAACAAAACCAAGATTCTCACTCGGGATTGATTGGAAACCTGGCAACTGGATACCAGCAATAAGAACTGGAATTTCGCTTGGAGGAAAGTTGGGTTTCCTATGGGGATTTGGATTAGGTATAATGGCTGGACCGTTTGATTTCAATATTGCAACTTCTAATTTCAATTCTATAGTAAGTCAAAACACAGCAACAAAACTAAATCTATATTTAGAGACAAAATGGCGTTTTTAAAATTAAATAAGCTTTTATTATTCGTATCATTAATTTTATCATTAATTTTAATTGCTTGCTCTGAAAAGGCAAAGGATATTTTCAATCCAACTTTTCAAAGTTCGGTTGAATTTAGCCTATCGGATAAAACTTATAAGATGGAAGAAGTTGTAAAAAGGCAGTCACAAATAAAAGTTGATTCAGGGAAATATCTTTTAAGATTTTCAACCGATGAAGTTAGGAAAGATACAACCATTGATGTGTTCAATGCTGACTTCTTTGAAATGGATATAGATACTGTCTTTTATGTTGTTTTTGGCGATACGATTGATGCTCAGATGATCATCAGAAGAGACTCTGTTGGTGTTCAAGAAGCCGACTTAGCGTCGGGATTACTTAAATTAAGATTTATCAATTACACATCTAAACCTGCGTTTTTTGAGCTGACACTTCCTGGATTTACAAAAACTACAGGGCAAACTATCGATACATTAAAAATTGGTGGTCCGATTCCCGCCGATTCAGTAGGAAATTTTGAGAGAGATTTGTCTGGTTTTCAATATAAACAACCAGCAAATCAACCGTTCGGTACAACTCGACCTGGTTTCTGGTTAAAAGGAAAAATTTTTGTCCAGGGTGGAACACTTGGAGATAGTGTGAGAGTTTATTCACATGTTCAGGATATTAAGTTTAGTCGAATTAAAGGAAAATTTAAGCCTTTCTCACTTGGTGTGAAGGATCAAACATTAAAAAATGCACTTAGCTCAGACATTTCGGAGTTTATTTCAAAAGTTACTTTTGATTCAATTAGAGTTAAAATGGTTGGATTGACAACGCTTAATTTCCCCATTCGTCTAAGTCAATTTAGAGTCAATGGAATTTTTAATGATGGAAGACCACCTTTTCCACTAACCTTTGGAAATAAAGATAATCTTGACACAACAATTTTGAGCAATGGCCAAATAATTTTGAACTTTGATAATACTAATACTAACATTAACAATTTTCTTTCTGCTGTTCCGGATTCAATAAATATTAATAGCATCGTAATTATTAATCCAAATTATGAAAGCGGTGAAATTTATTCTAATGATTCAATTTCTTTTTCATTTCAAGTTGATGCCTGGTCAAGATTTGCTGTAAATCAAGCTGAATGGACAGATACTTTTGATATTGATATAAGTCAAGATGCAAGAGATAAAATGACAAAAGCTGAAGAGGGTAGAATCATCATTTATTCAACCAATGAAGTACCTTTTGAACTTAGTCTTATTGGTTTGGTTGCTGATTCGTTTTTTAATCCATTATTTTACTTAACAAAAGATGCTGCTTCACAAAACGATACAATGGTGTTTTTAAATGGTGCGATTACGAATCCTGCTGGAGAAGTAATATCGCCAGCTTATCAAACAGTAATAATTAATCTAACCAAAGAAGAAATAGAAAAACTCAGTAGAGGTTATAAACTTTTGCAACGGTTTTCACTCTCGACAACCGAGAGACGAGTTGCAGAAGTTAGTGCTAAATCAAAAATCAATCTAAGAATTTCAGGTAACATAAAGATAAAACTAACAAGCGATGATTTCTAAAAGAAAAATTTTAATTCTATTATTCTTTTCTATTTTTCTTTCTGGCTGTATAGAAAAAATTAAATCTCCCATAATGCCAATCTGGGATGTCTCCTTTTCTATTCCAGTTTTGAATAAAACTGAGATTGTGATTGATAGAATAAAAGGTGAAAAGGGAATTTTTATTGACTCAACTCAAAATTTAGTTATTAAATTTGATACGACAGAAATCGAAACAAAATCTCTCGATGAGATTTTTGGCGATAATATTAAGTTTGATGAGGAATTTTCTATACGCCCACAAAATGTTGATACTTTAATTTTTGAATCGTTCGTCTCGGATGACTCAGTATATCTCGAGGAATTACACCTTTACAAAGGTACTTTGACTTATCAGGTTGAAAATAGGCTGGATAAAAAAGTCAATCTTAATATTATAATACCAGGATTTACCAAAGTGGTTGGTGCTTCTGTTGATACTTTGATGTTTTCGATGGTTGTAAATCCAAATAGCTCAAATCAGAAAACGATTGATTTAAAAAATTATCATTATCGAATTACTTCAAATCCTTTTGGCGGATCAAATTATGGATTTTATATCAAAGGTTATGCAAAAATTGATGCTGGTTATTCCGGCGATTCAATTAAAACTAGAGTAAAAATTGATAATCTTGGATTTAATTACCTGAAAGGAAAAGTTAAACCATATAAAGATTCATTGAAAACAAAGTCAGAATATCTGGATATTGATCAGGATGTAAAAGATATACTTCCAAAAATCCAGGTATACGGCGCAAAGGTTGTTTTAACGCCTAACACTTCCACTAAAAATTTAGAGGTACAATTAAAGGATTTTCAGGTTGTCGGAACTTTCAAGAATTCTCCATTAAAGAAATACTTAAAAATAAAGAATCAATCAATTTTGGATACAATTATCTCACTTGATCAGCCTTCAATAGAATTTAATATAGACGATGTTGCGATAAATGAGTTTTTTAATCCCCAGGTTCCTGATTCAATTACATACAGTGGGAAAGTTATTCTAAATCCAAATTATAAATCAATTGAAGTGACATTTCCAGATACTCTTAAATTTGATGTTAGACTTGTAGCTTATTCTATTTTCAGGATTGATAATGCGACGCGAACAGATACAATTGATATTGATTTGAAAGATGAAGATAAAGATCAACTGGACAAAATCAATGGCGGAAGCGTTACACTTGAGATTGATAATGGTTTACCAATTGGATTCCAAATAACTGGATATTTACTGGATGAATTTAACAATAAGTTATTTTATTTCACCAGAGAAAGAGGAAAAGGGGAAGCATCAGATACAGTATTTTCAATAACTCCAGCGGAAATAGACAACGAAGGGAAGGTCATTAGAAGTGTTTTGCAGGAAAAAATTATTTCATTAAATAAGGATGAAATCGAAAAAATAAAAGAAATGAAAAAGGCAATTGTAAGAGTTATATATTCAACAACCAATGGTCAGAAAGTTCTTCTTAGGGCAAATGATAAAATCAGATTGAAATTAACAACAAGTGTTAATTTGAAAGTGGGTGAGTAGTTTTATTTTCTGACTCTTAGAATATTTACAATTGCAAAAGCCACAAAGATAATATTTGCAAACCATGCGGTTAGAATAGGATTAAGTAATCCATTTTTTCCAAACGATTGACTGATTTTCATAAATGCCAGATATATAAAAGTGAAAAACAAATTCATTCCAAATTGAAAAGCAACCGTTCCGCTTCTTTTATCAGCTGAAAAAGGTAGGCCAAAAAGAATAACAATTAGATTCGCAAAAGCAAAAGCAATCAATGAATGATAATCAATTTCTAATTTCGTTGTGTCGTTTCCACTTCTTTTTTGAGCATTTATTACCTGTCTGATTTCAGTCAAAGTCATCTCTTCAATTCGTTTCTGTTTAATCAAAATATCCTCTGGTCTAAATTGTAAATCGTTGAATGTGTATTGTTCATAGTAGGTAATTTTATTTGTTGAATCGGATAAGAATAGATTTTCTGTTACTTCAAATCCAATCCATTTCTGTGTAGTTGTATCCCATTGAAGTTTTTGACAATCAAATCTTTTTTCCAGCTTTGTTGGATCGTTTCTATCTATTAGAACAATACCTGCGCGAGAAATTAACTGGGATGATTGATCATAAAAACCAATGTTTACAAATCTATTTTCTCCGTCTTGAAAAAAGATATTTGCACCGAGGTAAGTTAGATTTTTTTTCATGTATTTTTGTTCAATCTCGAGTTTCTTTGCATTTGACTGAGGTACAGCCCAACCAGAAAAATAAATTGCAAAAAGTGAAATCAAGAAACCAATTATTATAAACGGCAGCATAAATCTGTAAAGACTTATTCCGCTTGATTTTATTGCTGTCAGTTCATTGAAGTTGTTTAATTTCCCAACTGTGAATAGACATGCAAGCAGGATTGATACTGGTAAAATTAATCTTATAATTTCAGGTAAGAAATAGAAATAATAAGCCATTATAATTTTTTGAGGAACTTGTTGATCGATGAAATCGTCGAGATTTTCCATCAAATCAACAATTATAAAAATCAAGACGAAAGTCATCACACCAAATAAAATGGAAAGAATAAATTGTTTTGTTAAGTATCTATCAAGAATCCTAATTTTCATTGATAAACATTTTCTTCAGTTTGTGGGAAGAGAGATTTTGGTAGAAATTTTTTAAAGTAAGAGAAATCGATCATTATTTGCTCTTTGTTCATTCTATAAGTTAGAAAAATTCCCATTACACCAATTATAAAATTAGCCATCCACATTCCGAGAAAAGGATTAAGTAATCTTCTATCTGCTAATTTCTCACCGCCAATCAAACAAATCCAATAAAGTAAGAAGAAAAACAAACTAATACTTGCGGCAACTCCAAAACTTCCCTTTCTTGTTAAAACCCCAAGAGGTGCACCAACAAGAATAAAAACAATGCATGCAAATGGAATAGCATATTTTTTGTGTATCTCAACTTTGTATTTGTAAATTTCGGATTCAAAATATTCTATTCTGCCATCAAAGTTCATTATGTTTGTAAGAAAAGATCTTGCGGAGTTTAGTGCAAAGTAATGTGGATTTCCGCTTGATTGAATTGATTTAACATCTTCTTTTTTCGTATTGATTTCCCCAAAGTAATTTTGATTAAAACTTTCGAGAGTAGCCTTAAATTCTTTAATTACTTCAGACTTTAAGATGGTAAGGCTATCAACAATTTTTTGCATATCACCAGCACTAAGTTCGCGGTCGCCTCTTGGAAGTCCTGGCCCGCTTTGTTCAAATGTAAATTGAGATGCATCGAGGGCAATTTTATGTCTTTGAAAGTAAATTCTACGATACGAGTTATTTGTTCCACCAACCTGCTGATGGATTACTCCGTTTTCCATATCGAAAAGCATTTTTTTATTGTCTGGTGTAAAATAAATTTTTGCCTTTCGTGCAGTGATTATATTAATCTGAAATGGATTTGTGTAATCATATATCAAAACATCATAAATCTCATTCGTAGTTTTGCTGACTCGTCTTGCCATAATTGAAAAATTTGGAATCTGGTTTGAAAAGACATTTGCTTCTAATTTCAATGTAGGTTTAGTCCTGCTTATATCGTACATCAAAGTCTTTGCTTTATAATTTGTATCGGGCAAGACTGCATTATTGAACCAGATAAGGAAAATGCAAAGTAAAACACCGACCAAAAATGCTGGAAGCATAAGTCGTATTAAGCTAACACCAGAAGATTTAAGAATAGTGAATTCATTATCCTGAGTCAAAGAACCATAAGCCATTAAGACCATTCCAAGCGCACCCATAGGAACTGCAAGCACTAACATCCAGGCAAGATTGTAAACAATTAATTTAATAATTATATCGACACTGAGTCCTTTACCAATTAAATTATCCGCTGTCTTCATTAAAAATTGAAGAAGAAAAACAAACATTATTGTGAATGTGCCAAATGCAAACGGACCAATTAATTTTCTAATTATGTAACGATCAATTATCATACTTCAAAATAATTAATGATTGAGTTACTCACAAAGAGAAAATTTGAAGAGCAATTTATCTTTCTTTAATAGAAGATTTACACTAAACAACATTTAAATTAATTAGAAAAAAGCAAATTCCATTTTGAATATCAAAAAGTTACCAAAGATTATTCAAAACAAATGAATAAAAAATTAGCCAGAAAAATCTGGCTAATTAAAGTAATGAGTAACTTTCTTCTAAGGATTAATGAATACTATCTTCTTGTTTTATCAAATATCTCTTGATTTTTTGAGTTGTGGTTTTTTCGAATTCCTGCTCCTGAATTCTAACAACTCTTACCTGTTTGTATATAGGAAGTTCTTTATTTAATTCTCTCACTTCCTTTTTCAAAATTTCTTCAATTAAATCTTTTGTTACTTCTTTGCCTGTTTTTTGTGAATATTCAATAAATTCTTCAGCATTTGGAACTAAAATAGCGCCAATAGTTTCATCGCCATTGTCATCTTTTGCAGCGTAAACAACGCACTCGAGAACGAAAGGACTTTTCTTCAAATGATCTTCGATCTCTTCGGGGAAAATATTTTTACCTGTTTTAGTTACGATTACATTCTTCTTCCTTCCAGTTATGTGTAAAAATCCATCTTCATCAAAATAACCATAATCTCCTGTATAGAACCAACCATCTTTTAAGACTTCCTTTGTAGCCTCAGGATTTTTATAATATCCGAGCATCACATTAGGACCTTTTGCAACAACTTCACCTCGTCCTTCTTCATCTGGATTTTCAATTCTTATTTGAACAGATGGCAGCGGTAATCCAGCAGCATCATCCTTAAATTTTCTTAGGCGATTTAGTGCAAGAATTGGAGAAGTTTCCGTTAATCCATAGCCTTGGATAAAATTAAATCCAAAGCTTCTCATCCCTTTTGCCACTTCGGGATTTGGAGCAGCACCACCTACAATAAATATTCTTATTGAACCACCAAATCTCTTGTGAATTTCTTTGAAAACTTTTTCTCTCAGGCCATCAATTCCAAAATTTTCAATGAGGGATATTGCTGATTTCAAAGTCGGAACTAAAATGGACTTAAGTTTATCTTCTTCAATTGCTTTTGTAATTCGTTTGTAAACTTTTTCATAAAGTAAAGGAACGCCAAGCAAAATAGTCGCTCTGACTTTTTGAATGTCTTCAACAACAGTTTTTAATGACCTAGCATAATGGACTGAACAACCAGCAGAAATAGGACACAAAAACCCACAAGTACATTCATAAGTATGATGAATTGGTAGAACGGAAAGAAAACGATCTTCAGGATAAAGTTCTATCATAGAACGCATGTCGATTATATTTGAACAGATATTGTATTGCGAAAGCATAACCCCTTTGGCGTTTCCCATTGTACCAGATGTGAAAATCAGTGCTGACAATTCCTTAGGATTTATTTTTGGAAATTCATCTTTATCTTCTTCATATTTTTGTTTTCGAATTAATTCCATCATTGATAAAATGCCTTCGCTTTCGCTGTCAAGATCCATATCGATGTAAAAATCCAGCCCTTTAATAGTTTTTTTATACTCTAAGAAAATCTCTCGATAGCTTTCAGAAAAGATAACGGCTTTAGCGTCTGATTGATGTAAAATTGTAAGTATTTCATTTTCCTTTAGATTTCTATCAATAGGTACAACAACATAATTAAAAGTAGTAATAGCCAAATAAGAAATTCCCCATTGAACCCGGTTCTCACTAATCAGTGCAATGTGGGTTCTTTCTTTTAATCCAAGTTTTTTAAGAGCTTTTCCAAATCTTATGACATATTCAAATAACTCACGATATGTAACTCTATTGATTGGCGTATTATTTAAATCTTCAAGTGCAATTTTATGAGGGAACTTTGTACAAGACTGTTTAAGCATTTCTTGGAATGATTCGAATTTTTGAACAGGATAAAGTGGATAATCTTCGAGTAAATTTTTCATTTTTTATCTCCCTATAATTTTTTGGTGGGCTATATTGGATATATTTTTTTATTCCTCAACTCTTAACCTTCTAAAAAGTTTAGTGGGCGCAGTAGGATTCGAACCTACGACCTTACGCGTGTGAAGCGTACGCTCTGGACCAACTGAGCTATGCGCCCATTTATTTTCAAATTTTCAAAAACCAAATGCAATTTAATTAATTATGGAATTTTTATAAATCAAGTTTATTAGAGAACAAAAAACCTGTAATAGATTAATTTTATCAATTCAGAAAAAGTTGTAGATAATCCACTATCTGTTTTCCACCAATTTTCTTTTGTAATACCGAGCTCGGCTGGTATTGTCGAAATTTGAATTCCAGAATTTTCAAAAGCTTTTTCAAATGCCAGTTTACTTCGAAATGAGTGATATGACTCACTTATTAAAATTATTCTTCGATAATCTCTGTTTTTAATATTTTCAAAAACTTGTTTAGCTAAATTTAAGGTTATTGGGTCTCGTGGCTCGATGAGTAATTTCTTAAAAACAGATGTATCCCTTGAATATTCATAAACATATAAATTTATAATTTGGTCGATATATTTGGGGACCTCTCCGCCAGCATAAAATTTACCAGGCTCATATTTGAAGTGGGTAATGTAAATATCCTTAACCAAATTTTTATGATAAAGAGAATCAGCTATTTTTATAATTGTTGATTGTGGTCTTATCCAGCATTCAAGAATTGCTGCGTCATATTGACCTTGTATTTTATCATCTGCAACTAATAAACTATGAAATGATTTTAGTAGCCAATTGCCAGTAAAGAAATAAATCAAACTAAGAATTATGATAAATGTAAAAATTTTGCCAGCGCATGATTTAGGAACTATTCTCATTTCAAAATCCGTTTTAAATGCAAAATAAATTACAAGCTTGAAACTTGAAATCTTAAATTAAGTTTAATGACCTGAGTTTGATAAAACTTGCGTTGTTAAGTAAATTGTATAACAAAAAGAGGTAAGAAAAATGAACACTATCAAAACCGTTTTCTTAATGACTTTGATGATGATGCTCTTCCTTCTTGTTGGTGGACTTTTAGGCGGAAGGGAAGGACTTATGATTGCTTTTATTATTTCGCTTGGAATGAATTTCTTTTCATATTGGTTCTCTGATAAGATTGTCCTTGCAATGTATGGTGCAAAAGAAGTCACAGAAAGAGAAGCACCACAACTTTATCGATTGGTTAGAAAATTAACTGAAAATGCTCGACTACCAATGCCTAAAGTCTATGTTATTAATAATCCAAATCCAAATGCTTTTGCAACTGGCAGAAATCCACAAAATGCAGCTGTTGCCGTTACAACCGGAATATTAAAAATTTTGAACGACGATGAGCTTGAGGGAGTTCTTGCGCACGAATTGGCTCACATTAAACATAGAGATATTTTACTTGCAACAATTGTCGCTACATTTGTTGGAACGATTACATTTATCGCAAGGATGGCTGGCTGGACAATGATGTTTGCTGGTGGAAATAGAGATAGGGAGGATAGCGGTAATATTATTGCTTCTCTTGTTTTGATGATTGTTGCTCCAATTGCTGCTGTTCTTTTGCAATTAGCTATAAGTCGCTCAAGAGAATTTATGGCTGATGAAGGTGGAGCAAGAATTTCTGGTAAGCCACTTTCTCTTGCCTCTGCTTTGAGCAAACTCGAACAGGCATCGCAAGTGATTCCTATGCATAATGCAAATCCTTCAACTGCTCATTTGTTCATTGTTAATCCTTTAAGAGGCGGTGGTATTGCTAAATTATTCTCGACGCATCCACCAATCGAGGAAAGGGTTAAGAGATTGAAATTACTTGCTCAAGGTCGAATTTAATTGAAAAATTGATGAGATTTTATCTTATTGTTTTAGTTCTTTTTGTAAAAAACCTTTGCTTTACTCAGGGTAATGATGATTTTCAAATCCTGAATCGGCTTGTTGATAAATCTTTGATGCCGATTCAGGATTTTTTTGTCTCTGATTCAATTAAAAGCATAAAAATCAAAATCATCGCTCATGAAAAAGATTTGAGTGATCTAATAAGAATTAAATTGTTACGAATTGTTGAAGAAGATACAAATTCAGTCTATTCAATGGATGTTTTAGTTGAAAGGGCTGAAATAAAATACCCTGAAATTGTTTCATTTCCGTTGTTTGGTGAAGAAAGGGTAAAACGAGAAACTGCACTTAAAATGTTCAGTGTAATTTCTAAGAGTAATTTGAAAATTAGAGAATTCGATTTTGATGAAACAATTTCCGATACAGTAAAACTCTCACAAATTTCAACAGTAAATAGAAGTTTGAAACACGAATTACCAGAAGTTCCAATTTATCGCAGGCTTGTTGAACCTGCTTTAATTTCAGCCGCAACGGGTATAATTGTTTATCTTTTCTTTATTACAAGAAGCAAGTAAACTTTAGTTTTTAACTCGAATTAAAATTAAATTTGTATAATGAAAACAATAAAATTTTTACTGATAGTCTTACTAACACAAATTTTTATAAACTGCTCAGGTTCAAAGGATTTATCTTCTTTAAGTCCAGAAGAAAGGTTCCTTTTAGCAAAACAGAAGTTTGATAAAAAAGATTATCTCGATGCAATTTCAGAATTCGAAAACATAATGGTTCAGTATTCTGGAACTGGCATTGTTGATGATGCTCAATATTATCTTGCCTACAGCTATTTCAAACGAGGAGAATACATAAAATCAGCTTATGAGTTTAGCAAGTTGATTAGAGATTATCCGACAAGTGAATATGTAAAAGATGCCCAGTTTATGCTTGCTGAATCATATTATGAACTTTCACCACATTATACGCTTGATCAAAGATTTACTGAAAAATCTATTGAGGAATATCAGGCTTTTATTGATTTTTTCCCGGATGATCCAAGAAAAGTTGAAGCTGAGAAAAGGATAAAAGAATTAAATGATAAGCTTGCAAGAAAAATCTTTGAGACGGCTGAACAATATCGCCGAATGAAATACATCAAATCGGCAATGATTTATTATGATTTATTGCTTGAAAAATATCCTGATACCAAGTATTCATCACAGGCACTTTACACAAAAATCAAGTTATTGGTTGAAAGGTCAAGAAATAAAGAAGCATTAGATGAAGCAAGAAGATATCTGCAGAGATATCCAAACGGTGAGAATGCCAAGGAAGTTCAGAAAATAATTAATGAACTTCAAAAAGGTTAATTATGAAAGAAATTATTGAAGAAGGAAGACCCTTCAAATATGTTTCTGATTCAGAAACGATAATGACTGAGCTTGTGTTGCCAAACGACACAAATCAACTTGGAAATCTGCTTGGTGGAAAATTAATGCACTGGATTGATATCTGTGCAGCGACAGCTGCTGCGAGACACTCAAATAAAGTTTGTGTAACTGCATCGGTTGATAAAATTGATTTCCATCATCCAATAAAATTAGGTGAACTTGTCATATTAAAAGCTTCGGTTAATCGAGTTTTTAATACTTCAATGGAAGTTGGTGTAAAAGTTTATGCAGAAAATATTAAAACAGGTGAAATTAGACATACAAATTCTGCTTATTTAACTTTTGTTAGTATTGATGAGAATGGTAAACCCTGTCTTGCTCCGCTTGTTAAACCTGTAACAGATGATCAAAAAAGAAGATATGAACAGGCTCTCATTCGTAGAGGATATAGAATCGAACAGGCTAAGAAAAAATAAGTTACTCCTTCTTATCTGCCTTTCGATATTGATTTTTCCATTTAATATTTTTCCACAAGTTGAAAAAAACATTGATAAAATTTCTTTGAATGGTTTTGGGCGTTATATTTTTATCGATGATAAAATAAAACTTATATCAATATCAGCTTATGATTTTGATGGTGATGGAAATGTGGATATTGGTGGATTGGATGAAAGTGGAAAAAATTTTTATGTTTATTATGGAAAAGGAGCTAACAATTTTGCTAATCCTGTAAAGTATTCATTATCTAAAACTTTCTCTGGGTTTACTGTTAAGAATTTAAAGATTGATAATAGAACAAATCTGATTTTATTTTCTCGATTGGATGGATTAATCAGTATTTATTCTTTTTATGGAAAAAGTTTATCACGATCCGCCAATATTTCAATTGATTGTTGTTTTTCAAATGTGGATGCTGTAAATCTGGATTATACACCCGAATTTGAACTTATAGTATATGGTTCAAATTTCAAAGGTTTTGGTATCATTTCATTTAAAAGCTTTAATAAATTCACATATAAAAGAATTGGAGATGAGCCACTCAGTAAATTAGTACCAATACATTTGAATGCGGATAATAAAATCGACCTTGTAGGATTTAATCCTTTATCAAAAGAACTTCTATTGTTCAGAAACAATTCGTTATTCAATTATTCGAAAAATACTTATAAAAAATTCGATTTATCGATTGATGAGATTCTATCGGGAAATTTTGATGATGATTTTCTGACTGATATTGCTCTCATTTCTTCTCCAACAAAAAATCTTTTCTTACTTTATGGAAATGGAATTGGAAGTTTCTCTCATCAAAAAAATTTGAGATTAATTTCAAATTTTTCGTCAACGCTCATATATGATTTTAATCGTGACCTTATTGATGATTTTATTGTTTACGATAAGTTCACTAAAAAATTAATGCTTAAAAATTTATCGCAGACTGAACAATTAAAATCTTTGCCAATTCTTGAAATTGAAAAATTATACTCAATGAATGTTTATAGAACTATAACGACTAAAGGCATAGTTATTTCTTCGAACCAGGGTCTATTTTTGATTGCTCAATCGAGTTTAAGTTTTAAGTCACAAGAATTTGCAATTTCATCCAATCCTGTTGACTTGCAATCATTTCGTTTGTCGAATGAGTTATATCCCAGAATCATTTTTATTGATAGGGAAAATTTGAAATTGAACATTTTAACCAGGAATGAATTTAACTCACCACAAGATTTATTTTCTCTTCCGATGAGTTACAAATACGAAAAGTTGAAGATTCTCCGTGCAAACGATTATGAGCTTCACATAGTTTGTTATAAACAATTAATTTATAACTTTGATTATTTTATAATTAATCTCAAAGAAAACAAGTTCAAAAGGGAAATAGTAACCGTTGATGGTTTAATTAAAGAGATTAATTTTGAACCTTCATCGTCAAAAAAGTTTTTGTTAAACATTATTTCTCAGTCTAATAATGAATTAAGAACGATTGTATATAATCCCTTTGTGGTCAATAAAGTACTGTTAAATGAAAGGCTAATCTCAATTGATTTTCTTGATTTTGATTACGATAATGAGAACAGGGATTTATTTATTTTAACTCGAGATGCTGCTATAAATAACTTAGTCGTGAAAAAAATTAATTTTGATCCAAGTTTCAAGAAAATCACGACTACAGAACTGGTAAAAATTAGAAATGAAAATTACTTATCGGCTCAGCTTTTTCTCTGTGAAAATTTTAGAGATGAAAAATTTCTATATGTATCTTTATCAAATCTCAGAAAGAGCGATTTGTTTGTAATTTCAGTTGATAAACCAGTACAAAATTTTGTTCTTGAAAGGATTTCAATAGAAGATAAGAATAGTTGCAGATGCAAGGAACAACCAAATAATTTGATTAAACATTTTATCTACTTTAATTCAATTTCAAAAAGCATAGAAGTAATTCAGTTTCGAGGTAAAGGTAAACCATACAATTTGCCGGTGAAAGATATGCCTACATTCAGCAGTTATTCAATTGATTACACGCTTAAGAGAAACGCTGAAATTATTTATATTTCAAATTATTCAATCATTAATATAGAACCCTTAGATTTATGAAAATTTTGTTCAGTCTAATAGTTTTACTATCAAATTTTAGTTTGCTAGCCTCGGATCAAGCAGGTGGTCAGTTTCTGCCTTCTGATTCAAATTACATTGCTTTTTTACGAGTTAAAGGATTGTTGGGTGAGGAATATAATTCATACATTACCGACCACAAATGCGGTTTTCATTTGATAAATTCAGTTAAAATGAACATTGACAAATTTTCGTCTGAAAAAAAACAGAGACTTCAATCGGTAATGCAAAGACCCGTAAATCAAACATTTATAATTTCACCCAGTGGTAGATTTAAAATCCATTACGACACGACAGGAAGCGATGCAGTTCAATATTCTGTAATTGAAATCGCTAAAGCGATAGATTCAGTATATAATTTTGAAGTTTTAAAAATGGGTTTCCCGTCCGCTCCAGAAGATTTTGGAGCAGGGGGTGATAATCGATATGATATTTATATTAAAAACATCACTCCACTTTATGGTTACACCGAATTTGAAAATTTAATTGGACCAAATCGCTTTACCTCCTTTATGGTAATTGATAATTCTTTCCACGAAGATTCATATTATACTAAGGGAATAAATGCAGCTAAGGTAACGCTGGCTCATGAGTATCATCACGCAATTCAGATTGGAAATTATCGATATGCTGAGAGTGATACATGGTTTTATGAATTAACTTCAACTTCAATGGAAGAATTTGTGTTTGATTCGATAAATGACTATTACGCTTATATGCCAAATTTCTTTAATCGACCTGATAAAATCTTTACTGGTTTTGATGGTTATTCTCAAGCAATCTGGAATATTTATTTGCATAAAATCTTTGACAATGACTTCTCAATTTTTGTTCGTCAGTGGGAATTGATGAAAACTAATCCTGCGCTTGAATGTATTAAAAAATCGATTGAGGAGAGAGGGAAATCTTTCAAAACAGTTTTTTCCCAATTCTATCTTTATAACTATTATACTGGTTATCGTTCAAAACCAGATAAGTATTATGAAGAAGGAATAAATTATCCACTTGTGAACTTTCATTATTCAATTCAATTTATTCAACCGTCGAGAACGATATCAGGAAATTCACAACCTTGTGCGGCACATTACTATGTTATTGTTGATTCAATCTTAAAATTACCATTTCAACCAGATTCGATTATTACAATAATAGTGAATTCAAATGTAGACTCGGCTCTAAACTGGTCTGGTTATTCTCAGAGGTTTAATTATAAATTAAAGATTTCAAGTTCCCAGCCTGATCAATCATTCAATAAAGTATCGACAAATTTATTTTCAAAACTGGAAGTAGTTGATCCAGTAAATTGGAGCGACATTTACATTGTTAATGATACAACTCCGGTTATTGCGATTAAAGAATCAGGCAACTATGCTTTTCCTATGCCTGCAAATCTCAGGAAACATAATTATATAAACATTCCAGTTCCAAAAGATTGGATTGGAGAAGTAGAACTTTATATTTATTCAGCAGGGATGAATCTTGTTTTTAATGGAAAAAGAATACCTCAATTATTCGATAATCGTGTAGTTGTTCAATGGAATGGTAGAAATAATTCAAATGAAATTGTTCAGTCAGGAATTTATTTTTATCTCTTAACCAATGGTGAAAATCAGTCAACTGGAAAAATTGTAATTCTGAATGAATAAAATTCAATTAAGAGTTAGAGAGCTTAAAAAAACATTTAACAATCGTCTTGTCTTTAATAAGCTGAGTTTTGAACTAAACTCAGGAGATAGAATTGTTATAACTGGTAAAAACGGTTCAGGAAAATCTACGCTTATTAAAATTCTGGCTGGAGTTTTAACCGAAACAAGTGGTAATCTTGAGTATTTTATTGATGATAAAAAAATTGATCGAGAAAATTATTATCAATTCGTTGGTCTTGTTTCACCATACCTTGTTTTATACGATGAGTTTACTGCTTTCGAAAATTTGAATCTTTTTTCAAAAATCAGAGGTTTGAAAATTTCAGAAAAAGAAATTAATGATACACTGAATCGAGTTGGACTATTTGAGCGAAGAAATGATCTGGTTAGAACATTTTCCTCTGGTATGAAACAAAGAATGAAATATGCTTCAGCAATTTTGCATAATCCACTGGTGCTTTTACTTGATGAACCAACATCAAATCTTGATCTGGATGGAAAAAATTTTGTAGATGAATTAGTCTTCAATTTTAGAGAAGATGGAATTGTTGTCGTTGCAACGAATGAATCACAGGATTTCAAATATGGCTATAAGATTATTAATCTTGATGAATACAAAAACAGCAACAAAAATGTATAAAAATTTTAAGAGAAGATGAGAGCTTTAATGAAAGTATTTTACATTTTTTATAAAGATTTTTCTTCTGAGCTAAGAATGCGATTTGCTCTGAATGCATTAATAATGTTTGTGATTGTTGCTGTCAGTACAATTTTGTTTTCAATTGGCAGTGAAAGAGCACCACAGAATGTTTATGCCGGAATGTTCTGGGTTATTGTGTTTTTTTCAGCAATGTCTGGTCTTTCTCGTGCTTTTGTATCAGAAGAAGAAAGAGGAACAAATTTAATTTTATCTTTAATCGCCAGTCCTATCTCAATTTTTGCTGGAAAATTTTTCTTTAATCTTGTTTTAATATTTTTTATAAATTCTATCATTGCAATTTTGTATCTCACATTATTTCAGGATTTTATAATTCAAAACTGGAATAGTTTTTTGCTTGCTTTCATTCTTGGAAATATTGGAATTGCTGGTTCATCGACTATAATTGCAGCGATTATTTCAAAAGCAAATGTAAAAGGAACACTTTATCCTGTTCTGGCTTTTCCGGTTCTTCTTCCATTGATTTTGATGTTGATAGAAATCACCAAATCAGCGATGGAAGGTAATCCAATTAGTGATGTCAATGCAGAATTTATGGTTTTGCTTTCTTACGATGTAGTGATGATTACAGCTTCTGTATTGGTTTTTGACATAATTTGGAGAGATTAAAGCTGTCATTGATTAAATTTGTAATAGAAAATATTTTGGAGTAATTATGAATAACTATTGGAAAGTATTTTTATTAGTTTTAATGACAATTGTCCTTCTTGCTGGTATAATTCCACCCATTGTGGAACAACCAAAATCTATTTTTGAATTTCCACTGATTCCAGGACTGGAAGAAAAGGCAAAAATTATTTTCTTTCATGTTCCAACTGCCTGGATCACAATTTTTGCTTATTTAATTGCAATGTATTATGGAATTCGATATTTGAGAAAAAAAGAGATTTATGATGATATGAAATCAGTTTCGGCAGCTGCACTTGGACTGGTATTTTGCATTCTGGCAACAGTTACTGGTTCAGTTTGGGCTAAATTTAACTGGGGTTCATTCTGGCATTGGGATCCAAGAGAAACAAGTATTTTCATTTTACTCTTAATTTATGGAGCTTATTTCGCATTAAGGTCAGCACTCGAAGGTGAAGAGAAAAGAGCAAGATTATCTGCTATTTATTCTATTCTTGCTTTTTTAACAACTCCATTTTTCATTTTTATAATGCCAAGATTGATGATAGGTTTACATCCCGGTGCGCTTGAAATTGATCCTGAGACAGGTCAACTAAGAGCAAGTGCAAATCCAGTAATTAAATTCCAGATGGCAGCAAATATGAGGGTTGTTTTCTTTATGTCTCTTGCTGCATTTACAATTTTATTCTTCTGGTTATGGAACTTAACCCATAGAATATTAAGAATTGAACATAAAACTCAACAAGAATTATAAGGAGTAGAAATCGTGGAAGGTTTGTATAATTTCTTAAATCAAAATTCACTTTATATTGTAATGTTAATTGTTCTTCTTGTCTGGTTCGGAATTTTTCTTTTTGTTTATAAGTTAGACAAGAAAGTAAAAAAAATAGAGGAGAGGATTAATCTATGAAAACAAGATATTATATCGGTGGAGCAATTATTTTAGTTTTTTTAGGACTTTTGTTTTACAATTTCACTCAAACCAATATTGAATATGAGAGTGACTTTACTAAAGTAATGCAAAGCGGAAAAGTTTGTAAAGCATCCGGTGTCTGGGTAAAAGAAAAATCTTATCAGGAAAACATTGAGGATAGAACATTTGTCTTTTACTTAAAGGATGCGAAAAACAATGAAATGAAAGTGGTTTACAAAGGAACGAAACCAAACAATTTCGAAATTGCGACAAATGTGGTTGTAACTGGAAAATTTGAAAATGGATATTTTCATGCAACGGATGTATTAACCAAATGTCCATCTAAATACGAAGGACAAAATTTAAATACAAGCGGATCTTAATCACAGGAGAAAATTATGATTGGAAATATTTTAATCTCAGTTGCTTTTATCGGTGCTGTGTTTTCTGGTATTATGTATTTTTTGAATTATCGAGGTTATCAAAATACTTTGAATTATGCCAGAATTGCATTTCACACAATGGCTACTTCAACCATTCTTGCCAGTGTATTCTTGCTTTATTTAATACTTACTCATCAATTTCAATACAAGTATGTTTATAGTTACAGTGATACTTCGCTTCCCTTAGGATTGTTGATCTCAACATTTTATGCAGGACAGGAGGGGAGTTTTTTACTCTGGGCATTATGGATGGCAATAATAGGTGTAATTCTCCAGCAATACACTTCAGTTCGTGGAGATCTTGAACCGAGAGTAATGGCAGTATATTCTTTAGTTCAATCATTTCTGCTTTTAATGATTACACCAGTTGTAAAAAATCCATTTGCTTTAATTTATTCTGAACCTTTTATGGCTTCTGCCAGCACAATTAATACGCAGTTTTTACATCTGCCATTTCTTGCTGATTATATTTTTTCAGATAGAGCAACCGGGCAAATGTATGTAAAGATTGATAAAACACTTGTTGATGCATTAAAAAGTGCTGGAATTGGATTAAATGACTTTATTATTAATGGTCGTGGGTTAAATCCATTGTTGCACAGTTTCTGGATGCAAATTCATCCACCAATTTTATTTGTTGGTTTTGCTGCGATGAGTGTCCCTTTTGCCTTTGCATTTGCAGCATTAATAAAAAATGATTACAAGGAATGGATTAAACAAGCTTTTCCTTGGATATTATTTGTATCAATGGTTCTTGGTTTAGGAATAATGCTTGGTGGCTACTGGGCATATGGAGTTCTAGGATGGGGTGGATACTGGGCATGGGATCCAGTGGAAAATTCTTCACTGATTCCATGGATAATCGCTGTTGCTGCTATACATACAATGCTTGTTCAGAAAAAAACAGCAAATGAAAATAGTATTGGTGCCTTTGCAAAAACAAATCTTGTATTGGTAATTCTATCTTTTGTTCTTGTTCTGTATTCAACTTTTCTTACAAGAAGTGGAATTCTTGGTGATGCATCAGTTCATAGTTTTGTTGATCCTGGATACTTTGCATATTTATTGCTTCTAATTTTTATGGGAACTTTCATTGGTCTGGGCGCAGCATTATTAATTTATCGTTGGAAATATTTACAACAAATTACTCCAGCTCAAAACAATCTTTTCTCCAGAGAATTTGCATTGTTTACTGGTTCTGTTGTACTTGGAGCATCGGCGTTGGTTACTTTTTTAGGAACATCGGCGCCTATCTTTGGCAAATCGGTTCAAATACAATTTTATAATGATATGAATTTGCCGCTTGGAATTTTGATTGGCCTAATTAACGGTTTCAGTCTCCTGGTAAAATGGAAGGAATCAGATGGGAAAGAGCTTTTGAGAAAATCAGTATTTTCTCTCATATCTGCATCGGTTTTAACTTTGATAATGTTTTTTGCAGGAGTTAAAGATTTCAAAATGGTTTTGTTTGCTTTTGCTTCAGCTTTTGCTTTCTTTGTTAATGCAGAAATTGCCTTTAAAATTCTTCGAAGAAATTTTGAAAAAACTGGAGCCTACATTTCTCATATGGGATTAGCTATTCTTTTCATTGGTGTAATTGCGTCTTCTAAATACGATAAATCAGTTGATGTTAATCTTGTCAAAAATGAACCAGCAGATGTTTTAGGTTATAAACTGGTGTTTACAGGTTACTCACCAACTGAAGATGGAAAATATTCTTTCAACATTTTGATTGAAAAAGATGGGAAGAAATACAAAGCTGCACCTATTATGTATTATAGCGAATTTAATCAGGGTGTGATGCGAGAACCAGATATTGTTCCTTTTGTTACAAAAGATATTTATATCTCTCCAATTTCTTATGACGATGGGACTTCAACATCAAGTTCCCAAGGAACAACACTTCAGATTAAGAAAGGTGAGACTGTCAAATATGGTGAGTCTGAGATCGAATTTGTCTCATTTAATTTTCCAACTGATGCGATGCAAAAAATGATGAGTGGACAGGATTTCGAGATTGGTGTAAAATTAATTGTAAAAAATTACGGTTCTAAATACGAAGTTGAACCAAAGTATGGCTTACGAAGTGGTGAAAAAATTAATGAGCCGATAAAAATCAAAGATGCAAACATTCAGATAAGTTTAGTCTCGATGAGTGCTGACCAGGATTTGGTAACTTTATCTGTTGCACCTTATTCAATTGATGTAAATAACGAAGCTCCAAAGAAAGAAGTTTTAGCAATTACCGCAAGCATAAAACCATTCGTTGGACTTGTGTGGTTGGGAACTGTTGTAGTTGTTGCAGGATTTTTCATTGCAATGATTAGAAGGTTAAAAGAGTCAAGAAACTAAGTAAAATTTTAGATTAAATATTTAAAACAAAAAAGCCAGATATAATCTGGCTTTTTTATTTAATCGAGTTAACTTAAATCTTAGCTTTGGGATTTAATATATTTTGCTGGATTCTCTTTGAATTTTTTCAAACACTTTTTACAGCAGAAATAGTATGTCTCTCCTTTATATTCCATTTTTAATTCAGGGTCGGCTTCTTCACCGGTAACAACACAAAGAAGTTTCTCTGATTCCTTTTGTTTTGTCTGTGCTTCATTTTTGGTGGATTTAGAAGTAGCTTCCTTCTTTGTCTGTTTATCCTGAAAAACATTTGAAGAAATTGCCTGTGAAAAAATTCCACCAAGCATAATCAAAACCAGAATTGTTGTGAGGAAAAATATTGATTTGTTAAGTGATGTTAATGCCATTGCTAACTCCTTTTTAGTTTTGTGATTAATTACATCACTTAAACAAATTTTATACAGATAAAAGTTTCTATTTAACCAGTTTTGAAATTGCTTTAAATTCTTCCGAACGACACTCTTCCAGTAATTCAAAGAGAACTGACTCAGTTGATGTGATAATTGCACCCTCGTTACTAAATCTCATTAAAGCCGCATTATAATCTGCTTCTTTTCTTGAAGAGATTGCATCAATGGGAACATTCACCTGAAATCCATTTGCTAATAAATCTAAAACAGTTTGCATGACGCACACATGGGATTCAATTCCACAAACAACAATTTGATCTAACTTTTTATCTCTTAGTGTATAGAAAAGATTTTCTGCACCGTAACAACTAAAAGTGAGCTTTTGAATTGCATCTTGTGGTTGAAGATTTGGGAGAATTAATTCTGTTGTTGGTCCAAGTCCTTTTGGATATTGTTCAGTATAAAAAATGGGGAGTTTGAGGATTTTAAATCCGTTAATGAGCTTATTTATATTTTCTACAAGTTGTTCATGATTTCGCATCACTTTTAAGATTTTTTCCTGAACATCAATGATAAGTAATGCAGTTCTGGTTTTGTTCAGGATTTTGGGATTTCTAATCATAAAGCCTCCTTTAATTAGAGAGTTTTAGGGATTTAATTTTAATTAAAAAATTATTTGAGATAGGGATTGAAATCATATTCAATCTTTTCTTCACAGTAAAAAGGTTCTCCATATTGTTTGCCAATTTGAAAGCCATAAAACTCAGCACGAGCTTTTAAATAATTTAGAAACTCAGGTCTTGAAATGAATGTATCTGGTTCTTTCAATTTTGGATTATAAAATTGACTTGAATATGCAAGCACAGCTTCCATTTTTAAATCGAAGTAAGGTGAAATATCATAAATAAAAGTTGGTTCAAAGGGGTAGGTTTGCATAAAATAAAAAATTTTATGTGGTCGATAAGGTTCATAATTCTTTTTCGAATGAAAATTTTTTAATCCTGAAAAGAAAACAGCTTCTTTGATTAATTGAGCTGCGTTTTCATGATCTGGATGGCGATCAACAAAATATGGAGCAAAAACAATTTTTGGCCTAAATTTTCGAATTATCTCAACGACTTTAGTTATAGAATTTTTTTCTGGGTGAATTTCTCCATCTTTAAATTTCAAATTTTCACGGTAATGAATGCCTAAAATTTTACTTGCTTTTTCTGTTTCTCTTTTTCGGGTTTCAGTTGTTCCGCGTGAACTTAATTCGCCTTGAGTGAGATCGATAATTCCAACTTTGAAACCTTTTTCTACAAGAGAGATGATTGTTCCGCCCATTGAGAGTTCAACATCATCAGGGTGAGCACCAAATGCTAAAACATCAAGATGTTCTTGTTTCATTTTTTTTCCTTTTTTTTATGCAATTTAAAAAATCAATAATAGTATCAATTGCTTCAAACATTTTTTGTTTTGTTTGTGGATAAAGTTCAGTCCCAAATTCAAAATTTATGGCTGGGATTTTTAATGCATATGCTTCAATCTTTTTGTGAAATAGTTTTTCGGAAAGATTGAGTAATATTTCGGGTGATAGAGAATGGAAAGTACTGATTTCAATATCGTCTTCAGCAGATTTGAGCTTTATTAATTCGACATCGTTATACGCTTCAATGGTTGCGTCAACAAAGATTACAATGTCATATTTCAAAATTGTCTCAGCTAATTCAGGAATAAGTTGATGTGATGTTATAATTTCAATTTCCTGCAGATTAAGTTTTTCAAGTTCACGAGCGAGATGTATTGCAACACCATCATCTGAACGAATTTCGTTGCCTATGCAAAGTAATAAAATTTTTATTTTCATTTGTTTCAAATGTATGACCAGTTAAGTTTGTCCAAAGATTTATTGAAGTGAATTTAGCTCTATATTAATATTGTGTACTTTACCTTTTCTTAAAATTTATCTCTGCATCAATGTAAAATATTTAAAATAAAAAGTCAGCCAGATTTGGCTGACCTTAGAACATGATAAAATATTATGTTTAAATTAATTTCTTGTTTTCTCAGCAACAATGTTCCCTTCTTTATCAATCAGTTCGATTTTCATGGGCATCATTCCGAAAGCGTGTGTTGAGCAACTCAAGCAAGGATCATAAGCACGAATACCAGCTTCAACTTTATTCAACAAAGGTTCTGGAATATCGTGACCATGGATATAATTTCGAGCTATTTGCAATATCGTTCTATTCATTGCCAGATTATTTTGACCTGTCGCAATAATCAAATTGACAAAAGTAATTAAACCATTTTCATCAACTTTGTAATGATGGAATAGAATACCACGTGGAGCTTCACTACAACCAACAGCTTCATATTGATTAACTCCAGCTCTGGCTTTTAGTTTAGTTGAAGTCAAATCAGGATCATCAATCATCATATAAATTTTTTCAATGCAAGCTAAGATTTCAATCAATCTTGCATAATGATAGAAAAAGGCGGAATTAACCGAACCAGAACCGTATTTTCTAAATGCAATTAATTCTTTATCAGCCAGATCTGTTCCTATCTCTTTACAAATATTAAGTCGAGCAAGTGGACCAACACGATAAATTCCAGCTGGATATCCTAAGGGTTTGTAGTAGGGGAATTTCAAATAAGACCAATCCTCAACTGCTTCGCCAATATATTCCTGATAGTTATCGGGACTAAGTTTATCAGCGATTATGTTTCCCATACTATCTACAATTCGAATGAAGCCATCGTAGTGTTCCCAATTCCCTTCTCGGTCAACAAGTCCCATATAATATGAAGGGAAGTTGCCAAAAGTATAGAACTCACTCTCGAAGCTTTTAAATTTTGATTTGAAAAGTTTTAGAGCTCCCTTAATTATTTCCAGAGCCTCGGGCAATCTGGATTTGATATAATTGATTGAATCAAGACTTAAACTTTCTCTAACTCCACCAGCGACTGACCAGGCAGGATGAATTTTTCTTCCTCCAAGGAGTTGAATTATTTCCTGTCCAAATTGTCTTAATCTAATTCCATTCCTTGCCAGTTCTGGATTTTTCTGAATTAAACCGAAAATGTTTCTTTGTTCTTTTGGTGTATCCCATCCTAAAATTAAATCAGGAGAACTCAAATGAAAAAAACTCAAAGCATGTGATTGAATAATTTGACCTAAATTCATTAATCTTCTCAACTTTTCAGCAGGCTTTGGGATATCAACAGAAAGAATATTGTCACATGCTTTTGATGATGCAAGAATGTGACTCACAGGACATATTCCACAAATCCTTGCTGTGATACTTGGCATTTCTCGAAATGGTCTTCCAATACAGAACTGTTCAAATCCTCTAAATTCATTTACATGAAACTTTGCATCAACAACTTCGCCGGTTTCATCAATATAAAGAGATATTTTAGCGTGACCTTCAACTCTTGTTACTGGTTCAATTACAACTTGCTTTTTCATATTAACTTTCCTATTAGATTTTAAATCCTTAGAAGTTTTTTTAGCCATTTTTCAAATGATCGCCTTGAAGTACAGGGACTTCCCCATTTAATAATTTTTCAAGTAAAAATTTAATTCTTTCTGCATCAGGTGGACATCCTGGCAGGAAGTAATCAATCTTTACAATTTCGTGTAATGGTTTTACTTTATCGATTAACTTTGCAATTTTGGTGTAATCAAAATCTGGAATGTTATTTAAGGTTGCTAATTGTTTGTAACTTAATTCTAAGGTTTTGTCTGGTTTGCCATGTAGATTTCTGAGAGCTGTAACATTCCCATTCAAAGCACAATCACCAAATGAAACAAGCGTTTTGGTTTTCTTTCTAATTTCTTTTAATAGGTGATAATTTTCTTCATTTGCAACAGCTCCTTCAATAAGGCATATATCTACCTCATCAGGATACTCTTTCATATCGACAAAAGGACTATAAACAACTTCAACTTTTTCAGACAGATTGATCAGCCATTCATCTAAATCAAGAAAAGACATATGACAGCCAGAACAACCAGCAAGCCAGACGGTTGCGAATTTTATCTTATCCATTGTTTCTTTTCCCTCGCCTGAATTATAAATTCTAAATGACTTTTATCTTTTTGAAGTTCTGCAACTGAGACACCACGTTTAAATAATGCACCAGTAGGACATACCAGAACACATTTACCACAAGAAGTACAACTTTGAGCCTGTCCCCATGGCTCATTCATATCTGTTATAACAATTGCGTTGGCACCACGATTTGCCACATCCCAGGTGTGAGCACCTTCTATTTCGTCACAAACTCTTACACATCTTGTGCAAAGGATGCATCTGTTATGATCAATTCCAAATAGTTCGTGAGAAATGTCAACAGGAAGATTTGGATATCTGAATTCAAATCTTACATGATCAACACCGAGTGTGATTGCGAGATTTTGAAGCTCGCAATTTCCATTAGCAACGCATACAGAACATTGATGATTTCTTTCTGCAAAGAGTAATTCGATAATGAGCTTCCTGTATTCTCTTAATTTCTCGGTATTAGTTTTTACTTCCATTCCTTCGTAAACTTTTGTAGTGCAAGAAGGCTGAAGTTTCTGAGAATTTGAAACTTCAATAAGACATAAACGGCAAGCACCAACATTTGTAAGACCGGGGAAATGACATAATGTCGGAATGAAAATTCCCGCATCTCGTGCTGCTTCGAGAACAGTTTGTCCTTCTTTAGCACTTATAACTTTTCCGTCAATTGAAAAAGTTTTTACTGACATTTTTAACCTCTATATATCTTCTTTTATTAAGCTTAAATATTCTTCTTCAAAATTCATTATTGTACTTAGAACAGGATTTGGAGCTGATTGACCTAATCCACAAAGACTTGTTTCTTTAACCATCTGACATAAGAGTTTGAGCTTTTCAAAGTCAAAAGGAGTTGCTTTACCTTCCAGAATTTTAGAAAGCAAGTTGTGAATTTCATATGTTCCAGCTCGGCATGGGATGCATTTACCACAAGATTCATCTTTGCTGAACTCCATAAAGAATTTTGCAACTTCAACCATGTTTGTGTCTTCATCCATTACAATCATTCCACCTGAGCCCATCATTGAACCTAATTCGATTAATGATTCATAATCAACTGGAGTATCGAGTTTACTTGCAGGAATACAACCACCAGAAGGTCCACCTGTTTGAACTGCTTTTATTTTTTTCCCATCAGGTGTACCTCCACCGATTTCTTCGACAATTTCTCTTAAAGTTGTTCCCATTGGAACTTCAATTAATCCAGTTCTTTTAATTTTGCCCGCCAGAGCAAAAACTTTTGTTCCTTTTGAATTTTCTGTACCAATTTTTGAAAACCATTCACTTCCATTTCTAATGATTGGGACGACATTAGCAAAAGTTTCTACATTATTAATCAAAGTAGGATAGCCCCATAGACCATATTCAGCAGGGTAGGGTGGTCTTGGATATGGGGTTCCTCTTTTTCCCTCAATCGATTGCATCAAAGCAGTTTCTTCACCACAAACAAATGCACCTGCACCAATTCGAAGATCAATTTTGAAATCAAAATTTGCTTCAAAAATCTGACTACCAAGCAATCCATATTTTTTTGCCTGACGAATTGCAGTTTGAAGTCTGCTTATTGCTAGAGGATATTCTCCTCTAATGTAAATGTAACCCTGCTGTGCACCAACTGCATAAGCAGCGATTATCATTCCTTCAATTATTTTGTGTGGATCGCTTTCAAGAACACTTCGATCCATAAATGCGCCAGGGTCACCTTCGTCTGCATTGCATACGACAAATTTTTTCTCTGCGCTTGATTTGGCTACAAGAGACCATTTTAATCCAGTCGGATATCCCGCACCACCACGACCTCTTAATCCACTTTTAGTTATCTCGTCAATAACTTCCTGTGGACTCATTTCATGCAAAACCTGGTATAAAGTTAAATAACCACCGTTTGCGATGTATGATTCAATACTTTCTGGATCAACTTTCCCTGAATTTTCAAGAACTACAAACATTTGTTTTTTATAGAAAGGATCATCAGGGAGAATTTTTTCAATTCGGGATTTTTCACCTTTTATGTCATTAAAAACCTCTGCAACATTATCAAGCGTTACATGGCAATAATATTCTCCTGTCTGAGAATTTCTAAGTAATGGTCCTTTGCTGCACAATCCCATACAACCAACGCCGACGACTTCTACTCTGTCGGACATATTTTGATTTGCAAGAATTTCAGACAATTTATCTTTAACTGATTGTGAATTAGAAGAGACGCAACTTGCAGCAACGCAGCAGTGAATTTCGAGAGGTTTTTTTCTTCTTCTTTCTTTTTCTGCTATTTCTAATAATTCGGCAAGGTCCATATTACAACCATTCCTTTAATTTTTTGATGACAGTTTCTTTTGTCTGAAAAGCAGCTACCTGATTATCAAAAATAATTGCTGGAGCGCTTCCACAGGTACCAATACATCTAGCTGTTGCAATTGATATCTTACCGTCTTTCGTAGTTTCACCAGCTTTAATGTTTAAAAACTTCTCCATTTCAGATAGAAGCTCAGCAGCACCTTTCACATAACAAGCTGTCCCCATACAAACAATACAGGTATGCTCGCCTTTAGGTTTTAAAGAAAAGAAATTATAAAATGTTGCAACGCCATATACTTTACTTGGTGGAAGCTTTAATTCTTTTGTAATGTATTCGAGAGTCTCTTTGCTCAAGTAACCAAATAGTTCTTGAGCGGTATGAAGGATTTCAATTAATGCATCCTGTTGATATAAATTTTTCTTTAATGCGGCATTTAGAAATTTTAATCTATTATCTGTTTGATTTGTAGTTTTCTCTTTAGCTTTAACTGTTGTTTCCATATTTATTCCGAATTGGTGAAAAATGCTTTAATTATTTTTAAGATATTAAAAATGTCGTGAACAGATTATATCTAAAATTTTCTCTATGGCTTCTTTTACTTCTGGAGAAATTTCCTGACCGAAAGAGAAATTTTGTGAGAAAATCAGATAAAGGTATAGATCATCAGGTAGGATAGAAAGCTGTTTGCCCATTTTTAAAGCTTCAAGCAAACTGAATGAATGAGACGAATAAATTTTTATATCTGAAAAATTAAAATCCTGGTTAACTTTAATTTCTTTTATTTGCCCAATTTCTTCAATTTTTTCAGCAACTGCGGCATCGATGATGATTACTTTTTCATATTCCTGAAATATGGAAAGTAAATCAACTCCGTTACCGTCACTTTCAATAATATCATAATCGGGATAGAGTTCTTTTAATCTTCTTGCAACAAGTAGACCCGCTGCATCATCCGATCTGAATTCGTTACCAATGCCGATTATTTTTTGCTTCATAAGTCATTGAAATTTCATTCATTAATAAATTCAATCTTTAAGAAGTGAGTTGCACAGGATATGCACGGGTCATAGTTTCTTATTGCCTGTTCTAACTTCCATTGAAGTTCATCTTTTGGAAGATTAATGTATTTACTGACAAATTCGTACAAGTCCTTTTCTATCTGCTTTTGATTTTGAGATGTTGGCGGAACAATCTTTGCGGATTGTACCAATCCATCTTTACCTACTTTATACCTGTGATAAAGAATTCCTCTCGGTGCTTCGGTACAACCATATCCTGTTCCTTCGGTCATTTCAAATTCAACATATGGCTTCGTATTCCAATCCATATTCTCAATTATTCTAATGGCTTCATCGCATGAATAAACGGTTTCAACAGCCCGTGCAATTATGCTCTTAAATGGATTTGTAATTGGTGGGACAAATCCAACCTCTTTCGAAATCTCCTGAGCAAGAGGTGATAATTTATCGAAGTTCAAATTAAATCTTGCCAGTGGACCAACAAAATACGGTTCACCTTTTTTATTCACAGAATGCAATGCATTGGAGTGGGCTACATGTTCTTCAAAGAAATTGTTTTCATATTGAGAGATATCGATATTAAGTCCTTTGTTTGAAACAAGTTTACCTTCATTAAAAGGATATTCATCGGGATGTCTGAGAGCTACAAATTCATAATCGAAATCAAATTCTGGGAAAGGAAGAGAAGCAGCCCACCGCACGGTTTCTAAAGCAGCATCTCGTGCCCACTTCAGTCGTTCCAGTAAGAGGAGGAATTCCGATTTTGCAGGGATGCTGTAGAAACCACCTACCCGCACATTAATAGGATGAATTTCTCTTCCTCCCAGAAGATTAACAATATCATTTCCTATTTTTTTGAGTTCCAAAGCTTTTTTAACTACATCAGGATGATCTTTTGCAATTTGCAATGCATCTTCGTAACCAAGAAAATCAGGAGCGTGAAGCAAATAAATATGAAGGACATGACTTTCAATCCATTCGCCACAATAAATTAACCTCCGTAGATCGCGAATTGCTCCTTCGATTTTAATTCCCGCAATGCTTTCCATTGCGTGGATAGAGCTCATTTGATATGCAATAGGGCAAATTCCACAGATTCTTGCCGTGATATCAGGGACTTCTGTGTAGTGTCTGCCTACCAGAAAAGCTTCAAAAAATCTTGGAGGCTCAAAAATTTTGAACTTCAAGTCTTTAATCTTATTGCCTTTTATATTTACAATTAATGAACCTTCGCCTTCAACTCGGGCAAGGTAATCTACTTTAATAGTTTTATTTTTCATATGCTTCACTCTCCTTGCGGAATGGATCTGAAAATGCGTTAAAACCTCTAAATGCTCTTACAATGTCGTAATTTGAAAGTCCCATTTCTTCAAATTGACTTGCAAGGGACGATGTATTAGAACCTTCCTTAGGTCCATAACATCCAAAACATCCTCTATTGTAACACGGACACAAAGCATTGCAACCTGCATGTGTAACAGGACCTAAACAAACTTTTCCTTCGGCAACCATTACGCAGGTAATTCCTTTTCTTTTGCATTCAATACAAACACTTGTATTTGGAATATTTGGTTTTCGATTATTTATGAAAGCATTTAAGACTTCGAGTAATTGATATTTGTTGATCGGGCATCCTCGCAATTCATAATCAACATAAACATGATGAGATATAGGCGTGGAATTTTGTAGCGTCGAAATAAATTTTGGATTGGCATAAACTAGATTTATGAATTCACGAACATCCTTGAAATTTCTTAGTGCTTGAATTCCTCCAGCAGTTGCACAGGCTCCAATTGTAATAAGAATTTTTGATTGTCGTCTAATTTTATGAATTCTCTCTGCATCATGTGGTGTTGTAATTGAGCCTTCAACCAACGAAATGTCATAAGGCCCGGGTTGAATAGCTCGCGAGGCTTCAGGGAAATTTGCAATTTCTACAATTTCTGCAACCTGGAGTAGTTCGTCTTCACAATCAAGAAGACTTAATTGACAACCGTCACAGGAGGCAAATTTCCAGACTGCTAATTTTGGTTTCTTAGTTTTTGCTGCCATAATTATAACTCTCTTTTTCCGAAAAGATGTTCGATTTCTTTATAGGTAAAAACTGGACCATCTTTACAGACGAATTCAGTTCCATACTGGCAATGTCCGCAGAAACCCACCCCACATTTCATATTTCTTTCCATTGAAACATAAATACTATCTTTTGGAAGTCCTCTTTTTAGAAGTTCAACGATTGTGTATCTCATCATAATTTCAGGACCGCAGATCATTGCTGTTGTATTCAAGGGGTCAAATGGTGCTCTCGGTATTAAAGTAGTTACAACGCCGACATTTCCAGTCCAATTTTTAACTGCGCGATCAACAGTAACAATAATATCAATATCAAGTCGGGATTTTAATTTTTCTAATTCTTTTTTGTACAGAATATCTTGAGGAGTTCTTGCACCATAAAGTAAAATGATTCTTCCGTAATATTCTCGATTTGCAAGAACATGATAAATAACAGGTCTGAGGGGAGCAAGTCCAATACCACCAGCAACTAAAAGCACATCATTTCCAATAGCTTCTTTAACAGGCCAGGGTCTACCAAAAGGTCCTCTTATTCCAACTATATCATCTTTTTTAAGTTTTGCCATCTCCTTTGTAACTGTTCCAACGGCTCTGGTAGTATGAACAAGAATACCGCTCTTATATGGATCACCACTAATCGAAATTGGAATTTCACCAACACCAAACACATAAATCATATTAAATTGACCTGGTTCAAAGTTAAATCCATTTTTTCTCTCGAGAGATTTTAATTCAATTGTGAAAGTGTCGTGTGTTTCTTTTATAAACCTCTGTACTTTAAAGGTTGATGGAAACATTACCTGCATATTTTTTCCTTTCCAGATACAATTTTACAGATTACTTTTTACCATAAAGGTCTAATAATTGGAGACGCATTGCGTTGATTCTTTGTTCAAAAACACTTGCAAGTCTTTTCATGATTTCATATCCAAGTCCTGGATCCGCTTCGCACTTATTTCTGAGGCAAGTTCCATCTAATTCGATAACTCTTGTCAATTCAACAGCTCTAGCATCAAATCTCCATTGATATGGAGGAACCATCCATGACCATCCAATAATATCGCCTTCACCTAAAGTTTGAATTATAATAGAACCAACATCAGGTGAGTAAATCTCCAGAGCAACTTTCCCGGAGCGTATTATATAAAAAGAATTTGCTTCTTCATTTTCTTTGAAGAGGTATTTACCTGGCTCGAACACAACATTTTTTGCACAACCTACAATGAGGTGAATATGTTCGGATGGTAATCCTTCAACAAATGGATGTTGAATAAGAACTTTTTCGAGTGATTCCATTTAGGTTTCCTCCATTGAAGTGGTTTGATATTGTGAGACTTTTTTGATTTTTGTTGCCTCTTCAGTTATATCAATTCCAACTGGACACCAGGTAATGCATCTACCACAACCAACACAACCTGATGTACCAAATTGTTCGTGCCAGGAGGCAAGCTTATGCGTTAACCATTGTCTATATCTGCTTCCTATTGAGACCCTAACACTTCCACCATGAATGTATGAATACTCTAAGGTAAAACAAGAATCCCATTTTTGAATTCTTTCAGCTCTGGTTTTGAGTAAATCTGTGTAATCTTCTACGGTCATACAGAAACAGGTTGGACAAACCATCGTGCAATTTCCACAGGCAAGGCATCGTTTGGCAACTTCATCCCAGAGTGGACTTTCTAAACTTTTCAGAAGAATATCTTTAAGATTTTCAGTATCCAGATGTTTTTTAATTTGAGAAATTGTTTTTTGAATGACCTGATTCTTCTTGTTTAATTCTGATTCATTTGCTTCTCTTGAATTAAGCTCGTTAACAATTTCTTCGCCCTTTTCGCTTCCAGTCTCAATCAAAAAGTAATGTTCTTTTTCGTTTATTATTTCGGTTAATAAAATATCGTAACCAGATTTTACTTCGGGACCCGTTCCCATTGATGTGCAGAAGCAGTTGGCTTCAGCTTTTGAGCAATTAACCGCAATTATTAATGAATTTTTCCTTAATGCTTTATAATTGCTGTTTTGATATTCACCGCCAAAAAATACTCTATCTTGAATCTCAATCGAATTTATCTCGCAAGCTCTGACACCTATGAATGCATATTGAGTTTTTGGCTGATCTGGTTTTTCGATTTCGAGCTTATTGTTTTTATAATAAGCCGTGAATAGTTTTTGAATTGATGGATATAAAAATTTTTTCCACGATTGAGGTCCAACAACATAATTGAAAAATGCGTTTTGTGCGGTCTTTTCTAATCGATAAAAACCAGGCTTCTGGGTATCAGTGAAACCAACAGGCAAGTCTGATGATGAATCGATTTCTGAATAAACTATAGCCCCGTTTTGAATTGTAGGACCAACAGTTGTATAACCTTTTTCTTTTAATTTGTTAATAAGGTTATCAAATTCGTAAATGTCAATTATTTTCATATCTAACCTTTATTAGGTTTTTTATTTTATAGACAATGTTTGTGCCAATGAATAAATTGAAAAATTTTCACTTAAATATAATTTGAGAAATTTTTATTCTCAATTTTGAAATTTTTAATCTCAATTTTTTTAGAAATGATTTATAATTTGTAAATGAAAACATTCATGATTTAAGAAATAAATTAATCTTTTTAAGCTAAGGGCAATTGTTTGTTTACTTATAAATGGTCAGAAATTTAAAATATTCCTAATGCGAGTATATTAACTGATTTTATAAAGCTCTCCAGAAAATTATCTGAAACTTACAAAAGAATTATGCATCAAATCATAAAAAATTATAAGGATAAGTATGTTTGAGATGGAAATTGTTTTTTCAGGAAATAAAAAAGTAGATGCGATTTTTAATGGGCATGTTGTGAAAACAGATCAACCAGTTCAAGCTGGCGGTGATGGTACAGCCCCTGCACCATTTGACTTGTTTTTAGCTTCCATTGGTACCTGTGCAGGAATTTATGTTTTAGGTTTCTGTCAGGCTCGTGGAATTCCAACTGATGGAATAAAATTGATCCAAAGAATGAATTATAATTTTCAAAAAAGACTTTTTGATAAAATCGAAATTGAAATAAAGTTACCGCCAGATTTTCCAGAAAAATATAAAGCTGCTGTAATTAATGCGGCAGATAATTGTGCTGTTAAAAAGCATCTTCAAAATCCACCAGAAATTGTTGTAAAGACTGTTTAAATCCTATCAGTTCTCTCCTATAGTTAAGTGGTTTGTAGATTTCTACAAGCCACTTCTTTTTTTTAATTTGATAATAAAAAGGAAATCAAAATGACAATTCTAATCAAGAACGGTCTAATCATTTCCCCTCCAGATGAATTTATTGGTGATGTTTTTATTGAAAATGGGAAAATTGCGTCTGTTGGTGAGAATATTAACAAAGAAGCAGATAGAGTAATTGATGCTAAAGGTAAATTTGTAATTCCAGGTGGAATTGATGTTCATACTCATCTGGATATGCCTTATTATGGTGAAATTAAATCAAGAGATGATTTTTACACTGGTACGGTTGCAGCTGCATTTGGAGGAACTACTTGCATTATTGATTTTCCAACTCAGTCTAAAGGTGAAAAGCTTCAGGATACTTTTAATAAATGGATCGAAAAGGCAAGAGATAAAGCTACGATTGATTATTCATTCCATATGATAATTACAGATATATCCACACTCGATGACTCTGATTTTAAATTCTTAGTTGAAAATGGAATTACCAGCATTAAAATTTTTACTGCATATCCAGATCGATTAATGTTAGACGATAGACAAATTTTTGAATTAATGAAGATCGCAAAAAAATATAATTTGCTTGTAATGGTTCACGCAGAAAATGGAATCATAATTGATGAACTAGTGAAATTTGCTCTATCTATGGGATATACATCACCAAAATATCATGCATTATCACGACCGCCAATTCTTGAAGCCGAAGCTATTAATCGTGTAGTAACTTATGCGACATTGCTTGATATTCCGATTTATATTGTTCATGTTTCTTCATTTGAAGGGATGAAAGTAATTATGCACGCCCGTGAAAGAAAAATTGATGTCTTGGGAGAAACATGTCCACAATATCTTTATCTGAGTATTGAAAATATCTCGCAAGGAAGTGATGATGATTATAAATTTGTTTTCACTCCACCAGTTAGAGAAAAGTGGAATCAAGATTTATTATGGAAAGGTTTGGATGATAATGTGCTTCAAATTTTATCGACCGACCATTGTCCATTTAATTTCTCTGATAGAATGCTTGGAAAGGATGACTTCACAAAAATTCCAAATGGTGGGGCTATTGTTGAACATCGACTTGAACTTTCTTTCAAAGGTGTGAAGCAAAATAAAATTGATTTGAGAAGATGGGTGGAAATTAATTCAACAAATCCAGCAAAAATTTTTGGAATGTATCCAAATAAGGGAATAATTAAAGTTGGAAGTGATGCTGATGTTGTAATCTGGAACCCAGAATTCACGAAAAAAATTTCTGTTGCAAATCATCATATGAATATCGACTATTCCATGTTTGAAGGAATTGATGTAGCTGGTAAAGCAGAGATTGTAATTTCGAATGGAGAGATTATAATCGAAGACGATAAGTTTCTTGGTAAAGCGGGCAGAGGAAAATTTGTTAAAAGAAAAAACTTCGATAAAAATTTACTTTAATTAATTATGAAATCCTTTGCGTACTTTACTAAATCTTTGTGTCCTTTGCGTTTACAGAAAATTCATCTAAACGCAGAGACGCAGAGAACGCAAAGAATACGCAAAGAATTTTTTCAAAAAAAATAGTGATAAAAACTCTGCGTAATTTACTAAATCTTTGTGTCCTTTGCGTTTACAGAAAATACATCTAAACGCAGAGACGCAGAGAACGCAAAGAGTACGCAAAGAGATATTTCAAAAAATTATTGAAAATTCTCAGCGTTCTTTGCGAAATCTTCGCGCACTCTGCGTTTCAAAGATTATCAAATCAAACGCAGAGATGTAAAGAAAGCAAAGATTGCGCAGAGTAAATTTTCAATGCAAGAAATTATTTTATGAACTCTTGATTCTTATTGAAATTTTTTTATTTTGCAAACAAGATGAAACACAAACTTGAACATACTTACAAATTCTTAAATCTAAACCTTACCTGGTACTCTCTCGCCTGGTGGCCTCGCCTCGAGGCCTGAAAACTCACCTTTGCGTTCCACGCATC
>Ga0197142_1000278_pt1 | contig 47094 bp, 48 predicted proteins | sample GBS60_MetaG_FD_148614 | JGI IMG/M metagenome (GOLD analysis project Ga0197142, IMG submission 148614) | Sediment microbial communities from Great Boiling Springs, Gerlach, Nevada, United States - GBS 60_MetaG | ecosystem: Environmental > Aquatic > Thermal springs > Hot (42-90C) > Sediment... | reverse complement strand
CTTTTTGATACCATTGATGTCGCTATATCTGAGTTGAAGAAGCGTTAAATTTTACATTTTGTAATTTTGGGATCTCTTCTTTCACAATTAATTTTGCACATGTTGTGAGGGTAACAACCGTATCAGTAGTTGCCCTCACAAAATTTGTATGTTAAGTTCTTCAAAAGTCTGAGCCTTTAGGTCTTGTGGCATAAATCATTCTAGCTCGAGTTTTTGGTTTCCAGAAAATTTAGTAGCACCTGCAAGTGTACAACCTTGGGTTTGGACATTAGTTCTTGATAAATTTTAAAGGATTAGCCGGAGGCCCTTTCCTCTTCTATTGAATTTACATGGCCAAGGCTTAATCCCCGCCTTTATACATTGAATCTATAAGGTCTTTGAAGGCTTGATTCACATATTTTCTCTTAACCTTCATGGTGGGTGTTACTTCACCATCCTCTTCATAGAGCTTTTTGGGAAGTATCCTGAACTTTTTGATCTGCTCCACCCGTGAAAGGGTTTCGTTTACCTTGTCAACCTCACCTTGGATCAACTTTATGATCTGAGGGTGCTGGGTGAGATCTTTGTATGTGCTGAACTGAATCTTGTTATCCTGAGCATATTTTACAACATTTTCCTCATCTATCATGATAAGGCAGGTTAGGTACTTTCTGCCATCTCCTATGACAACTGCATCGTTGATGTAGGGGCTAAATTTCAGCTTATTTTCAATGTACTGTGGAGTTATGTTTTTGCCACCAGCTGTTACTATTATGTCCTTTTTCCTATCTGTGATCTTTAAATAACCGTCTTCGTCTATCTCTCCCACGTCTCCAGAACAAAGCCAACCACCCTTTAAAGACTCCAAAGTGGCTGTTTCGTTTTTGTAATATCCCTTGAAGACGCCAGGGGATCTCACCAATATCTCTCCATCTTCTGCTATTCTCACTTCAACTCCGCATAGAGGTGGACCAACAGTACCAAACTTTGCATATCCTACCCTCGAGACACAGGTAACTCCAGTTCCTTCTGTTTGGCCATAGCCTTCAATTAGATTCACACCAATGCTCTGGAAGAACAACAACACATCGGGAGAAATGGGTGCTGCGCCCGAATAGGCAACCCTTATTCTGTCAAACCCAAGCCTTTCTTTTAGCTTTCTAAACACAGAAAAATAGGCAAGCCAATATAACGCCTCAAGGTAAAGAGGAACTTTTTTGAAGCCCATCTTTAAAGTAGCCCTTTTCTTGCCGATCTTATATGCCAGACCAAAACATAGGCGTTTGAACCATGTGGCATCGGACATTTGGATTACAATGGCAGAATAGTACTTCTCCCATATCCTGGGAACAGCATACCCCACTGTGGGAGATATCTCTTTCATATTGTCTGTCACAGTATCTGTGTTTTCGATGAAGTTCACCACATAGCCATGGGTGAGGTGGGCCAGCACAGAAAAGATCCTTTCAAATATATGGCACAGGGGAAGAAAGGACATCACCTCATCTGTCTCGTAAATAGGATTATCGGAGGCAATCGCCTCACCCATCCAGGTTACATTTTTGTGGGTGAGCATGGCTCCCTTTGGCGGCCCTGTGGTGCCACTTGTGTAGATCAAAAGTGCCAAGTCATCCTCTTGGATTTCATCTATTCTCCTTTCCACCATCATGGGGTCTTTTTTAAGGGCCTCTTCTCCCATTTCAAGGAGCTCTTCAAAGGAGAGGAGTTGGGGGTCCTTAAAGTGTCTCAGGCCTTCTAAGTCCCACACGATCACCTTTTTGAGTAGTGGCACATTGTCCCTAAAGTGTAGCCATTTATCCAATTGTTCTTCGTTTTCCACAAACAAGAACCTGGATTCTGAATTTTGCACCACATATTCCACCTGTTGCCATGCATTGGTGGCGTAAATCCCAACTGAAACACCACCCGCGCATTGTATCCCCAAGTCTATGATCACCCATTCAGGACAATTATCTCCTATGATGGATGCGCATTCACCTTTTTGAAAGCCCATGCTCATTAATGCAGCAGCAACCCTTGAGGCCAAGATGTAGTATTCCTTCCAGGAGATATCGTGCCAGATGCCAAATTCCTTTTTTCTTAAAGCAACCCTATCTCCGTACTTTTTGGCTGCTTCCCTTAGTCTTTGGGGTACTGTTGCCATATTACTATCTCCATCTCTTCTTTCTCTTCCACCTTTGATAACCTTTGACGGATTCTTCTGATTTAACACCCATGTAAAATTCTTTTACGTCTTTGTCGTTTTTTAGGTCCTCTGCTGGCCCCTTTAACACAAACCTTCCATTTTCCAAGATATAGCCGAAATCGGATATCTCAAAGGCCATCTTTGCGTTTTGCTCCACCAGCAAGATTGTAACGCCCCCATCCCTTATGTTTTTGATGATCTTAAAGATCTCCTTTACCAGCAAGGGTGAGAGACCCAAGGAAGGTTCATCCAATAGCATGAGTTTTGGTCTGGCAATTAAGGCCCTTGCTATGGCCAGCATCTGCTGTTCGCCTCCAGATAGAGTGCCAGCCCATTGATGCTCCCTTTGCCTTAGCACAGGAAAATGGGAGTACACAAATTCCAGATCCTTTTTTATGACTTCACGGGAACGGATGATATAACCACCCATCATAAGGTTCTCTTTAACTGTGAGCTCTTCAAAGACTTCTCTCCCTTCAGGGACGTAAGAGATCCCAAGTCTCACTATGTCTTCTGTGTCTTTCCCGTCTATCCTTTTTCCCAAGAATTCGATGGTTCCCTTTTCAGGCTGATCTTCAATTAGGCCCATCACTGTCTTTAATATGGTAGATTTACCTGCACCATTATTTCCTAAGATACAGGTGATGGTTTTGGGTAGCACAGAAAGTGAGACACCCCTCAGTGCATATATGAGGTCGTAGTAAGTTTCCACGTTCTTGAGTTCCAGTATGCTCTCAGAACCCATTAGTTCCCCGTATCACCAAAGTATGCCTCCAAAACAAGAGGGTTGTTCTGAATTTCAGAAGGTGGTCCCATGGCTATGGGTCTTCCAAAGTTTAGTACCAAGATCCTGTCTGAGATCTCCATTACCATTCTCATATCGTGCTCGATTAGTAAAATTGTGACTCCCAGTTGATCTTGCACGTCTTTGATCCAAAATATGGTATCTTGCCTTTCTTCCGCATTCATTCCTGCACAGGGCTCATCCAATAACAAGAGTTTTGGTTCTAAGGCCAAGGCCCTGGCCAACTCCACCAATTTCTGAGTGCCATAGGGGAGGGATCCCACAAACCTATTTCTTGCCCACTGGAGGTCAAGGAGGTCTATGAAAAACTCAGCCCTTTTTCTGTTTTGGATTTCTTCCCTGCCAGCAAAGGATTTTGGTCCCCACAAAAAGGCACCCCTGAAAAGCCCTGTCTTCATGTGGATGTGCCTCCCCAACATGATATTTTCCATTGTGGTCATGTTGGGGAAGAGTTCAATGTTTTGAAATGTCCTTGCAATCCCCAACCTGGCAATTTGGTCAGGCCTCATGCCCTGGATCTCTTTGCCTTCATAAAGGATCTGGCCAGATTGGGGTTTGTATATTCCGCTAATGCAATTGAATAAGGTGGTCTTGCCTGCTCCATTGGGCCCTATGATGGCGAATATCTCACCTTTAGTCACTGAAAAACTCACATTGGAGAGGGCAAGGAGACCACCAAAGGAAATGGAAATATCTTTTACGGTAAGGAGTTCCATCTAATATCCTTAGTTTTGCTCCTAATCCATGGGGATTTCCATCCAGTCTGTGAGTTTCTTAAATCCTCCATCCTTTAGGCACTGTACCAAAAAGATCTCCTTTTGGCCTTGCCTACAGCTGGGATCGTTTTTGTCATAGGGTTTATAACTAATCCTACCACCTATGCCTTTAAAATCCTTCATTTTCTCCAATTCAGTTACAACCTTTTCCCTTGTAACGTCCCTTCCTGCTCTCTTTATTGCTTCCACCAAGGGTTCGGCAAAGAGCATTCCAGCATAGTAAAAAAATCCCCATCTCTCTTCCTTTGCCGCATACTTGCCATAGGCATTTTCTTTGTATTTTTTCATAAGGGGATTATCCGAATCTGGTAGCTCACCAAAGGTGGCAGCTATAACCCCTTCCCATAGTCCTTTGCTTATGGCCATCATGAGGGGAAAGTCTGAGCAGGTGCTGGTGCTCATCCACTGGGGATTATAGCCTGCTGCCTTGGCAGTACCTAAGATCTGTACTGAGTGGGTAGGTGTGACCCACAGTAGCACTGCCTCTGCGCCAGAGGCCTTTAGCTTTTCTGCATGGGGCCTCATGTCCGAGTCACCTTTTTCAACGGGAACTGCGACCACAACCTGAAGGTTGTATTGCTTTAACTGAGTTTCAAGGCCTTTGAGCCCGTTTTTCCCATAGTCATCGTTTTGGTACGCAATGGCAATCTTTTTGAATTTAAGGTTTTCCACTGCATATTTTGCCAAAGCCTTGGCCTCAATGTAATACAAAGGATACACTGCAAAAAGGTATTTTTCAGGGGGAGAGATCCAGTGAAGTGAGCCTGCAGCAGGTCCTACCCAGGGGATCTTTCGTTCCATCAGATAGTCCTTAACAGCTAAACCGCAGGCAGTACCAACACCACCTACCCAGGCAAACATGCCCTTACCCTCTTGGAGCTCTTTTACACCTGCCATTGTCTTGGCTGGATTATAGGCATCGTCAAACATGAAATGAATAAGCTTTCTTCCGTTAATTCCACCCTCGTCATTTATCATCTTGAACATGGCATCAGTACCCCTTGCCACTGCACCCCAAGGTGCTGCAGGACCTGTTTGAGGACCCCACTGACCTATGTAGATCTCCGTGTCAGTTACCCCCTCTTCTGCATGGGCAAACACATAAAGCCCTAAGACCAAAGCCATTACCACAAGCCAAAAACCTGTTTTTTTCATCCCACACCTCCTTTAGGTTTTAGGTCTGAAGATCAGACCTTTTTCACATAGTGTCTGGCAAAAAGTCCACTTGGCCTGATAAACAACGATAACACAATTATAAAAAAGGCCACAGCGGATTTGAACTCAATGGATACATAGCCTCCAAAGAGGTTTTCTATAATACCCACTATAAAAGATCCCACCAATGCACCTCCCATGGAGGTCATCCCACCCAATACTGCTCCGGCAAATCCCTTTAACATTGGGTCCCACATCATGTAAGGCTGCATGGTGGTGGGCGCAATGAGTAATGCAGCTAAAGCACCTATTGCACCAGATATACCCCATGTTAGCATCATAATCCTCTTTGTGCGGATTCCCATCACCCTTGCGATCACTAAGTTTTGTTGTGTGGCCCTCATGGCAGTACCCAATTTGGAATGGGACAAAAATAAATAAGTGGAAAGGAATACAACCAATAGTACTATTAGCGCCAAGAGCTCAAGTCCCCTGATGTAGAATTTTCCGAAGGTAACACTATCATAGGGGCTAATGGGAAAGCTCATGGTCTTTGGGTCTGCACCAAACTTCCAAGATACAAGCCCCATGAGTATCATTTCTATGCCTATTGTGATTATAATAAGACTCAAGACATTGGGATCCTTTGCCCTTCTGAGGGCACAAAATTCAATCATCGCACCCACAAAAAAGGCAAAGACTATGGCAATGGGCACGGCTTGCCAAAAGGCGACATTTAATTGATCTAAAAGCATATAAGTAAAATATGCGGTAATCAGCGCTATTTCACCTTGGGCAAAATTAACCACCTCAGATGTCCTGTATATAAGCACCATTGCCAAGGCAATGAGTCCGTAATAACCTCCGGCAGCAATTCCATTAATTATTAACTGTAGGAAATTTTCCATCCCCACTCCTTAAAAAGGCCATGTTTTCCAATACTTTTTCGTTCTAATCCAAAAACCAAAGATACCAAGGGGTTCAAACACCATTATGAGCACAATAATAAGCCCGTAAATTATGAATTGGATGTTAGGCACTCCAGTTATTGAAAAATAACTCCTGCTCAGCTCAGATAAAAATGGTCCTATATATGGAATATTTAGGATGTTTCTAAGCTGCAAATCCAGCCAACTAAATATTATAGCACCTGCAATAGAACCAAAAATTGAACCAAGGCCTCCCACAACCACCATACCCAAAAAGAGTATAGACATCATGAGGCCAAACATCTCAGGCTCAATGAATCTTAACACAAAGGCATATAACCCACCTGCAATACCTGTGTAAAAGGCACTGGTTGCAAAGGCCATGGTCTTATAAAGGGTGAGGTTTATACCCATACATTGGGCTGCAATATCTTCGTCTCTTATGGCCATAAAGGCCCTTCCTACCCTTGTTTTTACAATGTTTCTTGCACCTATCACCAAGAGAAAGGTTATTGCCATGAGCAGATAAAAGAATTCTCTGTCTGTATCCACATGCCAACCAAACATAATGAGTTCTGGAGTATGTAAGCCTTGCCTTCCTCCCAAGAATTCAAGCCTTCCCAAGACTGTAGTGATGGTGAGTCCAAAGCCCAACGTGGCAATGGAAAGGTAAGGGCCTTCTAACTTTAAAGAGGGTATGCCGATGATAAAACCAAATAGAGCTGCAATTGAGGCACCTATTAAAAGGGCAAGCAAAAAGGGTGCATTTATTTTTAACATTAAGAAGGTGGTTGCATAGGCTCCAATAGCAAAAAATCCCGAATGTCCTAAACTGATTTGACCGGTATATCCCACCAGTAAATTTAGGCCAACGGCTACAATGATATTAATAGCCATGTAATTGGCCATATAAACATAGTAATTTGGTAGGATGTAAGGATAAATAATTATAAATGCAACCAGCACACAGAACCAAAATAAAACAACTTTTGAACTAAAGAATTCTATGTCCTCATAATAGCTACGCTTCATATCCATGGCAAACTATTTGCCTCCGGAAAATTTTTCCACAATCTTTTTGTAATATACCTCGTGTTCTTCAAGAAGTGGTGAGACCCTTCGCATCATATTAAGTTTTGTAATCTTGAGGTTTATCTTCTTGATAAGCTTTAACCGCTCTTGTTCATCTGGCATTGCATCCAAAAGCTCCTTCATTTGGGTAATCTCCCTTTTTAATTCCAATTCAGGTGGAAGGCAGTTGGCATTTTTCAATATCTTATAAACCAATCTGAGGTCTTCGGGGATACGAGAGTCATCTTCCAAGACCAAGGGTTTTCCTTTCCCCGGAAGGTGCTCAAACTCTCCGTTTTGAAGGGCCTCTTGGATCTTTTGCTCTGCTATTTTCTGTAAGGCGTCCATCTAAGATTTTAAATATGGTATTACGAATTAAAAGGCAAGCAAAATTGAAAGCTGTGTTGTTAAAAAGTTTCCCGAACTAAGGTTCAAGTTTAAAATATGGTATTTTAAGGAGGGGAAAGGCCATATGTTTTTATCTTTGTAAGCAAGGTTTTGTAGCTAATACACAATAGTTTTGCAGCCTTACGTTTATTCCATTTTGTATGTTCAAGAGCCTCTAAAATTTTTTCTTTTTCCAAAACGTTGGTGACTTCCTTTGTTACTTCATAAAGGGATTTATTTTCTGAATGTGATTCATTTGTATCTATAGTACATAAGTGTTCAACTCCCAAGATACCACTACTAAATAAAATCATTGCCCTTTCAATGGTATTTTTAAGTTCCCTCACATTCCCTTTCCATTCCCTTGATAGCAATGTAGATTCCAATTCTTTTGATATCTTAGGTATGGGCTTGTTAAATTCCCTTGCATAATGCTTGATAAAATATTCTGTGAGTGGAAGTATATCTTCTTTTCTTTCACGCAAAGGTGGTATTAAAACAGGGAATACATTTAGTCTAAAGAACAGATCTTCACGAAAGTGACCCTTTTTCACTTCCTCTTCCAAATTTTTATTGCTGGCAGCAATTATTCTCACATCCACTTTAATGGGCTTAATTCCTCCCACCCTCTCAAATTCCCCATATTCCAAGACCCTTAAAAGCTTTGCCTGTGCCGATATATCCAAATCGCCGATTTCATCTAAAAAAAGGGTCCCATTATTTGCCAGTTCAAACTTGCCTGGTTTTGCCTCATGGGCTCCGGTAAATGCGCCCTTTTCATGACCAAATAGTTCCATCTCCAAAAGTTCCTTGGGTATGGCAGCACAGTTTATGGGTATAAAGGGATAACTTGCCCTTGGGCCCATGTTGTGTATAGCCCTTGCCACCAATTCTTTTCCCGTACCACTTTCTCCCCTCAAGAGTACTGTGGTTTTGAGGGGAGCTAAGGTTTCAATACTCTTTAAAACCCTTTTCCAGTGCTCGCTTGCTCCAACAAGGTTTAAGAGATGGAAGTTGTTAAGCTCAATAGTTCTGCCAAAGCTTTTCCTTTTTGTCTCAGATTCCTTTAATGCCCTTTTTAAGAGATTAATTAACTGGTCTACGTCAAAGGGCTTTGTTACAAAATCATAGGCACCTTCTTTTATACAGGCCACTGCCTTTTCTATGGTGCCATAGGCAGTGATTACTATCATTGGTAGAAAAGGATAAGCAGCCTTGGCTATTCTTACAAACTCAATACCCTCTCCATCTGGTAGCCTTAGGTCCACTATGGCTGCCCCTATCTCTGGACATAAGGCCTTGAGCCCTTCTTTTAATGTATAGGCAGGTACAACCTCAAAGGATTCCTGAGTCAAGGCAAGGCTCAGCATCTCAACCATGGATCTTTTGTCATCTATAACCAAGACCTTAGGCATGTTAGTACCTCGGGATTTTGATTATAAAGGAGGCGCCTCCGTATTCAGAATCCTTCACTTCTATTGAGCCATTGTGGGAACATATAATCTTTTGGGCGAGGGTAAGCCCGATTCCTATACCTCCTGGCTTTCTACTGTAAAAGGGTGAAAAAACCTTGTCTCTTTCATCCAAAGGGATCCCTGGACCGTTGTCTTTGATCTCTATTGAGGTAAAATTTTCCAAGCCTGGCTTTATTAAGTTTATGGTTACCTTATCTGCCATCTCAATTGCGTTTTGGACAAGGTTTTTAATGGCTTGCTTGATCAACATTCTATCTCCTAAGATCTTTACCTCAAAGGGTTCCAGCTCTACCTTAGAGCCTTTCAAATCCATCTCTGAGAGGGTTTCGTTAATGAGGGAAAAAAGCTCAAAGGGTTCTTTGTTTAAATCTGAGCTTTTTGATAGTTCCATAAGCCCCTCCATTACCTGATTAATGTTTTCTATCTCGGTTAAGATGGCCTTTGCATAATGGGCTCTTTGATCCTCTTCACTAAAGGATTTGAGAAGAAGCTTTGCATAACCTCCTATCACACTCAAAGGATTTCTGATTTGGTGAATTATGGCTGCAGAGATCTCTCCCAACGCAGCAAGTCTCTCTTTAAGCAAAAGTTGCTCCTTTAAGGTTTTCATCTCCTCCAATAATACAGATAATCCATGACCTATTACATCCTCTTTTGTAAGAGATACATCCACGCGCCTTGCTTTGATGATACGGAAAATTACAAAAAAGAAGATTAGAAAAATCAGTGCAACAGATACGGCCAAGACTGAGATAAACAATGAGTCAATGTAAAGGTTTTCCTTCATTTAGTGAGAATTTGTTTGTCCTTTAAAGAGTTAGTGATATGATAAAAACATTATACCAAAGGGAGGTCGGGATGCAAGGTATCTATGATCTGGTAAAAATCCATGTTGGCAGATTGCCCAAAGGTTCTGATCTTTACAACGGACTCCTTGAAGTGATAAAAGCCAAAGGCATTGGCACTGGAATTGTTTACGGGATAGGAGCTTTAAAGAAGGCGGTGGTGGCTTATTATGACCAGATGGCAAAGGAATATAGGCAGATATCAATAAACCAGCCTGTGGAAGTGCTTTCCTTGATGGGGAACATATCTTTCAAAGACAAAAAAGCATTCCTCCATGCCCACATTACCGTATCCGATGAGGAGAAGGCGTGGGGAGGGCATCTTTTGGAAGGTTCCGAGGTATTTGCCTTTGAATACCAAATATTGGAACTTCAAGGCCAGGTGCTGGAAAGGAAATATGACGAGGAGACAGGCCTTTTTTTGTGGCCTAATAAATAGAGAGGGATAATCAAATGGCCAAGGACAAAGATGGGATCATCAATGAATTGGGTTTGGAAAATGGGCATCAAGACTTTGATTTCTTAAGGAAAGACGCATCCAATATATTGGGTAAAGATGGGGTTGAGGCCAGTAAGCTAAAGATAGTGGGGCTTGCTTCTGCTATAGTCTTTGGCCTCATATTGATATTCCTCATGTTTGGAGCAAGGGGTAATAAAGAGCAAGGGCATAGGGTTAATGAGCAAAGGGAGATAGAGACAAGATTAAAAGAGGTGGAGGATCTGAGGCAGAAATTGGAGGTTCTTGAAAAAAAGATAGAGGATTCCAATAGGTACATACAGGAACTTTTCCAGGCAGTGACATCCTTGAAAAAAGAGGTAAATGTGATCAAGACACAAGAGGTATTAAAGATCCAAGAGCAAAAGAAGGAAGTGAAACCCCAGGCACAGGTACAGGTACAGGGACTGGCTCCAAAGGAGGCCCCAAAGCAAGCACAAGCAGGGCCCAAGACCCATGTGGTTCAGAGGGGAGAGACATTGACCATGATCGCAAAGAAGTACAATTTAGACCCAAAGGAGCTAATAAGGTTAAACAATATCAAGGATCCGGATACGGTCAAAGTGGGGCAAAGATTAAAACTCAGCCCTTAGAAGCAAGGCTTGGCCAAAGTCTGTGACATTTTGTGGCCTCTTGGAATTGGTAGGCCAATTTGAGCACAATATCTTCTCTAAACATAGGGCCTATTATTTGCAAGCCAACAGGCAGGCCTTGATTGGTTAAACCAGCCCTCACATTTATGGCAGGGTGGCCTGTGAGGTTAAAGGGATATGTAAATGCAACCACATCCAAAAGCCTTACAAGTTTTCCATCTATGGTAGTTGGCGGTGGTCCTTCTGCCTGAAAGGCAGCTGTGGGTGTGGTGGGAGTAATTAATGCATCAAAATCTTCAAATACCCTTTGGACTGCTATAAATGCCCTTGATCTGATCTCACGCTTCATGTTTAGGTGATTTAAAGTTAGACTCATGATCTCTTCCACTGTCTTTACCATGCTCTTGTTGAGTTCAGATCTTTTTTCCCCAGATATATCTTTAAGTTGAAAGGCAAGGTCTATGGCCATATAAGTCCACCAGGTATCCACTAAATCAGGTATTTCTTCCTCCAAGGGAATGAGTTCATGCCCAAGGGAAGTAATCTCAGCCAGGGCCTTTTCAAAAAGCCTTTTAACCTCTTGTTCCACAGGATAATGCCCAAGGTCCAAGGAATAACATATCCTCAAGCCTTTTGAAGGAGGCTCAAGCTTTTCTAAAGTACCCCAATTCATGATCCCTGAGTGGGGATCCATGGGATGATAACCATGTGTTGCCTTTAGATAGAGCCAAGCATCTTCCACATATCTGGTAAGAGGGCCTAAGGTCCAAATAGAGGCACCAAAGCCTTGAAAGGGAGGGTCTATGGGGATCCTACCAAAGGTGGGTTTTAGCCCAACACACCCACAATAAGAAGCGGGTATCCTTATGGATCCACCTGCATCTGAGCCCGTTGCAATGGGCACCATTTGTGCAGCTACAGCTGCTGCACTGCCTCCGCTTGAGCCCCCTGGAGTCTTAGAGAGGTCCCATGGGTTTTTGGTAACCCCAAAGAGTCTGTTCTTGGTAAATCCGGTGAAGCCAAACTCTGGAGTGTTTGTCTTACCCAGCACTATGGCTCCTTGGGCCTTTAGCCTCTGTACTTGGATCGAGTCTGACATGGCCAGGTTGTCCTTGAATGCCAAGGAGCCATAGGTGGTTTTCATACCTTTTACGTCCTCCAAGTCTTTTACCAATACAGGCACGCCCAAAAGTATCCCACTCTCCCCTTTTTTCATTAACCGAGCCTCGAGTTCACCTGCCTCCAAGAGCGCCTCTTCCAACCTCAAAGAGACAACTGCATTTACAACAGGATTTTTAAAGTGGATGGCATCTGCTGCCAGTTTCACCACCTCCCTTGGAGAGACCTCCTTTTTCTTAATGAGGTGGGTTAGTGCTAAGGCAGAGATGCTAAGTAGATCCACAAAAGATCTCCTATAGAAGCGGCCAAAGGAGAAATGCAACGGATGTAATCAACCAAAAGACAAAGAATACCAAGATAAGCCAACCCATGATTTCTCTAAATTCCAATTTGGCCACAGCAAGCATTGCTATGGCCCAAAAAGGCTGGATCATGTCTGTCATCATATCTCCCCATGCATAGGTGACCACCACTTTGTAGAAGGGCACTCCCAGTTCTTTAGCAGCAGGAAGCAAATAGGGTGCTGTTATGGCCCATTCAGAACCTCCAGAAGGAACCAGGTAGTTTAAGAGCCCCGAATACCAATAAACGATCAAGAGATAGGTGCTGCTGTTGGAAATGGCAACAAAACCTTTTGTGAAGGCCTCGGCAAGGGCTGTGAACTTAAAAAGTCCAAAGATTCCTGCATAGAAGGGGAACTGGATGATAATACCCCAAACTGCCTTGCCTGCATCCTCTGCTGCCTTCAAAAAGCTCCAAGGTCTCCAGTGAAAAAGGATCCCCAGAATCAAAAAGAATAGGTTTATGTTATCCAAAGTTATGGCATTTGCAATTCCTACCCTTGTTACTTCTTTTCCGAGCCACCATAGGCCAGCAGCTCCTATGATCACATTCCAGCCCCACCACCAGTTTGCCCAATCGGAAAAACAGGCATACTTTTGGGGTCTTGGAGGACTTTCGTAAAGCTTAAGCTTGTTCATCAGGTCAGGAGAGACACGAAAGGTCTTTTCCTCAGAAGGGTGCATAAGGCCCATCAGAATAGTTATAACCACAAGCACAATGAGTACCAAAATAATGTTAAAAGGCGAAAAAATGGTCTGGGTGGTGGGTATTGTGGTGCTCAGATAACCTCCCTTTATTAGAAAGTTATCGGGGGTGTTTACAAGCAATGGTGCAGAGCCGCTTAGGCCTGCATGCCAAGTACAGCCAAGGCCCAAATAGGCCGAGGCCACCAAGAGCCTATAGTCCACCTTTGGGTTGTTCCTCACAATGTAGAGGGCCAGCATAGCACTACCGATCAAGCTTAGGCCCCAGTTGATCCAGGCAGTGATCATGGAAAAGAGGGCCATCAAGACTATTGCTTGATATGGTTTTTCCCGATTGGGCCAATTAGAAAGGCCGTTTAAAAGGTATCTTACAGGTGGGGAGCAGGCCAATATATAACCGGTCATCATGATGAGGCACATCTGCATGGCAAAACTAAGTAAGGCCCAAAATCCCTTTCCCCAAGCAATAACTGCACCAGAAAGGTCTGTCTTGCCCCAAATAAGGGCCATGATAAAGGTAACAATGGTCAACAACCAGACGATCACAAGGGCATCGGGGATCCAGCGTTCTGACCAACCAGTCAGCCCAGCGCCCCATCTTTTTAGGAGTTCGAATCCACCTTCTTTGCTCTCTTGGGCCATCTGTAACCTCCTTTTGGTTTAAGGGGTTTAAATTTTAAAAGAACAATGGCCTAAAGATGTCTTTCTCACCCCCTTTCTGTGAGGGCATAGCCCTTTATTTAAAGCAAAATGTCTTATTTCGTGTACCTTTTATTTGATACAACCCAAAAATGTCAATGGAATTATTTTGAGCATTCCTTAAAATTACTCTGAGAGTAGCATGGGGAAATACACTTGAAGATAAAAATCCCGGGCAAATAGTTTTTGTTGCCAAGGATTAAGTAGGTTTTAAAATCTTTTGAAATCAAAATAGGAGGTGATTCATGCAGGTTTTGGTGCTTTATTACTCAAAAGGCGGGAATACAAAGGCCTTGGCAGAGGCTATCTTGGAGGGAGTACGTTCAGTGGAAGGGGTTGAAGGTGTGCTTAAGAGCACATCTGAGGTTACAAAAGAGGATTTCGTAAACTCCCAAGGGATTATTGCAGGTTCTCCCGTTTATTTTGGAAGCATGGCAGCTGATCTAAAAAAGGTGATGGATGAATTTGTGTCAGTGAGAAAGAAGATGGAGGGAAAGGTGGGTGCTGCCTTTGCAACCTCAGGAGATCCCACAGGTGGGAAAGAAACCACCATGCTTTCTATCATTCAAGCATTACTCATTTATGGGATGATTATAGTGGGAGATCCCATGTCTGCAACAGGCCATTATGGAGTTGCATGTGTTGGGAGGCCTGATGATAAAGCCAAAGAAAATGGCAAAAAGCTCGGTGAGAGGGTAGCCACCCTTGTGAAAAAACTCTTTTCTTAAGATGGAAAAAGAAAAACTCAGATCACTTTTGGAAAGGGTTTCAAAGGGAGAGATAGGGGTGGAAGAGGGGCTTGAGCAATTGGCCCATCTTCCCTTTGAATCCTTGGGCATTGCTTGTGTGGATCACCACAGATCTTTAAGAAAGGGTGTGCCAGAGGTGGTGTTCGGCCAGGGAAAGAGCAAGGATGAGCTTTTGGCCATTGTCTCAAACATGCACCAAAGGGGTCAAAATGTATTGATCACTAGGCTTGACCCAGAGGGAGCAAGGCTACTTAAGGAGATGTTTCCAAAGGCGGAGTATTATGGTAGGTCAAGGATCCTCATGCTTATGAATTCAGAACCCACTCCCTCTGGTAAAGGAAAGGTGTTGGTGATATCTGCCGGCACCTCTGATATCCCCGTGGCAGAAGAGGCCCTTTTGACCTTGAAGTTTATGGGAAACGACGCAGAGGCAATATACGACGTGGGAGTTGCAGGCATCCACAGGCTCTTTGCCCATATCCCAATTCTTAGGGAGGCAAGGGTCATAATAGTGGTTGCAGGGATGGAAGGAGCCCTTCCCAGTGTGGTGGCCTCCTTGGTAGAAGTACCTGTTATTGCCGTCCCCACAAGTGTGGGTTATGGAGCCAGTTTTAAGGGGCTTTCAGCCTTATTGGGCATGCTAAACTCATGTTCCCAGGGGGTGGCAGTGGTTAACATAGACAATGGATTTGGTGCAGGATACCTGGCAGCTATTATAAATAGGCTTTAATTAAAGTTCTTCTTATATCCAATGCAAGCTCCCTTAGGCCTCTAAATTCTTCCAAATAGGATTCTGGCCAGCAGGGTAGGAGGGTGTTGTTGTGGTACAAGGGTTCTTCCAATGGATACCTGCTTTCTAACTTAGCCTTTTCCCAAAGTTTTGTGTGGGGTATGGGAGAATACTCTGCCAAGTAAGGAGGAAGTCCCAAGTCCTTGGAATAGGCAAGTGTATCTTTTACTTCCTCCGGTGACTGGCCAGGCAATCCCGCCAACACATAAGCACCCAGCTCCTTTGGAGAAAAGCCAGCAAGGTGAAGGGATTCCACTGCCCTATCAAGCTCTTTGGCCTTTAATTTGTCGTCATAATCCCATTTATCTTTTGTGCGTGATGTCTCCAACCCAATTCTTATGGTTTTAAAGCCTGCTTGTTTTAAAAGTCCTGCTATGTTTTTGTCTATCATTTTGGCATGCAATCCATTGGGTGCATGAAAACTCAAACCTTTTCCTAAAGAGCAAAGTGCATTAAGAAAATTTACAATATCTGGTCTCATGAGCAATGCATCATCATAGAAGGCATAGTTTTCTATGCCGTATGTTTCATTCCAAAATCTAACTTCTTCCACTACTTCATTTATATACCTTATGCTAAACTTTGGATTTAAAAACTTTGATGCACAATAGCTACACTTCAAGGGGCAACCCATTGTAGTTTTAATGGCAATGGCCTTTGAATATGTGTCATTAGAGTCTTGGTCGCTTTTCACATTATGGAAAAGTAGATCATATGCCGGATAGGGATGATACAAGCCCATGGGATCTTTTGGAAATATTCCTAACGAATTTATAATCTTTTCAATGTATTTGGGATCCTTAGTGGTTAAGACAAGGTCTGCACCTGAAGACTTCTTTGCATGCTCGTAACAAAGTCTCGCATAAATACCACCTAATATTACGAAGATCCCTGGCCATATTTGTTTTACAAGTCTTATAACCTCCTGTACTCCAAGGTACCAATAGGTCATCATGGATCCCACAAGTACAACAGCAGGTCTTGGAAGTAATAAAAGTTGTTCTTTTAATAGATTTATTGGTATACCGTATCTACTATAGCGCCTTTGGATGTGTTGGTATTGGAAAGGCCTTGCCACCTCTTCTTTATAGTATTTGGATGTGCCGTAGGATTTAGGCACAGGGCCTCGTTTTCTTTTGGTGGGGATGGATGTGGGAGTGTTTAGACAGTCCAAAACGTGGACTCTAAACCCACGGTTCCTCAGGTAAGCTCCGATTTCCAGCAGGCCCAAAGGTCTTGCCCACATGTCAAAGGCAGCAAAGTCGTAGATCCAGGGATTTATAAGTAAGATCTCCATGGAGGTATTATGAGGGCAGTTATTCAAAGAGTAAAGGAGTCAAGGGTATTGGTGCAAGGGAAGGTGGTGGGAGAGATTAAAAAGGGACTTTTAGTACTTTTAGGCGTGGGGGAAGGGGATGGACATAGGGATGTGGAATATATGGTTCAAAAGATACCTGACCTTAGGATCTTTCCAGATCAAAAGGGTGCAATGAACCTTTCTTGTCTGGATGTGGAAGGAGAAATATTGGTGGTATCTCAGTTTACCCTTTGGGGCGATGTGAGAAAGGGAAGAAGGCCTTCTTTTACAAGGGCTGCAAAACCTGAGCAGGCAAAGACCCTTTATGAAGCAGTTGTGGAAGGTTTAAGGCAAAGAGGTATTAAGGTGGAAACGGGAATATTCCAAGAGATGATGGATGTTTTTATTGTAAATGATGGACCAGTTACTATACTATTGGACAGTGAAAAACTATTTTAACCAACGACTTCCTATGGGGATTTTGATGGAGGCTGAACCTAAGGCTTTAAAGAAAAGGCGGTTTGAGCATTTGATATTTAGAGACTGGTGCAAGAGCTGTGGTATCTGTGTAGCCTTTTGCCCTAAAAAGGTTTTTGAAAGGGACAAAAAACTATCTCCTGTAGTGGCAAGGCCTGAGGACTGTATAGGTTGCAGATTCTGCGAACTCCATTGCCCTGATTTTGCTATCACCATCTCTGAGATAGGCCAGGGAAACGGGAAGGAGGTACAAAATGGCCAGCAGGCGACTTAAGCCCAGGGATGCCAGGCTCATAATGGGAAACGAAGCTGTGGTAGAAGGTGCCATTTTTGCGGGTTGCAGGTTCTTTGCAGGATATCCCATAACACCTGCCTCTGAGATTGCGGAACTCTTTGCAGAGAGGATGCCAAAGGTGGGTGGAGTATTCATCCAGATGGAAGATGAAATAGCCTCTTTAGGTGCAGTAATAGGTGCATCCATTGCAGGTGCAAAGGCCATGACTGCCACCAGCGGTCCTGGGTTTTCACTCATGCAAGAAAATCTTGGGTTTGCTTGCCTTGCCGAGGTGCCATGTGTGATAGTGGATGTAATGAGAGCAGGCCCAAGCACAGGCCTTCCCACAAGCCCGTCTCAGGGAGATGTGTTACAAGCCAGGTGGGGCACACACGGAGACCATCCAATAATTGTGCTGGCTGCCTCTTCTACCCTTGAATGTTTTACCTTGACAGTTAAGGCCTTTAATCTATCGGAAAAGTACAGGGTCCCGGTGATCTTGCTGAGTGATGCCATTGTGGCCCATATGAGAGAGACGGTGGTGCTTCCCAACTCCGACGAATTGGAGATTGTGGATAGGCCAAAACCCAAAATGCCTCCTGAGTGGTATATACCTTATCAAGACACAGGCACAGGTGTGCCTCCCATGGCAGCCTTTGGAGATGGGTATAGATATCATATTACAGGACTCATACACGATGTACGGGGATTCCCCACCCAGAGGGAAGACGAAATAAACCCTTTTATGGAAAGGCTCTTTAGAAAGATTACCCAAGGGTTTAAAGAAATCTGTATGACAGAAGGGTATATGCTGGAAGATGCAGAATATAATGTGATTGCATATGGTTCTGTTGCAAGGGCAGCTTTGAGGGCAGTGTCAGATGCGAGGATGAAGGGATACAAAGTGGGTTTACTTAAGCTCATCACGTTGTTTCCTTTTCCAAAGAAAGAGGTACAAGAGGTTTTGAAGAATTCCAAGGCAGTTTTGGTCCCTGAAATGAACTTGGGACAGATAAGGAGGGAGGTAAAGAGGGTGAATGACTTTATGATACCCATTCACAAGATCAACAGGGTGGATGGGAAGCTGATCACGCCCAAGGATATCCTTGGTGGCATAGAGGCGATGATAGGGGGCTAATATGCCTGAACCAGTTACAAAGCTTATCCATAAATATCTTCGTCACGACAAAAAGTTTCCCCATGTGTGGTGCCCAGGTTGTGGAAACGGAATTGTGCTGGGAAGCCTGATCAGGGCAATAGATCACCTGGAGCTCAAGAAGGATGAGGTGGTGCTTGTATCAGGGATAGGATGTTCGGGGAGGATGAGTGTGTATGTGGACTTCAATACCCTTCACACCACACACGGAAGGGCCCTTACCTTTGCAACGGGCATAAAACTGGTGAAACCAGAACTTACTGTGATAGTTGTCATGGGAGATGGAGATGCCCTTTCCATTGGAGGAAACCACTTTATTCATGCAGCAAGGAGAAATCTGGATATTACGGCCATTATAGTAAACAATCAGATATACGGAATGACAGGTGGCCAATTTAGTTCCACCACTCCCTATGGTGCCTATGCCACAACAGCACCCTATGGAAACATTGAGCATGCCTTTCCAATTTCAGAGTTGGCGGTGGTGGCAGGCAGTTCTTTTGTGGCAAGGGGGACTGTTTACCACGTCCAGTCCTTAGACGAAATGATTAAAAGGGCTATAGAAAAAAAGGGTTTTAGTGTGGTGGAGGTGATCTCCACTTGTCCTACACAGTTTGGCAGGAAGAACAAGATGCCAGATCCTGTGAGTATGATGTTATACCTAAAGGAAAAGGCGGTGAAAAAAGAAAAGGCAGACACAATGGATAAAAAGGAGTTGGAAGGCAGATTTGTTATTGGCGTATTGGCTGATGTGGAAAAGCCCGTTTATATGGAAGACTATGGAATCATAAAGGAAAAGTGCCAGCTATGATGAAACAAAAGCGCTATGAAATAAGGATAGCAGGTTCTGGTGGACAAGGGGTAATTTTGGCTGCCATCATCCTTGCAGAGGCAGCAGGACACTATGAGGGGCTTTTTGCAGCACAGTGTCAGAATTATGGCCCTGAGGCAAGGGGAGGATATAGTATGGCAGAGGTGGTCTTAAGTAGAGACCCAATCGATTATCCTGCTGCGATCAAACCAGATGTACTATTGGCCATGAATCAAGAAGGACTGAATAGGTATATGAAAGATATTAGAGAAACCGGATTTATAGTGGTGGATCAAAGCAATATCACCCATGTACCAGAAGGTAGAGTAATAAAGCTTCCCATCACAGATACAGCCATTAAAGAGACAGGGAAGATAATGGTTGCAAATATTGTGGCCTTGGGTGTTTTGTGCCAGCTTACAAAGGTGGTAAGCCGTGGTAGTTTGGAGGCGGCTATATTGGATAGGGTCCCAAAGGGCACAAAGGAACTGAATATTAAGGCCTTTGAAGCAGGGATCAGGTTGGCAAAGAAGGTGGATCTAAATACCCTTCCTCCTTCCTCGCCAGAGGAACTAATGGAGGATCTGTGATCCGAGGATCTGTGATCCCTTTGACTAAACTTTAAGCATTTTTAATCCCTCCTTTACCCAAAAGAGGGCAATGCCTGTTGCCATGGCAGCATTCAAAGATTCAACCCCTTCCTCCATAGGTATGGATATAAAAACTTGAGGATTGAGGCCCTCTGGCACTCCTGGGCCTTCCAATCCAGGTGCCAGTATGAAGCTTTCGGGTAGCTTAAAGGTGGTTATGTCTTGTCCCTTTGGAGGTGGAATCAGGGCAACAATAGGCTCTCCCAAATTGGAAATCTCATTTGGACTGATCTTTTGGTATAGGTTTACATCCAACAGATATGGTCCACATGCCCTTGTGGACCTTGGATGAAATGGGTGGGCAGATGACTCCAAAAACAATATGTCTTTTACACCCATGGCCATAGCAGTCCTAATAGTTGCTCCCACATTTGTGGGGTCTTGAAAAGGAATCAAGAGTTTAATCCCCTTTTTCCCTTTAAGAAATTCTAAGGGCTTAAAAGGGGGGAGCTGGATTAGCAATATTGGATAATCTGTGTTAAATATATCAAGATCGTTAAATAAAGTGGGTAAAAGTTCATAATAAGTATATGAAGGCTCCTGGAATTTGAGATAGGGGCCACCTATTTTTGTGATTATTCCTTTTACATAAGTTTTGTGTTTTTCTAATATGTCTTTTATGATCTTCTGCCCCCACATTAGGCAATGTTGATGTCTTTCTATACCCTTTGATGTGAGGAGAGATTTTAGGAACTTGAAGGTTTCATTATCTTTGCTTTGAATTGCCTTTTGTCTAACCATATCAAGCCCTAACCTTTCATATACGATTATCTTCCTTTGGTGGGTTGTGTTTGGAATAGTATATGAGATGTTTGAAACCTCCTTGAATATCCCTTCCAATAAGCGAGTAGCCTTTTTTACCTCCAGATCACAGTGTGGACCCTTCATAAATATTACAATGCCACCGGGTCTTAAGACATCCCTAACCCTTTTTAGGGTAACAGAAATATCTTCCAATGCCCTTGTTATAACTCCTCCAAAGGTCCTTCCAATAGGACCTGAAAGCTTCTTTTTTAAGATTTCCACATCCTTTAAACCCAAAAGAGACACTGCCTCACCAAGAAACCTTACCCTCTCTTCTTTGGTTTCAACTAAGGTGAGCCTGATTTCAGGCCTAAGTATTTTTATTGGAATTCCAGGAAAACCAGCTCCTGTACCAAGGTCCATAATGTCCAATGGGAGTTTCACATACTTGGCAACAAGGGAACAATCCACATAGTGTTTTATCACCATGTTTTCAAAGTTATGTATCCTGGTAAGATCCAGTTCCTTATTCCTTTCCCGCAAGAGAGTATGGAATGTCCAAAAGGCATTTAGCTGATTTTCCGAAAGGGATATGTCGGATTCCTTGAAGAGCTTATGTAGATATTCCTTGGAGGGTTTCAATTCAATTTATTTAGAACCAGGGGATTTCCCCTGGTGTATAATTCAGGAACAAGTTGAACAGCTTGTGCCGCAACTGCCTCCGGAGAGCATTAGATTAGAGGTGATCTGGAAACCCGAGCCAAAAGGAGAAACTATATAGTCCACCTTTATAGGTTTTGCTCTTTCAAAGAGACCCTTTTCAACCACATAGGTGAGGCCTTCCAGTTTAAATATCTCATCGTTATCCCTTGGTTCATCCAGAACCATTCCCAAACTGGGGCCAGCTCAACCCCCTTGGGAAAGCATAATCCTAATTGGTGGGATCTCAGGTCTGTCCTTTAGATATTCTTTGATCATCTTTGTTGCCTTTTCAGTTACTTCAAACATTTTTTCCTCCTAAAAAATTTTGCGGCCCTGCCGTGTGCTTGAATATAAGGATTTCATTCTAAATTGAAAAGAGGTTTTTTATGGATTTTTTATGCCTTGATTTTATAGTAAAGGCCCACCTTAAATATTTTTTTACCCCTTTCCAGTTTTAGAATCCAAAAGATCAGCGCAGAATTTGGGTAAGCAAAAGGCAAAACGATGGATTTCAGGGGTGTAGTATTTAAGATCCTTTAATAATTCTGCCCTTTCAATTGAAAACTCTTGGGGTTTATATTTCTTAGAACAAAAAGCAAAACCGATTAGTCCACTTGGATATGTGGGAACTTTGGTTGTGTAATAGCTCACAATCGGGTAAATCTCCCTTGAGAACCCCAAAACTTGCCTTATTATTTTTAGATGCAGATAGATACTTTCAAGCTGAGAAGTCACTATACCGTCATCTGAAAGGCAATGATACATATCATTGTAGAATTCTTTTTGAAATAGTACCATGCCTGGGCCTATTGGGTCTGTTGAATCAACAATTATAACATCGAAATAATTTTTGAATTTCTTAACAAAGACTGCACCGTCTTCGAAATAAAGCCTAATTCTTTTATCTTCGAATGAATGTGCAAGTGATGGCATATATTGTTTACATGCTTTAACAACCTCTTCGTCTAATTCACAAACAAAACATTCTTCCACTTCTGGATGTTTTAAAACCTCTCTTGCCGTTCCTCCATCTCCACCACCGATTATTAGAACTCTCTTAGGATTTGGGTGTGTGAGAAGGGGAACATGAGCAATCATTTCGTGATAGGCAAATTCATCAAATTCGGTTGTCATTATTATATTGTCAAGAACAAGGACCTTGCCAAGCTGGTCTGTTTCAAAGATTGCAATATCTTGAAATTTGCTTTTGTAATGGCATAAAACCTGTTTTACCTTAAAACTAAACCTACAACCTGGAGCAAAATCCATGATGTCATGAAACCAAATATTGAATTCCCTTATCTCATTTTGTACTGCAAGTTCAACACTCGTGGGCATTCCCTCATAATCTATTGTCATTTTAAACCTCCTTATAGCTAATGAACTGGTGAATGGCTGGGCATATTAAAGGTTAAAGCCCCAAAATGTCAACTCTTTCAAAAGGGAGATAGTCCTAATTCTTTTTTAGATATCGGTAAAGGGTGGCCCTACCTATACCCAATAGTTGGGCTGCCCTGGTTTTGCTTCCCTTTGTCCTAAGGAGTGCCTCTTTTACATCCTCAGGTGTGATCTTGGTTGCTTTTGTCCCTTCATGGGAACCAATGGTTTTTTCTCTGATGACATGGGGTAGATCTTGCTCTTTTATTAAGCCATCTTGGGAATGTATCAATGCATACCTGATGGCACTCTGTAATTCCCTTACATTTCCAGGCCACTGGTACTCCATTAAAAGCTTTAGGGCCTGTTTGGTGGTAGCCTTTGCCCTCATGCCCTCTTTTTGGGCTTCCTTTAAGAAGTGTTCCACCAATAGGGGGATGTCTTCGGCCCTTTCACGAAGGGGTGGGATATGTATGGGAACCACATTTAGTCTGTAATAAAGGTCGGATCTAAAGCGACCTTCTTTCACCTCCTTTGCCAGGTCTTTGTGGGTTGCACTTATTATTCTTACGTCAATTTTCACAGGTGATTCACCACCTAATTTTTCTATATAGCCAGTTTCAATTGCCCTAAGAAGCTTTGCCTGAAGGTGAAAGGGCATATCACCTATTTCATCCAGAAACAATGTGCCTTTATGGGCCAGTTCAAATCTGCCTTTCCTTGCCTTATAGGCACCTGTAAATGCGCCCTTTTCATAACCGAAGAGCTCACTTTCAAGGAGGTTTTCTGGGAGTGCAGAACAATTCACCGGCACAAAGGGTTCCTTTGCCCTTTTGCTCTCATGATGTATGGCATGGGCCACTAATTCTTTTCCCGAACCAGTTTCTCCATAAATGTGGACTGGATAGTCCACCTGGGCAAGGGCCTTAATCTTTTGGTATATCTGAAGCATTTGGGGTGAATTTCCTATTATCCCATTGAAGGAGGAGATCTTCCTGAATTGAAATTCCAAAGTTAATAGATCTGTAACATCCTTAAAACAGGCCAGCACTCCAAAAAATTTTCCCTCTTTATCAAAGATTGGATTCACTACCATCTCAAGCTTTTTGAGATCTCCGTGTTTGGTGATGGCTGTAACGGAATAGTTTATTTCAGTTGTAAAACTTGGATCCTTTACAAGGAAAGAACATTGATCTCCACAAAAGGGCCTACCGAAGACATCGTGACAATCCTTATTTAAGACCTCTTCCCTTTTGAAACCGGTTATCTTCTCAGCAGATTTGTTGAAGAACACTATCCTTCTGTTTTGATCATGGGCAATTATACCTTCTTGAAGATTATCCAAGATCCTTAAAAGATTATCCCTCTCCTCCATCAGGCGCTTTAGTGTATCGAACCCCATGGGCAATTCCTCCCTTTGGAGGTAATATATGTGAAATTCAGATGGGAGGCAAGGAACACAAAAGGACCTGGGGCGCTAATTCATTGGCCACAGGTCTTAAGAGAAGGGAATATGTTAAGATTTTTTAAGTTCTTCTCCAAAGTTCCTACCGTAGTCCTGACACGCCCTTATCCCTTGGGGTGTGGATATTATGTCCTCCACAAGCTTGAAAGGTCCTAAGGAAAAAGGTTTCATTTTGAAGATATATTCCATTGTATCAAAAAGTAACTTTGGCGCCTCACCACTGTGGGTGGAAGAACCAAAGGCACCTGCCAACTTATCACGAAGTTGTGCCTTTTGAGCAAGGAATAAGAAAGTCTTCATGGTACCGATCATGCCCTTGTGATAGGTTGGTGAACCAAAGATATAACCATCGTAACCTTCCAAATCTTGTTCCTTCTTTATTTGGTTGACCTTATTGAGCTCAACTTCTGTATCGGTAAATCTTAGGCCCTCTGCTATATACTGGACCATTTCTTCTGTATGACCTGTCCTGCTGTCGTATACAATCAAGACCTTCTTCATGTGTTTCCCCTTTAATTTATTTTTTCATATTTGCCACTACTTCCGCATTGCGGACATTTTTTGGGCTTACACTTTGACTCCTTTACATTTCCACATTCAATACATTTATATTTTCCCATGTTATCACCTCCTGTGAAACTTTATTTCAAGGTTTATGCCAATTGGGTTTCACGCCATTTTCCCCCTAAATTCTATTAAAATCCCTCTCTCAATAATTGTGATAAACCATAAAATTTGTCTCAGCGAGACAAGGTGTCTTGGATATGAAACACTATACCATTGGCCATTCTTGCTGCCTTTCTTCTACAAAAAAGCAAAACCTGTCCTTTTCCAATACCTTAAAAGTAACAGGACATCTTAAAACGACCTTTTTTTCTGTTAGGCCTATGATCTCCCAGTCTCCCTTTAGGGGTCCTGATACAATGTGTATCTTATGTCCCACCTGAAAATTAAAGGGCTCAAATACAAAGACATGTTCTATTCCCATAAGCACCTCCCAAATCTGTTATTATGTGAATACCTATTGGATTTGGTAAGCAAGCATTAGGCCACAGAAGTGTTTGGTTCTAATAAAAATTTCCCTTCACAAGCTAAGTTTCCGTTGAATTTTGGTATCTTGAGGAAGATCAGGGGAGCCAAAAATAGCTTTATAAGGCCCTCCTATTGGGAAGATGTGGAAGATACCTTTTCCAATGCCTTGAAAATGATATTTTTGTTGAATAGAGGTTATAGAGGTGCTAAAAAAGAAATCTTGCATTTCGCACCCATGTGCAACATGGGGAGGTCTAACCAGGTTTTAGGCCTGGTGATCTTATTTTTTAGGAGGAATTGATGTCTGTAATCAGTATGAAGGAGTTGTTGGAAGCAGGGGTACACTTTGGCCATCAGACCAAGCGTTGGAATCCCAAGATGAAGCCCTTTATATTTGGGGCAAGGAATGGAATTCACATCATAGACCTTCAAAAGACGGTAAAGTTATTTAAGGTGGCCTATGACTTTGTGGTGAATGTGGTGGCTGATGGATACTCTGTTTTGTTTGTGGGCACCAAAAAACAGGCTCAAGATGCCATTTTGGAGGAAAGCACCCGTTGTGGTATGCCATATGTGGTGAACAGATGGTTAGGTGGAACCCTCACCAATTTTACCACCATAAGGGACAGTATCCGTAGGCTAAAGGATTTGGAAGAGCTTAAAAATTCCGGTGGATTTGCCAAGTACAGCAAAAAAGAGGCATTGCAGCTTGAAAAGAAGCTTTTAAAGCTTCAAAAGCAATTAGGTGGCATAAAATTTATGGAAGAAAGACCCGGAGCACTATATGTGGTTGATCCTAAGAAGGAGAGGATAGCAGTGCTGGAGGCCAGGAAGCTTGGGATTCCGGTCATTGCCATTACCGATACAAACTGTGACCCCGACGAGATAGACTATCCAATACCGGGAAATGACGATGCCATAAGGGCCATAAAGCTGATTACTGCCAAGTTGGCAGATGCGTGCATAGAAGGCCATAAGTTGGCTGAAGAAAGGTTATCTGCCCAGACAGAGGAAGAGGAATATGAAGTGAAAAAGGGAGAGGCATCAGAATCTGAGAAGGAACCGGAGATCATTGTGGTTCACAGGACCGATATGGCCTTAGAATCTTAATCATTAAGGAGGATAATGTGGGCATTTCAAATGAAAAAATAAAGGAGCTAAGAGAAAAGACAGGCGTTGGCATGATGGATTGCAAAAAGGCCTTGGAAGAGGCCAATGGAGATATGGAGAAGGCCGTAGAGATTTTGAGATTAAAAGGGCTTGCTACCTCCAAAAAGAGAAGTGGAAGAACTGCCTCTTTTGGACAAATTCAGGCTTATATTCATAGCGGTGGGAAAATAGGTGTGTTAGTTGAGGTCAATTGTGAGACAGATTTCACAGGAAAGACCCAGGAATTTTCCGAATTTGTAAAAGACATTGCCATGCAGATAGCTGCAACCAATCCATTATCAGTTGATAGGGAAAGTTTGCCAGCAGATATTGTACAAAGGGAGAGAGATCTTTATCTTGCCCAAGCAAAAGACACTAAAAAGCCTGAAAACGTAATACAAAAGATAGTGGAAGGAAAACTTCAAAAATTTTATTCCGAAGTTTGTCTACTTGAACAACCTTACATCAAGAATCCTGACATAAAAGTCCAAGACCTTTTAAACGAATTAATTGCAAAGACAGGGGAAAATATCATTATCCGCAGATTTGTACGGTACCAATTAGGCGAGGCAAGTGAGTAATAAGGTAAAATATAAAAGGGTGCTCCTAAAATTGACAGGAGAGGCCTTTTCCTCCTCCCAAAACACCTTTGATAGGGATAGGTTGATGTTCTTGGCTGGCGAAATCCAGGAGGTGGTTAAAATGGGGGTGGAATTGGCTGTACTTGTGGGAGGAGGAAACCTTATTAGGGGAGCATCCCTAAAGGAGGTTTCCATAAGTAGGATTATTGCCGACCACATGGGAATGCTTGGTACCTTAATAAATGCCTTGGCACTAAAAGGTTTCCTGGAAGCCCAAGGCATTGCCTCAAGTGCTATGGGCTCGGTTTGTGTGCCAGGGATCCTTGAACAATACAATCAAAGTTCTGCCAAAAAAAGATTAGAAAAGAAAGAGGTTGTAATCCTTGGAGGAGGCACAGGCAATCCAATATTTACAACAGATACAGCAGCCGTATTAAGGGGCAAGGAATTGGATGTGGATGTGATATTCAAGGCAACAAAGGTGGACTATGTGTACGACAAGGACCCAAATATTTATCAAGATGCCATTGCCTATAAAAGGATTTCCTTTGGTGAGGCCATTCAGAAGAGACTAAAGGTAATGGATCTCACTGCCTTAACTCTTGCAATGGAGTGCAGGATCCCTATATATGTCTTTAACTTTTCAAGACCTAAGAATCTCATAAAGGCAATAGAAGGAGCTGATGTGGGAACCCTATTATTGGAGGAGGAAGGATGAAGGAGGAGATCCTAAAGGAAAGCAAGGAAAAGATGGGAAAGGTTTTGGAAAATTTGAAAAAGGAATATTCAAAACTAAGAACAGGAAGGGCCTCTCCAGCCCTCCTTGAAGGTATAAAGGTGGAATGCTATGGTACGTTTATGCCTTTGGAACAAGTGGCAAGCATCTCTGCGCCCGAACCCAGGTTAATAACGATCCAACCTTGGGATCAATCCATTTCAAACCAAATTGAAAAGGCAATACTCAAGTCAGAGTTAGGCCTTACTCCAAATTTTGACGGGAAAGTAATACGCATTGCTATTCCTCCACTCACTGAAGAGAGAAGAAAAGATTTGGTAAAAATTGCAAAAAAGATGGCAGAAGATGCGAAGGTAGTCGTTAGAAATCACAGAAGGGATGCAAATGAAGCCCTTAAAAAGCTTAAGAACGACAAGATACTTTCAGAGGATGACTTGAGAAAGGCACAAGATCAAGTACAGAAATTCACAGATGAACACATTAAAAAATTAGACCAGATCTTTGCCGAAAAGGAAAAGGAGATTATGAGCTTTTGAGGTGGAACTGATAAAGGAAAATCTACCATGCCATGTTGCCATTATAATGGATGGCAATGGTCGCTGGGCTAAAAGGCATGGTCTTAAAAGATATCAAGGGCATGAAAAGGGTGCAGATACGGTCAGAATGGTGGTTCGCACCACGAGGGAATTGGGAATCCCATACCTTACCTTGTATGCCTTTTCTGAAGAAAACTGGAAGCGCTCTTCCATAGAGATCCAGACCCTTATGAGGCTTTTAAACCGCTTTTTGGAATCAGAACTAAATGAAATGATGGAAAACGGTATACGCCTCCTTGCCATGGGGAGGCTCTACAAACTTCCTTCTGCTACCCAAAAACTTTTATATAAGACCATGGAGATCACCTCAAAAAACAAAGATATGACCTTGATCCTGGCCTTAAGCTACGGAGGAAGGCAGGAGATATTGGATGCCATAAACGAAATATTAAAGCAAAAGTATGAGCCAGGAGAAATTACAGAGGAGATTTTAAGATCACATATGTACCTAAAAGAAATTCCGGATCCAGATCTCCTTATCAGAACGAGTGGTGAAATGAGAATAAGTAATTTTATGATTTGGCAGATTGCATACACCGAACTCTACATTACCCCAGTTCTTTGGCCTGATTTTTCAAAAGAAGACTATTTATCTGCCCTTAATGATTACCAAAAAAGAGATAGGAGGTTTGGTGGAGCAGACTGATGGTAACAACTTTGCTAATGTATCATTAAAAAACCATGTCAAAAGAATTTTAACTTCCATTGTGCTTATTTCCTTAGTTTGGTTTATTTTCCAAATTAGAGATAAATGGCCTTTCCAACTCACTGTTTTATTGATTTCCCAAATAGCACTGTTTGAACTTTTAAATATGAATGCAAACAGACAAATATTTTATAAAATTATAGGACATATTATTTCCTTGTTGGTTTTGCTATGCTTTTGTTTTAGACAGTTAATCCTTCTTCCCATTATATTGTTTCTACCAATAATAATTTTTGCTATCAAAAATTTATGGAGGAAGGAGATAGCTTTTGAAAGATTATCCCATATTGGTCAGCACTTATTTTCCATTATATACATATCAATTCCCTTTGGACTACTTTTAATAATAGAGACTTTACCCAACGGAAGGCTTTGGATCGTATTCCTAATGGTTGCGGTCTTCCTTGGTGATACAGCTGCCTATTATGTGGGGAAGGGTTTTGGAAGTCACCTTTTGATTCCACCAATAAGCCCAAAAAAGACTTGGGAGGGAGCAATCGGAGGGCTTATTGGGACATTTTTGGGATGCACTTTATTTCTAAATGCCTTTAAGATTCATAAAATTAGTATAGGGATCATACTCTTAACCTTATCAATAGCCCTATGTGCACAATTGGGTGACCTCTTTGAATCCTGGATAAAAAGGATGTATAATCAAAAGGATTCGGGAAGGATCCTACCAGGCCATGGAGGTGTTTTGGATAGGATAGATGGGTTTTTATTCGCAGTTCCGCTCCTCTATGCGTTCCTCACATTAAAAATGGGCTCATAAGGGGGGTTGGTTGAATATTTCTGTGCTGGGCTCCACAGGTTCCATAGGAGTAAAGTCCCTTGAGATTGCAAGGCAGTACCCCGATCTCATAAGGGTTTTGGCCCTTGTGGCAGGGAGAAACTGGGAATTGGTGGTGAAGCAGGCACTTGAGCATAGGCCTATTTTGGTGGTAATGGAAAGACAAGAGGAGGCATTAAAGGTTAGAGATGCTTTGCAAGGTAGGATAAAGACCCAGGTAACTTGGGGCATTGAGGGAATTGAAAGGGCCATATCTTTGGATGAGGTGGACTTGGTGGTTTCGGCTATATCTGGGTCTGCAGGTGTGCTCCCCACCTACCTGGCTGTCTCCAGGGCAAAAAATATTGCCTTGGCAAACAAGGAAAGCCTTGTAATGGCAGGGCCTATTATCATGCCCCTGGCAAAGGAAAGGGGAATCTTTTTAAGACCCATTGACAGCGAACACAGTGGGATATTTCAGGCATTATCTGGGCATAAAAAAGAAGAGATAAGGAGGGTGTTTTTGACTGCCTCAGGAGGGCCTTTTAGGGGAAAGGCTCCCCACGAGTTAAAAGGAGTTTCTGTGGAAAAGGCTTTAAATCATCCTAATTGGAGAATGGGAAAAAAGATCACAATAGATTCGGCTACCCTCATGAATAAAGGGTTGGAAGTAATGGAGGCCATGTGGTTGTTTGGGATTGGTCTTGATAAACTACACATCTTGATCCATCCCCAGAGTATAGTCCATGCTATTGTGGAATTTCAAGATGGATCCCTTATAGCCCAATCCTCTGTCCCTGACATGATTATCCCCATAGCCTATGCCCTCTTTTATCCTTCCCACAAAGAATTACTGGCAAAAGGCCTTGCTGCTCCATTGAATCTTGAACTTTTGAATTCTTTAAGGTTTGAGGTGCCAGATCTCACATTATATCCATGTTTGAAGCTTGCTTTGGAGGCTGCATATGCGGGAAAATCCTATCCGATTGTGCTAAATGCTTCAAATGAAGTGGCGGTAAATGCCTTTTTAGAGGGTATGATTGATTTTGTTACAATTCCAGATGTAATTAAATCTGTAATGGATACACATGAATCAGAAGAAATTAGGGAGATTGAGCAAGTCTTACACCTTGAACAATGGGCAAGGGTTAAAGCCTTTGAATATATCAAAAGTAAGGATAATAAATGATGAATATAGCACTTTATTATATAATTCCGTTCGTAATAGTTCTTGGAGTTCTCATCTTCTTCCATGAATTGGGGCACTTTTTGCTTGCAAAGGCCTTTGGCGTAAAAGTTGAAACATTTTCATTAGGGTTTGGTCCCAAGTTAATCAGGAAGAAGTGGGGTGAAACAGAATATGCAATCTCCCTTTTACCCTTAGGTGGTTATGTGAAGATGTTGGGAGAGGATCCTGAAGAGCAAGAAATTGACCCCAAAGAGATAGAAAGAAGCTTTATGCATCAAAGCATATTAAAGCGAATTGCCATAGTTGCCGCAGGTCCCATATTCAATCTGCTCCTTGCTGTTCCATTGTTTTTCGTTTCAAACCTGTTCATAGGAGCAAGGATCATGACCCCTGAGGTGGGAGGAGTTACACCTGATTCGCCTGCGGAGAAGGCAGGCCTTAGGAAGGGCGACTTGATCTTGGAGATAGATGGAAAAAGAGTTCAGACATGGGACGATGTGAGAAAGATGATCATAGATTCACGGGAGGAAACTCTTAATGTTATTATCGAGCGTGAAGGAGAAAGGCTTTCCCTAAAGGTTGAACCTGAGGTGAAAAGGGTAAAAACCCTTTTTGGAGAGGAAAAGGACCAAAAGGTAATAGGGATCATATCAGCACAAAAATTCACTTCAGTTGAAATAGGTCTTTGGGATGCAGCAAAAGATTCCTTCCAAAAGACCTGGGAGATCATATATCTTACCATCTACACCCTTATAAAACTTATAGAAAGGGTTCTACCACTTTCATCAATCGGTGGCCCTTTAATGATAGGACAGATGACCGGGCAAATAGCCCAAGAAAATTGGGGCTACCTTTTACCCTTTATGGCAATAATAAGTATAAATTTGGCTATTTTAAATTTATTGCCCTTTCCTGTGTTGGATGGTGGAATGATTCTTATCTTCTTATTTGAAGCCATAATTAGAAGGCCATTATCTATAAAGGCAAGGGAAATTATACAAAAGATCGGCATAGGCTTTTTGATCTTCGTGATGATACTTGTAACCTGGAATGATCTAATGAGAATTCGTTCCATCAAGACTTTATTTGAAAAACTAATAGGAATATTTGGGAACTCATGATACTTGTAATAAATACAGCTGTTTCCCAGTACTGTGTTGCCATTGCCAAGGAAGATGGAGTAATCCTTGGAGAATGCTATATTGGCATGAAAAAAGACAACTTTAAAGAGCTTGTGCCCACATTTCAATTTCTTTTACATTCCTTAAATTTGGAATTAAAGCAATTAACCAGGATATTCTTGGTATTAGGACCGGGTAGGTTTACAGGACTAAGGGTAGGTATTAGCTTTGCTAAAGGATTGGCCTATTGTTTGAACATACCCATTGTTGGAGTAAATTCATTAGATGCACTGGCAAAGAATATCCCCTATGTGGATTCAAACCTTTATGTATTTGTTGAAAGCAGAAAAGATGAATGGTTTGTCGGAAGTTATAGTAATGGTAAAGATGGTAGATTAATAAAGATTACAGAGCCAATGGTTGTGGGACGCGACAAACTCAAAGGTCTTTTCTCAGGGACCGAAAGAGTCTTAGGCCATGACTATGAAACCACATCAAAGATCTTAAAAGAAGAATTAGGTGATTCTGTAAAACTTTTCCCTCCCTTTTATTGGACGTTTAAATCATCTGGAATAATAGCCGCAGGCATGGAAGCTATGTTAAGTGAGAGAATAAAAAGGGTGGAAGATATCCTTCCCATTTATATGAGAGAACCAGATATAAGAAAAGAGTAATGCGTAGGGCTAAGAATAAATTTCTTCTGGCAAGAGAAGGTTTACCTTTTGTATTAATCTCTTGGGCTGCTTTATTTTTGGTGATGTTGTTGGGTTGGATTTATTTGTATGTTCCACTGTTTTTTTGCTCCCTATTGACTACATGGTTTTTTAGAGATCCGGAAAGATACTTCGAGGGCGAATCCAAATATATCCTTGCTCCTGCCGATGGGAAGATAGTAGAACTTACCACCTCACAAAATCCCTTTGAAGGAAACTGTAATTCCATGTATAGGATCAGCATATTCATGTCTATATTCGATGTACATGTTAATAGGGCACCCTTTGCGGGTATAGTTGAAGAGATAAGGTATTCTGAAGGCAAGTTTCTCTCTGCCCATCTTGAAAAGTCTTACTTGGAAAACGAAAAAAATTGGATCACAATAAAAACACACTTTGGAGAAAAGCTGTATTTAACCCAAATAGCAGGTATAATCGCCAGAAGAATCTCTTGCTGGGTTAGAAAAGGAAAAGAGGTTGAAAGGGGAGAGAGGATAGGAATGATTAGATTTGGCTCGAGGGTTGACCTTTACCTCCCACAGAAAGTGAAATTGATGGTAACCAAAGGAAAAAGGGTAAAGGCAGGCAAGAGCATATTAGCTTATTGGGAAGAGGAGGTTTAATCATGAAGAGGATCAAGAGAAAAAAAAGAAGGGGCATATATCTCCTTCCAAATCTTATTACCTCTGCAAGTTTATACTGTGGTTTTTATTCCATATTGTCTTCAATATCCGGCAACTTTTATAAGGCCTCTATGCTAATACTTTTAGCTATCCTATTTGATGCGATGGATGGAAGGATTGCAAGGCTCACCAATAGCACAAGTCGCTTTGGAATGGAATATGACTCCCTTTCCGATCTTATAGCCTTTGGGGTTGCGCCTGCAATCTTAGTCTATTATTGGTCATTACACGGCATGGGTAAAATTGGCTCTATTGCTCCTTTTATCTTTTTAATATGCGGTGCCTTGAGGCTTGCCAGGTTCAACACCCAAACCAGCACACCTCAAAATGGTGACAATTTTACAGGACTGCCAATACCTGGGGCAGCAGGTATTGTTGCATCCCTTGTGATATTTTCCAATGAACTTAGTTTATTCGTAAATAAGTATGAGGTTGAACTTTTTATATTAATAAATTTTATCGGTTTTCTAATGGTAAGCACTATAAAATATCCAGCATTTAAATCGTTAAATATGATGTCAGCAAGGCCTTTTCATGTACTTGTTACTGTTATCTTGCTTCTATTACCAATCCTATATCATCCTGAGGTCATGATTTTCTTTCTGTTTATATCGTATGCACTCTTAGGGCCATTTTTCAAGCAAATAAAGCAAGTTATTAGCTATGTTTTACAATTACCCAACAGACAAAATGTATTAGAGAAAAAGGAAAGGAAACAAATAGATACCACCGGGCATCTTTAACGTATCCATAGTATAAAAAAATATGGGACCGAGCATGAGGATAACCGGAGGGGAACATAAGGGCAGGCGTTTAATTGGTCCCAATAGCAATAGCATAAGACCAACACCTCAAGTGGTTAGAGAAGCTATATTCAATATTCTTTCGTCCCGATTAAATGGCGCCCAGGTTTTGGATTTATTTGCAGGCACAGGTGCCTTGGGTATAGAGGCGTTGAGCAGAGGGGCATCCCAATGTGTTTTTGTGGATATATCAGAAAGGGCTCTAAGGCTTATAAAAAAGTCACTGGCCAACTGTGGCCTTTTTTCAAAGGCCTATTTGGTTAAGTGGGACTTGAGAAAGGGTATCCCCAATTCCATAAAAGGCAAAAAATTTTCAATAATATTTTTGGACCCCCCTTATGACTCGGATCTGGCCACAAGGGTGTTGAAAGATCCAGGTTTTTTTCTTCTTTTAGATGAGAATTCAAAGATAGTTGTTGAAACCAGGAAAGGGGCTGTGTTACCAGAAGACCTGGATCAATTTGTCTTACAAAAATGTAAGACCTATGGGGATACCCAGATTGGCATTTATGGGTTTTCCCCTACAAACTTATCTGAAAAACTCGGCAATGAAGGAGATTAAATATGAAAGAAAGATTGGCCATTTACCCGGGGACCTTCGACCCCTTTACCAATGGACATTTGAGTATAGTTAGAAGGGCCTCTCAAATTTTCGATAAAGTAGTGATTGCAATCTTGCGAAATGCCAGTAAATCACCTTTATTTACTTTGGAAGAACGGTTGTGGATGATAAAGGAATCCACCAAAGAGCTAACTAATGTTGAAGTTGACAGTTTTGAAGGCCTGTTGGTTGAATTTGCTAAAGAAAAAGGTGCTAATGTGATAATAAGAGGCCTTAGAGCCATGTCAGACTTTGAGTATGAATTTCAGCTTGCCTTGATGAATAGAAAGCTCAACAGAAACATTCAAACTATATTTCTTGTAACTGATTTTAAATGGTTTTATACCAGCTCAAGTATAGTAAAAGAGGCTGCCAGCTTTGGGGGAGATGTGAGTGATTTAGTACCAAAGGTGGTTAACGAAAAACTTTTGGAAAAATTCAGTAAAGCCAGATAATAAGGAGGACTTGGTATGACCCTTACCAAAGAGGAGCTGGTAAAACGCATCTACGAGCAGGTTGGACTGAGCAGATTGCAAAGTAGAAATGCCCTGGAGGCATTATTGGAAATCATTAAGTCCACTTTAGAAAAAGGGGAGGATGTGCTCATAAGCGGTTTTGGTAAATTTTGCGTAAGAAAAAAGAGGGAAAGAAGGGGTAGGAACCCAAAGACCACAGAGGATATAACATTGAGGGCCAGGAGAGTCCTTACCTTTAAGGTCTCAGGGGCACTAAAGGAAAAGCTCAACAAGACAAAATAACCCAAGTATGCCTAAAATAGGACCACAAAGGAGGTCTTGCTATGGCAAAGATAAGCTCTAAGGCCAAAACAATATTATACCCAATGCCTGCAGTCCTTGTGGGAAGCATGATAAAGGGAAAACCCAATTTTATGACCGTTGCGTGGTGCGGTATCGCATCCCATGAACCACCTGCTATTACCCTGGGATTGCAAAAGAAAAGGTACACCCTATGGGGGATATTGGAATATAGAGAATTTTCCGTAAATATTCCTCCTTCAACTTTGGTGGAAAAGGTGGATTTTTGTGGGCTATATTCAGGTAGGGAACAGGACAAATCCAATTTGTTTAAAGTGTTTTTTGGGAAACTCAAGAATGCTCCATTAATTGAAGAATGTCCAATAAATCTTGGTTGCGTGTTGCTTAAACTGATAGACTTGGGGAGTCACGATCTTGTTATTGCAGAAATTAAAGAGGTCTTGGTAGATGAAAACTGTATGGAGAATCAAAATATAGATCCTTATAAAGTAGACCCTTTAATATATCTCACAAGTATTCGCAAATACTCGAAGATCGGAAGCATTGTGGCCGATGCATTTGAAGTCGGGAAAATAAAAAAGCAATAAGAAGGTAGAAATTGGCAAATAGCCTTTGTAGTTGGGAAAAGAAAGTTGTTGAACCTGACAAGATATTCTCAAAGATCAAACCAGGCAGCTCCATATTTTTGAGTACAGGTGTTGCCGAACCCAGGAGATTGGTCCAGGAACTTTTGAATTCCAAGCGCCCAAATTTACAGGATCTTGAGGTTATACAGCTTGTTAGCTTAGGGGATGCCATTTCCATAGCAGAGAAATATACACATAATTATAGGTTAAAGACCTTTTTTTCAGGTTGGGTAGCAAGTGAAGCAATTAAGGCAGGAAGAGTGGATCTAATACCCTCAAGGTTTAGTAATGTTCCCAAGCTTATAGATTCGGGCACAATAAATATAGACGTGGCCTTTGTTCAAATTACACCACCTGACTCTGCCGGTTTTTCAAGTCTTGGCGTGTCAGTGGATGTTGCAAGGCAGGCCATGGCAAAGGCCAAATTGGTGGTGGGGGAGATAAATCCTTACATACCTGTGACATTAGGTGACACATTCGTACACGTAGATGACTTTCACTACCTTGTGAAATCAAATACCCCTCCTTTTTATTTTCCGAGGTGGCCTCTCACAGACGCCTACAAGAAAATAGGAGAACACCTTTCCATGATAATAGAAGATGGCTCTTGTCTTCCCTTTTCCATCGGGCCTGTATTTGAAGCCCTCGCACTCTTTTTATCCAAAAAGAAGCACCTGGGGATTCACTCTCCCTTTTTCACCGATCCCCTTATGGACCTGGTCAAAAGCGGAGCAGTTACAAACAGAAAAAAGAACATATTCAAGGGCAAGTCTGTGGTTGCCTATGCCTTGGGTACCAAGGAGCTCATGAATTGGCTGGATAGGAACCCCCTTGTGGAGTTTCAGGGTATAGACGTGGTGGCTGATCCAAAGAGGATAGGGAACATAGACAACTTTGTGGTGGTGCTCCCAGGTAGAAAGGTTGATCTCACAGGTGGTGTAGCCCTCCATAGTGGTAAGGGAAATGTGGGGATACAGGTTGGAGAAGCACAAGAGTTCTTTTTGGGAGCAAGCCTTTCCAAGGGAGGCAAAACCATTCTGGCCCTCCCCAGTAGAAACCTTCTGGGCAAGCCCAATATTGTTTTATCTGTGGAAGATTATCCCAACCAGTTTTCTGCGAGAGAGTCCTTGGATATGGTGGTAACCGAATTTGGTGTGGCATCACTACAGGGTAAGACCATTAGAGAAAGGGCCCTGGCACTCATTGACATTGCCCATCCGGATGATAGGGCCGAACTTGTAAAACTGGCAAAGGAGCATCATATCCTTTATATGGATCAAATCTATCCTGCTGAATTCGGCAAGGTATATCCCGAACACTTGGTAAGAGTTCATACCTTCAAAGATAATTTAGTGGTGAGATTTAGGTGTATTAAACCATCAGATGTGGAACAAATGAGAAAGTTGTTTTATAGGTTTTCTGATCAGGCAGTATATTATAGATACTTCTCACCGATAAAGACTATGCCCCATTCCAAGATGCAAGAATATGTGAACGTGGACTATAAAAATACAATGTCAATAGTTGGTTTGGTTGGAGACCCCGGATCAGGAACTATCATAGCAGAGGCAAGATACATAAGAATGCCAGACTCCCAATGGGCAGATGTGGCCTTTGTTGTGGATGAAATATATCAAGGGAAAGGAATTGCCACATATATGCTTTTATTTTTAATAGAAATTGCCAAAGAAAACGGAATCAAGGGGTTTAAGGCAGATGTTTTAGCAAGTAACAAAGCAATGTTAAAAGTATTTGAAAAGGCACAATATCCTATTAAAGCAACATTGGACAGCGGAGTTTACGAACTTATCATTTCCTTTTATAAAGATGATAAATGAACCTACTTATCCCAGAGCTTCAAAAACTTTTGAGCCAAAAGGAAAGCCCCGGGCTCATTAGGATCCAGGCCTCTGCCGGCTCTGGCAAGACATATACCCTCACCCTATGTTACCTAATAATCCTAAATAATTTACCTCCATCTCCGAAGGCCCTAAGCTCCATCTTGGCCATAACCTTTACAAACAATGCTGCCCAAGAGATGAAGGAAAGGATTTTAAACAAACTCAAATCCATTGCACTTATACCGAAATATAGGGATGAAGATGCTGAGTTCATTTCAAAGGCCATTGATTTGACCCCTGAAAAGGCCTCAAATTGGGTTGAGATTATAATCAAGAACTACAATTACTTTAGAGTCAGCACTATTGATAGTTTTCTTTATAACATCCTAAAAGGAATAGCTTTAGAGCACGGAACAAGGCCTGATTTAAAAGTTGAAACAAACATAGATTGGTTAATTGAAGCGGCATTTGAAGAACTAATCGGGAAAGCTAAATCAAATGATACGTTACTAACGTTATTTTTAAACTGCGTGGATACATTTCTTAGGATACAGGGGAAAAATGGTTTCTTTGTGGAAAGAGAAATTCTAACAATTTTCAAAAGTATTTTTGAAAATTATAGGCATCAAATTAGAATTCATAAGTCTAAAAGCCACTGCTATAAAAACATTGATATGCTAAAAGATTCAATTTTATCCGTTTGTAAGGATATGGTAGATATCATCATTACAAATGATATTAAACTTGTAAGGAACAATTTAAATTATCTTAAGGACCCTTTAAATAATTTCGACAAATCAATTTTCTCGAAAAACAGCATCTCAGAGGTTGTGGCAAAGAAATCCCAAAACAAGGTTACGGAAGAACTCGATCAACTTTTTCTAAAATTGAAAGATCTACGGGATGACTATTTGTACCAAAAGGCCATTCACAAAGTGAAGGCCTATACCGAATTCTTTCATTCTATGATGGATGAATTGGAAAAATTAAAAGATAAAACGGGAATTATTCCCATGGGAACATGGCTGGATATGGCATTGAAATATCTATCCAATGATTCTATACCTGCCATCTATGCGATTTTGGGGGGAGAGATAAGGTACATATTGATGGATGAATTTCAAGACACAAGCTTGGCCCAATGGCAAGTGCTGAAACCCCTGGTGGAAAATGCCCTCTCTGAGGGAGGTAAGTTTGTGTACGTGGGAGACCCCAAACAGTCTATATATCTGTGGAGGGGGGCTGACCCTCAACTTTTCTTCGATCTTAACAATAGCTTAAACTTCCACAATATCTCCTTGAGCTTGGATTATAATTATAGGTCAAACCCTCAGGTAATTGAGTTTAACAACGAACTTTACACAAAACTTTTGAGCGATTCGGGCATAAATATCATAGGACATTTGTCATTTGGTAACCCAAATAATGACGAAGGTGAAACCCTTGAAGACTTGAATTCATTAAAAGATTCTGTTTGTAGGTTTTATGGTGATGTGGTTCAAAAGTATCCATCTTTTAAGGGAAGTAATTGCAGTGAGTTGCACAGCTTAGTTTCAAACATAGAGATTAGGAATGTGAATTCAAATGAAGAAATCTTGTGTAATATCCTAAGCATTCTTGAAGAATTAGTTTCAAAAGGTATAGCGTTAAAAGATATAGCAATAATAGCAAGGCACAACAACAAAATTGAAGAAATATCAGAATTTCTATGGGAAAAAGGTTATCCATGTATCACAAAAAACTCTCTTAATATCCTCAATAACACTATTGTTATCGGTCTAATCAATATGTTAAGATTTTTAAAATACCCAAAGGATAAACTTGCTTTAATTAAATTCCTGACCAGTGGTATATTCGAAGGTGTTTCAGAAGAGGAGATTTATCTGAGTTTGATAGATCAAATTGGTTCAGTAGAAAATATAATCTTTAAGAAATATCCCAATGTCTTGTTTAAGATTAAGAACTTATTGGGGTTGCGCAATATATTAACACCTTACCTTTTGGTGGTTAATGTATTAAATAGCGAAAACTTGTTAAGTAGATACCCAAAGGATTCTATCTTTCTTTTAAGGTTTTTGGATATCGTGTTGGCTATGGAATCAGAAGGTATACTCTGTATTGAAGAGTTCTTGGAAAGATTGGAGACCGAAGAAAGGAGAATAGGTGCAATTGAGGGTATAGATGCAGTGAGATTACTTAGCATACACGACTGCAAAGGGCTTGAGTTTCCAGTTGTTATCTTAGCCTTTGCAAACTGGAAACCAAACACAGAACAGATAATACTCCTAAAAGAGGGAATCTTAGCATATGTGAAGGCTCCTTATCCCAAGGCTGTGGAAAAAAGGGTGGGTGAAGATAAGGTTAGGGCAACAATTGAGGCTCTAAACCTTTTGTATGTTGCCACAACCAGGGCAAAAAAACATTTATACGTACTAATACAAAGGTCAAAGAGGGCAACTGTGGGAGATCTATTTTCTTAGAGGATTATGGAAAGGTTAATGCAGAGCCAAAACAGTCGCTTAATTTTGAATTCATTAAAACCAGCCCAGGCAAAGACAAAAGACGAGATCTTGGGAGAATTTCTGCATACCTGTTTATATTTTTTAACCTCATATGATGGGGACAAAAATAGCATAGTAAAGGCCTCATGGTCGGCAAGGGCTTACTACCACGATACAATGCTTCTTACAGAGGAGGATATAAAAGAGATTCAGGATATCATTATAAATGCAATGGAAAATTGCTCCATATGCAAAATATTTGATCCAAACGTAGAAAATCTAAGGGAAGTGGAATTTTTAAATGAACAAGGTGATACAATAAGGATGGACAGGCTAAATATATATCCAGATGGAAATATAAAGGTTATAGAATTTAAGTTAAAAAAGCCGGAAAACAAGACAATAATAGAAACATATATCAGCCAACTTCACGATTATGTGTATATAGTCAAAAAAGTATTCAATTGTAACTTAACCGGAGCCATAATTTATTTTGTTCAGGGACTTTATGAAGAATATGTTTTCAAATAGCCAATTTATATGTATATCACCAGAACTTAACTTTCTAAAAACTCTGGCAGACGAATTATTTTATTATTTGAAAAATTTTAAAAATCAATTTAAAATTGCTTTCCCACATCGAAGGGCAGGAATTTACCTAAGGTACTACCTTAGTCAGCATGAATTACCACTTCTACTACCCCAGATATACTCTATTGAAGATTTCATTAATGAAATATTTGTTAGGATAGACCCGAGGCCACAAATTCATTTGTTGGATCTTATACATATTATCTATAATTTTGTGAAAGACAAAAAGATTTTTTCAAAGATCAATACAATTGATAGGTTCTTGCCATGGGGATTTTATATTGCTGAGGCAATAGATGAAATTGAAATGGAGATGATAGATATAAGAAATCTAAACAGAGTTCACTTGAATGCTTTGTCTCCTTTTGTTTCTGAAATTGCAGATTTATTAGCAGAAATATATCATCACTTAGAGCTGATCAGGAAAGCACCAGAATTTTCTTTTTCCACAAAAGGGGAGAGATTTAGGGTAGTTGCAGAACATATAAACCAAGTGGCGCTGGAGAGCAAAAGGCTTATTCTGGCTGGCTTTTCTTTTCTAACTAACTCAGAAAGCCAGATCTTTAAATCCCTTATTAACCGAGGAGCTACCCTGGTTTTGGAAGGGAATGTTTCTGATTTGGAAAGAATTCTTGGATTGAAACCACCAGATGAATCCATAGTGGAAATAAAGCCTAACACTTGTGAACCAAAGAAAGTAAATATTTATAAGTCAAGTAATTTTCACCATTGCCTCATGGATATTGAAGAGAGAAATCTCTTGGCAAATAAAGATAATAGACCAGATGAAAATCTGATTCTTCTGGCAGATGCCTCAAAGTTAATGGGAGTGGTTTCCTTTCATCCGAACGAGATCCCCCTTAATGTAACTATGGGGTTTCCATTTTTAAGCACTCAATTGGGCGTGTTTTTAAGTACATGGTTTAAACTGATTTTGAATGCTAAAGAAGGTTGTGTTTATACACAACATTTAATTTCATGGCTCAATCATAATTACTTTATTAGAAAATCTGATAAAAATATACAATTTTTAAATCCAAGAGAATACATCCGTGATCTTGAGGAAATTTTGAGAAATCTTGCACCAAAATATGTATCAAAGGACCTTATACTGCAAATCTTAGAAAGAAGTAACATAACAGATAGTAATAAAATAAGGGAATTTGTAATATGGCTTTTTGATTTAGCTTTAATTCCCTATATCAGTAACAAATTATCCAACGTAATGCCATACGTCATCATACAAGGTATAAAGGAATTTTTAGAACAAATTCTCTTTGTTGATCAGGAAAAGGAAAGTGTTTTTAAAAAAAATGACTTAATGTCGCAGTTGGATGAGATCTCTTACTATTATTTTTTAAATGAAATTTTTTGGCCCATCTATAAAGGCAGATTTGGAAAGGCCCTTTTTAATTCGGTTTATAGTGTGTTTAATTTTTTGTACCAATTGATGTCCTCTGTTAGGATCCCCATTTCCAGTAAACCCCTTGTTGGTAATCAGGTTATGGGACTCTTGGAGACCAGACTCTTATCCTTTGAACGGGTTATCATCCTTGAGGCCAACGAAGGTATTGTCCCAAGCTTTAAATCCCCCAACCCCATATTCCCTGAACAGCTTAAGGGACTTTTATCCAAAAACAAAGACACAGAAGAGCAGGTGCAGAGGTATCATTTTAGAAGACTTCTGTGGGCCAGCAAAGAAGTGCACATTTACTATTCGGACCGAGAAAAGGAAGGAGATGCAAAAAAAGGCTCCAAAAGCAGGTTCTTAGAGGAAATCCAATGGGAGGCTCAAAAATATGGCACTTATAACGTGATGGAAGAACCACTTAAACCGAAAAAAGTCACTGTATCCAAGCCAAGGCAAGAAATATTCAAGCAAAAAGAGATTAAAGATTTCATTAAAGAATGGCTTAGAACCACTCCAATTTCTGCCAGCATTATAAACACATATCTTAAGTGTCAGATCAGGTTTTTTTACAAATACATACTCAAATTGGAAGTGCCAGATGAACTTTCAGATACCACTTCAAGGGACTTTGGGTCCATCGTCCATGTTGTTCTTCAAAATTTTCTGAAAAGATTTGAGGGTTGTGACCCAGTTAAACTTGATACAAATGATAAAATGTTACTTATGGAGATCTTGGATGAGACCTTATTGAACAGTAATCTAAAAATTCAACTTGATGAAGTTAGGTATAAGATGTTACATAAAGTAACACAATACCGCCTGAATGATTTTTTTGAAATATTAAAAGAGAAGTGTACTAATTTCCATGTTAAGGTGCTTGGCATAGAAACTGAATTTAAAGGTTTAGAATTCCAAAATGAAAGGTTGGATTTGCCTATTAAATTATCTGGTAGATATGACTGTATTATGCAAATTAATGATGAATACTGGATATTTGATTTTAAAACAGGTGCTTCAAAGAAAATAAGTGAAATGATTAATCTTCAGAAACTTATTGATGTTGAAACATATATTGGAGACGACAAAGAAAGATTGCACTCATCATTTAAAGAACTTTGTGAATTCGTTAAAGATTTTCAGTTGTTGTTTTATGCTTTTACCTACCATATGTCCACCCAAGTAAATAAACTAAATGGGAGTTATATATATCTATCGGCCACCAAGAAAGAGATGGAACAAATTCTTTTTAAAGACAAGTTTGAAGTGGATTTTCGCAATACCCTGATCAGCAAAAAGGTTCCAAAGGTATTGGAACTTGTATTATTTCACCTGCTTAACTATGAGTACTTCCACCAGGCAGATGATAAAGGTTTTTGTAGGGCCTGTAGGGTATGTAGATGATTGAGTTAGAGTTAATTGAAGATCTATTTTCCTCTGATCTGGCCACAGAAGCCTTTAAGATATTTTTGGCTGGCCTATTGGGAGCTGTGGTGGGGATGGAGAGGGAGGGCCATGGCCAGGCAGCAGGGCTTAGGACCTTTATCTTGGTCTCCATTGGTGCATGCCTTATGATGATAATTTCATTGCGCATTGCAGGAGTTTATGTGGCATTGGGTTCGGAGAGTGCTGTAAGGGTTGATCCTGGAAGGATAGCATCCTATGCCTTGGCTGGGATGGGATTTTTGGGAGCTGGTGCTATAATTACAGGAAAAGGATCTGTTCGAGGTCTTACAACAGCAGCAGGTATGTGGCTTACAACCGGTGTTGGACTTGCTGTGGGGGCTGGTATATATTATCCTGCCATAATAGTTACCTTGTTGGCCTATCTGGTTCTGTATACGCTAAGGCATAGAAAGGTCTTTGTGCAAAGGGATAGATACATTCATCTTTTTGTGGTAACGGAAGGCTTAGAAGACAGGTTAATGGAATTGGAATGCCACATTCAAGACGCTGTAAAGGTCAAGATTCAATGGAAAAGCTATAAGATATTGACCCAAGAAGAAAGGTTTCAGTATTCTTTTCAACTTCTGGGAAAGGAAGATGAAGACTATTACCTCCTTGTAAAGAGGCTGATGAAGTTGAAGGGAATAATATCGGTTGAACTTAAAGAAGGAAAAGTAAATTAAGGAGGAATGCCCATGGAAAGGAAAAAAGTTACCATCCCAGATCTTCAAAACAAAAAGGATAAAGGCCAAAAAATTACCATGATAACCGCCTATGACTTTCCCACTGCAAAATTGGTGGATGAGGCTGGCATAGATGTGGTGCTGGTGGGAGATTCCCTTGGAATGGTAGTCCTTGGATACGAAGGCACTGTGCCTGTAACAATGGAAGAGATGTTACACCACTGTAAGGCAGTTGCCAGAGGCACAAAATACGCCTTTATAATTGGGGATATGCCTTTCTTGTCCTATCAAGTAAGCAAAGAGCAAGCCATTTTGAACGCAGGCAGATTCATCAAGGAGTCAGGTTGTGATGCTGTGAAACTGGAAGGAGGGCTGGAGGTTTGTGAACAGGTAAAGGCAATTGTGGATGCAGGGATTCCTGTGTGTGCACACATAGGCCTCACTCCCCAAAGTGCTACCAAGCTGGGAGGATTCAAGGTACAAGGAAAAGATGCTGAAAGTGCCAGGAAGCTACTTCAATCTGCCAAGGCATTGGAAGAGGCCGGAGCTTTCATGATAGTGCTTGAATGTATACCAGATGCCCTTGCCCAAAGGATCACAGACTCACTTAAAATTCCCACTATCGGAATTGGCGCAGGCGTTAAGTGTGATGGCCAGGTGCTTGTGTATCATGATGTGGTGGGCCTCTTTGACAGATTCAGACCCAAGTTTGTAAAGCAGTATATAAACTTATGGCCTATGATCCAAGAAGCCCTCAAAAAATATAGGGAAGAGGTGGAAAAAGCAGAATTCCCAGGCCCAGAACATACCTTTGCCATGAGACCTGAAGAGGCTGAAAAGATATAATATGAAAAAGGCAAAATTTTTCGAGCTTAGATGTAACAGATGCGGTGAAACTCAATATATCCTCATTACTCAGGACTTGGAGATAATAAAGGTTAGAAACGGCCTTGAGGTCTTTCTACCCTCAAGCAATACCACCTTTACCCTTGAGCAAGGGTTGAGATGTGCATCTAATGAAACGCCAACGCCCACAGATAGTTCCACTGTTCCCTGGGCACCCTGGTTTGCATTGGATGATGCGTGTGCAATGGCCGTCTACGGTGTGAGGCTTCCAAAAGAGGCATTGGAGAAGGGTTTAACTTCAGAACTTTACTCAAATCTGTACTTGTATAAACTGGTTCACTTATTGGAACAGTGGGATGGAGAACCAATTCCCGTGTTGTTGGATAGGTATTTCACTGCGCCTTATCTGGGCGCGGGAGAACCCCAACAGGTGCTTTTGGATATGTGGCAAAATTTGGATGAGATCAGGAAGCCTGTTGGAGATGTGATGAAACTTATCGAGTCGGGCAAACCCATTTCTCTTCTGGAAACCTCAAAGGCAAGGGAGTTGGATAGAGTTTTAAGCTCGTTAAAGCTTGACTATTTCTTGGAGTGCCTTTCAAAAATAGCCCAAGGTACATAATTACTTTATAATTTAAGTTCATAGTATCCCTCTTTGGGGTACTATACATACGAGGTGTGACTTGTCACCGTATACTTATCGATCTGAGCCCGAAAAGAAAACTTCTCCGTCACAGTCAGTGTCTCCAGCCACTGCCTGCATGTATGATAAAGTATTGCCCGTGGGAGTGGCGCAAATGCCCTGTGATTGGTATTGAGCTATGGTTTCCCCTACGTTTAGTCGCCGTTGTGTTTGTGTAATTTCAGCATTATTCCCCACATTGTTTCTGCAAAAGTTATCCACAATATAATCCCTCGTTCCACCAGCATCATTCCATACTCTATACTCAAACCTTCCCACATATACGGTGGTTGAACAGCTACCAGACCCGTTGGCATTACTCACGTTAAGAATAAAGGTCTGATTACATGGAGGGGCCTGGAGCAAAGCTGTCGTACATGAACCACCGTTTGAATTTGAAAAACTCGTACAAGTACCGCTTGGAGGAGCAAATGTTCCGTTGGCAGGTCCATTTTGGATGCTATAGTTTATTGTCACATTCTGATTATAAGGAACTGTCCCCGGACTTGCAGAGAGGGTGCAGCTGGGAGGAGGCGGAAGAGTGGTAGATTTAGTAGTAGATGTTGTTGTACTTGTTGTGGTAGTAGTAGGTCCTGTTGTGGTTGTGGTTGAGCTATTACTTGGATTTACAGTGAGCCCAAAAACCTTGGTAGCTGTGCAAAGTGGTGTTGGAACAGAGGGGTTTGCTGCGGCCACGGTTATTCTAACCTGATATGTTCCGACGTCCTCCGGGGCGCCATAGATTTGGTTACCATTGAGGGTAAGCCCCCTGGGCAAGCCGGTTTGGCTATATTGTCGGTTAGGCTCAGGGACTCCTCCAATCGCATATATATTTGCTGTATATTGCGTGTTTTGGTAAGCCGTAGGTAAAGTCTCCGTTACTATTTTAAGCTGCTTTGGCCTTACAGGAATCGTCCCCGAGTAAGTTTGGGCAGGCGAGCC